>WNGR01008300.1_pt1 | contig 12233 bp, 15 predicted proteins | sample 5407581 | NCBI WGS metagenome assembly WNGR01 (sample SAMN13153383, study PRJNA577476) | soil metagenome | isolation source: 80 cm soil or saprolite under Garry oak tree replicate 2 | place: USA:California | collected 2016-06-15
ATAATATCCTTATATTGGGTGGTATTATGTGTCGCGTCAATGCCGACGAATCTGTTGCCAAGACGCCGAAACGCGTCCAATTGATACTGGGTTTGAATGCACAGGACAAGATCATCTTCATGCATTGGCAGTCCTGGTGACGATGCATCGAGTTTGTCCTTGTAAAAAATTAATATATTATCTTCTTTGAGCCTCTCAACCCAAAGCTTCATTGAAACCCCATCTTGGGGGTGTAGATGGATCGTTTCCGCATCCAAAGATTGTGCAACACGACTAACATCGCCGAAATCAGCGAATTTGTCGCGACTGCCGTCAGGTGCGGCAGCGCGAACAATCTGGACCTATTTGATTCATTAGCACAGCCGATCAAATATTAGGTTTACACGCACGATCTCCTGAGTGTCTACTTTCTGAATCAGCAACAATTTCATTTGTTGCCGTGCGCCATCCGACAGGCGTGTATAGATCATATTGCCCGTGCCAAGATCGTGGTTATGGTCCATGGCATAACGCCCCAGAACTATAGGCGTGTGCGGGTAACGTTTGATTATGATTTGGCAACAGCAACCCGTGCCCTTTCTCGGGACCTTACGCTGGCTTTCCGGATGCTTCTTCTGGTCCGCTTTTTGTCCGATTCTTTGGCGCGTGCAGTGGTAAACGTGCTTCGTCGTCCATAGAGTTCTGCCGAGCGTCTCCGCACCGTGCTTGACTTTGGCGACTCTGAGTTCGATCGTATGAGTGCGCTCCCGTATGAGTGCGCTCCTTGCTCCGACGCCACTCATGGAATGCCTCTATGCTCGGCCATTCATGTGGGTAGCCGTTGTTCCAGTCAGAATTGAAGCTACCCCTTCTGGTTGAGGTAGCAGGATCTTGGACAGGTACCGCTTCCGGTGCTACGGTTGCATGCTTAGCAGGCGGGCCCTCTCCCGTCGTGACGCGTGCTCCGGACGCACCTGACACACGGCGTGCTCCATTCCCAAGTCCCAGGTCCAGAGTGAACTCATGCGTGCTCAGTCCGGCTGTGTCATTTGGAACCGTTGGTGTAAAAGAAACACAAAACTTAGATGTTGGCATAATGATAACAGGGAGAAATGAGCGACGCGTTAACACGTCCCCCCTCCATGACCCTCTTGGCCACAGAATCGCGTTCACGCGTTTTGGCCACAAAATCGCGTCCACACGTTATATAATCACTTTTAGTTATATTATTTATTTATCTAATAAGTCAGAACATGTTTATTCACACTGCTAATTAAAAGATTTAAATCTAAAATCTATACATTTCAATCTCAGCATGCTTACAAATGTACCTCTATGAAATTACCTTTCCGGTAAAGATGACATAACGTCTATCTGGATGGGAAAAAACAAAAACTGTGTGTGATTCACCTGCCAGATCACATGCCCAAAACTGTGATCTCCCCTTTGGGACTTTGCCTGATCTTTTTAGATCTCATAACCTGCTGTTGTGTCATTCCAGTTCTTGCTTTGTCCTTTTCCAGTTCTTGCTTTGTCCTTTCTAGCCCAAGATTTTTTCTGCTGATCTACAGGAAAAACCTGTCTTTTCGGAATTTTTTTTCTGATCACAAATTTCAGGTACAGCTGGTCTGGAGAATAATCTAGAGGCTCTAGATCCTTTGGAAAGTCACCCATTTACTCTGTGGAAATAAAATATAGAGGATGAAAAAAAATATTCGGAGTTTGAATTTAAGTAGTGGAAACACAGTAAGAACAGACCGGACCGTAAGATCCGTGCGAAAAGTCAAAGAACTTGACTTGATTCGTAAGGACGGGAAGTGCCGGAGAGCGGGGTAATACGGAGAATTGAGCGGGGCAAGTGTTGTCGGCATTCGCTACCTCACGCCGCACCTCGACCATCTCGACCAACTCTGGTCCGCCATGACCGCTCCTGGTCCAACTATCAAGTCCTTTCAAAAACGGCTCTATACCGTCCTCCCAAGAGGCGTCGCCGTAACACGCGTTCGCTCCAATAGTGCCAGTGCCTCCTCCCGTGCTCTTCACAACTATTCCCCTTCCTTACATTATTTCGATCCATCTGCTCCCACTCCATCTTCTCGCCCGAGCAACCCGCAGTTGATTTCTACTACCCGTCTCCCTATAGAGGCCAGGACCGAGCCTGAAGCCCCAAATTCTGGTCATTCTCAACATACGCACACGGGCCACGCTCCACCCTCCTCTCTCGCACTTACTTCCCCTCATTCGTCCAACCCCGTGTCCTCTTCGCAAAATGGTATCCCTTTAGCCAACTTTCATGCTCCTCCTTTTTTCCTATATCAACCCTTCACGCCGCCATCTTCTCTACCCCCCTCCGCTGTCCTCGATTCATGCTCCCTTCCTCCACACGCCTCCACCTCCAAGCTCCGCTTCCATTTCGACGTAGGTGCCTATGGCATACCGAAATTCCGCCCTTCAAATGTGATTTCCGGCCGTGACGGCGTTGGTGGTGGAGAGCTTTGGTCCCACAACTCGAAACTGACTGAAGGACTTGGCCTGGCCGTTCAAGTAGGCGAGGACGCCTATTTCGTTCGTGACAATGCGATGGGTGTTGCAGATGGCGTCGGCGGATGGTCTCGCACCCGTGTGTTATCTGTATCATTTTCTCACTCGCGGCGTATTCACCCCGGATCCAGATTCGCCGAAAGGTGCCCCATCTCCGTCGGCGCTCTTCGCCCGTCGTCTCATGCACTACTGTTCTGCCGAGGTAGTTGCACAGGCTTCCACCCCTGGTGTTTCTTTCCATGACATGCCTCCGTCATCGAAGACGCCGTTCTTCCCTTATCCGGCCCCGGCTTCGCCATCACACTCGATGACTCAGGAAGGCCCGAATGACGACACGATGGAGGACCTCGTAGATGGGCTCGATGTACTACTCATCCTCGAACGGGCTTATGAGCGAGCTCTCAAAGCCCACGTCGTAGCGCCTTGTCCATTAGCGTCGACGCCCTCCTTACCAGCGCCATCTGAGCCAGAGCCCTTATTAACTGGATCTTCTACCGCCCTCCTTGCCGTGCTCGACAGCGCGGGCTCTCACATCCCGACTCCAGAAGTGAGCATAGTCCCAGAAGCCCGTGCCCATGACGCGGTTATCCGGATCGCGCACCTCGGCGACTGCATGGGTATACTTGTCCGAGGGGACGAGATTGTCTGGCGCAGCGAGGAGATGTGGTGGCGTGTACGTTTCCCTTTTTTCATCGCTCTCCCTTTCTCTGACCGATGCGTAACTTTTCGGCTTCAAGTTTAACACCCCACTGCAGCTCGGCCCCCGGTCGGGCACGCTTCCCAGCGCGGCTCTTGTGTTCACTATCCCCGTGCATGTTGATGATATCCTCATCCTCGCCTCAGACGGGCTAAGTGATAATCTGTGGGACGAAGACGTACTAGACGAGGTCGCGCGCTTCCGGCGTACATTCCTCGCCTCGCCTTCCACTACTACCAGTTCGCGGCTTCCACGACGAACGCTAGCCGGAATGCTCTCCGAGGCACTCTGCTCTCGCGCGCGCACCGTGTCGCAGCGGCGCTCTAAGATACCACTGACTGACGAATTCGCGACAACACCCTTGGATCCCGATGAAGAGATCCCGTTTGCGCGGAGGGCACGCGAAGCAGGACGTACTTTCAGTGGCGGAAAGTCAGATGGTGGGTTCCGCCCAGCGTTTCCGTCCTGTGATAGGTACTGACGTTCTTTTGCGCCGACTCTTGCAGATATCTCGGTATTAGTGGCAGTGATTTCCCCCGCTGAGGATATCGCCGGCACCCGATGATAGAGCGGATTTCTCCGCTGGGACTCATACAGACGCTGTCTCTGCATTTCCCCTGTCTGGTTCTCCTTTTGGTTACCTCCCCTGACTCTTATGCACACCCTTTCATCGAACGCGATACATCCTTAAAGCCATTTAGCTGTTTCTTCACAGGCCTCCTTGGCACTTACGACATCTATGTTATTACCCCCATCCACTTCTCGCATCTCTCGCCCTCTCCCAGCATTTGCCCCTGTGCATCGTATCATTTCTTATCTTTGACATATTATTTCTCTTGCATCCCAACTTCTGTACTTGGTAGAAGCCGAAACCGGAAAGTAATTGTATGATTGATTTTTGACAGAATTACATCTCACACCACTGATGTGTTCACCATCATTGACCTCCATTGACCTCTTGTGCGTTCAACTTGTGTCCATTTCCTCGCCGCCAGGGGCGACGGCTATCGGTCTGATCTCCTCACTAACAACAAGATCCCGAACTTTCTCCCGCGTACATGCAGTTGTGCCGCGGCGGAAGCCATACTTGCGCTCCTTCTCGACTCGAACGTTGGGCATGACGTAGTTGCGCAGCATCTCGGTCTGAGTCGCAGTGATGACGCAAGCGTCGACGTTCGAGCCCGAACCTAAGTCATTAAAGATACCGGCGGAGATGGCCGCTACGACCAGTTGCAGCGCCTCCTCGCGCTAGGAATGGTGAGCAACCTGGTGAGCAACCTGATACGTCATTTCCAGACGACCACACATACCTCCAGATTTGGCCTCCATCCCGACTCAAATACGGCCATAGCAGCAAGCGAGCCAGAACCCATGGTAACGTACGGTAACTTGTCAGTCGAACCGTGGGGTGCGATGGTGAACAGGTGCGCGCCGGTGGCATCGACACCACCCAACACGAGTGCAGCGCCGATGTGACCCTGGTGCCTGTAGTGAGGCCCATTAGTACATCCACATTCTGAACGTACGGGGAGGACATACTGGAAGAGCCGCTGTTTGAGCATGGTCATGGCAGTGACAACGCGGGGTTTGCGGCCCGTTGACAGTGCGTGCAGCTCGATGTTGCTCGAGATAAGAGCGGTGATGAACTCAGTATCCGCCGCCGTCCCAGCGCCACAACACCTGATAGACTCGCTGATATAGTGGATCTAAGCAATGTACCTCTCGTCAGTCATGCTGCAAGGGCTCAGTGGTACGATAGGTAATGGGCGAGCACCCAGCCAGCTGCGGTACCTTTTCGCAGTTTTTGTCTGCGACAATCTCGCCTGCGGTCGCGCGAGTGTCGGCACCGAGCACGATCCCATCTTTAAATAGGCAGCCAACGATAGTAGTACCGGTGCTGGTCGCCTTTGGCATCTTCACGCCTTTACCCTCGAGGAAAGCATTGCTATCGGAAACGACTAAACAACTCCCTTGTGGGAAACAACCGCAGGACGCACCGGTTCGCATTTGAGAAGTCAAAGCCGGGTCTCGTCGGATAAAAGGCAGAGGTCATGAGGGCTTGCGGTCAGTTGTGTAAAGGTGATCTCAAGGAAGCGTACGCGTCGCAGGAGGTGCGATTATATAAGCAGGTGCCGTTCCAAGGAAACCGCTTGGGACTCACTCCACACCTCAACTACTACTACGACGACACATAATGGAAGGATGGTCCAAATTGCAGACAAGTCTCGCAAATCTCAACATTGGTCAATCTGCCAATAGATTCGCCAAAGGTTTCAATTCCCAAGTGCAGGCAACCAGGGAGCGTCTGGGTCAAGTCGCACCGGATGAGATAACGGAACTCCCACAGGGTACGGATCCTCACATTCGCCTTCTCGTCTCCTCTTTCTTCTGACTCCTCAGTTCTCAGAGTATAAAGACCTCGAGGAACAAGTTGAAGCCCTCAAGATAGCCCACCTGGCGGTGCTCAAGTACGTAATGCGTCGCTCTCCATTTTCCCACTGCTTTTTCAGGTTTTCCTAAAACAGCTGCTCACAGGGTCACGAAAGCATATGAGAGCGAGACATACGACTACCCATCCCAGGTCCAAGAGACCGTCACCGAGCTTGGCGCCAATATCGGCCGTGGCGTCACCAACTTTGCCGCGAACAACCTCAAGGGAACCAACCTGCCAGCTCCTGAGCCAGCCACTGCACCCGTCCCTCAACATAAGACGCTTCCTCACGCGCTTGGCCGTGCGGCAAACACGGCCGCCAACGCGCTGACCCACGTTTCTGGAGGCAATGATGCCCGCTTAGGCCAAGCGCTAGCCGAGTACGGCGGAGCTTGGGAGAAGATCGCCAATGCACGGGTGCAGCACGATGAGACGATTGCGCGCAGGTTCCTCGCCCCCTGGCAACAGACGTTGCAAACCTCAATCAATGTCGCCGTCAAGGCGCGTCAGGCCGTCCGGGTATCCCGTCTGGAGTTGGATGCTGCCAAGCAAACGTACGTGGCTCTGGCAATATTTTAGTATTTGTAACTCCAGTTGCCTAAAATGCTTTCAGTTTGAAGAATGCTGGTCCTTCCAAGCAAGAGCATGCTCGTTTGGAGGTCGAGAACGCCGAGGACGACCTCGTGCAAAAGACTGAAGTTGCCATCACACTGATGAAAGCTGTCCTCGACAATGTGCGTGACAATTTTCTGTGCCGGGTCTTCAAGCTAATCCGCCTCTTCAGCCGGAACCCATCAAGAACCTGAACGAGCTCATTAAAGCTCAGGTACGGCCCCATCAGCCGCCCTGCCAAGCTCTTCTTTGTAACTTATTCCTGCCCCATAGCTACGCTTTTACTCTGTCGCTGCCGAGGCTCTCAACGCAGTTCAAGGTGAAATTGAAGAGTTGAGCGTTGCTGCCGAAGGCGACTACAGGTGCCTATTTCGTTCATATTGTATGACCTACTATTTGCTGAGCACGCTTTGGTAGGAAGTCTCGCGACCACTGAGGTGCCGTTGAAGTGACGAGGAGGATGAAGGGGATGGGACACATATGGACTGTGTATATGGCTACTGATCATAATATTCTGAGCCCCGCTTCTGTACGTGTCTTCACTGTGCTTTTGTGTGTGTGCTTGTGCACGGCGAATTGTATTCCTTGTTTCTTTCATTCAACTTCCAACACGTCCGCCAACCATGACCGTCAAACGCGTCGCCATTGTCGGCACAGGAGCCGCCGGTTTCTCGGCCGCATACGCTCTCTCAAAGCACCTGACAAGTTCCCCGTTACTGTCTTCGACAAGGAGCTCGACGCCGGCAGTATGACGAACTCCATTGATATAGACTCTACGCGATACGTTGCATCGCATATCAACGATGGTGTTCAAGGCTGCTCTCCCGCTAACACGCTGCATATCTTCCGCGAGCTCGGGTACCCACCTGAGAAAGTGGTCACGCAGTGAGTGTCTCACGTTCACTCCCCGCCTTTCCTCTTCATATCTCTTTCTTTTGCAGTTTCGGTAAAGGCGAACATTTTTGGACCGACGTCTTTCCCTCTCCGCTCACAGCGCGTCTTGCACACGACATCTGCAAATTTGGTCGCGTGCTCAAGACGGTAAAGTTTCTCGAAGGTGTGCTCGCGCTGATCCCCAAATATGCGCTATTGCGCCTCCTCGGCTTTCCAAAGACTTTGGGGAACGGATGGTGCATCCCCTCACCGCGCTTTTTTTGGGACTGGGAACTCGAGCCGTAGGTGGTATCTACGATCTTGGTAGGCCCTTTACCTCGACCGTCCTCTCCGCTGTCTGTCTGTTCACTCACACAATGTGAGGAAGGAACGTGTGTTCAAGGACCCGAGCATGTGCTTGTTCGAATATGACGACCGCAACCTCCTCGCAAGCAGTCCGGAGATGTATGCATTCCAGAAGGTCCGCACCTTGACAACATCTCCCCTTAGTATACAACGTTTCATCCGTTCGCGGCTCTCCGATACATGCACAGCCTGACAGCGCAACGTCGGACAGGCGGGGAACGTCGCTTTCCTCCTCGGCCACCAAGTCACCCGTCTCATTTCACGCACCAAGAAGCGCACCGTGCTAGAGTTCCGCACCCGTTCTTCGAGCGAGCCACAGATCACCGAATTTGACTCGCTCACTCTCGCCCACCATCTTGAGGAAGGAAGCAGGCTGGATGGAGCGGCGTGTGCTCGGCGGAGTCAAGTATCCCCACGACCTGACTGTAACCCATATAGACGTAGACCATATGAACAAGGTCGCGTTATTTATTCCCCAGGCTGTTAACAAGCTGACACCAGGGCGACCAAGCAGCGCTACGAGACCAAGTTCAAACCTGAGCTCGTCGCCTCTAGCACGTTCGACCCAGAGCGGCAGCGAAGGGAGACTAACTTCTTTACTACGCCTACCAGTAAGCTCAACAGGCTCGAGGAGATGTCCTTCGACCTGACCTTCCACCAACCGCAGTTCTCCGCGACCACGAGCAGTTTCGCGGGCTGCATACCGCATGCACTCTCCACACTTGGACGACGAAAGATGCCTAACTTACGACTGTTCTAGCTCAACTCAGGACTTTGTCACGCCGCGCTTCTGATAACGAGTTTCCACCCAGATCGACTTCCTTTCCCACTCACAATGGGCTTATCAAAGGAAAGGGGACAGGGGTGTGCCTGGGTAGTTGTCATGGTTTCAAGGTATCATTTATTTCCGGACAGCGTATTGGTCTAACTTACCTCAGATGTTTCGGATAGTAGCGTGGTCCTGGGGTACTAATACTATACGGTCGGAGAAGGATGAAGGTGTAGGAATCGATTCCCTATTCGACACAGGTTCGAGGGTATAAAAAACAAAACAACAGCACCAAAGGGAGGAGAATGTCGACGTAGTCGTCCGAAGCGAAACCTAATTCGTGACCAACTTCCACGTGTGTCGGGTGCATAGATAAATGAATAAACGAGAGGCTTTTAAAAAGGAACGACAACAGTGGGGCACAAATGTATCAAATGTAACAAATAGCGTGCTGCAACATCAGCTCTGGATGAGTGACTCAAGGTTCAAAGAAAAAGGGTGCCAAAGACAATAGCACTGGATGCATAGAGCAAGCCAGGGACGTCCACAACCATGCCAAGGGCCGAATTCTTCGTTGTAGAAGAGCTGGTGCTGCTGGGAGAAGTTGTACTGGTGGTGCCGCTAGAAGACGCGCCGTTGCCTGACGAAGAATTAGAGGAACCAGAGGTGCTTGACGGAGCAGGTGATGCTACACCGAAGTTGAGCGATATGAAAGTGAAGAGCCCATTTAAGAATACGCACTGCCAGGGACTTTGACCTCGAAGCTGGAGCTGTTGGCATACACGTCGGTCGAATTGACGGGGTTGATGAATGCGATTTGATAGTCCGTCCCAGTGAGAAGCGTCACATTCGTCACGGTGAACGACTACCCTCACATATTAAGCCGTTGATTGTATAAATGCTGTGCTAAACACACCTCTTGGGAAACCGGGACGAAACGAGCGATGGAGAAGTCACCATTCAACGTTCGGTTATTTTGGTTCGTGATAATAATATCCACAGGAGTAGGGTCTCCGGGGTTATAGGTCCACTGGATCGTGTTACTAGCATTTTGAACCCTGAGGAGAAAGAGCAGAGAGGTCAGCGAGGCAACGCAACGCGCGCTTGACGTTACACACCAGTATTGGGAGGCGGACGGCCCGGAGATAGAGATGGTGGCTGTAGAAGACATACTATGAGACACACTTGTCTCGCACGTTAAACAAGCCGTGCTCACCGAGAGCCGCAGAGGGTAGGAGAGCAGCAAGGGCGAAGAGAGCAGCACGCATCGTAACGTCTGGGGAGAAACTGGAAGTCAAAGGTCAAGAAGGGTGGAAAAGCGGAAGGCCAGGGTTGATTCAATTTGCATTTTTTTTAAACTCAGCAGAACGAAATTAAATTCCCTCCGAGGGGACGTCAACCCGTCATGACGGCAATATGGCTAAGGGCAAGCATTCAGGGTCATCCACCGGACGTGGACGTGGTCGAAGCGGCGGAAAAAAGCCAAGAGCGGCTAACACTCACACCCGTCGCGGGCTTCTAGCACTGGCAAGCGACCCGTCGAGCGCTGGCGACGTTGCACGTGAACCACATATCCCATCCACCGATGAGGGGAACGATGAGGGTGGATCCTCCTCTGTGCCAGGTAGTAGACGTCTTTTGCTCTCACACCTGATCTTTCCTCTTATGCCTCTCCGCCCTAGATGTCCTGATCACTATCCCAGTGGCGATGTGGGTTAGTGGTCGCCCTCATCCCGACTTCAGCTGGCCTATCTGACATGCGGTCTCCGTCCAGGATTTCGACCATTGCGATCCGCGGCGCTGCTCCGGAAAAAAGCTGGCTCGCCAACACCTGATAACTGAATTGCGCATTGGTTCTCGATTCCGGGGTGTTGTCCTCTCGTCTGTCCTCGATTTCAGTGTGCCCTCGGCACCGTCCATGACGCATGTGGTTGTATAGACCCAATGCAACTCAGGTTCTGTCACCAGCAGACAAAGACATAATCGATAAATGTGGCCTTGCCGTCGTCGAGTGCTCTTGGGCACGCCTGTCCGAGATTCCGTTTTCGAAAATTGCGTCTCCCCACGAACGTCTATGTGCGTTTTTGCTCACTCTCATCTTATTTCCTATGAACCCGGCCTGCCTTTGCCTGCACAGTGCCATATCTCGTTGCGACCAACCCAACAAACTACGGCAAGCCTTGGCGGCTGAACTGTGCGGAGGCTCTTGCTGCTGCATTTTACCTGACTGGTCACGGGGACTGGGCGGAGAGACTGCTGGCACCATTCGGGTGGGGCAGCTCGTTCTACCCCGTTAATCGGTGTGTTTAGCCTGCTTCGTGCGATGGACCCTCAGAGTCATTCTTTGAGCTAGACACCTCCTGCAACGATACCGCACTTGTGACGATGCGGCGGCGGTCACGAAAGTACAAGAACAAATTCTCGCCGAACTTGAAGAAACCTACGAGGCTGCACGTCGTGCTGCAGGTATGATTTGGTTTAGCTGGGTGTTAGTCAAGTCGCTCAGCCCCTATGACAGAAGACGATAACAACAATGACCTTCTTGTTGCGAATCCGAACCATGCACCTCCGCCAGACTCCGACCCCGAACTGAGCCAATCTGATGGCGAATCAACGGCGCAACCTTGAGAGAGATATTATTTTACCATATCGTGTGTATCACTACCAGAACGGGAGAAGGTGCACGGCTTCCTTTACGTCCTCGAACCCTTCTCGGCTCTGAACTGATACCCCGTTTCACATAACGTGGCGTATCATTTCTGCAAACCACTTCTGGGGGTATTTCGCCTCTTTAGCTCCCAATTGAAGCAATTCGAGTTCTAGTGACGTAGGTTTTTGATCGGTCTGCGCCACATGAAGATGCAAAGTCCAGACTCAGCTTCGCGAAAGTCAATTCCTAGCCCCAAGCCAACGTTTCTCTACTAACCCCTGTTGTATGGGCATTTTGTTCATTAGAAGACCTCCTTGAGTGTATCTGGGGGAATATGCAGCGTGTGCTCCCTCACCCCCACGCTGCTACGGGCGGATCCTTTGTCAGCGAGATCGTGCACTCGCATACTATAAGTTGCGTTCCAAATGCACGGATCTCACAGTCCGGGCTGCTCTGCACTGGCCTCAAATTCAATCTTTGCCCAAACAACACATTTTCATTACTTGAGCAATGAATTTCACAACTATCACTGCAAAGCAGAGTTTTCAGTCCAATAAAACCCATAGAAAACTCTATGGAGTGTAAACCACTTATCAAAGTTTATTTGGTTGAAAAACTTAAAAAACAAAGAGTTTAAGTTTTATTTGGGTGGCATGACACAGAAAAAAATCTCTATAAAAAAACTTAAAGTTTGATTTGGGCTAGTGTATGCCACCCAAAAAAATGTCAAACTTTTCTTACTCGGGTTTTCTCTATGAGAAAGAGTTTGATACAGCAAGATCCACTCTGATAGGCCCTTTGAATCCCAGTTAGACTAATAGTCTGAGATTGAATGCATGTCCTGGCTCACATGCCAAATTTTTTTCTCACACAAATTATTTGTAGTAATTAATAAAGTAAATAATATAATCAGTACACAAATTTCAACACTAAGTTGAACTTGCAGGTGCAAAGGTGCACTACAGCTACCTTTCCGCAAGCCTTTCCGCAAGATGACTACACATTGGTCAAGCTCAACAAATCTCAATGTATTGTGGAGAGAATATAAAAATAAATTATATTGGGAAGCAGGTGTTACAGGTGGCCACTCAGAAGACATTGGGGGCTGCAATCTGGCTTGAGTGCACATGCAGTACACAACTTGCTGGTGACTTGCAGTAGCTTGAGAGACCCTGAAGGGACATTGATAGCACCATTCTTTAAGCTCTATTGGATATGTGCCAGTGAACCATTGGGGAGAGGGATGGTGGGGGTTGTTGAGATGGCATGCATCAGGGGACAAATATGAACCAATACTGCAGTGGCCACCCAGTGA
>WNGR01016215.1_pt1 | contig 12233 bp, 8 predicted proteins | sample 5407581 | NCBI WGS metagenome assembly WNGR01 (sample SAMN13153383, study PRJNA577476) | soil metagenome | isolation source: 80 cm soil or saprolite under Garry oak tree replicate 2 | place: USA:California | collected 2016-06-15
GCGAGATGGAAGGGGTGCGAACCTACCGCGACCTGGCAAGCAAGGAACGGGACGCAACAAAACGTGGGGTGCTGGCGAAAATGGCTGACGCCGAAGCTCGTCACGCTCAGAAATGGGAACGCAAGCTGGCCGAATTGGGTGTCGAGGCACCGCAAGAGGAACGAACCCTGGGGATGCGCTTCCAGGACTGGCTGCGACGACAACTGGGCACCGAGGCAGTGCTGAGGCAGCTTGAGGGCGAGGAAGATAAAGATATCAGGCGCTACGAGGCGCAGGCGCGCAGTATCAATGACACTGAGGCCCAGGAGATGTTGCGCGAGGTCAAGCGTGACGAGGAGAGCCATGGGCGGATTATTCGTGACATGATCAGTCCCATCGGGCCACAGGGAATGCTGGATGTGATGCTGCGGCGCGAACGCTGGCATAAACGTGGCGGAGGCTGGCTGGGGGACGCAATCTACGGCGCTAACGATGGTTTGGGAGCAGTCTTTGGTATAGTGAGCGGAGTGGCTGGCTACACAGGCGCCAGTAACAGCCACTTTGTGCTGATTAGTGGACTGGCAGGGATGATGGCCAGTGCACTATCGATGGGTTCAGGCGCTTATCTGGCAACCAAGAGCGAAAGAGAAGTGTACCAGGCTGAGATTCAGCGCGAGAAACGCGAGATTGAGGAAGAGCCGGAAGAAGAAAAGGAGGAATTGGCTCTCTATTACCAGTTGAAGGGCTTTACGGAAGAGGAATCCAATGTGCTGGCAGCGAGGATGGCGGAGAATCCCGACCAACTTCTGCGCACGCTGGCACACGAGGAGTTGGGGCTGTCGGAAGAAAGCTTTCCCAATCCGTGGGTCGCGGCGGTCGCGGCGACCGTTTCTACGGCTATCGGCGCCTTTATTCCCATCATTCCTTTCTTCTTCATGCAGGGTATCGCGGCTGTCATTGCCGCCGCGCTGATCAGCCTGTTGGCGCACTTTGCGATTGGGGCAGCGAAGACGCTGGTGACCGGGCGCTCGTGGGTTGCTAGTGGAATGGAGATGACGGTTGTTGGCGCGATCGAGGCGGTGATTACGTATACGCTGGGAGCGGCTTTCAGGGTAGTATGAATAACGGAGAGAGGGGTTGGATGGCTAATGCTTTGGGCATCATCCAACCTCTCTCTCCGTTTTAAATTTGCTCACTAATACTACCTCGACATATTGCACAAGGAGCGTCGTCAAACCCAGGTTCACAAAATCACCAAACATATTCATAACTTCACGGGAATACGTGCTGCGCGGAGAATCATAGGGAATTTTCAGGATAAAGACGATGAACAACTTGGTAATATAAGGAAGCAGGCCAAGGGGAGCTCTGAGCAAGGATAGGATGTAGGCGATTCTGTATGCAGTCCGACCAGACAGCTTTTCAAGTGGATATGCCTTGTAAGGTTTCTGTGATGTGTCGGGTATCAGGAATGTATACAGGATCAGTTCAATACCTACAAGTAACGCCAATATTGACGCTATGATGCCGCAAATTGCCATGCTCCTTGAACGCTTTCTTTTTCCGCCTACATGATGGGCAACGAAGATGATGTGGGAAACAAGTGAAACAAGTGAAACAAGTGAAACAAGTGTAGCGAAGTTGGGTTGCATGCGTCTATGTCCTGGAGAATGTGTATCTGGCACCTGAGTGCCTGTTTAAGGATTCCAGCGTGTTGAAACTCAGTATCTCAGGATGGTGATTTTTTATGTGGCCTGCCGCAGAAGCGCCCTTACGAGGCGAATCTCTTCGTAGAAGTATTCATCCCCCAGAAATTCCTTGACTGGTTTTAGAGTCTCTCCGCCAAGCTGCTGCAAGGCATCGGCAATAGTTTCGAAGTGCCCGGGTGGGATCAATGCTTTCACATCGATGATCTCACCAGCCTCGATTAGCTCGGCCAGGTGGCTGGCGATAGTTGATGGTCGGAGGTTGCGCTCCCTGGCTATCTCTTCGATACTCTGTCCATCCTGGTACATTTGCAGGGTGATCTGGCGTGTGAGTGTAGCGCTGACTGTGCCTGTCGTGGCGGCTAGTGGCGTGTCCTTTTTGGCTGTTTGTTCTGGCCGCACTGGCGACAGGCCCATGCTCAAGTTATGCAGTTCGCAATAGGTACGTATTTCTCCGGTGAAGATGGTGTAATAGGCCTCCATTTTGCGGCTGCCAACGCCGGAGATTTCCATGAACTGAGACCGGGCCTGGGGACGCTGCTGGGCCATGGCGCGCAGACTGGTATCCGGGAAGATTACGTAGGGCGCTACTGCTTGCTGGTCGGCTAGCTGTTTGCGCAGCTTGCGCAATTGTTGGAATAGCCCCTCTTCTTCTGGTGACAGTGGAGGTACGTTACCGCTTATCCTGGGTTGGGCTGCTTGACTGTTTTGCATTGATTGTGGGAGCGCTTCAATTTGCACATCGCGCTGTTTGCGCAAGATTTCGCGAGAGAGCGCATTCAGCCTGAGTATCGAATAGCCGGTTTCGGTTGCTTCGCTCAACAGGCCCTGGCGCAGGAGCGAGCGCCCGAGGTGCTGCCATTCCTCCACACTCAGGTTTTGTCCAATGCCGTAGGTTGAGAGCTGGTCATGGCCGTAATCGCGGATCTTCTTTTTGTTGGCTCCGCGCAATACTTCGATGATATAGCCCATCCCAAAGCGTTCTTTTATCCTTGCCACGCACGAGAGGAATTTTTGCGCATCGATGGTGCGGTCTTCCAGGACGACCTGGCGCAGGCAGTTATCGCAGTTGCCGCAGTTTTTGGTTGGCAGTATCTCGCCAAAGTAGGCCAGCAGGGTGTGGCGACGACAGGCGGTACCATCGCCATAGGCCAGAACTTGCTGCAGTTGTTGATGGGCAAGAAACTGTTCGTGCTCACTCGTTTTCTGAGCAATAATGTACTCGATCTTGAAGCGGTCGCCAGGGTTAAAAAAGAGGATTCCCTGTGCTGGAAGGCCATCACGACCTGAGCGGCCAGACTCCTGGTAATACCCTTCGAGGTTGCGCGGCAGGTCATAGTGGATGACGGCACGCACATCTGGTTTGTTGATGCCCATACCAAAGGCGATGGTCGCCACCAGGACCGGCACATCGTCACGAGTGAAGCGCTGCTGGTTCTCATTCCGCTGCTCAGTGTCCAGGCCGGCGTGATAGGGCAAAGCATTGATACCGTCACGAGCCAGGACAGAACTCAGCTCATCGACGCCCTTGCGGCTCTGGCAATAAATAATGATCGAGGCGCCATCCTGCTCGCGCAGCAGTTGCAGAAGCTCACCGTACGAGCCTTTATGTTTTGTCCGCACCTCGTAATAGATATTGGGCCGGTCAAAACTCGCGATATGGATATGCGGATCACTGAGCCTGAGTTGGGTCAGGATATCTGCGCGTACGCGCTCGGTCGCGGTGGCTGTCAGCGCCAACATTGGCACTTTTGGGTAGCGCTGGCGCAGTCGGCCCAACTGGCGGTATTCTGGGCGGAAATCATGCCCCCACTCACTGACACAGTGCGCTTCATCGACTGCTAAGAGGGAAAGACCGACATGCTTCTGGACTTGATCGAGGAGGTTGAGGAAGTTCTCGCCCATGAGACGCTCTGGCGCTACGTAGAGCAGGTTTAGCTCGCCATTGACGGCTGCGCGCTCTCGCTGCAAGCGTTCGGCGGGGCTGAGTGACATGTTGATGAAGGTGGCCGCGACGCCATTGGCTTGCAAGCGATCAACCTGGTCGTGCATGAGGGAGATGAGTGGAGAGATAACGATGGTCAGGCCTGGCAGCAGGAGGGCGGGCAGTTGATAGGTGAGTGATTTGCCGCCGCCGGTGGGCATCAATACGAAGGAATCGCGCCCGGCGAGTATATGTTCGATAATTTCGAGTTGACCAGGGCGAAATGTATCATGGCCGAAATATTGTTTGAGTATGGACTCGGTGTTATGTAACGTTTTCAAGGGGCCCTTCCTGCTGGATATGTAATGATTGTGCCTTTGCTGGTGTTGATAATACCATGGGTGATGGGTTTCGCGCAATTTTTGAGGGGAGACCATCAAAACACACATTGATATGCGGCGTCACCTGCTTGGGAACTTCCCTTCAAAGTCTCGCATCTTTCTCATATTCTATATCCCCAATAACACGCTTATACTGCCTATTTATATACTTGTCTAACTGCCTCAACCGGAAATCGCTTTGAAAGCGCGTTGCATTATGCTGTTTCACGTTTTCATCTGGATATCAGAAAATCCACCGAAGGCCGATAAATCGGCCCCTACGGTTGGCCTGATTATGTTGTTAAGGCATGGTTCAAATGCACTTGACACTTTTGTGCTCGTCCTACGTAAACATTGTCAAGTAGGATTGGCTCTTTTTGAACCTTGTCTAAAGGTCATAATCGGTCCCGACGGGCGGCCTGATTATGTTGTGAAAAGTCAGGATGCACTTTTGATAACCGTTTGCTTATGCGACCCCTTCACCAAAAAACTCAATTTCAATAGGTAAACTTGCCGCGCAGAAACGCCGCCCAGCAGGGGACTTGCTGGGCGGCGTTTCTGCGCGGCAATACTATTTTTAAAAGTCGGTGCGGGAATTCCCATCCCTTTGAAGGGATTGGGATGAAAGCACCGCTGCCCACAGGCAGACCGTCCCCTCTCGAGGCGCGATCCTTGCATGTATGGAACGAATGTGCTATCCTACTCGTGCAGAAGGAGACATCATGGAAACGGTACGCATCTACCGACTGGATCATCTTCCACGGGTACTGGCCGCTCGGCTGCGTGACGCGCAGGTGCCGTGATCTGCACCAGGCAGCGCGCCACCACCAACTTCCCTGGCCCACGCGTGACGACCTGCAAAAGGCGACGAAAGGGCGCTTTGCGCTCCATAGCCAGACGGTGCAGATGATCTGCCATGCCTTCCTCGCCAATGTCCAGACCACCAGGCTCGTCAAACCACAGCACCCGCAGATGCGCTATCCCTACAAAAACAAACGCTTTTACCCCCTGTTGTGGCCCGCCCAGGCGGTGAGTATCGAGCGCGGACGCCTCGTGCTGCCGATGGGTCGTGGCCGCGCCTCCATCGTCCTCCCCGTTGCTGTTCCGGAGGATGCCGGAGCCTGTCAGATCGTCTGGAAGGATGGCTATGAGTTGCATGTCGCCATTCCCACGGCTCAGGCGGCCGAACGACCGGGGGCGGTCCATGCAACAGTGGATCTAGGCGAGATTCACCAGGGGGCAGTCACCACCAATATGGGTGGTGCGCTGGTTGTGTCCGGGCGAGGACTGCGCTCCCTCAAACGTCGCCAGAACAGAGCACTCGGTCAACTTGCCCGGAAGCGGTCGCGCTGTCACCATGGCTCACGACGCTGGCGCAAGCTGCAGCGAGCCCGCCGGAAGGTGAGTGCCCGCATCCAACGGCAGGTGCGCGACCTGCGGCACAAAGGCACCCGCAAAATCGTGCATTTCTGTCAAACCCAGCAGGTCGGGGTGCTCTACATTGGCAATCCCCATGGGGTGCGCAATCGCCCAGCAGGACGGCACCATCATCAGCGCATGGCCCAATGGGAATATGGCAAAGACATCGACTATCTGACGCACAAGTGCGAGCAGTCCCGCATCATGAGCTTCACTGGCACGGAACGGGGAACGTCTAGCCAGTGTCCGGCATGCGGGCGCCACCAGCGGCCCAGAGGCCGAGAGTGGGTGTGTCGCCATCGGGAGTGCCACTTCCGAGGGCATCGGGATGTGGTGGGCAGCATCAACATGCATCCCATCGCGTATGGTGAAAAGGTCGCGTTCCCCCAACGGATCACGTATCTACGGCCTGGTCCCGTGAGGGTCTCCCGCTGGAATGAAGAACCGCGGGGAGTCGGAAGAGCCGGAACGTAGTAGTCGCCCGGACACGGGCCACAGGGAGGGCAGTTGCCCGTTGGTACTTGTGTTGTCTGGATGAGTCCACAGGTCAACCGCCTGGCTTGCCAGCGTCTCGTGAGAGGCAGACCACACTGTGGAAGTCGTCGAGAAGCCTATCCCCTTCAGGGGATTGGGAGTGTCACGTATTGTTTACTCTTGCACGTCTCGCCGCCACGTCAGGATAATGGCGACCGCCGCGAAGATGAGCGAATAGACCAGGGTGACCCAGAGCGTATGCGCGCCATCGACCGCGACAAACGGTTGAGCTCCAATTGTAAAGACTTCAGTTTTGGCGGAAGTTATGAGCGCTTTTGGCATGACATTCAGGTTCGGCCCAAGCAAATAGGCCGAGACGTTTAACCAGAAATCGCTATATGTGAGACGGTAGGCAAGGTACAAAAAGATTGTGCCGATATTGTCAATTGGGAACCAGGCCAGTGCGAGACTGAGCCCAAAGGTCAACGAGCGTCCCACTACGGCTGCGGCTGTTGCCAGGAGAATGGTTGCTCCCATACTGATCAGTACGGTCAGGATATATTGTTGAGCCTCCATCCAAAAAGCTGGAGTTATGGCATTATAGGCATGCACATTTCCTACCATTATCAACAACAGCGCGTTCATCAGGATGATATTGTAGAGGATACCAACGACAAAGACGGATAGCGCAACGATGACGACAGCAGTCAGCTTTGCAGCGAGCAATTGCAATCGCCCCACGCCGCGGGACAGGAGGACACGGATGGTACCGAGCTGGTACTCCAGGCCGATGACTGAAGCCGTTAGCACAAGGAGGAATATGCCGATGAAGACGCGGAGCACGGCAAGGTTCTGCGTCATGCGATTAGTAAGAAACAGCAAGGGAGTGTGGTTTATGACGTCTTTGACGTCAGGCACTGTCAAGGTGATGATATATGGGAGAGCAATGACCCCTGCCAGTAGAACCAGCAACACCCAGGTTATCCACTGGCGGCTGATTTTGAATAACTCGCCGCGCAGCATACCGATAAAGCTTGGCCTGGACGTATGGAAAATCATTTTTTCCGTTGGCGAGGATGTGACTACTGTACTCACTGAATTTCTCCTGTTCCAGAATTCGTCAGTTCCAGGAAGACCTGCTCCAGGTCCTGCGTTGATTGTGTGATAGTTTCGGGAACGAAGCCAGCGCTGACAAGGAAGAGATTGAGGTTACGGCCACGTTGCCCTGGAGCTTTGGTGATGAGCGCACCATGTTTATCAAGGTGAGCATCTTTGCCCCATGGCTGCGCCTTAACCAGTGCGACTGCGTCTGCCGTTCTTTCAACGGTGACGGTAAACTCACCGTGCCCGCTGATGAGTTCTTCAATAGTGGATACCTTGACCAGCTTGCCCAGATTGATAATGGCCACGCGGGTGCAGATTTGTTGTACCTCGGGGAGCAGGTGACTTGAGATGAAAACGGTCTTGCCCTCAGAAGTGAGGCGGTGCATGAGATCGCGCATCTCGACAATGCCTGCCGGGTCGAGGCCATTTGCTGGTTCATCCAGGATGAGTAGATCGGGATCTTGCAGCAGGGCCATGGCAACGCCCAGGCGCTGCTTCATACCCAGAGAGTAGGTGCGCACACGATCTTTCTGCCTGTATCGCAATCCCACTAATTCCAATACAGCATCGATTCTTGATGCGGGCACGCCGCCGAGCACGGATGCAACCGCGCGCAGATTATTGCGGCCCGACATATAGAGGTAGAGAGCGGGGGTCTCCACAAGAGCGCCAACACGCGGTAGAATGCGCGCGCCATGGGAGGCGACGTCCTGGCCAAGTATCTCGACGCTGCCTGCGGTTGGCGCGATCAGGCCGAGGGCCATGCGGATCGTCGTTGTTTTACCGGCGCCGTTGGGGCCAAGGAAGCCCATGATTTCGCCGCGATTGACTTCCAGATTGAGATTATTGACGACGATGCGTTTCCCATATTGCTTGGTAAGATTAGTTGTGCGCAGGACAACATCCCCCGTGTCCATTGGGGGGATGTTCATTGCTGGCACTGTGATTACCTTATCAACCATACATTCTTTTCCATTTCTCTTTGATAATAGATGAACGGGATAACTGTGAAGTAGGTATTCCCTACGGCAATATCAGGCACCCTGTTGTGTATAGGTTCAACTGTAGGACACCACTCGCGGCAATTTTGTGACACAGTTCTTACAGTAGTAGTACAACTGAACCCTCTACAGGGTTGTAACCAGTCAAATTACCCCGCCTAAGTACTATCCATGAAACAGACAAGAACAACAATACGTTATAATACAATAATGAATTATATGGTATAGGCGGACCGCATGACGCTGCAAGGTCGACCGCAAAGGACATCTGAAGAGCAATGGATAGGAATATAGACCAGTCTCAACTAAACCAAATATTGACCGCATATAATGGAGATAGCAAAACTCTCACCAATGGACACATAACCACTGTCTCTCATTCAACTCCCCCTCCCGCGGTGATGCCATCCGGCAGGAATTCTTCCTACAGGGATGCAAGGATACCAGCGTTACGACGGAAAGTGCACCGTTCTCTCATACGCAAGCATCTACATGAACGCTATAATCGCAATATTGCCCCTCGTTTACTGATGATTACAATGATTGTTTGTATTGTGCTATTCACTCTCTTATCTACCGGCGCCGGCGCCGCCTATGCCTATTATCAGGGGCAATTACCGTTACTGAACGGCATTGCGGATCACGCGCTATCTCAATCAACACATATTTATGATCGCAACGGCAATCTGCTCTATGAGCTTTATGATCAACAGAATGGGCATGGTCGTCGCACGTACGTCAATTACTCCGACATCTCTCCAATGCTGGTAAATGCCACGGTCGCTGCTGAAGATCATACTTTCTGGCAGAATAGCGGCGTCGATATCCAGGGCACACTTCGCGCGGCCTTCACCAATCTGCAAAGTCATACCGTCGTTGAGGGTGGTAGCACGATTACACAACAACTGGTCAAGAATCAGTTGTTCCTGTCACAACCACGTTCCCTGCAAGTCAAAAGTGAAGAAGCACTACTGGCCTATGGTCTCACAAAGCAATATCCAAAGTGGAAGATCATGGAGATGTACCTGAATACGGTCTACTATGGTGATTTGAATTACGGGGTCGAGGCAGCGGCGCAGGATTTCTTCAATCTTCAGCCGAAATGCACACACCGCTCCTGTAAACCGGCTACGGCTCAATTGGACCTTGCTCAGGCATCGCTATTGGCCGGGCTACCTCAAAGTCCTTCATATTATAATCCCGTAGTGAATAAGCCCGTGGCGCTTGACCGGCAACAGACTGTGCTGGAATCGATGGTTGCCTTGAACATGATTACAGAAGACCAGGCGCGGCAAGCAGAAGCAGAGACGGCGAAGTTTACCTTCATGTCATATGCCAGCACAAAGGGCATCCAGGCGCCACACTTTGTGCGCTACGTTATAGACCAGGTACTGGTGCCTTTGATAGGGGCACAAAATCTGTATAATGGCGGTTATAACATTTACACTACCCTTGATCTGAAACTGGAGAAGAAGGTCGAGCAGATTGCTTATGACCACCTCTACAAGCCACTGTATGACCCATACCTCGGCAGCTATGGGCCTTTGAGTATACAAAATAATGTTAACAACGCCGCCGTGGTGGTGATGAATCCGTACAACGGCGAGATTCTTGCTATGGACGGCAGCGCCAACTATAAAAATAATAGCCGGAAGGTGCGCGGACAGTATAATGCCGCGCTCGCTCTGCGCCAGCCAGGTTCATCCTTCAAGCCCATTACGTATGCTACTGCTTTTGAAATGGGCTGGTATCCTGCCATGATTATACCGGATCATAAGACCGTCTACCCGAGCCAGATCAGCGGTAATCCTCCTGAGTATTACACGCCGCAGAACTACGATGGGACATTCCATTCGGGATTTCCGATGACTGTGCGTAACGCCATTGCAAACTCATTTAACATTCCCGCTATCGATGCGCTTGAGTATGTGGGTATCCCAAACGTGTTGAACACGGCAGCGCGCCTGGGTTTGAGCGAGGTCGCAAGTCGATCGCCCAGTTCTTTTGGCCCGTCGTTGGCCCTGGGTACGGCGGAGGTTTCGCTGCTACACCTCACTTCCGCCTTTGCCACATTTGCCAATCAAGGAGTGCGCGTACCTCCAACATCGATACTGGAGATCACCAATAACCAGGGCGATCCCCTCTATACCTATGATGCCGCTCACCCTCCTGGAGTACGCGCAATACGCGCGGACGTGGCATTCCTTATGAGTAGTATTCTTTCCGACGAGAAATCACGTTACCATGAGTTTGGCCCAGGTAATCCGCTGGAACTGGACCGCCCGGCGGCGGCAAAGACCGGCACGACCCAGAGCTTTCGTGATAACTGGACGCTTGGCTACACACCATATGTGACCGTTGGCGTGTGGGCCGGCAATAGTGACAATAGCACGATGAATAACATTATTGGTATCACCGGCGCCGGTCCAATCTGGCATGACGTAATGGAGTATGTTTCGCACCTGTACAAATATCCTCCAGATGACTTTAGAAAGCCAGCTGATGTCATAGCCGGTACTGTTTCCGCGTATACAGGATTAATGCCGCATCCCGGCGAACCCACCGTCACCGACTGGTTTATTGATGGCACACTGCCTACCATGCAGGGAGAATACACCTCTTCCCGCTGTAGGGGGGATAATTGTCGGCCTCCATGTTATATTTTTTGCAGAGTCCCACCGACAAACTGAGAGTAATGCATGCCAGATAGAGCAAAGCAGCATACCAACGACGAAAATGAAGAACCACAAAATAACAGTGGAGTGGATATGAATAGCGTACAAGAGGCATCTCCACAGTCAACAAATGCAGGCAACGCGGAGCCACAGAGTACGGCTTTCCGTCCACCCACACGTGTTGAGAGACGCAACCTCTGGCTAAAGGAGTATGGTGAGCAGGATTTTGCGCTACAAATGTGGGTACGCCTGGTTGAGCAACAGGACCTGAATGTCGAGATGATGTTTCAGATGCATGGTCTCCTGGTGTTCGGCGTGATGGTGAGCACAGCTCGCTACGCTCAATTTTACATAGAGCTGAACGAAGAACTACACCGGCATGAAGACCCTGATACGGCGGACGCCCTGCGTGAATATTATACCGCCCTGATACCCCTACATGACCAGCCAGAGATTGGCCCTGAAGGACTGCCCATTATCTATCGCTCCGTCCATATGCGAGACGTTACGATCTTGAGTGCCGGACACAAGGTAAAGGTTCCCTATTGGCGTGGACTGATCAGCCAGGTAGATGCTTTTGTGATTGGCGCTACCCCTGGGGAATAGACTCACCTGGCTCTCCAGGGCGACCGCTAGCCATAGGTCGACCGCAAGGGTCGACCCTACTATACTCCGGCCCTCTGGGCGACCCAAGGGTCGTCCCTACAAGATGCGGGCCTGGTGGGTGCTTATGCTTTGATTTTTTCATTTTTGGGATCGAATAATGGCTCTTTCATTACCGTGGCTTGGTATCTTGTGCCAAACAATTGCACTTCAATTTGCGTACCTGGTGTGGCATATTCTACAGGGAGATATCCATAGGCGATACTCTGGCGTACCGTGTAGCCGTAGCCACCACTGGTGACCCGTCCCAGGACGCATTCACCATCCAGCAATGGTTCGCCCCCCAGAGCAACGGCTCGTGGATCGTTGAGGGCCAAACAACATAACTTGCGCGTCACGCCCTCCGCCTTGATACGCTCCAGCGCCTCGCGCCCAATGAAATCACCTTTTTTCAGCTTCACAGCAAAACCAAGGCCTGCCTCATAGGGATTGTATTCAGAATGAATATCAGCGCTCCAATAGCGATAGCCCTTCTCCAGGCGCAGCGACTCGATTGCGCGATATCCACCGGCAACAATGCCCAACGGTTGCCCTGCTGCCCATAAGGTATCCCAGAGCTTGAGACCATACTCCATCGGTGCGTAGATTTCCCAGCCAAGCTCACCGACATAGGTAACACGCAGCGCTAATGCTGGAATGTCTCCAATGGTCACCTGCTGAGCGGTAAGATAGGGAAATGCCTCATTGGAGAAATCATTTTCACTGACCGACTGCACCAGGTCGCGCGTGCGCGGCCCCCAGACGCCAATACAACAGCGACTGGAGGTAATATCATTGACATACACCGAGCCATCAGTAGGCATCTGGCTGCGAATCCAGGAGAGATCATGGATGCCGAAAGCCGTTCCCGTAATAATCTGGAAGCGATCAGTTGCCAGGCGTGTCACGGTGAGGTCGCACTCGATGCC
>WNGR01054195.1_pt1 | contig 12233 bp, 6 predicted proteins | sample 5407581 | NCBI WGS metagenome assembly WNGR01 (sample SAMN13153383, study PRJNA577476) | soil metagenome | isolation source: 80 cm soil or saprolite under Garry oak tree replicate 2 | place: USA:California | collected 2016-06-15
CGTCATCGAACAGGAATTCGGCGAGCGCGCGGGCGGTCTCCGTCTTCCCCACCCCGGTGGGGCCGAGGAAGATGAACGAGCCGGTGGGCCGGTTCGGGTCCTGCAGGCCGGCCCGCGCGCGCCGCACGGCGTTCGCCACGGCGGCGAGGGCCTCCGGCTGGCCGATCACCCGGCGGCCGAGCTCGCCCTCGAGCCGCGTGAGCCGCTCGCGCTCCGACTCGAGCATCTTGGTCACCGGGATCCCCGTCCATTTGGCGACGATCTCCGCGATGTCCTCCGCGTCCACCTCCTCCTTCAGATACTTGCCCTTCTTCTGGATCTCGGCGAGGCGCTGCTCGACGCCCGAGATCTCCTTCTCGAGCGCGGGGATCTTCCCGTAGGTGATCTCCGCCGCCTTCTGCAGGTCGCCGCGGCGGGTCGCCTGGTCGGCCTCCGTGCGCAGCTGCTCCAGCTGCGCCTTCTTCGCCTGCAGCCCCGCGATCGTGTCCTTCTCCGCCTGCCACTGGGCCTTCATCACCTGGGACCGCTCACGCAGCTCGGCCAGCTCCGCGTCGACCTTGGCGCGCCGCTCGCGTGACGCCTTGTCCTTCTCCTTGGCGAGCGCCGCGAGCTCGATCTCGTGCTGCACGATGCGGCGCTCCACCTCGTCGATCTCCTGGGGCAGCGAATCGATCTCGATCCGCAGCCGGCTCGCCGCCTCGTCCACCAGGTCGATCGCCTTGTCGGGGAGGAAGCGGTCGCCGATATAGCGGTGGGAGAGGGTCGCCGCCGCCACGAGCGCGTTGTCCGTGATCCGTACGCCGTGGTGCACTTCGTAGCGCTCTTTCAGGCCGCGGAGGATCGCGATCGTATCCTCGACCGACGGCTCGCCCACGTACACCGGCTGGAACCGCCGCTCCAGCGCCGCGTCCTTTTCCACGTACTTGCGGTACTCGTCGAGCGTCGTCGCGCCGACGACGTGCAGCTCGCCGCGCGCGAGCGCCGGCTTGAGCAGGTTCGAGGCATCCACGGCGCCCTCGGCGCCCCCCGCTCCCACAAGCGTGTGCAGCTCGTCAATGAAGACGATGTAGCGCCCCTCGGCTGCCGTGATCTCCTTGATCACGGCCTTGAGGCGCTCCTCGAACTCGCCGCGGTACTTCGTGCCCGCGATCAGCGCGCCCAGGTCGAGCGCAATCAGGTGCTTGTCCCGCAGCGAGTCGGGGACGTCGATCACCGGGTCGAGCTTCGCCTTGCGGGCCTGCTCGGTGAGATCGCGCGTGAACCGCTCGAGCGCCTGATACTTCTGCTCCGGCTGCTGGTCGGTCACGCGATGGGAGCCGCGCACGCCTTCGAGCGCCGCCAGCAGGTCGTCGTGGCCCACGCCCGCCGCCGACAAGAGCTGCCGGGCCGTCGTGCCCTTCAGGTCCGCCAGGGCGAGCAGCAGGTGCTCGGTCGAAACGTAGGCGTCGCCCAGCGCTTTGGCCTCCGCCTCGGCACGGTCGAACGCCTGGCTCACCTCGCGCGATAGCGTGGGCTCGGCCGTGGCGCCCGACTGCTTCGGGAACCGCTCGATTTCCCGCTCCGTGTCCGCCGCGAGCTGGGTGACGTTCAACCCCGCCTTCTGCAACAGCGGGACGACGATCCCCTCCTCCTGCGTGAGGAGGGCGTGGAACAGGTGGGCGTCGTTGACGACGGGATTCCCGCGCGAGCGCGCCGACGCGCCGGCCTGCTGCAGCGCCTCGGTCGCCTTCACGGTCAAGCGTTCGGGTCTGATCATGGCGCCGGCCCCCAAGGCAACGTCCGTGCCGGGGAAAAATGCCGATCTGGCAGGGGGAAAGTCAAAAGAGGAGGGCGGGAGTAGCAGTCCCGCCCTCGCTGCCCAGTCTTGCGCGGCGATATCGCCCGGCCTTCCAGGGAAAGGCTCTACGACTGCCCTCACCGCCGCCAGGCCGGATTGAAGCCGTTCGTGAACGGCACGCCCGCCCACGCTTCCGTCCCGTCCAACCGCATGACGTGGATGGTGGTAGACAAGGAGTACGGGTCCGTGGACACGTAAGCGATCTTGCGACCGTCAGCGTACCACGCAGGATCGGTGTGGGTCTCGGCCGCCGTCAGCTGTTCGACCCCGGACCCGTCAGCGTTCATGACGAAGATCACCGAGGTTGGACCATACTCCGGATTCCACACGACGCGCGAGAACGCGATCCTGGCACCGTCGGGCGACCAGGCCGGCCCTGCGTCTCCCGGCGCGGAGCTTGCCAACCTCGTGACGCCCGAGCCGTCCGCATTCATGACGTAGATACCGGCATCCGCGCCGTCGCGACCGCCCGTGAAGACGATCTTCGCCCCGTCGGGTGACCAGACGGGGTCTCTGTCGCCGTACGGCAGATTCGAGAGATTAACGGGATTCGTGCCGTCGGCATTCATCACGAAGATCTCGGAATTCCCGTCGCGATCGCTCACGAATGCAATCTTGCCGTCGCGCGACCACGCCGGAGCATAGTCTCCTGTGGCCTCGTTCGTGAGCCGCACCGGATTGGTGCCGTCCGCGTTCATCACGTAGATCTCGGCATGGCCGTCGCGGTCGCTCGTGAAAGCGATCTTGCCGCCGTCCGGAGACCAAGCGGGCTCCACGTCCCGCGCCGGGTGCGTAGTGAGGCGCGTGCGCCCGGTGCCGCTCGAGTTGATGACGTAGATGTCGGCGTTACCATCGGCGGTGTCGGAGAACGCGAGCTGCGTGATCGGAGCGCACGCAATATCGAACTCGACCGCGGTCGCGCCAGTCCTAAGCGGGTTCGGGCTCGTGACGTCGCAGTTCGGCGCCACCGGACTGCCGCCGAAGACGGGGGTGAGCTCCAGGCGATAATCCCCGCTTCCTGGCGTCCGCGCGGGGATTGTCGTGATCCCGTTGGCAGGCACGGTGACACTGGCAACAAGTTGAAAGGCCCCGCCCCCGTACAACACGTTGAACACCGCCAGCCCGTAGCCGTCCTGATCGCGATCGACTCCGGTGGTCAACGTCGTCACCTGGAAAGTGTTACCCGGCCCGCAGGCGACGCCGAAGCCAACGTCCGTTGTGCCGCTGTTCACGCTGATTGAGCGGGGGTTGACCCCGTCTACGACACAGTTCGAGGCCACCCCGCCGAGCAACACTGTGTGATTCCCGCCCGAAACATTGGCTATGGTGATGGTAGCGTTCGTGCCCACGAGCTGGTCCGGTCCCCCGTCCACGCGCACGAAATAGCCATCGGGATCCGGGTAGGCGCCGGTCGTCGCCGTCGTGACGTGGATGCTGCCCGGCTGCGGCGGGGTCGCCGTCGTCGCGCACGCCGTGCCGGAGAACTGCGAGTAGCCGGTGTTGCGTCCGGTCGTCTGGAACGCGCGGACCTTGTAGCAATACTGCGTCGCGGGGGTGAGGTTTACGTCGCTGTAGGTCGTGGCCCCCGCCCCCGTCGAGGCCACCAGCGCGAATGCACCGCTCGCGCCCGCGGTCGAGCGGTGCACTTCGAATCCGGTCTCGGTGGACGAATTATCCTGCCACCCGACGTCGATCCGGCTCTCGGACACGGCGACGGCGTTGGTTCCCGCGGGCGCCTCCGCCGATCTGAATATCGGCGTTGGGGGGCCAACCGGGCTGGGGTCGCAGCCAATCAGAAGGGAAAGCACTAGAAGCGGAGTGCCCGCGGAGTAGCGTTTCACAACGACCATACAGCCCTCCCTATACCTACTCAGAGTGTGTCCGTCGTTTAGCGCCGCCGCAGCTAGTGCTGCGCGGGCCCAGCCGCGACATCACGTCCCCCGTGCGGTGGCTCGCCCAGCAGGTAGCGCCACGCGTCGCGCAGCAGCGGCGTGCCGTCCGGGCCGAGCGGTGTATTGGTGTCCTTGGCTGTGCTCTGGTGCGGGTTGGGACGGTCATATCCCAGCGTCGGCCTCAGGTCCGTGAAGAGGATGTGCGTTCCACCGTACGGTGGCTCGCTGAGCTCCGCCTGTACCGGAGCGCCAAACCGCTCCATGTCGAGCGCCGGGAGATTGAGGCGGATCCCCACGACGAGATGATCCCGGTCGTGGAACAGCGCGAAGTACTTCGCCGCAGGCGTCTCGCCGATGGAGATCCACGGGTCGACTTGCTGTGGCACGCGTTGCTCGGGCGGCCCCGAGAACATCACGACACGATCGACGTGGCGGAGCTTACCGATCAGCGCGGCCTGGCCTGCCCCTTGCGATGTGCCGCTCACCGCGATCTGCGACCACTTGGGCGTGCCGTCGTCCTCCATGAACCGCGACCATCCCTCGGCCGGGTACTGGTCGGCCAGGTATCCGAGGAGCTTCGCCAGCCGGTTGTCGATGCTGTTCGCCGGTGTCACGGACACGTTGGCCGAGACATCGGCACCGGTGAGGACCTCGAGGCGCAGGTTTCCAGTTGGGGTCAAGGCTATGTCCATCGGGGTTGAAACTCCCGCCGCACTTGCCGACCACCTCCACGTCGTTCTGGTACACAAGGCCGATAACGTGATAGCCCAGGCGCGCGGCCTCCTGCTCGAAGAGCTGCCAATTGGCCGGCACGTTACCGGCGCCCGGCATGAAGACGAGGAGCTTGGGATTCCCCCGCGCCGACGGGTCGAGCCAGACGTAGTGGTTAGCGAGTTCGGGATTGACTGCCGGAACCCAGGTGATCTCCGGGTCGGTCGTTTGCGGTGCGATGAGGTGTTGGATGAGCGGCGCGGTGGATTCCGTCACACGCGACATCATCGGTTTTGCGCTCAGCGGCCGCGCGGCGTGGTCAGGCGCCGTGGCATCCTGACAGCCGACGAGCGCGAAGGCAATCGAAGCAGCAGCAAGGATGTTGCGTGCGACTCTTAGCATGATTCACCTCCTGTAGGCGCTCCGCTATGCCCTTCGCGTGATGAGCACGGGTGTCGTTGCGGAGCGATTCCCGACACCGTACGTTCGGGTCGACGCGGCACAGTAACGGCGCCGTGTGAGCGGCCTGTTACGCCCGCCGTAACGGGGCGATGACGCCATCCGCTCATGCTTGGGCATGCGCGGTGCCGGAGGTGTTGGGAGAGGTTCCCGTGGTCGAGTTTCGGATTCTGGGCGCGCTGAACCTGCTCGGGGCCGGGGGGCGCGAGCTCACGTCGGTGCTCGCCCAGCCCAAGCGCGTTGCGTTGCTCGCCTACCTCGCCGCCGCCACACCCCGACGGTTGCATCGGCGCGACTCCCTCGTCGCCCTGTTCTGGCCCGAGCTCGACCAGGAGCATGCTCGCGCCGCGCTGCGCCAGGCGCTGCACGGTCTGCGTCATGCGCTCGGTGACGGCGTGCTCGTAACCCGCGGTGACGAGGACATCGGCCTCGACCAGCAGCAGATCCGCTGCGACGTGGTCGAGTTCGAGGGTGCGGCCGAGGCAGGCCGACTGGCCGACGCCCTGGACCTCTACCGGGGAGATCTGCTCGAGGGGTTCTTCATCCGCGGCACGCCGGCATTCGAGCAGTGGCTCGAGGACGAGCGCGCGCGGCTAAAAGCCGTCGCGCTGCGCGGCGCGAGCGCGCTGGCGCAGCAGAGCGATGCCCGCGGCGGCCTGGGAGAATCGGCGCAGTGGACGCGGCGGGCGCTGCGCATCGCCCCGCTCGACGAACCGACGTTGCGGCGCCTCATGCAGACGCTCGACCGGCTCGGCGACCGGGCGGGGGCCCTGGAAGCGTACGACGCATTCGCGCACCGCCTCACGACGGAGCTCGAGGCCGAACCCGCGCCGGAAACGCGGGCGCTCGTAGGCGCCGTCCGCGCGAGGGTGGCCACGCTCTCCCAGAACGCCACCGAGCTGGCTCCGCTCGAGACCGTGGCGACCGCCTCCGCCCCTGTGCCTCGCCGCAGCCGCCGCCGCTGGCTCGGACCGGCGGCCGCCGCTGTCGGTCTGGCGGTCGTGGTCGCGGCAGTCACCCGGCAGCCGCGCGCGCCGGTGCCACTGAATGCCAAGCGCGTGCTGGTCGTCCCCTTCACGAACCGCACCGGCGACAGTACGCTCGATCTCGTCGGGAATCTGGCCGCCGACTGGATCACTCGCGGGCTCGATCTGACCGGAGTGCTCGAGCTCGCTGACCCTGGCGCGATGGTACTGGGTGGAAGGACGGTCAGCGCCAATCGAGCCGGGCAAAACGCCCACGAGGACACGGATGCCCGGGCGCTGGCCCTGGCCAGCGGCTCGGGCCTCGCCGTATGGGGTTCGATGTACCTCCGCGACGACGGGATCGAGTTCCACGCGCAGATCACGGACGAGGTGAGGGGGCGAATCCTGCACACCCTTGATCCCGTCCTAGGCGACCCCCGGGAGCCACGCCCGGCACTCACGCTGCTGCGGGAGCGAATCATGGCCGCGCTCGCCGCAGCGGTGGACTCGCGGCTCGGCGCGTTGGCGTCGAGCGCCGGCCCGCCCCCGCGCTACGACGCGTACCTCGCGTTCAGCGCCGGCGTCGAGATCTTTTATGGCGGACGGCGCGCACGCGACGCATTGCCCTACTTCCAGCGCGCCGCCGCCCTGGACTCGACGTACGCCCTGCCGCTGATCTGGGCGGCCTGGGCCCACGCAGGGACCGCGCTCGATCAGTGCGACTCGACCGCCGCCATCGCCGAGCACCTGACCGCCATGCGGCTCACGAGTCTGGAGCAGATGCAGATCGACCGCGTGATGGCCCGCTGCCGCGGCGATCTCGCCGGCGCCTACGCGCTGGGAAGCAGGCTTGTCGAGGCGGTCCCCCGCTCGGAACTGATGTGGGAGCAGCACGCCGTCGACGCGCTCGACCTCAATCGTCCGCGCGAGGCGGTCACGATTCTCGAGCGGTTGCATCCCGACAGCGGCGCACTCAGCGGACGCGCGGGCTACTACAACTGGCTGACCAACGCCTACCATCTGCTCGGCGAGCACGACCGCGAGCTGGACGTTGCCGAGCGAGCCCGGCAGCAGTTTCCGAGGAACCTCGCCACCCTCCGCATGGAGCTCGTGGCGCTGGCGGCCCTCGGACGCGGGCGGGAAGTGAACGAGCGCTTCGACGAGATCGATGCACTCCCGCCCGACCCGATCCGCCTGCCGGCCCCCGTCATGCGCGAGACGGCCCTGGACCTCGCGGCCCACGGCGACACCGCCGCCGCCCGCGCCGCCCTGGACCGCACGCTCGCCTGGCTTGCGAGTCGGCCGGCCGCCGAGCAGGCGACAGAGTATCTCCGCTTCGAGCGGGCCCTGACACACTACGCCGCGGGGCACGCGGACTCCGCGCGTGCGATCGTCGCTGCGCTGGCGCTCGCCCACCCGCGGAACGAGCGGTACGCGGGCCTCCTCGGCGCGCTGGCCGCGCAGCGCGGCGACCGCACGGAGGCCGCCCGCATCGACCGCGTGCTGGTTGCTGTCGAGCGACCTCTCGGGCGCGGACAGGCCACCTACTGGCGCGCCTGCATCGCGGCGCTCTTGGGCGAGCGGAACACAGCCGTGGACCTGCTCGCGCGGGCCCTCGACGCAGGATACGTGTACCAGGTTCGCTTCCTCAATGCGCACGTGGAGCCCAGCTTCGCGGCCCTGCGCACCTACCCGCGGTTCCGCGAGTTGCTGCGCCCCAAAGGATGATCCCACAGCTTCGCCTGCTCGCCATCGGGGTGGTCGCGCTGAGTCTGGCCACGCGTCCACTCGGCTCGCAGGGCGTCACATTCGCTGCGCTTCAGGGAAGCGTCGTCCAGGATGACGGGACGCCGATCGACCGCGCCATTGTCAGGGCGACCCTGGCGGCGAGCGGCGCTCGCTGGCAAGTCGTGACCGACGCCGCGGGACGCTACTTCGTGGAGAACGTGCAGGTCGGCGGGCCCTACGTCATCGAGGTGAGTGCCGTGGGCTTCAAGCCGACCAGCCGGAGCGGCGTCCTTCTCGCGCTCGGCCAACGCCACCGCGCCGACTTCGTGCTCGAACGCATGGCCGTCGAGCTGCCCACGGTGACGATCAGCGCGAGCGCGGATCAGCTGCTGAACCCCGGACGCACGGGACCCGCGCACATCGTCTCCGAGGCGGAGCTGGGTGGTCTGCCGAACCTCGCTCGGGACTTGAGCGTCGCGGCGGCGCTCGGTCCCCTCGCCACCCTGCGGCCGTTCGGGGGCGTCTCGATCGGCGGACAGAATCGTACTTCGGGCGAACCCCCGGTGGCGCGTTCCCGAGCGGCTTTTTCCCCGAGGTGCTGCCCCATACGATCTCGTTGGAGACGGTCGGCGAGTTTCAGGTGCTCGCCGCGCCGTTCGACGTCCGCCTCGGCAACTTCGCGGGCGGGCTCCTCAATGCCGTTACGAAGTCGGGAACGAATACCTTCCACGGCTCTGCGTTCAGTTTCCTCCAGGACGGGGGGTTGGCGGCGCGTGGTTTGGCTGGAAGGCGGAGCGACTTCACGAGCTGGCAGTTCGGCGGCACGTGGTCCGGCCCGATCGTCCGCAACCGGATCCACTTCTTTTTGAATGCCGACCTGCAGCAGCGCGTCGTGCCGGACGCCGGACCGCTCGTCACCGACGTCGGGCGGACCGGCGTCAGTGAGGCGAGCGCGGTGAAGTTCCAATCGATCCTCAGGGACACGTTCCGGCTCCAGCCGGGAACGCTGGGACCATTAGAGGGGCACCTCCCGGCGCAGGACCTGTTCGCCAAGGTGACGGTGCAGCTCGGTGCCAGCGGCCATCTCGAGTTGTCGCACCACTACGCCCACGGCGACCGCCGGGATTTCATGGATGTGGGCCGGACGTTCGACACGACGGGTACCTCCTCGGTCGCCGGTCGGAGCCGATCGACGGCCCAGACGTCGCGCCTGATCTGGAGTACGCTCCTGGGCGGCCGCACTCAGAGCGAGCTCCTTGTCAGTTACGAGCGGCTCCTGGACACCTGCCGGCCGAACGGTGCGTTCCCGCTCATCCAGGTCCGCGCCGACGCCGGCATCTTGATCGCTGGGTCCAACACGGTGTGCCCCACCACTGCGGTGGATCAGCACGCGCTCGAGCTCACGGAGAACCTGACCATCGGCGCCGGGCCGCACCTCGTGACTCTCGGCGTGCACGGCGAGCTGCTCCATTTCCGCGATCCCCTGGTGCAGGTGTCGGCCGGCAGGTGGGCTTTCAGCAGTCTCGACTCGCTCAGCCAGGGCATTGCCAACCATTACGACCGGGGGCTACCAGGGCCGACGCCCGGGGCCGAATTCGACGGCGTCGGGGTCGGCGTGTACGCGCAGGATCGGTGGGCACCGACTCCCCGCCTGACGCTCACCGCCGGTCTGCGCCTCGACGTTCCATTCCTGCCCGACGCCGCTTTCACCAACGACTCGGTGCTCAGCCGGTTGCGGGTCGACACCGGACGGCTACCGAGCGGCAACGCGCTATGGTCCCCGCGCCTGGGCGTCAGCTACGATCTCGGCGGCGACGGCAGCGCGTTTCTCCGCGGCGGGATCGGACTGTTCAGCGGCCCCCCACCCTACCGCTGGCTGGGGAACGGCTACCGGGACGGCGGTGAGGAGAGGGTCGTGAACTGTAACGCGCCCGACGTGCCGCCGTTTGATCCGATCAACCAACCCGAGACCTGCTCACCCACGGTCCCCGGCACGAGTCCACGGATCAGTTTCTTCGACCCCGGTCTCAAGCTGCCGCAGAACCTGAAACTGGCGCTGGGCGTGGACCGGCGTTTTCCGTGGGGCGTCGTGGCGACGATCGACTTCCTGTACACGCGCGCCGTCCACCAGATCTACGTCAGTGAGGCGAACCTCGGCGCGCCGACGCGTATCGCTGCGGGCGAGGGCGGCCGTCCGTTGTACGGTACGATAGGCCCGACGACGGGTCTCGCGAGACCCGACTGGCAGGATGTGTATTTCTTGGAGATCTTCCGCGTGTCGAACCGGGACGGCGACCACAGCGTCTCCCTGTCGACGCAGGTGCGGAAGCGATTCGGCGAGACGCTCGCGCTGTCCCTGTCGTACGCCTACTCGCAGGCGCACGATCGCATGTCGCTGATCAACCTCCCCGCCCGGGCGAACTTCAGCAACACGCCGCTCGACGGCACGCTGGACGACCGGCAGCTCGCCCCGTCCTTCTTCGAGACGCCCCACAAGGTCTCGGTGGCCGCGACCCTCGACCTCCCCCACGGCGTCCAGCTCTCCCTCCTCTATCAGGGTGCGTCGCAGCCGCCCTACACCTACGTCGTCGACGGCGACGCCAACGCGGACAGGATCGGCGGCGCGGGGTCGCTCTTCAACGACATCGTGTACGTTCCCCGCAACGCCCGGGACATCACGCTGATCCCAGCCTCGGACTCCGCACGGCTGGAGGCGTTCATCGAGCAGCAGCCGTGCCTGAGCGAGCAGCGGGGTCGAATCATGGAGCGCGGCAGCTGCACCGTCCCGCTGGCGGGACGTCAGCACCTCGAGATCACGGCCGACGTCTTCAACGTGCCGAACCTGATCAGCTCACGGTGGGGGCAATACCGTGATGCGACCACCGGCCCGTCCGTGCCCTTGCTGAGGCTCGTCGGCTGGGACACGGTGTATGGGCGCGGAGTCTATAGGCTCGAGCTGCCGCAGCGCGCCGTCGTGGACGACGCTGCGTCGCGGTGGCGGATCCAGCTCGGGGCGAGATACGTCTTCTAGAAACCCGCGAGGGCGGCCGAAGCGCATGCCTCGACCGCCCCCGATGCCGTCGACCACTCCAACTACCCTTATTTCATCACGATCATCTTCTTCGTGTAGCGCCGCCCGTCAACCGTGAGCTGATAGATGTACACCCCCGACGCCGCCTGCTCTCCCGTACGCGGGATATTCCCGTCCCAATAGGCGCTGTACGCGCAGCCGGACGGGCTGCTGCAGGTCAGCTCGAGATTGTCCAAGGACTCGCCCGTGCCCTGAAGGATCGGCACGGCCACGAGCTGCGCGAGCACGTTGTAGATCTTCAGCGTGGCCTTCGGCCGGTGACCATTAGCGAACAACTCCCCGCTCAGGGCGAACGGGATCGTGGTCGCCGGGTTAAACGGGTTCGGGTAGTTCTGCTTGAGCTCCACGACGGGTGGCGGAGTTTGGCCCCACGCCCCGCTCACGGCCGCCGCAGCCGCCCAAAGCCCGAGCCCCAGCACTGCCCAGGCGTACCGCTTCATCCACCGCTCCTCTGCGAACGAGACAGATACCTTGACGGCTCTCCTTGTTACGGGTCAACCGTGGTGCTGCAGGGCGCTGGAGAAAAATTATGCGCCACCGCTCCCGGCTGTCAACCGCGCGAGCGTCCGCGCGTCGCCGGAGCGGCGGGTGATGCCGCGCCGATCGGCCCATTCGAGCAAGGGAATCAGGTACTTGCGCGTGAGGCCGAGGCGGTCACGCAACACCGCCGGCGTGGCGGCACCGACCTCCGTGAGCGCCGTTTCCAGAGCCGCTCGGAACTGCTCCAGCGCCGCCTTGGTAGCGTAACGCTCCTGGTCCAGTTGCTCGATCCCCCCCTCCCGGATCAGATGGGCGAGCAGCGCCCGCACCGGTGTGTCAGGAAATTCCCTGACAAGCTCGGCGACCGTGGGAATCTGCCAGCGGGCTGCCTCAAGGCGACGGACCAGCAGGGCCCGGGCGTCCGTGGCCCGGGCGTCGAGTGCCGGTTGCCACCCCGGGACACGGGCCACGCTGCCGGCCAGCTCCCACGCCTGCTTTCGGGTACCGAGGTCCAGGATCTGGTCAATGACGGCGGATGGAGGGGGCGGCGCCACCACCGCTGCTCGGAGGGCTTGCAGCGACATCCCCGGATCGAGCGGATGCTCCTCGTGGTGACGCCGGAGTACCTCCGCGAGGCGAGTCACTTCGGCCGTGATCGCGGTGCGGGCGGCCAGCACGTCGCCGCACGTTAGCAGCCCGGCGCCCGCCTCCGCGATGACGGCCGTCACACGGGCGGGCTGGACGCCCAGCCGCACGGCGAGCGTCGAAAGGGGGATCCCCTGGAGGCCGGCGTCGGCGGCCATGCACTGCAGCCGCTCGGCAGGGGTCTGGTCCGCGGTCAGCCGGGCCTCGCGGCGCCGCCCGGCCCCCGGCTGGCGGGGGGGGCGGGCCGGGCGGGGGGGCAACGGGTCGAGCACGATGCCCCCGCCGATCGTCGTGACCGGCGAGAAGGAGCGGAGCACGAAGCGGTCGCCACCGCGGGCCACGAGGGGGGTCTCCAACATCAGGCGAACAGGGCCCCGCTCCCCGGGGGCGATCGGCCGCGGTGGCACCGCGCGGGCGAGCACGAC
>WNGR01003708.1_pt1 | contig 12230 bp, 4 predicted proteins | sample 5407581 | NCBI WGS metagenome assembly WNGR01 (sample SAMN13153383, study PRJNA577476) | soil metagenome | isolation source: 80 cm soil or saprolite under Garry oak tree replicate 2 | place: USA:California | collected 2016-06-15
GTAGATCCTGAGTTTGCGGCTGCGCGCATCTCTGCCGCAATGCGCCGCGCGTTGCGCCGTTGAAGCAGCCACAAGGGGATGACCGCGAAGTTGATGACGAAACCGACAATGAAGAGCATCCCAATGGGTCTCATGCCTGGCATGAATGAAAGCAAGGCCACCGGACCAAAGGTCGCAATCAACGCCACGATGAAACCCACAATGATGGCAATACGGTGCCACGAACCAAATCGAGCCAATGCTGGTATACGGCGCGACAGGATGGAGACGCCGGCCATTGCCAGTGCCAGGCCAAATCCGAAACGGACCAAGCCGCCGGTCAGCGAGTTATCGTCACTCGCGACAAACGGCGAATGTGGAATCCAGAGGAGAATGGCGAAGACAATTAGCCCCGGGCCCACAAGCCATGGACTGAGTCCGCCGGCATCATCACTGGTTTGAAGGTTGGCTAGGATCGGCGCAACCGGGTCGTTGGGGCGATAGACTTTCATGCGTTCACCCTGTCGTGCAGAAGCCATGAACGAAATGGAACTCGTCTCAAAGATTATGCATCGTGAAGAGGCATAGGCCACGAATTTGTAGCTTGGGTATTTCTGTGTAAAGTGTTTTGAGTTGCCTCAGATTTGAAATTGTCGATTTATTCGCAGCGGCGGCAAGAACATTGATTATGACTCGGGATCGGCATCACAGTGATGATGTCCGTCGCGAAGATACTGCAACCCGCTCGCGGTGATGTAGAACCAATATCGGCGTATTGTGTCGGAACTATCGCCCACCACGGTAATGTAAGGTGCATCCGCATGAACCAGATATGCCCTGATATAGTTCGAAGCTATTGAGCGTACCAAGCTCCATCCTATTCGTTCGGTGTCGCGCTCCGCGAGAGTGCCGCCATTCCAGCCCGAGATGCGACTCACAATGGATTCAAAGGACTCAAAATCATTCGAGACTGCCGTCAGAACCATTCGATCCAGTTCGTCATTGTCTCGTTCCATGGGGATGTCAGCTTTCGTTGGATCGGCACGTAAGCCAGCCGCCGAGCCCGGCCAGAAGGATGCATGCGAAGTTCCTCGTTCAGCAGGGTTCTCGTGGCCCTCTGGTCCAGGAGGCGCGCTGCCTGAACCGGAGTTGCATCCCCGGCACCGACGGTCGAAACTGCGGCGCACGGAGAGTAAATGGCCCCTGATTTTGCGCATGAGCTTCACATCCTCACTGGTCAAGTGTGAGGCTAAGCCCGGAGGAGTTCGCCGAGCGTTTGATGGAGTGGATCGCATTATCCGATCTTGCCCGGCTGCTGTTTACACATTGAATGAGGTTAGTCGACCAGTAGTCCTTGTGCGTGAAATTGACCTATGTCCACGTTCACGCGATCTCCTCGCTTAACGGTCCTGCGTGGATTGGAGAATGCCATCCAATAGGATTTGCCGGCTTCGGGTGTATTGGCCTGGCGCAACTGTCCGACCTTTTCCAGCGCTGGAATCACGAGTTTGACATGCGCTGCCGGCGAGATGAGAACGGCCTCGATTTTTTTGTCGTTGAAGCTTTTCGCTTTGTTCGGATCGAGCACTCGGTAGGAGAAGCGAATCAATTCACCTGACTCGACCGCCCTGACGCTGAGTGAGTCGACGCCCCAGACAAGACCGTAGTACTGCCCCGCCTTCTTTGGAAATCGACTGGCTGTGTATCGCGATGGAGTTCCACTTGCAGGTCTTGCCTTGCCGGCCGTTGCCGCGGATTGGGCTGGCAGCGGGGAAACGAATATGCCGGTGACGATGAGGATCGCGAGCAGCAAGGCGTTCACGAGACTTTTTGTGCGGATCATATGGACACCGATCTTCTTGAAATGAGTGTTGCTGTCGAACGCTGTGGTTTCTTCATGACGTACCTGTTGTGGTTCGTGCGTGAAGTTCAGCGAGCCGGGGTTGGAGTTCGCATGATGAGTCTGTTTGAAGTAAGGGCCGGATGCCCTGGTTGAGGCATCCGGCCCTTTACTTGGAGTGGTTACTGAATCGTGAAGTTTACCGTGGATGTCGTGCCCGACGGCGTAGTGACACTCACGGTCCTGGGAGTCGTTGAGGCGACGGCGTTGCTAAAGAACGACCATGACTGTGTGAGGGTCGTTCCATTAGCCGACGCAATGGCAGGAAGTCTGATGATTCCTGCCGTCGAACCCGAGAGGTTCACAGTGGAACCCGCAACGAAGTTCGTACCTGTGAGTGTGACTGTGAAGACCGACGGAAATATACCTACTCCTCGGGTATGCGACGTCGGGCTGATGGAAGCGAGGGTTGGCGCTCCCGCGTTTGTGACGGTGAATGTGACTGTCGCAGTTCCGCCAGCCGTGGTCACTGTAACGGTGTGGGCACCCACATCAGCAAACGAGTTGATCGTGAATGTTGCCGTAATGGTGGTGCCATTCACGACGACGAAGTTGGATACGGGCACTTGCGGTAACAGCAGTGTCGTCCCCGAAACTGTTACGCCTGTGGCTGTGGTGAAGTTGGTACCCGTGATGGTTACGTTGACCGACGTATCGCGAGCGCCCGAGGTTGGCGAGATGCTCGTGATTGTCGGCGCAGGAGGTGCCTGGACCGTAAAGGTGACGCCGCCAGTGGTTCCTCCTGGGGTTGTGACTGTGATCGATCTGGCTCCGACCGTCGCACCCGCGGCGATCGCAAACGTCGCGGTAACAGATGTTCCGGCACCGTTGACTGTGGTACCGCTCACCGTAATTCCCGTACCGGCGTTGATGGTTGCACCGGCGAGGTTTGTTCCAGTTAGCGTGACCGCAACCGACGTGCCCCGGATCCCGGTATTGGGAGAAATCGAGGTCAGTGTCGGAGCTGCCGGCGGAGGTAGCTCGATCGCGCCCACATCTACGGGGTTTCCATTGGTCTTTCTCGGATTGCCGTAGAAGTCGTCGGAAGGAGCGTTCGTGTACTGTGTTGTTCCGCTGGGTACATGGTCGACCGCCGGCGCACCTGGGGTTGCATTGAGCGCATACACCGGATTACCAGTTGCCGGATCCGTGTAGTTCAGTGACAGTGGCCCCCACATGAGGTTGATCCAGTTGTTGCCTTCATCGACTGTCGCCGCCGGCATCAGGTTGAACAACGGGCCCGGAAGAGCATTGGACTCGTTGGTTCCCGGAGGCACCAGCCAACCGTAAGCACCACCTTCGACGATCGCCTCCATGGGTAGACGGGAGCCGTTGCAGTAGATGCTGCCAACTGTTGAGGTTGTTGCTGCTGCGTTGTTGGTTCCGTTGCCGCCTTCAGTCGTACTCGTCAACACCGAGTAGAACGGAGACAGCGTGCCTCCGAGCGAGTGGTTACCCGGAGCCGTGTCACCACGGGCGCCGAGATCCCAGTAGCTGTCGCCCGAAGTATCGCAAGAGCCGGTACCTGTCTGGGCCGCGAGGCTAGTAGCCGCTGCGCCAAAGCCAGCGTTCAGGATGTTGACCACGTTTTGCTGGTTGCCGAGTCCGGCTCCGAGACCGCCTACGCCAATTACGGTTGAGCGGTTTTTCCAGAACAGATCGTTGTACAGAGCAGGAATCGAGAACTTGGTGCAGTTCGAAGTCGAAAGGGCCGACCTCGTACCGTGGTTTGTCGGGCAGGTGATTCTGTTGGTCCCTCCACCAGGCAGTTGCGCCATGTTGGCATCGAGGACCGCACTGTTGTCGACGCTGACCAGGCCGGCAACCTGCGGGCACGATTGCCCACCCTGCCCATTAGACGTGTAGCAGTTGGTTCCCTGCGTACTCGCCAGAGGCGCGAACAAGGTTTGCAGCAGCACACCCGAAGAGGCGGTGGAGTTGTTGGAAACGACCGTGTTGTTGATCACATCGACCGCCAGCGCATCCAGCAGGGAGATGCCACCGCCGTCTATACCAGCAACGTTGTTGGCGATGATGTTGTTGGTTATAGAGACAGCGTTCCACGGCGTCCTTGTCTGGAACGCAGGCTGTGACGGATGTCCGGGGATTACCGGCCAATTGGTGGCCTGGTTGCCCCTGGGGAAGTTGAGTACCTCGGTTCCGTTGATGTGTTGCAGTCTCAGGCCGCCGCCGCTGCCGCTGTCGGCGGAGTTGCCCAGGATCATGTTGGCGTTGATGACCAGTCCAGGTCCGGTGCCGGCGCTGGGCGAAATCGTTCCCGGAGCCGAGACGCAATCCTGGTCGGTCAAGATTGAGCACGGAGGATCAATGTCGGGGGCGCCCATGACAAGCAGGCCGCCTGCATTGGTTACGATCGTCGGGTTCGTGCTCTGGTTGAACAGGATCGTGTTGTGCTCGATGTCGCCATCGTAGCTAAGCCCGATGTGTGCGGCGCCAGCGCCGTCACCCGTGCTCATATTTCCGCAGATCCAGTTGTAGTTGAACTTGTAGTAGTCGCTGCCGTTGCAGAAGGTGACTCCACCGGCACCCGCGGGGGTTGACGAGAAGAGTTCGTCGCCCAGCGAAGAGTTTTGCGTAACCGCATTGTTATGGACGTTGACATCCATGTCATAGCAGTACGGAAGCGCAGTGTTGGCGGCAAGTCCATTCTCGTTCGTAATGCACGATCCTGGAACTGTGTTGACGCCAGCTCCGCCCGCGATATAGGCATCGGGGTGTTCACCCTGGCCTATCGTAATACCGCCGGACAGTGTTCCCTGGTTGTTGAGCACGCGGTTGTTAGCGATTTCGATTTTGTGACCCCAACCGTGGACCAAGATGCCGCCGCCACCCTGAGAGCTGTCCTTGACTGTCAGGCCGTCGATTCTTGACGGATTGCAGAGGAAGTTACCGGGATATGGATTGGTGCCAGCCGAGGGGCCGCAGTCGCCGGCCGTCAGCAGTAGTGTGCCGGTTGGGAAGATGTCAGAAGCAAACGGATTCGAGCCGCTCGGGAACTTCACGCCTTTGGCGAGCACCGTAATACCTGCGCCCTCAAAGGCTCCCATCAAGGTGGGTTCGATCAGTTGTTCTGCCAGGTTGCCGTTAAGAGTTGCATCCCATCCTACCGTGGCTTCAAGCGGCAGGCGATCGACCGAGAACTTCATGTCCGAACTGCAAGAGAACGAGCTCGAAGGATCATAGGGATTGGAGGCTGAGATGGGAATTCCATTCATCGCCAACCCGAAGAGGCAAACGAGCTGCCGCCGCCATGGATCCAGTTTGCCGGCGGGGTGTGGATTGGCATCGATAATGCTCGATGCTGCGCCAACTCCCTGCAAACGTACCGGCTTCCACATCAGCAACATTTCGTTGTAGGTGCCAGGAGGAACGATGATCAGATCGCCTGGCTTCGCCGTGTCAATCGCGCTCTGAATGGTCTGGCCAGCGGTCATCATCGTGGGCGCCTTACCGCCGACGGTGACGCTCACTGTGTCGATTGACTGTTTGCCGTTGCCTGCCGTGATCACCAATTGGCCGCACTGGGCGAACGAGCCGCCGTACTGCGCCTGCTGTTGAACCGTGCAAGCGGGCACGCCGCCGGGCACATTAACCGTGATTGAAGTGTCACTCCAGCTGGCGATCTGAGCCGGCACGCCGCCGATTGTGACGCTCGACGTAGTTTTGCAGGTGGCGCTGCCGTCTGGGACAGTGCATTGAGCACCGAAGCCGAAATGACGCGTCACTTTCCGCTGGTTGAATGGGGCCGACTTTGCAGACGGTCCGGAGTAGGTGTAGTTGTCCACGGAGTCGTCGCCGAGCGCCGTGATCACGAGTTGGCCTGCCCCACTGTAGAGCGATGCGGTTGCTGCCGCCCCGCCGGCACCGGAGAAGGTTACCGAGGGCGCGCTGGTGTAGCCGGCACCTGGGTTGGTAATTGTGACGGCAACGACAGTCGTCGAGATTACGGCATTGCCTCTGGCAAGGTTGAAGAATCCGCCTCCCGGAGGCGCGCTGAACGTAACGGTTGGAGCGGACGTGTAGCCGCTACCCTGGTTGGTGATCGTCACGCCGGTCACCCTGCCAAGATTCGACACGATGGCCGTTCCCGCGGCGCCGGATCCTCCGCCACCGCTGAAGGTGACCGTGGGCGGATGGGCGGTGGTGTAGTTATGGCCTTGGTTGGTGATGGTTACGGAAACAACTTTGCCCGAAATCACCGCAGTTCCTGTAGCCCTGGTTCCGCCTACTGGAGCCGCAGCGAAAGTGACGGTGGGCGCCGTTGCGCTGTAGGTTCCCCCCGTCGTGACCGAGACATTGGTGACTGTTCCCTTGACGCCAGCCAGCCATGGTCCGCTTACATCGCCCGCAACCAATTTAACCGCAGGGGTCGCATCGGGATACGAGCAATCCGGGGTGTTGTAGCCGCCGGCAAAGGCGGAGGTAGGTACTACGGGAGTATCGAAGTACCCGGTTTGAGACGGCATGAAAGGCAGCTCGTAGCAGAACTGGCTGTAACCGCCCTGGAACATCGGATCGGGAATCATGCCGCCCTTACCGTCAGGAATCGGTCCGGCGTCGTTCATGCAGCTCACCATCATCGTGGGTCCATAACCAGTCGGGTTCGGCGGGTTAACTTCCCACGTTGAGTAGTTCAGGCCGTTGTATTCACCCCATGCATCCGCGTACACGCGGGTAACTTCGTTTCCGGCCCAGTCTTTGAAGGACACGGGCAGGTAGGCGGGAGCAAACTTCTCACCGAACTGCGGCGAGAAAGGATCGAATTCCGCGGTGAAGTCATCGGTGATGATACCGGTGAAATGCGCGGCGGTGTGCGTTGAAGTGAAGAGGTAGAACTTTGCGAGAGCTGCGGTCTGATCGGTAAGGGTGACTTCCTTACGGTCGCAGAGGTGGCGTTTCGCTCCGGCAAAGGGCGCTACTTCAGCCGAGCCCGGGAAGAGGCTGATGTAGTCAGGAACGATGCGCTCCTCGCCGACGCAGGGCCAGAAGGATTCATCGCTTCCGGTATCTCCCTCGTGACTGGGGAGATTGGAAATGCGACCCTGACTAGTTGTTGAGTCGAGGGCATTATTCGCGTTGTAGGAACTGGCAATCTCAGCCTGGTCGGGCATGATGAAGATTGAACCCAGCCCGCCGAACTGCTGTGTTGGCGGCGCGATGTAGTTATCGCCGATGAGGATGTTCTTGTCTTCTTCTTTCACCAGCTCATAACCCGGCGGAATCACTACCTCGACGACATACTTGCCGTCGGGCAGCATGGGTGTGCCAAAGCGATAGGGATCGCTCGAATCCGGATTAGTGGTGCACGCGGAGCAATTTGTTCCCGCGGGCTTGCCATTCGCGTCGAGAGCAATGACGCTCGGGAAGCTGTACATGCCGTCATAGGGAGCCGGCTGTAGCTGGTTCCAGTTGTGCATGCCGTCGTAGCACTTGAATTGAGAGTCGTGCGGCAGTGGGTGTGACGGCGTGCCACCGTTGTTGTACAGATCGAGCCATTGGGGTTGATCCTTCACAGCGAACCAGAAGTAGGGATCCTTCATCTCGCTCGTATCGGTTCCCTGGCCCGGGCAGTTCATGAATGGAATACCATCGGGGCGAAAGCCCTGTGCCCAGTCATCGAAGCTGGAGGTCTCAGTCTTATCGACGAGGCTAAGTGTCTGCCTGCCGTCCGCTGCGACGTCCTCCTTGTACAGATTGATCTTCACGTGCGGGATCATTGGTTCCCAGCTGAGTTGGAGGAGCAACTGCGGATCATCGAACGGACGCGTTGAAGCGTAGATGACGTGTCCGTGGATGCCGCCGTTTTCACCTTCGGCGAACGGCTTCTTGCCGAACTCGAGGAACGAATTCTGTCCCGCGAATCCCTGCCATCCGTAGGAGTTCACCCATGCCGGATCGATGCGACCGGTGGAGTGGTTACTTGGGGAGCTGGGTTTAGGCCCGTTTGCAATAGACGAGCTGTCGCAATCGGCACCTTCAGAGCAGTACACCGAACCAGGTATCGAAAGGTCGGCCGGAAGCGGGTTGGGCTCGTAGGTGTTGGCCAGATTCTGGCCTGTCTGAGATTTTCCGCAAGGCTTCGAGCTTGAGGGGTCACCCGAGGTCACAGTCGAACAATCCACTCCCGGGTTGCCCGGAGTGCTGCCATCTACCGGACCGCCAGCATCGTAAATCACGTGCGTGCCGGTGTTCTTGTAGCGTGTGGAGTCGGTTTCGACCACGTACCAGTTGAAGAGCGGGAACACTTCGTTAAACGTTGCATACCCGTTCAGGTCAGTGCTGTTGAAGTTGGAGTAGCTGCCGTCGCGGAAGCGAACGTTGGTAGATACGAGCGACAGTCCGGGCTTGGCATCCGTCGAGACACCGCTGTAATCGGTGTCAAGGAAGCTGCGGGTGTAAAGGTCGGCCTGCCACTGGTGAACCGCAACCTCGCCCATGTCAACGAGGCTCTTGCAATTGGTGGTCTTGCCGGGGTCGCACATTCCGACCGGGGTTGTGATGCCGTCCACTACCTGGTCATTCCATTGGTCAAAGGTCGAGATCTTCCAATTGCCGGCCGGAACTTTGGGAAAATCAAAGTTGCCATCCGCATCGCACTTGGTGAACTCGATATCTGCGCCATCGGGATCGCCGAGGCTGACATAGCACTGGGTGAACGAATAGGAGTCGTGGGTGCCGCTGCCGTAAAGCCGTTCATCCGGCGTGCGGCTCATGCGTGCCGTTGTGACATGCCCCTTGACTTCATGGTTGCAATCGGCGCCTGTGGCTTTGCACAGAGCGGCGCCGCGGTCGCTGATGATCTTGGGATTCGCGAAGCCGATCGTGACGTGATATCCCGCCGGTCCGAACTCCTGGAAGTAGCCTGGCTCGCCGATGCGCATGAACGAATCGTGAGCTTTTTGACCATCCAACGTGTTGGTCTGCAGCCACTCTTCGCCCGCGGCAAGGCGGTCCGCTCCGGGGTTGGCAATCACACCGTACCGCCCCTGCCAGAGATTCTTCACCACTGCCTGGCCGGCGAGCGGCGACAGCGTCTTGCCATCCGACTCATACTTCGGGCAGGTGATGATCATTCCGACGATGCCGTTCTGAGAGTTGTCGCCACCTTGGGAAGTCTTCGAAACCTGCTGGGACAGGGGACATGCATCGAACTTAGTAACCGGATCGATGGTTCCCGCCAGGCTATTGGACAACGGCATGTTAAACATGTCGTAGGTAGGCAGACCGGTTGCATCTCCTGTGCCGCCCGCGTCATCAGCCATGGTGATCTGGAATCCGCCGAGACCGGGCTCGTTGGGCGAGAGCACGTCGATACCGCCGCCTGCATCGTGTTCGCCGTTCAGTGGGTAATCATCCTCGAAGACAAACACCGTCAACGTGGCCGGTGGATATGGGCTTGGTTCCGTCAGGATCAGGATGGATTGGGTACTGTCATGCGGGCCCTTCGCGATGGGAGCGCCACCCATACCATGGCCGCAGCTTCCGGCAGCAACGCCTGCGAGCGAGCAGTCAGGGGGACCGGCGTATCCGGCCATGAACGGTTGAGCAGCATCCCCAGGAAGTACGGAGATGTAGTAACGCTTGTTTGGATCGAGACAGCTGGTCCCGGCCGGTGTAGAAGCGGTGCACAAGGCGACATCACTCGGACTGGACGGTACCTCCTGTGGCGCCGGTTGGCCAAGAACGGTCTGCTGGGCTCCGCAGGAGACATCGCCGGTGCACCCGGTGGCGATCAACGGCATGTAGCTGGTATGGAAGTTCGTGCCGAAGTTCGGTACGATTCCGGTCGAGCTGCCCGGGCAGCCCGCGGGTGTTGGATTCTTTGCGCACTTCGGGTCGACAAAGAATGTGCGATCTTCCTCAATGACCCATCGATAGTCGGGGATCGTCGTGGTCTTGTCTGAGCCGTCAAGTACCGTCACATGCAGGCCGCTCGGCGGTGGGAAATTCAACGTGACGGTTGTGGCTGTACTACCCACCACTCCCTGCGAGTTCTGCGGGTAGAAGGTGAATGTGTAGGCTCCCGGATGCGGGACGGACGCTGTAAACGCGCCGTTCGCATCAACCGAGATCGTCAGGTCCGTTGAAGGAGAGGGCTCCTTGCCAGTCTGCTGGGACACAGTAACCGGATATTTCAGGCTATCTGTGCAGGCCGAGAGCACTCCGGGAGCACTGATCTTCAGTTTATTGGCGAAGTTGGAGGTGTAGTTCAAGTTGGCGGGACACCCGATGCCTCCGGAGCTCTCCAGAACTGCGGCGCCGAGTGTGACAGTGGTACATGCCGCACCGGAAGTGGCGCCGTTTCCGCAATATTGGAACGTATCGGAGCCGCTGAACGAAGCGTTTGCAAGGTATGTGAAGGTGCCGTCCAGGTTGAGAGAGAGGGTTCCTTTGGTTGGAGGCGTTGTTACAGTAACGCCAAAGATATTGGAGTCATTCTGTATGACACCCTTGGTCGGGTCGGAGACCGTGAAGCTCTGTCCGGCAATGGCCGAGTTATACGTGTCAGGATTTGCGGTCGGCGCGCCAGCAGTGATCGCTGGGAGGGCTGCGCCATTCGCACTGATGTAAGCCAACATGCCGGAGTCGCGATTTGAAGAATTCGCGGACAGACTTAATTGGCGATCAAATACCGCGAGGGCAGTGCCGCCAGCGGGGGGCGCGTTGATCTTGACGTCATATGTTTTGCCCGCCGCCATGAACACTTCGCTCTGCACACGAGGGACGCCTGGCAATGGGTTCCCATCCTCAGCAATGAGGGAGAATCCACCGGTGTTCCCGCTGCCCGTGGTCGATCCCACGATTGAAGGAACGTGCATGCGCGAACCGGCATTGACCATTCGCACCAACACGCTGCCCGTCAGAGTGGCAGGCGAAACTGGAAATTGAGAGTTGGCGGTGTTCGTTCTGTCGAATGCTACACCGTTGATCAAGTAATAGAGCGGTGTGTAGTTCACCACTGGGGGATAGCAAGTGAGATAGGTCGCCGAGCCAGGATTGCCGCAAGCGCCCGGCTGACCCGACCAGACCTTGGTCTCGCTGAATCCGCTCGTATTCACGGCAGCGCTGACGGTCCTGTTCTGCAACGGATCGATTTCGCTGAAGATCAGCGGAACATCTCCGTTATAGGTCACACCTGGATAGGCTGTTCCTACGCCACCACTCACAGGAGCGGCAGTCACGATCACCATGCCGATCAGTCCCATGCTCGCCTGGATCGACGGATGGGTGCCCGACTCAAGGAGATATGTTCCCGGGCTGGGCGCCGTCCATGTCAGCGGCGCCGACGCGCCGCCGGCGACTTCCGTCGAGAACGACTGCACGCGATCCGGCTGCGGAGGCGGCGTATTCGTGGCTGTCGGGTCAGCGATCGGCCATGAGGTTTGCTGAGGATCGTGGGGCGGGCTCGCTACAGTGGTCCCGCCACTTCCGAGTCCACCGCCGACCTGGCCAACGATCACCAAAGATGTTGGGATCTTGTTTGGTCCGAACACCAGATTATTGGTGAGGTTGATCTGTAAGTTCTGCCCGGATGGCACCGTAATGATGACCGGCGACCATCCGGCAGCTGTTGGGTGGGCCTTCGCGCACGTCGCCGGGCCGGTTACCGACCCGCATGTGTATCCCCACATCGGCACAGAGCTACCATCAGGCAACGTGATGCTCGTCGGACCCGCAGTCAGGTTCACCTGAGCGCGAGCCATTCCGGCTGCGAGGAGGAGAACAGTCGCGCCGCCTACGGCTGTTTTGAGAATAGCTTTCAATTGGTTCAGTCGCATTTCTGTTCTCCTTGATTAGTTCGACTCGTCGATTTGGGATTCACGTGAATCGATCAGCATCATCATCATCATTCCGCCCGGGAAGATGTTGTTGGTGGTAATCTCTCGTTCGTTGTGCGAATGCCACATGAATGCAAACCCCGCCTCGCCAGAGGGTGAGTTTGCAATCGTGCCGCTCGGAGGCGTAGTACCCGTAGCACCGACAGCGCGAAGCGTGGCATCGGGTCCGAGATACGGACTGCCGCCATACCAGTTGCCATTGACAAGAATGTTCGCGTTCGGAAGTGTTGCGGGGCCACCGCCTGCAACGTCGCCTGTGGGCGCCGTCTCGAGGGGCTTGTTATGATCCTGGCACCACTCGTAGTAGTTGAGGGCATTCGGGCTGCCGGTGTTGTAGCCGTTGCTATCTGCCGTGCACGGCAACTTGGCGATGGGATCACCTGATGCGGGATTGTGTCCGTACATATCCCAGTTGAGCCCGCGCCCGGTGTAGTAGAAGATGCCGTCCATGGCCAGGCCCGGTGTTGTTGTCGTCGTGAACAGGGCCGGCC
>WNGR01030760.1_pt1 | contig 12225 bp, 12 predicted proteins | sample 5407581 | NCBI WGS metagenome assembly WNGR01 (sample SAMN13153383, study PRJNA577476) | soil metagenome | isolation source: 80 cm soil or saprolite under Garry oak tree replicate 2 | place: USA:California | collected 2016-06-15
ATATACGTACCCAACGCTCTTCCTCAAGTAGCCCATTGACTATAGAAAATACCAGGCCTCCTGACCAGCGTAGGCCAACGACTCGCATACCAGGATGGGTGCTTCTACCCCTACGCCTGTTTCTGGGCATTACTTTTATCTATGCTGGAATCCAGAAACTGACTAATCCCCAATACTTTCGTCCATCAGCCGCTGGCTATATCGGCAAACAGATCGCAGCCCTTGCTACGGGGTCACCCATTCACAATTTCCTGATCCAGGTTGCGCTCCCTCACGCCACCCTCTTCGGCGCCCTTACCGCCTACGGAGAACTCGCCATTGGCCTCGGCACGCTGATCGGATTGCTCTTGCGACCAGCAGCTTTCTTCGGTCTCCTGCTGAACCTGCTGTTTTTCCTCTCAGCCACCTGGCGCGTCTATCCGTACTTCTACGGCTCCGACATTGTCTTTATCTTCTGCTGGATCACCCTGCTGCTCAACGGACCTGCCAATACTGGATTTCCAGCACTCGATGTACTCCTGGTGCCACGCCTCCTTTCGAGAGTGTCACTTACGCGAAAAGAGCGGCTCGCTCCCGTACTCCAGTTCTTTCTCGGAGTAGGGAAGCCAACCGCGCCCGACTCTATACAACCTATTGAGAATCAAGGCAAGCAATCTCCTGGAAGGAAGCGTACACCACAACAAAGCAGATATGCTATGGCAAGGCAGGCAAAAGAGTCGCGACGCAACTTCCTGCTAGGCATACTCACAGGCGGCGCAGGTATGCTAGGGCTTGTATGGATTGGTAGTATCCTTCATATCATCCCACAGGCTGCGAATACTGCTTCGCCCCCCGATACATCGGCGACAGGAACGCCCGACCTTTCAGGGACAGCAGCTTCTGGCAGCACCCCTGGCACGTCCACCACGATAGCGCAAGTCAGTGCAGTTCCAAGCAACAGTTCCGTTAGCTTTACTATCACCTCAAATAGTGACCCCGGTGTGCTCGTTCACCTCAAGAATGGTCAGTTTGTGGCGTACGACGCTGTCTGTACTCACGCGGGCTGTCCGGTGGATTACGACCCCAGCAGTCAGCTTTTGCTCTGTCCCTGCCATGGGGCCGCGTTTGATCCCGCGAAGGGCGCTGCCGTCGTCCAGGGGCCAGCCAATACACCACTGGCACAAGTATCTATCCATGTGGACAATGCTAGTGGCACGATCACTCAGTGAGTGAAGGTGCCAGCGGGGCCTGCCCTCCGCTCCTCACAATGCCACTTCCACGCATAGACACACAACTCGCGGAGCGCACGAAGAATCACACCAGGCCTGGCACCCGTCGCTCTCCCACCTCGTCTTGGCAAATGATGCACACCCACCTGGGTAAAGGTATAGCCAGCTCGCGTAAACTTGTAGAGAATCTCCGTGTTGATCATCGCTCCTCGTGTCTCCAGTCGATGCTGACGAAAAAAGTCAGCAGGGTAGAGCTTGAACGCACAATCCACATCCCGGACACGCACCCCAAAGACCATGCCAACCAGTATCTTCCAACCCCAGGCATTGAGTTTACGCACCCAGGTGTCCTGACGGTCAACGCGATAGCCCAGCACAGCATCATACTTCTCCAGAAGCGGAAAGAAGCACTCCAGGTCACGGATATCAAACTGCCCATCGGAATCCATGAAAAACACCAAAGCTCTGGTGGCCGCCTCGAAGCCGCTCACCAGTGCTGCACCATATCCTCGGTTGACTAAATGATGTATGACATACACACGCGGATTGGCAACAGCAATGGTATTCAGAATCGCTCCTGTGCGGTCCTGGCTGCCGTCATTAACAACAATGACCTCGAAGTCCTGCATCCATGTCTCCAGCGTATCAACCACATCCTGGACCGTCCCTGCAATCGCCACCTCCTCGTTATGTGCTGGCAATATCACCGATAGGCTGCAATCGTTGTGATGACCTTTCACTTTTACCAGTTTCCCCATTCGAAAAAGCTATCTAGAGTACTTAGCATATCGTTTATTGCAAAATTATACAACAGCAGAGATTGTTGGGAAAAATCAGCTATACCTCTTGACAAGAGGATAACAAATAGCTATACTGAATATAGCAAATAGTTATGTGAGGATCAAGCAGATGAAGTTGTCTGAGAAAATCAAACATCTTCGCCAGATCGAGGGCGAGTTGCGTGGCCTCAATCGTGCAATGACACAAATGGAAGTTGTAAAGGCCATGCGAGAAGAACTGCACGACAGTCTCAGCCAAGCATATGTATCGCAAATAGAGAGCGGCAAAAGAGTTCACCTGACTGCATCGAGCCGAGACTTGTTGGCCCGCTTCTTCAAGGTGCATCCAGGGTATCTGGTGAGTGATCCTCCCGACTTCAGTACCGACCTCCTGACAGATATGGAGCATGATACAGATCGCCTCGGCACATGGTTGATGGCAAGTGCTGTAGAATGGCGTTCAGAGCCAGTGGTTCAAGATTTCTTTGAGTGTCTTGCCAACATTGAGGAACCTCGTCGCTATCTTGCGCTCTTTCGCGACTTGATGTATCTGCCAATAGAAGGACTCGAAAGCATTGTCAATGCTGTTGCTCGGGCTCATGCCGATTGAGTTTAGATTTCTAGAAGAGTTTTGCGTTTTAATAAACGGACGCTGCTTTTCACGAGGGAGAGAGCAGACGGTCGGTGCATGAATATTACTGAACCAAAGGAGAAACCCATGATCCAGGGCCAGTATGAACCATCTGGCCAGCAGCCGCATCTCCTAACAGCACAGCGGAGCCGTCTGCTACAACAACATCCAGTCCTGACTCCCATCATCCTGATTATTGGCGCGGTTGGGCTTTGCATTCTCAGCCTTTTTGCGGATACAATATTTCCTGTAATGGCACTCATCGGTGTGCCTCCCGTACTTCTATGCCTGTCAGTCGCACTCATACTAGCTATATCGGGCGTACTGGCCAGCATTATTAGCATCATCGAGAGCATTGATCGCTATCGTTTACCGACGGACATCTTTGCGACGCCAAAGGAGCAGAGCTATGCCAATCGCAACTGACCCGCGTTCTCTCGTTTTTATTGCCTGTTTCCTATTCGGATTGCTCTTCTTCCTTGGAACAATCCTGCTAGGGAACGTGGGCCATGGCCATACAAGTAGCCATGTTGGTGGACACGCCCATGCAGGAGGCCATACTGGCGGACACGCCAGTAGCACGCACACAGCCGGCCATGGATCAACACATACTTCTTGGCAGGCTGATGCCCACGGTCTACAGGGGGATATCCTTTCCCTGCTTTCCTACGTCAACATTACCTCTATAGTTCTTTTTCTGCTTGGATTTGGCTTCTTCGGATACGTCTTCCATAATACGATCCAATTAATAACTTCACTCACCCTGACACTGGCAGGCGTGGGTGGAATCACGATTGCAGTGCTTATGCTTTTCTTGCTCACTCGCCTGTTTGGTGATAGTGAAGGAGCAACAGTGCAGGATGTTTCGGATCGCACAGGCATGCTGGGGAAGGTCAGCATTACCATTCAGGAGAATAGCCTCGGGGAAATCATCTACGTCTCCCCTGGCGGGATGCGTAAGAGCATCCCCGCACGTAGCATTGATGGACGTCGTATCGAACGCGATCAGGAGGTGGTTGTCGTCAACTATCAGCACGGAGTCGCCGAGGTCGATACCTGGGATCATTTTCTCAGCGAGGAGACAACAGCGCACAACGAAGCTCAAACACCTGCTGACGATGATCTGGCACAATTGCGTGCATTGCTTGAAGAATCAGATAGGACAGACACGGAATTAATCATACGCAAAGATCTGCAAAAGGAGTAACGCTCTATGGATCCCTTCATTCTGACAGTTATAGGCGGCGCAGTCGCCGCGGTTATCGTAGTTTTCGCCCTCATAAACCTCTATGGACGCCTGTTACGGAAGGTTGGGCCCAACCAGGCTCTGATCGTCTACGGTTCTGGCGGCACCAAGGTCATTACGGGCGGCTCGCATTTTGTGGTACCCCTGTACCAGCGTGCCCAGAACTTCTCGCTCGAACTGATGTCCTTTGACGTCGCCCCATCACAAGACCTCTATACGACAAAGGGGGTAGCCGTTAACGTTGAGGCCGTCACACAGATCAAGGTACGTTCCGACGAATCGAGCGTCAAGACCGCCGCTGAGCAATTTCTCAGTAAGCGCCAGGAGGATCGCGAAAATCTGATCCGCCTGGTCATGGAAGGTCACTTGCGTGGCATCGTCGGTCAACTCACCGTTGAAGAATTGGTGAAAGACCCAGAGAACGTTGGGGCAAAGATGCTCAAGACCGTCACTCCCGATATGGAGAAGATGGGCCTGGAAGTCATCTCTTTCACTATTAAAGATGTGCGTGATAAAAACGAGTACATCTCCAATATGGGTCGTCCGCAGATCGCTCAGATTCGCAAACAGGCCGACATTGCCGCAGCCCTGGCCCAACGCGATACACAGATTCAGCAGGCCAATGCTTCACGAGAAGCAGCGGTGGCCAAATCTGCTGCAGATCAAGAACGTGTAAAGGCCGAGACGGAGTCTCTCGCCTTGCAGGCTGAATCGCAGCGGAACCTGTCGCTGAAGAAAGCCGCCTTTGATGCCGAAGTCAAGAAACAGCAAGCTACCGCTGACAAAACCTATGATATTCAGGCCAATCTGATGCAGCAGCAGGTCGTCACTGAGGCTATCAAAGTCACTGAGGTGGAGAAGAACGCGCAGGTCAAAGTGCAGGAGGCCGAAATTCGGCGTCGTGAGCTAGAACTCCAGGCAACGATCCAGAAGCCCGCCGAGGCTGAGCGCCGCCGTGTTGAGACGTCTGCCGGGGCCGAACGCCAGCGTGGTGATGCCGAAGCAAACCGATCGCGTGGTTTGGCGGAGGCAGAGGTCATCCGTGCCAAAGGTCTGGCGGAAGCAGAGATCATCCGCGCCAAAGGTGAAGCCGAAGCCGAGGCGATGAAGGTCAAAGCCGCCGCATTCCATGAATACAACCAGGCCGCTGTGTTCGATAAGCTGCTCACAGGTATGCCTGAGATCGTTCGCGCCATTGCTGAGCCGCTGAGCAAGATCGACAAAGTCACCATCGTCTCCACTGGCGGCAACAACACGGATGGACTCGGTGCCAGCCGCATTACTGGCGACATCATGAAGATGGTCGCCCAGGTTCCTGCACTCTTCGAGTTGCTCAGCGGAACAAGCATTGGTGACCTGATGAATCGTATTCCCGCTTTGGCGAATCAAGACGACGCGAGCAGCACAAACAGCGCCAGCGCCAACGGCATCGGCAACACCGTCGAAGCCGCAAGCGACAAAAGCGACAAATAAGTGTTTTGGGGGTGCAGGGGTGTGGGGTGCTTTCAGGGGTAGGTGTTTTGGGAACCCACACCCTGGCAGGGTTCAAAGGGGCCGCCAGCCCCTTTGCGGGATCATAAATTATTAGGGAGAAGACGCATGAATTTGTTGGAGCGTGTGCTCACGCTGCTACGTGCCAATCTTAACAGCATGATTGAGAAGGCAGAGGATCCAGAGCAGGTCCTGCGGCAACTACAACAAGACATGCGCAATCAGTTGATGCAAGTCAAGACCCAGGTTGCCACAGCCATCGCCGAGGGTCATAAGCTGCAAAGCCGTAGCAAAGAGAAGACATTGGAGGCTGAGACGTGGTTGAGAAAGGCGGAACAAGCGATCCAACAAAATAATGATGACGCTGCTCGCACAGCACTGACACGCTACAACGATCTCATCAAGCAGGCTCAGCGTTATCAACAACAACAGAAGGAACAGGAACAGTTAGTCGTGACGATGCGGAGCGCATTGCGCCAGCTTGAGGTCAAAATCTCTGAAGTTGAGACCACCATTGATCTCCTTATTTCGCGCAAGCGTAATGCATTGATTCAACAACGTGTCTTTGACGCCCTGAATAAGACGGGTGGTCAGCAGGACAAAGGACGCACTGCTAAAGCCCAGGATGCTGTGCTAGAGGCTGAGGCCCGCGCCCGCGCCCTGGCAGATTTGCATAAGCGCGACCTTGACGTACAGCTTGACCAACTCTCCGCAGACCAGATCGTTGAACATCAACTCCATGACCTGAAAGCAAATAAACGCCCCGCACAGGAGCCACCTCTGCTGCACGAGGGAAGCCCACAACCCTCATCACTCCTGCGACCCCAACCACAAAGCAGCGAGCCAGCGAAGAAACGTGCCGATAATCAGCCCGCTCAAGAGCCGCCGACCATCCAACCATCTTCCACGCCTAAAGAGCTGGATATCGAACAACTCAAGAAGCTGCTGAATATAAGCCAGGATGAAGGTTGACATGAAAGCATGAATACTCTCCTCCTGCCCGGCTAGCGCAGCGCGGCCCCAATCGCCCCCTCGACATTAGCCGCGATAAAGCCCGGAATGGAATACCCCAACGTTTGTAAGGCCGTAACAAGCCCTGGAATGTTGCGCTTCAATGTCCGTTGCGAACTGGCCGATCCCTGGGCAGCCAGGGGACCACTTTCCTGACCTCCGTTGTGAGACAGAGCGTCGCTGGTTTTCCTGGCCAAACTGAGGCTTTGCAGCGGCCCGCTTTGGGGAGATTGAGGCTGGCTGACGTTTTCTGGTGGCTGCCATTCGGGCGAGCTGGCCTGACGCGTGCCCTTCGAAACTGGCTTTTGTGGTCCAGTTACTTGTTTACTGGATACTTGCTCTGTCGTCTTTGGTGTAGAGGGAGGTGGTCGCCATTCTGCTGGTGATGGCTGCACGGGCGGAGGCGGTATCGGCAATGGCGTCTCCTCTGGCGCCTCGTGTCCTCCAGACGTTGCGGCGCGGTTTCTGGAAGAGACACCATCCGCGCCTTGCGTGTGTCCAGCTCCTACAGTTGGTATTTGGGCGCTATTTGAGAGCGATGCCGGACGCAGCACTGGTAGATTAGAGTTCGTTGGCTGATCTGTCAACCACGACGGGAGATCAGGACGTTGACCTGCAGGCGTTTTATGTGCGATAGATGGAATGATGTTGGCAGCATTGGTACGTTCTCCCGTGGCAGACTCATGAACACTCCCTATATTACTATCCAGACTTGGGAGGCCTCCTGTTTGCTGCCACCATTCCCTGGCTTCCGCCTGTTCATAACTCATAGCCGCGCTAAGGGGGTCAGACTGTGGTTCGGTCAAGGCCAGCATAGACTCATCATCTATCTCTTCTCCAAGAGATGTGGGAGCAACCGCCTCTTGTTCTGTCCCGTTCTCCAAGGCAGCATACTTTGTACGATACTGCAGCGCCTGAAAAATAAGGCGTGAAAGAGGCTGCGTAACATTTGGAGTAATCTGTTCATTCCAGAGTTGATGGCTAACAGTCCCATTTTTATGCGCGGCCAGTGCAAAAAACGCTTCTTCACCACGCAATATTCCATACTCCGCCCAGATCAACTCTCCCCCTTGAAAACGCAATAGACCCTGTTCTTCCAGTCCCGTATTCACCAGGAGAGCAATGCTCTTGCGACCCATCGTAATGATCTGAATCACATCCAACAAATCGAACGAGTCTAGATTGGCGGAAAAGCCCGTTTGTTGAAGTAGGCGGCGCAGTTCCTCCTTGAGTAGATGGAGATCTAATGGCTTCTCTAAGTAGCTGACAACCCCACTTTCGAGCGCCTGCGTACGAATTGCATCGGAGCCAAAGGCAGCCACCATAATCATACGAGTGCTTGGGCGATATGCTCGTAGCCATTGGAGCAATTCAAAGCCATCGGCCCCAGGCAACTTTAAATCGCTGATAACCACATCATACTCTTCCGACCACAGGATGCGTATCGCCTCTGCCCCACTCATGACACCTTGCACAACATAACCATCCTTGCGGAGTGAGTTGACAATGCTCCAGTTGAGATTCTCTTCGTCTTCAACTACGAGAATGCGCCATCTATCAGACATAGCTCTTACCGCCTAAAAAGGGATGTGTTTCTTTCTCTTACAGCCAAAGTGTTTACCGCAGTGAGCCATAAGTATATCTCGTCACGCAAAAAGTGTAACATGATAACGTATGAAAGACAAGTCTCTGCACACAGAGGTACCACGCTCCCATCTTACCCATTTGGTGCTTTTGTCCGAGAAATGCTATACTCGAATGAGAGCACAAACCACCACTAGCAGAGGTACTATTTCGTAGTATAGGAGAACCAGCATGCAACAGGAAACTCAGCAAGACACCTGGAAGCATTTGGCAGGCGAAGCAGCAGCGAAACTGATTGAAGAAGGCATGGTAATTGGCCTTGGTAGTGGTTCAACCGCCGCACATATGATCCATGCACTCGCCCGACGCATCCAAGAGGGGTTGCGCATAGTTGGCGGTGTTCCTACTTCGCAAGCCACCGCACAGCTTGCCAGCAGCCTCGGCATTCCCCTCACAAATCTAGACACCCATCCTAAACTCGACCTGGCTATTGATGGGGCCGATGAAATCGATGATCAGTTGCACCTCATCAAGGGCGGTGGGGGCGCACTCCTGCGTGAGAAGATCGTTGCCTCAGTCGCACAACGCTTCATCGTCGTTGCCGACGTAAACAAACAAGTGCAGGTCCTGGGCCTTCGTACCTCCCTACCTGTTGAGGTAATCCCCTTTGGAGAAACTCCCGTGCGCAAACGCCTGGAGGACCTGGGAGCAGTGGTGAAGGTGCGCCAGCGAGGAGATCAGGTCTATCTCACCGATAACGGAAACGTCATCCTGGATTGTCTCTTCACCAATGGTATTCCTGACCCATCGAACCTGGAGCCGCGGATCAAACAAATCGTTGGTGTAGTAGAGACGGGCTTATTCCTGCACATGGCGGAACAGGTGATTATCGGAGGACCGGAGGGGGTAAAGATTCTTCCTTGAAGTTGACCCGCACCCGTCATCCAATTGCAGGTTTCCTACCGCAATGATATACTTTGGGAAGTGTTTGCAGACACACTGACGCACTGTAGTTGAAATCAGTATCTTGGCTGGAGAGAAATAGGTTCGGAAGAAGGATGCGAGTAATCACCACAGTCCAGGAGATGGCGGACATACACCCAGAGTGGGTGAGATCGAACCAGGTCGGGCTTGTGCCGACAATGGGCTATCTCCATGAGGGACATCTCTCGCTCGTCCGCCAGGCGCGTGCGGAGAACAAGGTGCTCGTAGTGAGCATCTTCGTTAATCCGACACAGTTTGGCCCACACGAAGACCTGGCGCGCTACCCCCGTGATCAGCCACACGACCTGCAGATGCTTGAGGCTCTCGCCGTGGATATCGTGTTCACTCCTACACCTGCTGAGATCTACCCCCCTGGTTTCGTGACCTATGTCCAGCCAACAGGGCCCCTCGCTGAGGAAGCCGAGGGAGCTAGTCGCCCTGGGCATTTCCGTGGCGTGGCCACTGTAGTCCTCAAATTATTTCAGATTGTACGACCACACCAGGCATATTTTGGGCAGAAGGATGCACAACAGGTTGCAGTTATCTCGCGCATGGTGGCCGATCTCAACCTGCCAGTGACCCCACGCATCTTACCAACAGTACGCGAAGCCGATGGCCTGGCGATGAGCAGCCGCAACGCCTACCTTGATCCGGAGGTCCATGCCGCAGCAACAGTGCTCTACAGGGCGTTGCAAGCTGGTCGCCTGGCGTTTGAAGCCCGCCCAGGCGATGGTCCACCAGCAGTGGCACGGGCGATGGCTGATACAGTCTCTGCGGAACCACGCGCAGTGTTGGACTACGCTGAAGTTCGAGACCCCAACAGTTTTATACCACTAGAGACTCTGCATGCCCCGGCATTGCTCATAATTGCGGCTCGGGTAGGCCCGGCACGCTTGATTGATAATTTTCTGCTGCGCGCCGATGGCACCTGGGATACAGGCATCCTGGTCTCTGAGCACTAAGCAGGAGGGCACCATGCATTGCGCTCCTACTATACCTTTTTGGGTGGAGAGAAAGGAAGAAGAACTATGCGGGACAAAGTTACTGTACCTGCTGTCCGGGCCCGCAAGGGTGGACCCAAGCTGAGGATGGTGACCTCCTACGATGCTCCTTCGGCACGCATCGCCGACCGGGCCGGTGCGGATATTATCCTGGTGGGCGACACGCTCGCCCATGTAGTGTTAGGTCACGACGATACACTGCCTGCTACAATCGATATCATGATTCACCATACGGCTGCCGTTGCACGCACAAAACCAAGTGCCCTCGTACTGGGCGATATGCCATGGCTGAGCTTTCACATTTCCGCGGAAGAGACCGTACGCAATGCCGGGCGCTTGATGCGTGAGGGGCGGGCCGAAGCTGTCAAATTGGAGGGAGGTCGAAAGCGGGTGCCGATGATTGAGGCCCTCATCGCCGCTGAGATCCCAGTGATGGGACACCTGGGACTTACCCCGCAATCGATCCATACCATGGGCGGCTACAAAGTGCAAGGCAAAAAGACTGAGGCAGCCCGCGAATTATTGGCCGATGCGCGTGCCCTGGCTGCCGCTGGCGTGTTCGCTATAGTTTTGGAGGGGATCCCCGATGTTCTGGCAGAGGTCGTGACACAGGAAGTGCCGGTTCCCACTATCGGCATTGGGGCCGGGCCGCATTGCGATGGCCAGGTGCTTGTGTTCCACGATGTGCTCGGCTACCATGATGACCGACTACCGAAGTTTGTCCGGCAATACGCTCACCTGGCTGATGTAGCTACCGAGGCCCTCCAACACTTCTTCGCCGATATCCAATCGGGAGCCTTCCCCTCGGATAACGAGAGCTACCATACGGACGAAGAGGTTGCACGCGCTCTCCACGATCTAACTGGGAAAGAGGAGTAGATCCATATCCTCTACACTCACTTCGGTTTGTTCCCCCATGCCGTCAGGAGGAACCAGATCGCGCAGAAGTCATCCGACTGCATCTCCATCAGGGCCCGTTGATAGAGGGCTTCTGCTTCCTCCTGGGTGGTCAATCCCATCTTGATCAGAAAGGGCTGTCCCAGCTTGAACGCAGCCAAAAGGTTTTGATACAGCCTGACATGAGCTTCTGTCACAGCGGAGCAGTCGATGGCATGAGCCATTTTCTGGATATTCTGGTAACCGGCGTCACGTAGCAAGCGACCCAACATTGGCGTGATGCCAATATGCCGCCCATCTGGCGAAAAGCTCTGTCCGGCTCGCTTCAGAGCTTGGGCGAACATACCATCCAGTCTCTCAGATGAGAGACTGTTGCTGATGCTAAACTCATTGTCGGTCAGGCGCATGATGCCCCCAGGGCGCAGAATGCGCCTGCACTCCTGCAAGAGCTTCGGCCACGTTGCTGGCGACATAAATCCAAACAGAAAGCGAGCATTGCCCAGGTCAAAGGAACTACTGGGGAAATCAAGCGGCTTGGTCGCGTCCTTCACTCGGAAACTGGCATCCCGCACTTCCTGAGCCAACGCCTGAGCACGGGCGAATTGGACCATCAGTTGACTGATGTCGATCAGTTGACTGATGTCGATCCCCACCACCTGCACCCTGGGATAGGTCCTGGCCACATCCAGCACCCAGCCGCCGGGACCACAGGCGATATCCAGGATGTCGTGAATGGCGGAGAGTTCAGATTGCTCAGGGAACAGCCCACCCATGCCACCGGTTGTGAGACGATCGAGGTGCATCAGTCGAGCCATTTCTGCTGCATTTTCAGCATCGATAATATAGGTACTCTCGCTGTGGGAGGAGTCGGCTGGTGTTGGCATGTGAAAACTTCCTTCTTGACTTGAGTAATGGACTAGCGTTCCGGTTCAACCTAAGGCCTACTATCACGATTTGCTTGTTTGTCTGCTCATTGTTGTGATTATTATACCGTAGCGACCTTTGTACCGCAATACGCAGATTCCTTGACACTCCAAACTATAACCATCTATACTCTTCACATCGATATCTGCAGTCAAGTAGGGGAGACTCAATCTTGAGGAGAGAGCATATGGCTAACAATCAGTACCTTAGAAAATGGTCAGAGCTAGGAGGAATAGCGGTAACCATCCCCAGCGAGGGTAAACAGGCTGGAACGGTAGATGACTTCTATTTCGAACCAGAGACCAATGCCGTGCGTGGACTACGTATAAATATTGGTATACTCGGCTACCGAGCACTGCAGACGAACACCATCAGTACCATCGAACGATATGCAGTCACTATACCAAACGAGAATGTCCTGATTTTAGAGCGGGATGATCGTCGGTTACCAGAATTATTATTAGGCCAC
>WNGR01006756.1_pt1 | contig 12223 bp, 14 predicted proteins | sample 5407581 | NCBI WGS metagenome assembly WNGR01 (sample SAMN13153383, study PRJNA577476) | soil metagenome | isolation source: 80 cm soil or saprolite under Garry oak tree replicate 2 | place: USA:California | collected 2016-06-15
CGCTGTTCTGGGTCGAGGCCACGGCCGGCGTGGGCGAGGTGCTGCACCAGATGGAAGACCACCGGGTCAAGCACCTGCCGGTAATCGAAAACCACCGCCTGGTCGGCATCATCACCGAGGCCGACCTGGCCCGCACCCTAGATGAGCACCGCCTCGCCGAGTTCGTCGAGAAGGTCTACGCGCCGGCCTGACCCCCGGGCCGGCCTGGTCCGCACCCACCGCGAACGTGCCTGCGGACCGGGGCGGTGGAAGACCCCCCGGCTGGACAACGGCAGGGCCGCGCAGCCGGCGGCCGGCTTGCGATAACCAGTCAGGCAATCCTGCCCCGCAGCGCACGCGACGACTCGCCGCCCTTCCGGCGCCCCGCTGGTCCCGGCGCGCCCTAGCCCACTGGCTGCCTGTCCGTCAGCATCATCGTCATCACCAAGGAGACCGACAATGCCGACCTACATCTCCCTCATCAAGTACACCCACCAGGGCATCAGCATCATCAAGGAGGGCCCGGCCCGCCTCGACGCGAACAAGGAAGTCCTGAACCGCTACGGCTCGGAGCTGAAGGCGTTCTACCTCACCATGGGCCAGTACGACATCGTCACGATCAGCGAGGCGCCCGACGACGCCGCGGCCGCGAAGGTCGCCCTCACCGTCGACAGCGGCGGCAACGTCACAACCGAGACCCTGCGGGCCTTCACCGAGGACGAATACCGCGAGATCGTTGCGGCTTTGCCCTGACGCGGCAGTAGGCGCGGCGGCACTGTCTACGGCACATATGGCCAGACACCCCGAACGCGGCTGCGGCAGTCCTTGTCCCGGCCGCGGTCAGGGCGTCGCAGGCCAGGCCGATTCCGCGAGATCGTGAGAACACCGCCTGGAGCCAGGAGCGTGCCCGTTACGTACCAATCGAGCGGTAAACCGCACCCTGGAGTCACTCACGGGACATCGGCGTACCCGCCGACCTGAGCCTCACGCGCACGGAGACGCGGGGGGTGCCTTCCATACCACTGATATCCCAGCAGGGACGCCGGTTCCGGCCGAGTCGACAGGAAGAAATGCCCACATCGCTACCATCCACCCCTTGGTCAGCCGTATCGGCCACGGGCGTGGCCGCACGCTGATCACTCAGCTATGCGCGGCCACCACCGCAGAGGGTCCGCGCTCGAAAGCCGACCAGATCGGCGGGACTGCGCCTCCTCCGGTCACTTCGAATGCCAATCACGTTGCGTGAGCCCCGGGGCGGAGCTCGGAGTCTGCGGCCTGGTCGCTGATCGCTGGCATGCGGCGGCTCAACCTGGGTGCGGTAGACGGCGGTCGCCTGTTGCCGCCTGTGCTGGTGCGGAGGGGGCGGCGTCGTTGATACCAGTGACGGGGTCGGCATGCAGGGCGCGAGTGCCGGGCCAATGCGACCGATGGGACGGGCCAGACTTGCGGCGGGGAAGACGGGCGGGGTGGGCGGGCAGGTGGCTGAGCCGATCGCCTCCCCGGCTACCGGGTCTGGTGATCGGGCCGCCCACCCGCGGGGCCGGCCTCAATGTGTGCGGGCATTTGGGGTAGGCCTGATCGAAAGGGGCGCCGGCACCGCTGTAGGCCGGGCCGCGGTGCGCGGACCGGGCAGCTGGCCCGGGAAGGAGGAATGAGGTGGCCATTGAGGAGAACCCGGGGATCTTGCTGTACACGCGGATCCGCAAATCGCCATACTTCCACGCCTCGCGGCAGCACGGGGTGCGCCGCTACAGCGTCTACAACCACACCTACCACCCGCGTCACTACGGCGACCCGGTGGCGGAGTACTGGGCGCTTTTGGAGGGCGTGACGCTGTGGGACGTGGGCGTGGAGCGCCAGATCGAGATCTCCGGTCCCGACGCCTTCGCCTTCGCCAACATGATGACCCCGCGCGATCTGAACAAGTGCGCGGTGCGCCAGGCGAAGTACGCGTTCATCACGCTGCCGGACGGGGGGATTGCCAACGACCCGGTGCTGATGCGGCTGGAGGAGAACCGCTTCTGGCTGTCGCTGGCCGACTCCGATATCGGGTTGTGGGCCCTCGGGCTCGCCTACCATTCGGGCCTGGATGTCACGATCGGCGAGGTGGACGTGGCGCCGGTCCAGCTCCAGGGGCCGAAGTCCAGGGCAGTCATGGCCGACCTGTTCGGCGAAAAGATCCTCGAGATTCCCTACTACCGCATGTCCGGGGACCTCGAACTGGAGGGCATGCGGGTGTGCGTGTCCCGGACCGGCTACACCAGCGAGCTCGGCTACGAGATCTACCTGCACGATGCGACGGCGAACGGGACCAAGCTGTGGAACACCGTGCTCGAGGCCGGGCGGCCGCACGGGCTGCAGGTGACCGGCCCCTGCCACATCCGCCGCATCGAGGGAGGCATTCTGGCGTTCGGCTGCGACATCTGGTACGACACGAACCCCTTCGAGGTGGACATGGGCTACACCTGGATGGTCGACCTTGACCAGGAGGCCGATTTTGTCGGCAAGCAGGCACTCCAGCGCATCAAGGCCGAAGGCCCGCGGCGAAAGCTGGTCGGCATCGAGATCGAAGGGCCGCCGGTCGGCTCCTACATCGACAACGAGATGATCGAGATGTACCGGGTGCTGCGGCGCGGTCGGCCGGTCGGCAAGGTGACCTCCGCCTGCTACTCGCCGCGGCTGGAGAAAAACATCGGCTATGCGATGCTGCCGATCGAGCTCGCAGAGCCACTCGGCCACGAATTCGACATCGAGACTCCCGCTGGTTGCCACCGCGGCGTAACCGTGCCCAAGCCATTCATCGACCCTGGCAAGCAGATCCCCAAGCAGTGACCAGGCCGGCCGCCCGGCGGCTTCCCCGCGGTACCACCGCTACTGCGCCGCCCGATGCAGGCCAGCGACAACCCCGGCATGCCCAGGGCGCGGCCGGCCCGCCGTGTCATCAGGCACCCACGCCGGAGAGCATGCTTGCCACCGGGGCAAGCGCGCCGATTACCCAGTTCGGTACCGCCTGGGGGTCGCCCAAGGCAGGCCGGCAAAATGCGCCAGAACGGCGGATCAGGAGCGGCTGTGGCTCCGCATGCAGTCACATTCCGTGATCGGGTTGGCCGTCTCCGGCAGTTCCTTATCGCCAGCGGGCAGATCCAGTTGGCCGCCAGCGCGAGGACCCGGCGCTAGGTTGAGCAGCAGCCGGAGGAGGGCGGGACGCTCGCGTAGCCTTGCCGGAGCCTCCTCATGGAGTCCGGCCGGTAGGTCTCCAGATAGCGAGGTCGCTAACACCTGCCCGCGCTGGCGTTCACCGGGCACGCCGGCTTCACCCCGTTGGTCCCTGCCGCCCGGCCAGGAGATCCCGGGCCGCCGGCGTGCCCTGGTCCATGACGACGTGCTGACCCTGCCACCGTTCGGCCTGCACGGCTTCCGGGACTGCCTTCGCCGCTGCCGCGGATGCTTGCCCGGCCTGCGGATCTTGTCCTGCGTCGAGCTGAGCGAACCCCGCTGGCACCCGGCCGGTCCTGATCGGCAACTCCCTGCACGGCGCTGATCATGGCGAACATCGGCGGCCATTTCCGCGAGTACATGGCGGAAGGCGCTCAACCGCACCACGCCACGCTGAGGGAGAACATTGAGCGGCCGGTGATGATGGTCACCGCGCTGTCGCCGGTCATCGGCTGCGACCAGGCCCCGATGCCGCGACAACAAGGTGACAACTCACGGCGCGCCGGCGAGCACTACCCAGACCTGGCCGCGGGCGAACGTCATGGCTCCGCCGGTCGTGGTGGTGAACGTGGTGCCGCCGCTGGCATCCGGCCGGGACCAGCGGATGGTGTAGGCTTTGCCGCCGCGGAGCACCACGCCCGTTCCGGTTCCGGTGCTTTCCGCATACGGCGGCCGGGTGCCTTCCTCACGAAACCGGGAGGTCCGCACCGTGGTGTACTGGATCACCACCGTGGGCGCGCCGAGCTGGCCGCCTTCGGCGGCGGCCGCGGGCCGGCCATCCATCCATACCAGCCAGCGTCGGTCCGCCGCGGACCAGCGGAACATAAACGACGCTGCCCGGTAGGACACCGTCAACGACGCCACCGGGCGCCCGCCCGCCGGAGCGGGGCCGAAGCGGAAGCCGATGTCGTGCGCCGTGCTCGCACCGGGCGCCCCGGCGAGCAGTTGCGATGTATGCGCGTACAGGTTGTGCGGCGCGATCCGGCGCGGATCACGGAAGTAGCCGCCGACGCGGCCGGCGTACAGGTCGACGATCCTGGCCCTCTCCACCACCGGCAGCAGATGCGGCTGCGCCCCGGAGTACGCGAAGGCCGGGAGAAAGGCGGACGCGAATCGGCCGGGGTCCTGGCTGAGGCGCAGCCGCCGAGCAGCCCGGCCGCAAGCGCCGCCGCCAGCCCTAGAGCTCCGGCGGTGCCCGGCGCCCCGCTTAGCATCTTCCGGCACGGCAATCTCATATGTGCCACCTCCGGCAGACCAGACACATCTGAACGTCAGGCTCTCTACGTTGCATCTACCTCTGCAGGAGACGCTTATCCATGAAAAGACCCTCATCATCAGGGCCACCGCCGGCTGCGTGACTGAGCGGGCAGATCCCAGGCAGCGCCCGGAGTCTGGAACAGGATCTGAGCAGCGGTGATGTGGGGTGCCGCCAATCCCGGATGCCGGACAGGTCACCAACCTCGTCCCGGGCCGCGAACGGCCGACTCTTAATCCAGGCCGGTGGTGATGACTTCGCCGTGACGCTGCGCCTCGATCAGGGTGCGGATCTCCGCAGCGACCTCAGCACGAGTCCGGCGCGTGACGTACTTACCGGCCTCTACGAGAACATGCCCCGCGGCATCATCGCCCTGGTCTCCCGCTGCAAGATCACCGGAGGCCACCTGGCCACTAACCCCGAGGTCACCGCCTTCCGCCGGGCCCACCAGACCGATATCCGCCAGCTCACCAGCGAAGCCTGCGCCGTCCGCCTCCTCGAAGCGCTCCGCGAAGGCCCCGCCAGTGACCCAGGATTACACGCGAAACGCGCCTGACCCTGGAGCCCTGCAGACAGTCCGGCCAGAAGACAACAGCCAGGCCGGAGCCTGCCCGGACCGGGCGCGGGGCCATCCCCTGCACCGGTGCGGGCAGTCACGATACCGCAGCCGAGTACAGCAACAACCCCGGCAGCGGCGGGCCCGGGCCGGCCCGGGCGAGCTTGGCGTTTGACAATGATCCATCCGGGCACGATCGTCAGGAGCCTGCACGACTCCCATCGCATGGCCCACTCCGCGGGCGGGAGCCGATAGCGGGCCAGGAGGTACGAGCCTCCTCCCGGACCGCACGGCCGGCGGTCCTCCCCCCAGGACCAGGGCCCGCGGTCCGGGCTCTCAGCGGCCTGCTATGGGGGTGCGGCCCGGGCCGCCGCCAGGACATGCAGGGCCTCGTCCAAGGTGCAGGCCAGCGGTAGCTGGCGGATCTGCGGCCGGGTGCAGACCACATGCAAGCTGCCGCCGTGCGCGGCGGCGCGCTTGGCCGCGCCGATCAGCGCACCAATCCCCGCGGAGTCGATGAAGCTGACGCGGTCCAGGCCGGCCACCAGCGGGCGGCCGCCAGCCGCCGCCCCGGCCAGGCGCTCCCGCAGCCGGGCCGCGGTCACGGACAGTCCTGCAGATAACCGTCCGCCACACAGGAAGGGACAGTCCCGGTCATCATGCGCGCCCGGTCCGAGGCGAGGAACGCGGCGGGCGCCTGGCCGTACCGGTCGCGCGCGGAGAGACCTTCAGCAGCGCACTTCAGCCAGGCTCGCCCATCACGGCGGTTTCTTGCGGCAAGCGCAACCCGAGTCGTCCCCGTTCCCGGAAACGCCTGCCAGAAGCACCCTGGGCGGCTGGCCGGCCACCGGTTCAATGTGGCGCCTCGCCGATGGCCAGCACGCAGCGACCAGGTCATACAGCGGCCCGGACAAGTCATGCCCGGCGACCAGTGCAACCTGGTCATCGACGCGAAGATGGCAGACCGCCCCTCCCGGAACCGCGCGGTAGGGCGGCAGGGCGGCCAGGGCACGCGCCAGGAGCTCCTCCCATGGGCCGCTGTCGCTGGACGCGGCGGTGTCAACCATCCGGCGCCGCATGGTGCCGTCCGGGCCGATCAGGGTCACCACGACCCTCATCAGTTCAGTTTGTCCCCTCCAGCCGCATTCCGGCAGGCACACCACGACGACGGCGGCCTGCGGGCACGTCCGGCCGGTACGCGCCTTGCTGCCAAAAGCGGGACCGTGCACCCCTCAGCCCAGTCGCGAGCACTGCACGCCAACGACCTCGCAATCGCGGAGGGCAAGGCCTGCACAGGGAGGGGAAGGCCTGCACAGGATGACACAGCGTCACGAGCAGCCCGCCACCGGCGGACAGCTAAACGTAAATAACGCCGACTCGGCGCGGCAGACAGATGAGGCGATCGCGCTGGTGGGCGCATGCAGATCACCCAGCTATGGCCTTGTTGGCTGGGCAGCGCATGATGTCGGCCGCGCTGACGGGCGGCAACGCTGGCACCGGTACCTCTGCGGTTTATCCGATAGGTCGCCTGACGCCCGCCGGCCCTCACCTCGTACACCTCGCCTCGGGTCGGACACCGTCGCGACCGACTTCAGCTCGATCGCCTCGGTCAACCCGGGGATAGGGTTCGGCGTTGTGGCGGCAGCCTGTCAGGATTGGTGCCATGCGTGTTCTGGAGATGGCCGCGCCGGCTCTCGACGCGAGCGCGACCGAGATCGTCGACCGGGCCCTACCGACTCCTGGCCCCGGCCAGGTGTCGATTGACGTCGCCTTCGCCGGGGTCAACTTCATCGACGTGATGGCGCGCCGGGGCGACGCCGGCTACGCGTCAGGGTGGCCGTACGTCCCCGGGCTCGAGGTCGTGGGCACGGTGCGCGCCGTTGGCGACGGCGTGACCGACCCGCGGGTCGGCGACCGAGTAGCGGCGGTCACCGCCGGCGGTGGGTTTGCCGAGGTAGCCGTGGTGCCGTCCGCGCTTGCGATCGCGGTCCCGGATGCGGTCGCGTCGGAGCAGGCCGCCGCGGCGCCGCTGGTTTTCTCGACGGCGGTGCTCCTGCTCGAGGAGTTCGTGCGGCTGCGACCCGGAGAGTCGGTGCTCATGCATTCGGCTGGCGGAGGTGTCGGATCTGCGGTGGCCCAGGTGGCCGCTGTCGTCGCCGGCGCACCGCGGATCGGCGTGGTCGGTGATGCGAGTAGGAGTGACGCTGCCGCTCGGGCCGGCTGGAACCACGTGGTCACTACGGGCGCGGGCCCAGCCGCGGTTCGGGAACTGCTGCCTGAGGGCGTCGACGCCGTGCTCGACCCAACGGGCACAGTCAACCTCGACTTCGATCTTGAGGTCGCGGCACCTGGCGCGCGCATCGTGCTGTTCGGGAACCCCGCTGGCGGCGCCCCGCCACCGTTGCCGCCGGTCGGGCGGCTTATCGGCGGGAACGTCGGGCTGTTCGGGTTCAGCATCAGCAGCTTGCGCAACACCCGGCCTACGGCGGTGGCTGCCGCGCTGCGGCGCAGTCTCGCCCTGCTGGCCATCGGCGCGGTCGCGCTCGACGTCACGGTTGTCACCGGGCTGGAAGCGGTGCCCGATGTGCACGATGCCCTTGCCTCGAGGCGGGGCACCGGCAAGTACGTCGCACGATTGACCTGACGCGCACCTGAGCACGGCGATGCAGGGAAGCGCACGGCGGATCCACCGGCACGTGGCCGGCAAAGCTGGCTCTGTGACAGGGCTAGCGCTTTCCTCGCCGCCTTGTCTCGGCGCGACATGACCGATGCGGCGCGCCACGTGGACGACAACGTGGTCATCGAGAGCCCCGCACGCGGGTCACCGGCGCACCGCTCTACGTGGCCGCCATCGGCGAGTTCGCCTGGCCGGGTCGTGCTTCTCATAACCGAGGTGCTCGGTCATCTCCTCGTCCAGCGCGGTCTCGGGCACCGTCTTGGTCAGCTGTTTGAGCAGCTCGTCGGCCAGTCGGCGCGACAGCCCCTGCTTCTGGGCCAGGCGCACGAGCTCGGCGGCGGCCTGCTGCTCAGCCGACTGTTCGGCCTGCTTGTTCTTCGCTGCCACATCCGGCAGTGTCGCGGTCATCTCTGCGCTTTCCTGCCAGCCACACCGGCTGGCCCGTCAGGCCGGAAACACCGTTAGATCCACAGTCCCTATGCGCTCGGCCCCCCGGTGCGCGGTCTCGGGCTGTGGCTTACCGGACCACGCGAAACCCGATGTGTGTCGCGGCCGGGGTCACCAGTGCCTGGGTGCGTTCGAGGGTGACCGGCGAGTCGAGCGTGCCGAACAGGCGGGTGCCGCCACCGAGCAGGACCGGGATCACGTGCACGCGAATCTCGTCGACAAGGCCGAGCGGGAGTGCCTGCTGCATAATGGTCGCGCCGTGCAGGCCGACGACCTTGTCGCCCGCCGCGTTCTTGGCCTGCTCGATCGCGCTGACCACACCGTCGGTGACGAACGTGAACACGGATGGGTGCGACGTGGCCGGCTTGTTGTGGGTGACCACGAAGCACGGGGTATCGCCGCGAGGGCCGCTGTCGCCCCACCCGCCGTCGCCCTCGGCGTTGTCGAACGACTTGCGGCCCATCACGAGCGCGCCGGCGCCGTCGAGTATCTCCTGCAGGATGGCCCGGTCCTCGTCGGTCGCCGCGTCGAACATCCAGTCGTGCAGCATTCCGGCGCCGTCGCCGAATGGGTTCTCGCGGCTGTCATTCGGGCCGGTAACGCACCCGTCGAGCGAGATGGACATGTCGCAGATCACGAGTGCCATGGGTAGCTTCCTCTCTGTGCGGCCCGCAGGGCCCTGGACGTGATGAGACTTCGTCGTTCCTTCATGGTCGGCAGGCGGCGAACGCGGTAGCGCAGGTGCGTGACGTCGCGGCCTTCGGGTCTGCGCGCGAGCTCGAGCTCGATGTGCTCGGCCGGCAGGTTGTCGAACAGCGCTCGGCCCCTGCCCGAGCAGGACCGGTACGAGGTGCAGTTCCAGTTCGTCGTGCTGCCCGGCCTGCGGCAGCGCCCGTGCCGACCTCGCTCATGGAGTGTCCGTCCTTCCGCTGCGTCGAAGACATACGTGGCCGCCGCAGCCGCTGGTCGCAACGCCGCGACGACCGCGGGCGCTACCGGACGTGCCGCCACGGGACGACAGGCGTCCGGTGGTCGGCGTTGATCGAGTGCAGCGGACACGGTTGCCGGGGTTCTCGCGGGCAGAGCACGAACGCCTCGGTCACGGTGGCGCGATACAGGCGATAGGCCGACGGCGCGGTGACGTCGTCTGCCGTCACCGGTGCGCCCCCGCGCGTCGCCGGACCGGGGAAGATCCCGATGCCGCGATCGAGGTCGCGACCGGCGAGTTCGGTGGCTGTCGCCGATAGGTAGACCGCGCGGCCGTGGTAGGCCGGTACCTGCGAGTCGAACATGACCAGGCTCACCAGCGGACGCTGCGCGATGTTGCGCGAGTGGGCAGCGTCGCGGGCGGACGCCCAGTAGAACTCGGCGTAGTCGGCCGTCGCGAAGTACACGGGCGAGACCCATGGCCTGCCCTCGGCACCGGCGGTGCCGAGCGTCATGTACAGGCTGGCCTCGATGAGGGCGCGGGCGTGCGCGTCGAGGTCGTCCATGGCGCTCACGCGTCCTTGACGGTGCCACGGTGGTGCCGCTGTGCGCGGCGGCAGAGGGGCTGGTCAGGTGTCTGGCCGGCCGCGGTCATGCAGCCGTCCAGGGAGATGCTCGTGCCGGACGCGACCGTGCTCATCAGGAACCTCCGTTGCGGGATCGCTCAGCGTGACGCCAGCCTCTTCGGCGCGATGCGCCGCTTGTCGCGCAAGGCAGGGCTCCGACGGGACCGGCGCCGAGTATCGCGGTGCTACGCGAGCAGGCCGTCGATTTGGCCGACGGCCTGTCGCAAGCCCTCAACTATGCCGGTGCTCATCAACTTCTCCATGTCTTCGCGGGACTCGAACCTCAAGTGCAGCTCCATACGTGTGCCACCGTCGCGCTCGGTGAGCCGGACGCTGACCGTGATGGCCGGCATATCCGCGATCGGCTTCCCGTCCGTGTCTGCGAAGGCGTCGGTGAACTCCAGCGAGGTCGGCGGATCGACGGCCGTGACCCGCCACGCGCCCCGGGTAGCGCCCTCCGGGCCGGTCATGACGTACGTGGCCTCGCCGCCCGGGGTGAGGTCGAGCGTCTCGAAGGTCGCCGGGTCGCTCGGAGGGCCCCACCAGCGTTCGAGCTTGCGCGGATCCGACCACACTCCCCACACGCGTTTGACCGGGGCGTCGAAGTCGGCGATCAGGGTGATCGTCAGGTTGTCGTAGTCCGTGTTGACGCTGGTGATGCCCAACCCGTTCCTCCGATCGATAAGTCTTCATCTGCTGACTCCGCGCCGTCGGCGAGCAGGGCCGACATCCGCTCCACGCGCCCGCGCCAGGTCGCCTCGAGCTCGTCAAGGGCCTGCCGCGCGTGGGAGACCGCGCCGGCATCGGTGCGTACGAGCCGCTCGCGCCCGCGCCGCTCCTTGGTGACCAGGCCGGCCCGCTCGAGCACGGCGACGTGCTTCTGCACTGCGGCGAAGCTCATCGGGTATGCCCGCGCGAGTCCCGAGACCGACGGCTCGCCGACGGCGCAGCGGCGAAGGATGTCGCGGCGGGTCGGGTCGGCCAGGGCATGGAACAGGCCGTCGACCACATCACCCGTCAGCTCACCTACAACCATTTGGTGGTAGGTTACCGCGCACAGACGCCCCTTGTCAGTCCGAAGTAGATCCGAGCCGAGTACACAGACGACCGGAAGGAAACGCCGTGTCCCCAACTGCTCTGCACATGTCCGTGTCCCTCGACGGTTCAATCGCCGGCCCCAATGCGGGACCCGGCAACGGGCTCGGCGACGGCGGGGACCGCCTGCACCAGTGGTTCGCCGACCCCGACTCGGGTGTCCTCGGCCGACCGGCCCCCAGCCGTCGCCTCCCAGAGCGAACAGAGGCCTCCCCAACGCGCTCTACGCGCGGACCAGCCGAGACACTCCCGAACGCAGAAGTGCCGTCTGAGGTCACCCACAGTTTGGCCCCTGCCTCTCACCAGGAGCAGGACTCAGACGGGTCGCCCGGCAAGGGAACCTCATCCGGGAACACCTCAGGTCGGAGGGGACGCCCGCGAGAGGCCGTCTCGTAAGGCCTGCCCGGTGAAGATTCCCGCATGGGTGCCCTATACGGGACCCCAGACAGGCGCCTTCGGGTTCTTCCGCAACGCCAGGCGGAAGGGGTCCTCTGCAGCACCCTGTCTTTACCGATGGCTCGAGACGGGCAGCAGTCAGACCGTGACTGAGGGCCGTCCGCAGTCGACGCCTGTGGACGCCAAAGCCAGAGAGTATGCGTACAGAACGGCCTGGATCTGAGCGGCTCAGCTGGTGAGCGCCGAGGCAGCCCTGGCCGCTCCGATCGGCGGCAGTGTGCGCCTCGCTCCAGGGCAAGGGCTCATTACGCAGCGTGGTGTTAAACGGGCTGTCTTCGGGGTGCCCGGCTGGCCATGCGCGGGCGTCGATGCCGGGTTCGCTGCGGCCGGACCCGGCCGGAGGGCCGAGGTGACCGGCGAACCGCCTGGTCGGCGTCTAGGCCTGCAGGTAGCCAGATACCCTGGTGACAAGGACGCGCGGGGACAGGCGCACGGAGAACGCCAGGACGCGGTTTCGCAGGCCGGGAATGATCGGGGTCTTGCCCCGCTGCGAGCCATCGCGCCCGGCCTGGGCCGACGCGGCCGGCGTCGATCACGCCCCGCCGGAACAGCCGCGTGCCCGCCCTGCCGGCCTGCGCCGCGAGGCCGGTGTCCGTGGCACCCGGGGCCAGGCAGGACACCCGCACTCCCGAGCCGCGGACCTCGTTGGCCAGGGCCTCGGTGAACGACAGTACGTATGCTTTCGTCGCGCAGTAAACGGCCTGGTCAGGGCCGGGCTGGAAAGCGGCTGTGGAGGCGGCGTTCGAGATCGCCCCGCGGCGCCGCTCCAGCATCCCGGGCAGGAGCAAGGCGGTCAGCGCCGTCAGCGCCGCCACGTTAACCTCGATCATCTCCAACTGCCTGGAGGAGGCCGTAGCCCCGGCGTCCGGTGGCGCGCACCGGCGATCCGGTCCCAGTGGATCAAACGCGGACCACCATCAGGTCAAGTCGTGATCGTGCGGTGTCAGCCCTGCTGATCTTTAGCCTCCGAAGCCGTGAGTGGCCCGGAG
>WNGR01006757.1_pt1 | contig 12223 bp, 14 predicted proteins | sample 5407581 | NCBI WGS metagenome assembly WNGR01 (sample SAMN13153383, study PRJNA577476) | soil metagenome | isolation source: 80 cm soil or saprolite under Garry oak tree replicate 2 | place: USA:California | collected 2016-06-15
AGGTGGTATATTACATCCGGAACAGCGTCTAAGCCCTCTTGAACAGTGAACACGTATTCGTGATGTACGGTGCCCAAGTAATGGGCCGCCTTCCGGGCAGCGAGGAGATCAGGAGAATGCTCTAGACCTATCGAAAAAGAATGCAGCCGAGGCCACGAAGCGATGGTTTCTGCGCAGAGCAATACGGGCGGCTCTCAGATATGGGCGGAAAAAGGAACAATCATCCTCACCATCCTCTGTCACTCCAGAATACGAACCCCCAGGAGGAGTCACGAGGCCAGTGTCGGCTTGGGCGAGCCGCTTCTGCCTGGACTCGAACTGAGCCTGGGCCACTCTCTCGGTTTCTCTGGCAGCGACGGCCGCGATGATGCTACTATCTAGACCGCCACTGAGAAGAACACCGTAGGGAACTTCCGACATTAGACGTTTCTTCACGGCAGCCTCGAGTGTCTCTCTAATTAACTTAAGATCTGCTGGCCGGGAGGGGATGAGGACGTCTGGGTTGTCCGAGTCACCACCCCACCATGACGGTGTGTAGTAGCGGGTCAAGGAATTGTCGCGACTGTCAAACACGTGTCCAGGAGGGAACGAGATGATTTCATCGCATTCGTCGACAAGGCACTTGAGCTCTGAGGCGAAGAAAACGGCTCCGGGACATCTTGAAGACGAGCCTTGATACAACGTCGTGATCCCAACGGGGTCACGGGCGGCTATGATTCTGGAAGGCTCAACAGACTCGTCAAGTAACACGAAGGAGAACATCCCGTCAAGGAGAGAGCAAAGGTCCTTGTCGTGTTTCCGATACTTGAGTACAACAAGAAATTATTGGCCGGCTGGCTGCATAGGCTCATACTCCACGCACCAGAGGGATAACCACCTCACAGTCAGAGTGGGTCTTGAATTTATATCCAGAGCCGCAAGCGGCTCGCAGCTTGACATGATTGTAAATCTCCCCGTTCACGGCAAGAATGAGCTTCCCGTCCTCGCTCACGATGGGTTGTGCGCCGGTATCTGTATTCAATACCCGTTTGTTAGAGACGACGACGACGACTTGTTCCGAATACGCTTACCAACACCAACGATCGCAAGACGCTCATGGACCAGTACGGTGCGCTGACCAACGTAACAGCCGGACCAGTCGGGACCACGATGGCGCTGCTTCTTAGAGAGAGCGATGAATTTAGACCTGTCCGCAGCAGGTTTCTGGAGGTTGTGCACAGCAAATATGCCACACATTTTGGTGGTCGGTTGGAAGATGTTTGCACAAAAATTTCATGAAATGACTCAGGAGAGATAAGATAAGCCGCAATTACAATTCCCGTGTGGAATCGGCCCTCTCCATGAGCAGTTATTGGGTTATTCATAACGATTTAAAAGGCACAAAGCATGGCTAGATGGTCGTATCAGTGCGCCGAGGACACAGCCAGTGCCTGTGGGTATTTGGTTGGAGTGCCCAGCGCTACCTCGGATGTAATTCTCACGCCGACTTGGTTGAATGGTGGTCTGGTCACAATCCGCAGGCAGCCCCTCGCCCCGCCCCATCCGGTTCCTCCGACTTGCTCCCTCCCTCAGTTCTTTTCCGTCGGTTGGTTTTTCCAAGCGCAGTCTTGCGCTTATCGGGGCACTTTGCCACTGCTGGTGAACACACAGACTCAAAGCAATGGCACGCGATCGACTTGCTGCGTTGCGGGCACGTGTCAATTCCTATCGTTGGTCGAGGTGATATATTTACAATACCTCCTTACTCCCAGGCTCAGAGACAAGGGGGTCCTCAGAGCCCCAATGCCACCGGGGAATATGAGATGGCTGGTCTTCAAACCCCAGACCGCATCACGGATGGAAATGGGTCTAACGCTGCGGATGGCATGACCAGATTCTACAACCAGGTCCGCAGTCGGCTAATATTTCGTCAATTTTTTTATGCGAGCCAATTTACTCTCATCAAAGATATCCAGCATTCAAGACGAACTTCGACGCTTTGATTCAAACGTGTCGAGGATTTCTGACTTGCACTCTCGTTCTCTGAACAACACGGATGAGGCGCTCTCTGAGCAAAACGCCGCCGCCCTGGACCAGCTGGTAGCGGAAACTCGGTCTTTGAGCAATCAAATCAAGGCTCAAATTCAAGAGTTGGAGAAGGAGCCCGTCCCCGCTGGACAAGACGCAAGGATACGAAAGAATCAGGTACATAACTCTAAGACCGTGTACACGCATTCGCTCAAACTTGTGACGGCAGACGTCCCTCGTCCGTTCAAAATTCATAGAGGCTTTGCAGAACTATCAACAGGTAGAGCAACAGTATCGTACGCGATACCGTCAGCGGGTTGAGCGACAATTCAAAATCGGTGGGTTAACCGTGTCTGTGACTTCGGCTGTCCTGACCCCCTGCCTCACATCGTCAGTAAAACCTGACGCTACTCCGGAAGAAGTTGCTGCGGTTGTCCAAAGTGATCAAGGGGCTGGTGGCCAGGTATTCGCCCAGGCAGTGCGTCTGATGTCGCCTCAGGCGGGCTACTTTCTGAATGAGTCGTGTTTTTAGCTTACGTCGTCTACGCGATATGGAGAGTCTCGAGCCGCATACCGTGAAGTCCAAGAGCGGCACGAGGATATCAGAAAAATCGAGCGTACGCTGGCCGAGCTGGCACAGATGTTCATGGATGTGAGGACTGGTCCCTTGACCACTCCCACGAACTCGGTGACTCACGGTTTATGTAGATGGACGCCCTCGTTGCTCAGCAGGAAGACACAGTCAACGCCATCGAAGTCTCCGCGGCTCAAGTTGCAGGAGATACGGAAGCCGGGTATGTGAGGTACCTCTGCACCATTTACTCTTTTTAACTCGGAATTCCAGGCTCGTACAGACAGAAAAAGCTGTTAAGCATGCCCGAGCAGCTCGCCGAAAGCGCTGGATATGTTTCTTCATATTCCTTATTATCCTAGCCATCATTGGTGTTGCTGTCGGAGTCACTGTCGGCAACAACAAGAAGTAGATGTCTTGGACGTTGTATTGTTCTCAGCGACTGGTGACTGGACTTGATTTACGATTTGCTCGATGTTTATGATTTAGGCTCTTGTATCTAAGCAAGTGGGCTGTTATACACCCGCGCATTCTACCTAATTCGTTTACCCTGTTTGCATGATTCTTGCTTTTTTCTTTTATTTGCTCAAGAATTTCAAGGCTCGTTTTGATTTGAGTGGAGTGCAGATGAGCGCCGGAGCGGGCAACAAGCCCGTTTTTGCTTTGCTCGAGTCACACGACTCGTGACCTCGTTTTCATCACTTCCCCCTGTCATGACCAAAATCCCAGCTCACCGCCGCAAAGGTGGTTCTGTCGAAGTGGTCGATTCTAAATATGCCGTCGACCTAGCTACTCAACAATCATATTCGGAGAATATATTCCTCTTCGTGCCTAATCTTATTGGTCAGTGATTTTGTCCTTTTTTCTGCCACAGGCTCAGTGGTACAATCGGGATCCAGGCTACAGTCGCATAATTCTTGCGGGATTGGCTCTCCACTATATGAACTACCACCCCAAATATTGCACATTACTCTATTGCCTGTCCTGTTTGTTGGACGCGGTGGATGGGCAAGCTGCAAGGGCTCTCGGTCAGACTTCCAAGTTCGGCGCTGTCTTGGACATGGTAACTGATAGGTGGTGTCATATGTCATCGTCACCCTTCCCCGGTTCCGGTGGCTAATCGGTCGTATAAGGTGCACCACATCTTGCCTCCTATGTTACCTGTCGTCAGCATATCCACCATATGCTCTGTTCTTCCAATTTTTGATCTCTTTGGACTTCGCGAGCCATTACATGCACATGTACAGGTGAGTGATGTCCAAACCATTTCCCCCCCTTGATTCTCTTTCGTTCGTTGATGTGTTGCCCACCCTACCCAGCTCCCTTGTTACAGGATCGCGGAGTCATAAGTTAGTCACGAGCGACGTCAGCAGAATATTGTGGTACTACTACAATGATTCGGTGAGAGTTTTTTTGAATCATACACTATCACTTGCTGATGTGGCATGATGCAGCGGACGCTCTTCGTGATGTGCGCGGGAAATGAGCTGTTCTTTGTCGCGTTATATCTCATGAAATGGGTGAAAACACCCATTGGGTTCACGAACCCGTGGCTGGCCCATTTGTCATGGCCGGAGGTCGTTGCTTTCGCATCGTTTTGGGTATTTCTTGCGAAGAACATTATCAACTTTGTTCAGCTTTGGAAGGCTTCGAAGATTCTCGTTGGTGTTGATCTTGCAGAGAGGGCGCAGGCTCGGGAAGCACAGGCTAATCCCAAGTCCAAGTGATAGACTTTTTTAAATAGATACCACTATAGTACTATGCTTTCTTTGCTGCGTTATTGCCCACGAGCTGTAATACTGATTTCGTTTTCTCTTATTTTCTGTATCGTACGTCTGTTCCGTTACGCGTTCTGCGCAGCGCGGGTAATAGTAGCCGCGGTGACCTTTCTTCACGCGCCTCACGGCTTGTATGCGTTCTCGCATTCTCCTCCGCAGGACGGGCCTGTCTACGAGAACTTCCTCGGTCGCAACTCGCGCACTTCTTTCGTATTCTGGCCCTGCGCGTTACCCAAGGGATGACTCGCGCAAGAACGTGGCCAAGGGCACTCGTGTCACCCGGCGGACCTCCACGTCCTTAACACATCCACAAGATGCTGGCTCAGCACCGTCCCCTGGTGGCTCTGATCCTCCTTCCAGGGAGCCTGTTGGTTCAAATAGCAAAAACGAACCGAGTATTTCGTCGCAGGCTCTACAGGTTCCCGTCGAACCAAGCTTTTTCTGGACGCACCAATCTCTCCCTGAACCCGAGCCTTCCACTTTGCCCCCACCAGAGGTGTTCGAAGAGATTTTGAACAATGTGCACCTCGCTCTGCACCCGCAAGCGCAGCATAAGGCCACATATTCCACCCCGAGCGGTCCGCCAATAGAGCCAACTCTTGCCCTTTACTGCCCAATCGAAGGTGGTAACTATGTAATCGACGATACCGTACGTGAGCTTGCACGTCGAACAGACTCAGATGTGGTCGTATTAGATGCAGTGCACATTGCAGCAGGGGAAACGGGTCATTTTGGGCAAGGTACGTGCCTCCGCCGTTCCGTGATGTGTGGGTACTCATGGTGTTGCCTCTGTCAATTGGTTTTAGCGGCGTCACTCATTGAACTACCCCAAAATCCACTACATTTTCCCTCTCAAACTTCTGCACCTCCACCACCCTCGACTACAGCATATGATGACTATGACGAAGGAGACACGGTGGTTTATTCTTCGGCTCCGGTTCATATGACGTTGCAACTTGCCATGCCACCCCAAATATCTCGAATGCCAGGGGGGGCTTCATCGAAGAAAAGCATGGTCAAAGCCAAGGCCTTCTTCGAAATGTGCATAAATTTGCAAGTTCCTGCTGATGATGCAGGAATTTCTAACGGTACCCAGAGACCGCGTCTCATATACATCCGCGACTTTCCAACCCTCTCGTCATCATGGGCATCCTTACATCCGGCTCTGCTCTCCGCTGTCCGCCAGCGGCGTCAAGGCGCCATTTCACGACCTACGTCTCCTGTGGTAAATCCCACGACCATAGTATTTGGTATTACCCCTCCCATCTTTCCGCCAACTTCGGCCCCTTCACCACCACCCGGTCCACAGGGCATGGTGAATGTGTTGACAAGCCGCAGTGGTCAGGCAGCTCCGGGTGTCGCGACGCCAAAACCTGAGAGGTCCGACTGGAGTGAAGAAGACAACGCAGAGAAGGCTAGAGAATGGCGCCTACAAGAACGCTTGCGGAAATGGGAGCGTGGTGACAGTGCTCTACAGTCTGAAATACCTAAGCTTCTGACGACGACGACTCCTGTCGAAGATGAGTCGGGCCCCAATCACCCCAATTCCATATTCGTTGGAGGCCCTGGCGGAGCAAATCCGCTCGCTTCACTCCTTGGTCCGTTACTCGGTGGTGGGCTTCGACCTAGTCCGCAATCGGAGACCCCGAACTCCAACGCCCCGACGAACTCGGGTTTCCTCCGTACCTCGGTGCTAGTTCCCGCCTCTCGGTCTCTGTTGCGCGAGAAGACTTCTAGAGTAGGACGGAGAAGGGAGATCAACGAATTAACTATGCGAATGGCCGTCGGGGCGATCGGAGGACTGCTCGAGGCGCGCAGCGCCGCTTCCGTGTTTACCCCATCTTCTGAGCTTGCACAACCCCTTCATGAGCCTGTGGCGCCAGGGAACACGACAAATGCAGCTAGGATGTGGGACGATTGGGGAAGCAAAATCACAGCTTGGGCGTTGGTCAAACAAATCGCTGACCAGGCCGTTGGCCGCGTCGTCTCGTCGTCGCTACGTAGCGGAGAGATGATTAAACCATCTCTCTCCGCAGCCTCTGTTTTATGGGACCACGTATGCGGCGCGTGGGCTGATCGATGGGCCTCTCGTGGTCTCAGGAAAGCGTGGATGCAACAATCCGCTGATAGATCAGCTGGAGGCCAACAAGAGAAAGCGTGGAACGATGAAACAGAGAGACAAGTGGACGACATTGTAGAGGCAGTGAAACATGATCCGTACTTGGATATGCATGAGCATAGACTCCTGGGATGTATCGTGGACTCTGGTAAGTTTTCCGGGCGAAGCGATAACCAACCATTCGTTACTAAGACGGGAGTTGCAGCGTCTATGCCCACCTCGTTCGCCCATGTCCACCTTCCTGCTCACACGATCGACTCCGTGCGAACCATTGTGTCGTTACCATTGTTGCATCCAACCGCGTTTCAGCAAGGCATCCTCAAGGAGCACAGCATGACAGGGTGCCTTTTGTTCGGACCACCCGGCACCGGGAAGACCCTGGTTGTCCGAGCTCTCGCAAAGGAGGCTGGGTGTCGCATGCTAGCAATTTCTCCCTCCGACGTCATGGACATGGTTTGTGATTCTAAGGTTCTCCTCGACTCGGACTGACTCACGCTGCGTCTTCTAAAGTACGTAGGAGAGGGAGAAAAACTGGTCCGCTCCGTGTTCTCGCTAGCTAGAAGGTTAGCCCCTTGCGTCGTTTTCATCGACGAGCTCGATGCCCTCTTCGGTGCCCGTTCGTCCTCCCACAACACGGGAGGCGGTTTTGTGCATCGTGGTGTCATTACCGAATTCATGCAGGAAATGGACGGCTTAAAGACATCCAACGCGGACAACGTCATCGTTATAGGCGCAACGAACAGGCCGTTCGACCTCGACGATGCCGTCCTGAGGCGGCTTCCTCGGAGACTTCTGGTCGACCTGCCTGGGGAAAGTGAACGTGAAGGCTAGTGATGGTCTCTCGGTCACCCATATTCTCTCGCGTTCTGACCAGATCTCCAGAAATACTGAAGATCCTTCTTCGGGACGAGACCCTATCTCCCGATGTCGATCTGAAAGTCCTTGCACGGGATACTCCTACGTTCTCTGGGTCCGATCTGAAGCGTAAGTCCAGTCTCCTTAGGGTTTGTGTCTTAACGCCGATTTCGCGACCCTTCCCAGATGTCTGTGTGTCTGCAGCACTAGATGCGGTTAAGGAGAACGTCTCGGTGCCTTGGGTAGTCGACAGAGGCAAGAATGACCATCAAGACACTTTGCAGACGAGCAACACCGAGAGGAAGGAGGAGAACACGCCTCAGACATCAGACGACTCGGAATTGGTCACGCAGCGCATCCTTCAACCTCATAATTTCACAAAGGCCCTCAAAGAGATAACGCCCTCCGCATCCGAGTCTCTGGGTAGTCTCGCCGATCTTCGCAAGTGGAATGACGAGTTCGGCGAAGGCCGTAAGCGGAAAAAACAGGTTTGGGGGAAGGACCGATTCGGCTTCACCAAGCAATGGCACAGTCGGGAGGATGGCAGGGTCGTTACTTCACCAACAGGGAGTGATCAGTCTAATACACCATCTGCGGGGTAGAATACCCATAAGATAGATGTAGGGACGATGCTAATACCGTGTAACTATTGCACATATAATAGTCAACCATGCCGCCGCCCTTTCTCTCGTCTCTTCGGTTGGGGGGGTTCCTCTCCTTCCTCATCGTCCATTGCTGAATGTGGGGTACTGAAGGACGGTCAGCTAGGAATAATCTCATGACGATGATCACTACCTGGCACTTGTTGCGCGCTGCGTGTTACGACGTGTTGGCAGCCGAGAAGACTCCGTCGGGTCTGCCATGGGCACATCTACTGCGTCGACCTGTCCGTCTTCGCTCTCTGTCAAGCTTCTCCGTGTACGGCGTGGCCATTCATCCTTGGGTGCAGCCGCCTCGCCAATGGGAACTACTTTATCGTTCCCGACTCTGCCCCAGTCTTCTTGGCACGTGGGGCACTGGGATTTGCTATTGGATCTGCGATACGTGTCGTAACAGGTGTTGTGCATTCCCACTTTACATTTGGCCTTGGGACACCCGTGACCACGCGTAAGGATCTGTCGTCATCTGCGCTCAGATTCTGACCGACTTCTTTCGTGGAAATGGAAAAATAGCCGAACCCACCTCGAAGCAGATCATGCATTCCAGAACTTCATCCGGATACGTAGACTTGAGATAGGGCTGGAGCTCTAGCAAGGAGCGTGGAGAGAGCGAGAAACGACCCTTTCTAAGAAGAAGTCGACGTCAGTGGGACGGGCAACTTTGCGAAGGGGACGGACGTACTTGCTCTTCAGCAACCAGCCCTTTGCAACAAAGCTGGCCAACACGCTCTCGGCTTGGGTTTTGGTCATCGGCGATGTCAGCGCGTTTACCTCACGGAGGGCTGCAAGGGAAGAGATGGAGTATGAACTATTTGGGGCAAGTATGATCTGTTCGACCTGTACCGAGTCCAGCTCGAGGGTTAGTAGTTTCAACTGAAAGACACAAGGTGGCAGGCATACCAGTGCCCTGAAGTAGGATATCTCGAGTGGCGAATAGTCACTCGCGATACGAGCAATCTCGTCATCTCTGCGATTGACCTATAGGGGCGGTTGTTTACGAAACAGTGACGGACGGTAGCAGAACAATTACCAGGGCATACATGTCCTTTCCCGTAATTTCGTTGCGCATGCGTGAGAGCTCCAAATCCAAAGGATCGAGTGATTTATTGAGGGAGGCCAAAAAGTCACTCCAACCGTCCGCCGAGTTTGTGTTTGCGTTTATCTGAAGAGTATCGTCTACAGCTGGTGTTACCATCATATTGAGTCCAACGTTATATAAACGAAAGGGGTAGAGTAGAGTACCTTTGACAGCTTCGACTGATTGTTTCCATAAGGCTTTCGCGAGGTCAGCTGAGAGGACCCTGCGTGAGATGGCCGACTGGAGGAAGAGGCGTTGTACGTCGCTCGAAGAAACCATGGCCACTCCGGAACAAGACGCGATAGTGACGCGACGCGACGGACCGTGGCAGATCACACGCGCAGCCACAATCGCGCTCCTTGATTCGATTCGATCTTTAGATAAACTACATCCGAAGAACGTGACAGGTAGCGTAGAAGACACCAATTTATGGGCGGATGTTTTTTGTCTCAGGGCTTAGGAACACGAAGCGTCTTGCTCACCATCATCGCGGCCCATGCACCGAATATGAGGCTCACGACGTGGAGATCACCGTGTCCTCCCGACTTTCCCCATACAGTCATAACCCCACCAGGAAGTCCTTCCCTTCCCTCGATCCACCCATTCTTTACCCAGTAAGATAGGAGCCCGACCAACGCCAACGACGACGGGATGGGCAATCCTTCAAAATAACGTGCCTTTCCCGACGGGTCCTTCGGCACCAGCGCCACGGTCGCATTAAATCTAGCGAGACGTGCTAGTCCGCAGCAGATGAAGCACGTGAGGGCGACCGTGTCGAGGGTCGTGCGAAGGCCGACGACAAAGGCCAGAACTGCGGGTGCCACCCCAAATGATATCTGTGACCGATGAATGGTATCAGGACGTGAAGGGGTGAACACACAAGGGGGGACATACCAAGTCTGCCAGCGAGTCGAGCTCCTGACCCAACATGCTAGTCGACTTTCTCCAACGGGCGACCTTCCCGTCGAAGAAGTCAAATATCAGACCAGCGAGCGGAAAGAGCAAGGCGTTCCGAAGGTAGTAATCGTCGTTCGTTAATAGATAGTTTGCAGAAGAAAACAGGGAGAATGATCCGCAAAATCCGTTCATGATCGTTACAAGGTCAGCCAGTCGGAAATTCCTGGATCCAGTCAGTTCGGGGGGATGAAGGGATGGCGGATCGTTTGGACTACTCACCTGACAAGTGAAAAATGGCCCTCGGTGTCATTGTATTGCTGCAATGCGTATGCTACGTGATCGTCGTTGTTGCCCTTTGGCTTTGCTGACTCGGCCTTTCGCTGGATCATGGTGCTCGTCAAGTCTTGTGAGAGGTTGGGCCCAAAGCCCGCACGAGGGCAGCTAGTGCCTAGCGCTTCACTCTGCTTACATAAACGTAGATCGCTGGTCTTACTTAATCCAGTATTAATCCAGTACAGTACAGTCATTTCATAACGGTATCTCCATCCCCTGATGCACGTTCTAGCGCTCTGCTCGCTGCCGAATACTGATTCGGATGCGTAACCGTCTCCCCAGATCCAACACCGTCTCCCTTCGCAACATTTTGGGTCGCGTGCGTGATCTCGAACACCCTTGTGCATGCGACGTGAAAAGCTTCGGCTCTCACCGTAGCCATAATCTCGGGAAGATCAGCCTCTGTCAATCCCTGTGAGGAGTACATCGATAGCAGAGCTGTTTGAAGGTTGTCCTGGGAAAAGTGGCGATACGGACATCCGTGTGAATCCGTGGCGCCAGGTTTGTCGTGCATCAGAATTTGTTGACAGCTCGTGACAAGTCAGCGTGCCTTTTATTATCTCCTCCAGATCAGCGGAGCGTACCTTTTCGCAGGGTAGTTCGCTCGTCTGCCTTCCAGCCCGTACGAGTGCCGAATATTATATTTGTACTTTTTGTTGAACTCGTCGTCAGTGTAGCCGCTGAAAGACTTGCGCCAGAATACCATGGCCTCTTCGATAGATAAGCCTAAAGCCTGTATACCCAGTGTTGACTAGTCCTGGCCTTCCAATGACGCAAGACATTACCTTCAGGAATAATCCGTATTGCAGGCGTCCGAAATGTTTGAGGTGGTGATTCCGCTTGAGGTTCTCGTGAAGGTTTCGCACGCACATAGGGAAGTGCTTGTGTGCGAGCTCATCCACCATCTCGGCTCTAATTCCTTCGCCGGTGCTCTCGTCAGCACCCCACTCCGAGCCAATTCCGGCGATGAAGCCCTGCGACAGATTGGCAAGGATCGGCTCCAGCCTGGTGTCCTCGTCCATCCGTGGGAGTGCCTTTGCTGTCATCTACTCCAATTCAGTATCAATCCCTTCGCATACGGATGGCATACTACCTCCAGAGCCCGCTCCAGACGCGTCTGGAACTCTTGGAACACTATGCTCGACAGCCCCCTGCTAGGAACGTACGCCCAACCGTCTTTGAGAAGAACTCTCCGCTTTTCGACAAGATCAGGGACGCGGGTCCATCTAACCTGTAGCATGTCAGTCGGTATTGGGGTAGATGGGAGGGTAACCACTCACTTTAAGATACTGGTCCTCTGGACCCGCATCGGGAACCAGCTTGAGCTCTGATGCATACTTCTCCCTCTCCTCTGCATCCACCTGTAAATACAATCTCAGGCGCTCTCAGGCGCTATAAGTACCTCAAGTGATGGGGCTGACCAGGGTCCAATCAAAATCTCCAGACTTGTGAAATTCCCTTTGCTCTGAGATTGTTGTATTCATGTACCGCACCCGGAAGAGTGTTGTCTCTGCTTTCACGAATCTCCGCCTGAGGTCCTCCCTACAGAAGAGAAGGTTAGATGCGAGTCTAGGCAGAGACGGACCACAACGCACGATCGACAAAACGCCAATCTAAGCACGAAATGTCCGGTATTGTCCTTCCTTCGTTGACCGTCTCTGTCCTTGGTGGTTGCAGAGTTATGGTCCAGCGGAATGTGCTTCTCGCTCTGTAAATGCGTGATCTCTTTGAGCTCATCGAATGGCCTATTACGCGCATAACACGATTCAATTTCGGAAAGGACACGGAGGCGATCTATGGCGCAGGTTTCGAACTCTTCGATAGTGATATCTTCTGTGGGTGGCTGGTCATATCTGTATTTGAGAGCGTACATCATGAGCCGCTGGATTGAAAAGCAAAAAGGCATCCCACAAGCTGAGCCTATGG
>WNGR01010143.1_pt1 | contig 12223 bp, 16 predicted proteins | sample 5407581 | NCBI WGS metagenome assembly WNGR01 (sample SAMN13153383, study PRJNA577476) | soil metagenome | isolation source: 80 cm soil or saprolite under Garry oak tree replicate 2 | place: USA:California | collected 2016-06-15
CGCACCGGCAAGGAAAATTGGGTGCCGATTTGCGAAAAGCTCGAAGAAGTGATGGATCGCGAGAAACAACTTTGCGCCAATGTCGATCTCTACGCTGCGCCGGTTTTTTGGATGCTTGGATTTCCGCCGGAGCTGAACACGCCTCTTTTCGCAGCTTCTCGTGTAGCTGGCTGGTGCGCGCACGTCACCGAGCAACACGATCACAACCGCCTGATCCGGCCGCGCTCGCTTTACACGGGCCCTGAATTGCGGCCGTATCCGGGATAGATAGGACCGCGGGTGACTGTAGGGCGTCTGTGTCAGACGCCGAATCGTGTGGCCCCCGGCGTTTCACAGGAACGCCCTACAAAATGAAATCGCAATCACTTCAGGAAAAATACGCTCCGAACAACGTCTGCTGGGGTTGCGGCCCTGCAAATCCTGACGGGTTGCATATTCGAAGTTTCCTGAAGAACGGGGAAGTCGTCGCTGAGTGGCGACCACAGAAAAAATACGAAGCTTTTGATGGAGTCTTGAATGGCGGCGTCATCGGCACGCTACTCGATTGCCATTGCAACTGGACGGCAGCGTATCATCTGATGAAACGCGCGAAAGAGGATCGTCCGCCATGCACCGTCACCGCGGAATATTCGATCAAGCTGCTGCGGCCAACTCCGACGAACGATCCGGTATTTCTTTCTGCCAGAGTTGTGGATCTGACGGATGATCGCGCGACCATCGAAGGCACATTGAGCGCTGGCGGAAAAATCTGCGCCATTTGTCGCGGAATTTTTGTCGCGGTGAAGGAAGGCCATCCCGCATATCATCGATGGTGAGAACACCATCGGCTTACGCGAAAGAGATTGATTAAGCTAAGCGAGTAACCTAAACACGAATTCGATGACAATCTGTATTAGTGCTCTTTGCGCCGGCCCCGATGGTGCAGCGAAAAATGTGGTTGTTGTGTCAGATCGAATGGTCACTTTGGGTCGATTGACTGAATTCGAACATGAGGTTCCGAAGATTACAAATATCACAGACAAAGTAGTTGCGTTGATAGCCGGCGATGCTCTTCGAGGTTCACAACTGATCAAGAACGTAATCGAAAGCGGCGTGGCGCCGCCGCTCGTTCGGGATCTAGCGCGGCTAACTGCGATCAAGTATGCCGAAATGCGGGACGCGCAGATAGAAGCTGAAGTCTTTCGCCCGCGCGGCCTCACCCGATTGCAGTTTTATCAAGGTGGGGCGCCCGCCATCGCTCAGCAGCCGCAAATCTTTTTCGGTATCGACAATCAGGTTGCAACGTTCAACCTGAATGTAGAGGTTATTGTTACAGGAATCGATGGTCATGGCGGTCATCTATTTTTTGTCGGAAATCCGGGGTACACAGAGAGCAGTTTTCACCAGATTGGCTACCATGCCATCGGAAGCGGTGCGCTCCAAGCCTTACAATCCATGATTGGGTTCGGCCATATGAGTGGTCGCTCGCTTCACCAAACGGTTTTTGGCTGTTATGCATCTAAACGACGCGCCGAAGTTGCCCCTGGAGTAGGCAAGGATACCGATTTGGCTATTTTATCTAACAAAGGTATGTTCAAGGCTGATAAGACCACGCTGGACTCCTTGGAAGAATTATACCAAGAGTATCAGAAGCCAGCATCCGACGTGCTCATGAAAAAGGCGGAGGAGATTACAAATAAACTGAATTCCCAATGAATTCCCTCTATCCAGATTCAAATGAATCCGTGACATCCGACTTTCCGGTGGTTGTCCCCGATCCGAAGCAAACAAAGGCAGAGATCGATTACCTTATTGAGGTTTTTCGAACGCAAACCGAGTGCTTTAGGAAAACCGGCCGGTCTTCTGAGAGTAACGTCCCTCGGGATTTTCAGCCCGACTTTCCAGAACGCGGCAAGTAAAACCCGGCAGTGCACGCCGTGGATAGCAGCAGGAATTCGCTGCCTGAATTTCGTCGATGCGCGATTCGGAGAACCGCGTTTAGGTTTGATTCATGAAAACTTTAACGTTTCGAGTTGTTCCTCTTCCGACTGAAGTTGCAGAGAGAGCTCGGCGCGCAGCAGAGGCCGGAGCAGCGGACCACGCGGTTGTGATCGCAGATTCGCCGACTGGTTATCCGTGCCGGCATTGTCTGCGTTTCGCAAAACCAGGAGAGCGCCTGATTCTATTTCCGTACGCATCGATTCCATCCGGCCATCCATATTCTGAGACTGGACCGATCTTCGTTCATGCTGAACCGTGCGAACGCTATCGCGCCACGCATGAATATCCGGACGATCTTCGCGGAGGTCGCGCGTTCCGTGCTTACAATGCACGTTACGACATGATCGATGCCGAGATCGCGAACGGGAGCGAACCAGAAGCGATTGTTGAAAAGCTGCTGCAAAATCCGGAGACTGCATTTGTGGATGCGCGCAGCGTAACCCGCGGTTGTTACACTTTTCGAATCCAACGTGCATGAAAACACCTGAACTCCTTCCTCCGCCGGAAACGATGTACCGGAAACGATGTATCGCGCGCTGGTGAATCGCGACGCGAGCTTCGAAGGCATATTTTTTATCGGAGTGCGCACGACGGGAATTTTTTGCCGGCCCACGTGCCCGGCGAAAAAGCCGGCGCGAGAGAATGTCGATTTTTTTGCTACCTCGATAGAAGCGATTGAGAGCGGGTATCGTGCGTGTTTGCGGTGTCATCCGACCGAACCGGGCAAACGTCCGCCGAAATTGATTGAGCGCCTCCGTTCCGAAGTCGAGCGCGCTCCGGGAGGACGGCTTACGGACAAGGAACTGGCGGCGCTGGCGATTGATCCATCCACCGCGCGCCGGCAATTCAAACGCCACTACGGGATGACCTTTCAAGCTTATCATCGCGCGCGGCGCATCGGATTGGCGTTGCGCGACGTGCGTAGCGGCGGTCGAGTGGCCGAAGCGAAAAACGGCAGCGGTTTTGAATCAGAGAGCGGTTTCCGCGAAGCGTTTGCAAAAATCTTTGGCGAACCGCCGACGACGGCAAGGGCTCATGCTCCATTGCTTGCTGAGCGAATCGATACACCGTTGGGTGCGATGATTGCCGTCGCGGATGATGAGGGTTTGCGGTTGCTGGAGTTCATCGATCGCCGCGCGACCGAACGCGAATTATCAATCCTGCGAAAGCGATTGGGGACGAATGTCGTCCCGGGTGAGCACCGGCATCTTGCGGCAACGCGCCAGCAGCTGGCTGATTATTTTTCCGGCAAGAACCTGGAGTTCGATATTCCGCTGGCGCCGGTCGGTTCGCCATTTCAATTGCGCGCCTGGAAAATTCTGCAGTCAATCCCGGTCGGCGAAACGCGTTCGTATTCCTGGATGGCAAAGCGTCTCGGCGATGAAAATGCGCGCCGAGCGGTTGGCCGTGCGAACGGCACGAACATGATTTGCATTGTCATTCCATGTCACCGAGTCATTCGTGCCGACGGAACCCTCTGCGGTTATGGAGGTGGTTTGTGGCGGAAGAAATGGCTCCTAGATCACGAGCGGCGCTACAATTAATGGCCTCCTGAGATCAGGTCCTTCATCACTTGACGGCCTGTCGCCTGCAGCGGCCCCACGGCACCTAGGCTTCGTAGCGCCCGTCCAAGATAGCGATTACAGCAAGAACGACGCGCCGGCATTGGTTATGGATTCCTTACCAAAACCAACTTCTCTCCCGACCATGCTGCAGTGTAGGAGTAGGTCTGCCCGGCTTGTACGGTCAGGGTTTTTCGCGCCGGATGCTTACCACTCGGATTCGGGTCTACTCGGGCCGTAAGAGTGTGCTGGCCTGCCGGCAAGTAGCCATCGTAATTTCGGCCCTCGGTAACGCTTCCGACGTCCTTGCCATCAACAGATACGACAAGGCTCAGATTAGATCCGAAGTTTGCGACCCGATTAATGATCACATGACCTGAATTCGGTGGCGGTGCGGTCACAGCACCAGGTTGGTTCGTTGCGCACCCGGCGATCAGGCCAGCGCACGCCAGACTCAGGGTGTGAATGATTAAACTATATTTTTTCATATTGTGGACTCCTTGATTGGATTTAGTGCAGTTACATGTTTGCCCTAAAATGGCCCTGGCCCTCCCATGGGCCCCCACACTCCTTCCCCTCCGCCCCACAGACTCCACTCCATCGCCGCGTCCTGGTACATCTCAGCAGTTTCGAGATTCTCCCTTGCGAGTTTCTTGTCGGCGCGGAGTTGTAGGTAAGCCTGGTACTCCCTTGGTCCACCGACATAAGCTTGGTTGTGAGCTGGATCGGGGAAAATGTAATAGGTTTTACCGCGTTTCTGAATCATGGTTACCTTACCTGGCGGAAGCTTTTGAAGCTTTTGCTGCTGAGCGGCCGTTTTGGGAGTGATCATTTTAAAGCCGGAGGCCGCCAGCATGCTCTCCCTCCTCTGCGTGCCGGTCTGTGTGGTGCTGCAGCCGACGACCAATAATACTGCGGATCCGGCCGTCACACTGCACAGGAACATACGCGTTGTTGGTTTCATAAGTCTGATCTGACTGTGGGTACTGGCTTGATCGAATCTTGCTATCTCTGCTCTGAGACGTCCATAGGACTTTAAAGCTATATGTTTGACGCTCTCATTGGAACATTACTTTTAGTTATCAAAAAAATCGGCCTCCCGATCAAAGGAGGCCGATTCAGTTGTTCGTTAGAGAGATTGCTCTACCTCAGTGGAAAAAGAACCGGACACCGGCACCTAACAGATGCTGTTTCAGATCGCGATCTTCGCGGGTGTCAATCTGGGTGCTCGTGTAATTAAGGAATCTATACTCGATAAACGCGCTGAGGTTGTGCGTGAAAAAGTAATCTGACCCGCCAACAACATCCCACGCCAGGTCCGCGTGATTGTGTCCGCCACCAGTGTTCACAGGGGTTCTGCCGGTTATCGGGTCTGTGATCTCGACTCCCGCGGATTCGGCATAATAGCCACCGACGCCAGCGCCCGCATAAGGCTGGAATCTTCCAAAGTTGAATCGCAGAATGAAATTCGCTAAAAAGGCGCCGCTGTTGATCCAGGTCGACACGTCCCTCTCGCGAGTCGTAAGAATCGACGCGCAGCCAGGGCATGGCGTAAACACTTCATTCAGGGTGAAATCAGCGCCACCCCTGAAGCCGTTGTAAAAGAAGTCCCCTTCAATCGTAGGGCGAACGATTCCCGTGCCAAAGACGTAACCGAGTTTTACGCCTCCAAAGAAACCGACGTCATTTTTCGGGCTCACTTCGAGAGTGGATCCGAAAAAAGGCGAATTCAGATCATCGTTTGTAAAAGTTCTGTCATCGCCGCGGTTTTGATAAAGATTCGCTCCCATGTCGATAGCCCCGTAGAAGCCGGTGCCCCAAAGGTCCACTGGCGGTGGTGGCGCGACCTGCTTGTATTCAACGGCCGGCCCTGCTTTAAGCGAAGCGGCAAGAAGTGCCGTCATCCCAACGGTGAAGAATAGTAATTTTCCCATGTTAACCCCTTTCCCTTGTTCCCTCTGATGCTCCCCCTTACGGAGAACGGTGATTTGGTCAAATTAAATAATTCCTTGTAGACTTGATCTTGCACCTGCTGCACGATCGTCACCACCGCGACGGTGCAAACATGAGATTTGCGCAAGCGGCTCGACCCCACCACGATGAACTGCAGAAATGCAAGCGTGAGGCATGCTCCGACACGTATTGACGGGACGACGGTGAACCAGCTCAATAGTGATTCAGTAGTTGTCCAAGTTTACACCACCGGCCGCTGGATCGGGAAAACGCTTGCTATTTCCGAAACGAGTTTCGAATGCAGCCAGCTTACTGCCCGCAGCCATTGGACTTTAGTCCCATTGGGTTCGCCAAAACTGAACACGTAGTGAGCGAGTTGCCGGTGTTCGATACGAACGAATGAGAATCTAATGAAAACAAAAGAGGTCATTAAAAGAGCGCGTGAATTCGCAAAGCCATTTCGGATTACTAAGGGTAAGGATTTCCGTCTAAAGGACGTCGATCCAGACGACACGCTTGAATTCACAAAGGAGGCGGATAAGCCAAGAGCCAAAGAGGCGCTGGCTACCGGTGTCGTGGCTCTCGCCGAGTTGCAGGACAAGCTCTACGCGCAGGATAAATGGGCCGTGCTCCTGATCTTTCAGGCGATGGACGCAGCCGGCAAGGATGGTGCGATCAAGCACGTCATGTCAGGTATAAATCCGCAAGGTTGCCAGGTGTATTCCTTCAAATCTCCCTCGGCCGAAGATCTGGATCACGATTATCTCTGGCGATGCATGAAACGTCTGCCAAACAGGGGTCACATTGGAATCTTCAATCGCAGTTACTACGAAGAAGTGCTCGTTGTCCGAGTCCATCCCGAATTTCTGGCAAAGCAAAAGTTGCCGCCACAAGTGGTGGGCAAACAAATTTGGGAAGAGCGTTTCGAAGACATTCGCAATTTCGAGCAGTATCTGGCGCGAAACGGCGTAGTTGTGCGAAAATTTTTCCTCCACGTTTCAAAGAAGGAACAGAAACGACGATTCCTCGAGCGAATCGATGATCCGTTTAAGAATTGGAAGTTCTCGTCCAATGACGCCAATGAGCGCGATTTTTGGAACGATTACATCGAAGCGTACGAAGAAATGATTCAGGAAACGGCGACGAAAGACGCGCCATGGTATGTGGTGCCGGCGGATAACAAATGGTTTACCCGTGTTATAGTCGGTGCGGCAGTGATCGACGCGTTGTGCGATCTTGATCTGGCATATCCGGATGTCGGCGAAGACAAACTCAAGGAGCTCGCCGCAGCCAAAAAGAAGTTGTTGAGCAAATAGCGTTCGCCGTCGTTGACGAAGGCGGATCAACACATGGTAACGCTGATTGCAGAGACCCAAATGAAATTTGATCCTGACTTTTTTCCTAAAGGAAACCGGATCGGCGAGGAGGGAAACTTGAATTCAATTCCTTTCTCTACTTCGAGCAGCAGCACGATGTCTTGAATGAAACCCTTTCTGTTGTAATGAAGCTTCACCTTCACGATTACGTATGAAATTCCTAACCATTCTCGCCATTTCCATCGGCCTTCTCACCGCTTCTCAGGCGATGGAGAGACCGTCATTCCATACAAAAGGTACGCCGATCGGTAAACCAACCGGCATGCTCAAGCCCGGCGAGTATTGGTGGAAGCCGCAACTCTCTCCCAGCGGGCCAGTGGTCGCGCTCGTCAGCATTCCCCAGCAGACGATGCATGTATATCGCAACGGCATCCTGATCGGTCGATCAACTATCAGCAGCGGTAAGGCTGGCAGCACCCCTGGCGGTGTGTTCACTATTTTGGAGAAGAAAGAAACCCATCGCTCGAAGAAGTATCAGAACGCGCCCATGCCTAACATGCAGCGACTTACGTGGACGGGTATTGCCATGCACTCTGGTCAGTTGCCCGGTTACCCCGCGAGCCACGGCTGCATTCGTCTTCCGTATGATTTCTCTCAACTGCTTTTCGCCACGACATCGAGGGGCGGCACTGTTGTGGTAGGGGATGGGAAGACGCCGACGCCGCATCTGGCAGCGAACCCCGGATTGATGCTGGCTCCGAAGGATTTCACACCGGCAATGCTGCGCCCGCTGGCGCAGCAAGAGTACGACTGGCAGCCCGAACGGAGTCCGGAAGGACCGATCACGATTGTTGTGAGCTCGTCAGATCGTTCGATCTATGTGTATCGCAACGGTAATCCCATCGGACGCGCGGCGCTTGAGGTGAGTGGACGCGATCGTCTCGGAAGTCATATTTTTACTTTGCTGGAGGGTTCGACCGGAAAGCCGAGTCAACTTGCGCCCGGACGCGAGGCACGCAGGTGGATGCGTGTGACCAGCGAAGGTCGCCCCGTCGAGGCCGAGCAACTGGCGTCGCGGCTACATTTCAGCCCAGAATTTGGCCAAAAGGTCGCCGACGAAATAAAGCCGGGAACAACCGTCGTTGTCACTGATCAGCCTGTTGTCCGGAAACCGAAGCCGGATTCCACCTTTTTCGCCTTCAATTAAAACCGGCCGCAGGCGTTCGCTTTTTGAAACGCTTCAAAAGTACCAGACTTGTTCGCTTGTTGTTAACCTGAAGCGTGCTGTTCATCTATACTCCTGAAGGCAGGCGGCTATCGTCCGCGCGATTACTATGAAAAAAATAATGCCCTGCGACAGGTCATTGATTTCATTGCCAGTGGCGTACTTGGTCGCGGCGACCGCGATCTGTTCCGCGCACCAGGCTTTTCTTACTCGAGAGGCGCTTGCGGAAATTGCACGGGTGACGGTGGCGAATCTTGTGGCATTCGCTACTGGTCAGCCTTTTCTTCGCGGGACAACGTTGAATGCACAACCACAATCGCAGTGAGCAGGCAGAAGGTCTCGCTGCTCATGACACTTCAAAAGAAAAAACCTGTTATGTCTGTTACCAAGATCGTGCGAGTTCACGGCCGCCAAGTCATCGATTCCCGCGGTAATCCAACTGTCGAAGCGGTAGTTACTCTTGCTGGCGGCGGCACCGGCAGCGCGATCGTTCCGAGCGGCGCGAGCACCGGAGAACACGAGGCGTGGGAACTGCGCGATGGCGACAAAGACCGCTTCCTCGGTCGTGGTGTCGCCAAAGCCGTGGCGAATGTGAAAGAAATCATCGCGAAAGAAGTGACTGGCATGGACGCGCTCGATCAGGCGCGTTTGGACAAGGCAATGATCGCGCTCGACGGCACGCCCAACAAAAGCAAACTGGGCGCGAACGCGATCCTGGCTGTCTCACTCGCAACCGCGCGGGCTGCGGCGAATCAGCTTGGTCTCCCGCTTTTCAAATACCTTGGGGGACAAGATGCCAAAGTACTTCCGGTACCGATGATGAACATTGTCAACGGCGGGGCGCACTCGGATGCACCGATCGATTTTCAGGAGTTCATGGTCATGCCCAAGGGAATGCCGACATTCTCCGAAGCTCTGCGCGCTGGGTCGGAGATTTTCCATCATCTGAAAAGCGTCTTGAAAAACCGCGGCCTTTCAACGGCGGTGGGCGACGAGGGCGGGTTCGCGCCGAAGTTCAAAAGTGCGGACGACGCGTTGGCGACCATCGTCGAGGCCGTGGAAAAGGCGGGCTACAAGCTCGGCAAAGAAATCTTCATCGCGCTCGATGTCGCCGCGTCGGAGTTTTACGATGCAAAAGAGAAGCAATATGTGTTCAAGAAATCCGATGGCTCGAAGCGCGATGTCGAGCAGTTGATTTCCTATTACCAGGAGCTGGCAAAGAAGTTTCCCATCATCTCGCTCGAAGACGGCTGCGCGGAAGACGATTGGGACGGCTGGAAAAAGCTGACCGACGCCATGGGCGCGAAGATGCAGCTCGTCGGCGACGACCTCCTCGTCACCAACGTCAAGTTCTTGCGTAAAGCCATCGACCGCGGCGTCGCGAACTCGATTCTCATCAAAGTGAATCAGATTGGCACGCTCACCGAGACGCTCGACTGCATCGAACTCGCGAGGGAAAATAAATACACTGCCGTCATCAGTCATCGTTCAGGCGAAACCGAGGACACGACGATCGCGGACATCGCCGTAGCCACGAACGCCGGGCAGATAAAGACCGGTTCGCTCAGTCGCACCGACCGCGTCGCCAAATACAATCAGCTTCTGCGGATTGAGGAAGAACTGGGCGAGGACGCGATCTACGGCGGAAAGATGCGCTGAGGTGTAGCGATTAAGATCAGTGACGCAATCGGAAAACCCAAAACGGTCAATCCCGAAGGAACTCTCCTTCGCACAGCGCGTGCCGTCGGGATTTGTTTCGGCGACTAGTCGCGAACAACTCTGGTGTAGCGACGCTCTCTGAGCGTCGGCACCTACGCCACGGCCGTCGTGCGTTCATTGGTCGCCGCCGATCGAGAAGAGTCTGTTGGTTGACCGTCAGAACTCGATCCAGAACAGAACGCAATTCCTGTATTGACGTAGGCAATCAGTTTGTCGTTGAAATATGCTATGACCACTCTTGGAACCCGTCGATATATTTTCTTCCTTTCAGTTTTCATTTTGATTTTACAAGTGGCTGTTGCAACAGGGCAAAACAGAAAGGGCGGTGTAACAGTTTCCTACGAGAGTCTTGGCAGTTCCCGAATCGCGCGCTTTACAAACTCCAATACATTTCCAGTCCGAGTCGAATTCTCATATCAAGGCACAAGAGTGCATGGTTCAGCTGAGGCGTCCGGTCAGGATGCGGTTTTTGTAGCAGCCAATTTTTCTGCCACGTATGGTGGACATGGGCTTTCCATCACGTCAGTCAAAATCACCGGGGTTATGCGGTCGGACTGAGACCGCCCGATCTGGCAGTTATTCGCCGAGAGATGCGCACCTTTCGACCCGCGTGCGTGTCCGCTCGTCAAACGCCACACATAATTTCAAGGCGTTGCGCCATCGTGTAGGGCCTAACCAAACCTAAAGATGATTACGTTAGGTTCTCCGTCTTCCACGCATCGCCATCACGGCCACATCAAAACCAACGAGAATCAACAACGGGTAGAGAATTGCCGACGGCGGCTTTGTTTGCTTGGCCATCGAAGGCTTTGGCCGGGCCGCAATAAAAATGACGGCAAACTCGCGCATCAATTTTCTTCGGGATTTCTGCTCGGATTACGAATAAGACCAGACGCTGCCGCACGCACTTGCGGGTCCGACATTCGATAAACACTTCGATCAAGCAAATAATGAATGAATCCTGTCGCAAAGCCAAGAGCGAGCAGCGCAGGTACCCACGTGGATGTTCGTAATTGCGTCGCAAGCGCGCCAAATATTCGGTCGCCGTAGTACGTGCCGGTTTCGCGGTTTGCTTCCACCTCAAAAATTGGGAGAAACACAAGCGACATCAACATGAGGAAGAGCACGACCGCCCATGGCCGCACATTCAATCTGTGCAGATATCTGCGAACAATCCCAGTCGTGGGAGGCGACTCCGCCGACGGAGTCTGCGATGCCAGTCCGGTAGCAAGGATCCAGTGTTGCGATGTCCAGATCACAAGAAAGAGAAACAAACTCCTTGGACGAAGAGCCAGGCCAACCATCACCGCGAGTCCAACGATGTACAACACACGTGGCAACGACCACCCGGGGATGCGCAGTTCAGCAAACAGTGTGATCGCCGTGATAACTAACAGCACGAACATGGCGCCGCCGCGGATTCCATTCTCAGCCGACACAATCCACGCCGGAAACCAGCGATCGACCCACTGGTCCTGGTAGGCGACCGCGCCAGCTAAAATGTCTGCGATAAAAACAAGCACGCCGCCTACAGTTAGCGCGAAGAAGCGGTCCAAGCGCCTGGTCTGAATGCACGAGCTGCGATCAGCTCGCGAGCGATAGAGCGAAAGCGCACCGAAATGTTGTGCCGCGAAATGATATGTTACGCAGGCATAATCTACGATCGCCAATCCGATAAGCCGCTCCTCACGTGTCCAGGGCAACGCCGAGTCGGCAGGAAGAAATAGAGCAAAACACCCTGCTGTAACCAGAAGCGGGAGTATGACGAACCGGATGGACTGCTCCCGCAGCAGCGGTCGATATGCTTCGGTACAGTATGCGAGATAGGTGCTCGACAACCGGTGACCAATCCAAAAGAGCGCAGTCAAACCGAAGTAAAGCAGATCGAGTGGACTCGATTCCGGGTTGGAATATCCGTGGGCGAGCCAGAGCACAATGGGCGCAAGCCACAGCGCATTGAGCATCCAGAATCCGTCCCAGAGTGGCCCACGAACCCAAGGCGACGACACTTTCGATTGGGACAACGTCGAGTCTGAGAAGTCAGCAACGGCAGCGGGTGAACAACGCGCAGTCATCGGCAATCGCAATTTACCTGCGCTTAGTAATGCGACTGCGTGGTGCGTGCATATGGGACGAAGGTCTAACGTCGCCTTCCCGCAGCGAAACGATGTCGATCAGTCTAACAGGTTAAATGGCAACAGTGCGCGCTGGCTGCTCGACGACGCGCACATTGATTCGTCAGACAATTCTCTGAGGCCGAGCCTGCTTACCGTTTGATTTGCATGTCAACGCCACCACCAGTCGCGGTGACATCAACGCCTCTTTGCGTTGAGGAAAGCGCTACAATCACACCAGCTTGATTCGTCATCGTGGTGGTTTTTCGTCCACCGCCAGCAGTTACGCCACGCATCCCCGCGCCACTCACGTTGTAATGACCGTTGAAATCTTGAAGATGCTTCAGATTGTAA
>WNGR01015895.1_pt1 | contig 12223 bp, 8 predicted proteins | sample 5407581 | NCBI WGS metagenome assembly WNGR01 (sample SAMN13153383, study PRJNA577476) | soil metagenome | isolation source: 80 cm soil or saprolite under Garry oak tree replicate 2 | place: USA:California | collected 2016-06-15
TGGCTCGGCTCCGGACCCTCCGGAGCGATCTGCTTGATCCAACGATTGCCGTTCATAACGGACGTATTGTGAAACGGACGGGTGACGGCGTTCTGGTCGAGTTCCGCAGCGTGGTCAATGCGGTGCGGTGCGCAATCGAAGTGCAGAACGGCATGACTGAGCGCAACGCGGGGCTGCCGCCCGGGCGGCGCATCGATTTTCGCATAGGCATACACCTTGGTGACATCGTCGAGGAAAGTGATGGGGATCTGATGGGCGATGGCGTCAATATCGCCGCCCGATTGGAAGGGATAGCCTTGCCGGGTGCTATTTGCCTTTCTGAAGATGCCTATCGGCAAGTGAAGGCGCGACTTGATCTGGCTGTCAGCGATCTCGGCGCAACCCGACTCAAGAACATTGCCGATCCGATCCGAGTTTATTCGCTTCAGGTCGGTGCCCCTGTCGAAATGACGCCGGCGCAGAGAGAGTCGGAGCTGCCGCATGCGCCTTCTGCGTCCCTCGCTGTTCCGGACAAGCCATCGATTGCGGTTCTTGCCTTCGAAAACATGAGCGGCGACATCGATCAGGAGTTCTTCGCCGACGGCATTGCTGAAGACATCATCACGACGCTATCCAAGGCGAGGTGGCTATTTGTCGTTGCCCGCAATTCCTCGTTTTCATACAAAGGTAAATCGACCGATATGCGTCAGGTTGGCGCGGAACTCGGCGTGCGTTACGTCCTGGAAGGAAGCGTACGCAAGTCAGGCAAGCGGGTTCGCATAACAGCCCAGTTGATCGAGGCGAGCAGCGGCCACCACGTCTGGGCAGAGCGTTACGATCGGGCGCTCGAAGATATTTTCGCCGTTCAGGACGAAATCACCCAGAGCATTACCGGTGCAATCGCACCTGGTATCGTAGCCGCGGAGATACAGAGAACGCACGGAAGAAACGCTGCGGAGCTCGGTCAGTGGGAGCGCGTAATGCGGGCGCACTGGCATGTCCAGCGCTTCAGCCGGCAGGATTGCAACGACGCGATGACCTTGATCGACGAGGTCTTACGATGCGATCCATCAAATGCGATGGCGCTCGCCGACCTGGCCTATAATTGGCATATGGGCGGTCTCTTTGGCTGGTGCACAGAGCCGCCTTCCGTTGAATGGAACGGATGGGGGAGGCCGCTCGCCTCGCGGTCGGTGCTGATGATCGCGACGCTGCCGCACAAACTACACTTGCTGTCTACGAACTGTTCGGGAACCATCATGATGACGCGATCAAGCGTCTGCAGCGAGCGATCCAGCTAGATCCGAACTCGAGTTTCGCGCGGGGATATCTTGGCGCTGCTTGCAGCTTTGCTGGAATGCCCGATCGTGCGCTGCCGGCCTTGCAGGAAGCAATGCGGTTGAGCCCGCGCGATTACTTGACGGTGATCTGGCATACCTGCTGCGCCTGGTCGCACTTGCACGCGGAGCGCTTCGCCGAGTCGGTTGCGTGCGCCAAGCAAGCGATCGATTTCAACCCATCATTCCCGGACTCGCATGCCACGTTGACGGCCGCTGCGGCCCATCTCCGGCACGCTGCGGACGCAAAGGCCGGGTTAGTCGGACTTTTGAGACTTTTACCGGGGTTGTCCACTACGGATCCGCGGCTAATTCGGCCGTTTCGTCGCCAGACGGACTGCGAGCGATTTCTCGCGGGCCTACGAATTGCTGGACTGCCAGATTAAAAGTGCGGTGTTTCCAACCCGAAGGAGCCGTTGTCCGGCTCGTTGGCCGATGAGGCGCCGCTGCCGGTTCAGCATCGCAAATCGCCGGCGCGCAGCGCGATCAGGTCCAAGTCTGGCTGTCGTCAGCTTCGGACCATTGAGATCGATACGTTTCTGATATCGCCTTGGGAAGCTATCGAAATTGACTGGCGGTTGCCCTGCGTCGTCAGGCTAAGACTTGCGGAGAAGCCCGGAGCGCCAACAGCCGCTACGATATGGCCGCCGCTGACCCGTCCTTCGATGCTGCCGGCAATGTTTCGGCTGGACTCGCTCCAGGTTCCGGAAATGCGGCCGCCTTGGCTGACAACGTCGGTACTCAACTCGAACCGATAGCTATCGCCGGCGCATCGAAGGGTCTGCTGCAAACCACTTTCGTGATCATTGACCCGGTACGATGCACGGCAGCGCAGACGCTCCCTCGAACCGTCCGAGAGCGAAATGGTTCCTGATCCAGTCCACGCGCCGGCGAGACCTGCAAATGGCGCGGACTGCGCGAACGACGGAACGCAGTACATGGCGGCCAAGCCTGCCAAAGCCAAGCTGCGAAGTGACCAGGAACATGCAATTTTCATGGCTAAGTCTTTCCAAGAGTGAGGCCTGTTGCAGCATAAGCACGACACGACGATGACGACAAAAAGTGCGGTCGGCCCAAGGGTAGAGCGAGAAGCCGACCGCACGTGTGCAAACCCGACGGGGAACCAGGTTCGCCAACTCGCCTGTGTGGTCGGTTGCTCCCACCAGGCCGGATGACTACGCACCATCCGAGGATCGTTGTACTTCCACTTGACGATCGGCCCCAGTGAAGCTTGCCAAAGTAACGCAAATAGCGGCAAACGCAGACGGTCAGAGTTTCGGGCGCACCGCCACTAATCTCTGGCGATAGACCCACTGACGGCCCCTCGCTGCGGATCCCAAAAGCTAGAACAGCGATGCCAACAACTTCCTCATGCCACCACCGATCTGAGGACGTTCGGCTTTCTCGAGCGTTACGGTGCAGGTCATCCCGGCGCTGATCAGCACGTCGGCAGGAATATCGGTCAAGCGGATGCGAACGGGAATGCGCTGGGCCAACCTGACCCAGGTGAACGTGGGATTGACGGAGGCAAGTAGTTCCGGACCGTCGCGATTGTCCTGGTCTGTGATGCCGCGCGCGATGCTCTGGACGCTCCCGCGCAGCGTCGTAGCGCCGTCCATGAGGCGAATACTGGCCTCTGACCCGATCGTTATCTCCGGTATTTTCGTTTCCTCGAAGTATGCGTCGATTCTATAGGTGTCGCTATCTATCAGCGCCAGCGCTGCCTTTCCTTGGGCGGCGTAGTCGCCGGCCTTCAGATTGAGATTGGTGACGTAACCGTTCGCAGCAGCCCGCACCTCAGTCCGCCGCAGGTTGAGAGCGGCGAGGTCGCGGGAAGCGATCGATTGCTTATGGCTTGCAGCAGCCTGCTCAGCGGTTAACTTCGCATTCTCAAGGTTCTCGGCGGTAATCGTGACTGCCGGCGTCAGCTTCGATCGACGCTCGTATTGTTGAAGCACCATTTGATATTGAGCCGAGCGGGTGGCAACGGTTGCTTCCGCGTCGGCCAACGCGATCCGATAGCGTTCCGGATCCACGACAAAGAGAAGGTCGCCCTTATTGACCAATTGGTCGTTTCGCACACGCATGTCTGCGACATAGCCCGATACATCGGGGGCGACTATGACAACATCTGCTCGCACTCGCGCGTTTCGCGTCCAGGGCGAATACAGATAATACTGCACCATGTCGTAACCCAGAAAGCACGCAGCAGCGACGACGGTCCAGGTGACGATCACACGAATGGCGGTCTGCATCATATTTCTCCGTTCATGGCGTGCTCAGTGCGAGGCCGCCGCCGCAAAAAAGCATAAAAAACAAGGCGACGCGTGCCAGCGGGGAGTGCCAAAAAAGGCTGTAGAAGCCTGACCTCGTTAGGATCAGATCGAGCGGCACGAACAGCAATAGCGATCCGGTGAACCAGACCGCGATTGCCGGCACAAACGCTCCCAGAAAATCCATCTCACCAAGCATGTAAACTGTCCTGCATGAGTACGCGCGCCCGAAGCAAGCTGAGGCGGAGCGCTTCGCAACCCGCGATCGAGATACGGAGCGCTTCGGTTTCGTCGACGTCGGTTGTGAGGCGCGCTCGCGCGAGCGCGCGGTTCCTCGCCTGTCGAGCGTGCCAGGCGCTCCTGGTTAGGGCCGCCGGACCACAATCAGGGGTGATTAATGCGAGGGGTGGGAATAGACTTGTGATCTCAAGGACAATCTCTGCGCTTAGGCGATTTGTGCCGATCGCGCGTCTCAGCGTGTTAATGGCGCGCGCGACCGGCACAACCGAAACAGCAAGTGTCAGGCAGTCGCTTGCTGCCGACTGCAGTGTAGCACGGTTGATCGTCACAGCGACGTGGTCAAAAAGCGCCCGCTCGAATTCCTGCAGCGTTGAATGTCGTGTATCGCTGAATTGCGCCAGATGGATGAGCAAATGACGACGAAAGCGGCGAAACAGCCTTTCCGGACTTTCCGGAAGGAGAACTGCGAAGAGCAAAAACGTAATGCCAAATCCGAAGAATATAGCCAGCGTATTATTCAGATAGGTGACGGAATCATAATTCATCGTGTTGCTGAGGTTCGATCCGATGACGAAGTAGGTTATCGGAAAGACGGCGATGGGCTGCGTCGCCATGGCGAAGCCGCACGTCAGCAGGAAGGGCGCAAGTGCTACCGTAAGTGATAAGAAATCGGTCGCTGCGGGGAGCAAGTAGAATTCAGTGGCGAAGACCGGGACGGCTGCAACAAGCAGAGCGATGACCAAAGCAAGGACGGCCGTGCGGCCAGGCCGTGATAAACCAAAAGGCCGACGTGATCACAATAGCGAGCGCCGAGCGCAGGCCCGTGAGCAAGGCGTAGCCCGGATCTGACCAAAGTGCGGTCCTGGATCTTGGGGCGTCTACGATCGATTCTTGAAGAGATCCAGCTTCGAGATAGCGAAGCCGAGCCAGCGCATCTTCGAGCGCCCGCTGGCTTTCAACCCGAACGATCCCTGCAAATGCGGCGCCGCTTTCAAAGGGGGCGCCTTTGGTGTCGGCGCCGGGCGAGACGACGTGCGAAATGGGCTCGGGTGCGGGCGCGTTACCTGCTCCAAAAGTGAATACCTCCACCGACACAAAAATAACGTGCAACGCCGCGTCAATCCTGCCGCGCATCGCCGTGTCTAAGAGGAGGGCCTCGGCGCTCTCGTAACAGGCAGAGGAGCGCATCGCCTCCACCGCCGCGAAATCCTTGAACAGACCGATCCGTTCGATCGCCAGACCTTCATTATCCACCGGCGACGTTCCGGCGAACGCCGCAAATCGTTCAACGCGCTTGGCCAACTCGCAGATCCGCAGCACGAGGTTCGGCAAAAGTTCGCGTGGAAGAACAAGCCGACTCACCAAGCCCGCGCAGAGAATCCCGAGCGATATTTCCGTACATCGCGCCAGGATGATTGCATAGGCTCCGGCGGGATTGAGGGCGGCGGGTATGCCGATGATCGCGGCCGTGTAGCCCGCCAACAGAAAGCCGTAAGCAGCAAAGTGACGCACCGATCGCGCAGCGAAATTGCATAAGCCGATCCAGATGGCGAGCGAAGCCAAAAAGAGCTCGCCGTTTTGGGAGAACGCGAACACAAGGGCGATCGTGACCAGGGTGCCCACCGCCGTGCCGAGCATCCGGAAGACGCTTTTCGCAAGAACCAGTCCACTGTCTGGTTGCGAGACGATGAACACCGACATGAGGGCCCACTTCGGCTGATCGAGCCCGAGCCAGAACGCAAGGTAAAGCGCAAGAATCGCGGCTCCGCACGTCTTCAGCGAGAATATGAAGGCCGATGTCGATGGGTTGTGAAGGACAAGCAGTACCTTCTTGGCGATGCGGTCTCGCAGCGCGCTCAGACCGGCGTCGATGCCTGGGTGGATGCGTTGAAGTATGACCATCGCTGAATCAAGCCTCGCCGAGTCATAAGGGGGGCGGCGCGCTGAAGATGTGGAAGCTGGCGGCACAGAAGAATGATAGGGAAGTTCGTTGGGTTGTGCCCCACAAGGCATCCAAAGGCCGGCAAATCATCGCAAAGCAGGAGGAAATCCTTTCAGCGGGATCGCCGCCTGAACTGGAGTTCGCGAAAAATATGGCTTCGCCGAATTAGCGCAGTTTTGTCCAGATTAATTCGACTGCGAACGCGACGTCCGCGACGGTACGCCGAGTGATGGCGCCGACCGTCAGGTCTGGAGCGCCTTTATAAAGTTCAAAAGTTCAAATCGGCAACGTCAGGAGTGGACGATGGGTGCAACAAAGGTAAATGCGGGCCGCTTGTTTTTTCTCGACCTCGGCGGCGGCAGAGTGTTTTCGTCGAATTCCGACGGGTCCGATCTGAAGGTTCTCATAAGTGAAGGCCGGCGATTTCCCGATGGCGTGGTTGTCGACGCTTCGGCGGGACACATCTACTGGACCAATATGGGCAATCCCAACTCGAACGATGGAACTATCGAACGCGCCGATCTCGACGGTGGCAACATCACCGAAATCATTTCCGAGGGCGGCACATTCACCCCGAAGCAGCTTCAAATCGACATCAAAAACCGCAAGCTCTATTGGTGCGACCGGGAAGGCATGCGTGTCATGCGCTCGAATCTGGACGGGTCTGATATCGAGACGCTGGTTCAAACCGGTAAAGGCGAGGTCGACAGGCGCGATGCCACAAAATGGTGCGTTGGCATTGCTCTCGACGTCGAGGGTGGCAAGGTTTACTGGAGCCAGAAAGGCGAAGATAACGCCGGCCAGGGCCGTATCTTTCGGGCAAATCTGAACGTTCCGGACGGCCAGTCTTCGACGGATCGCAGGGACATCGAACTTTTATTCGATGGTCTGCCCGAGCCTATCGACCTTGACCTCGATCTCGCCAGCCGAATGATCTACTGGACGGATCGCGGTGACCCTCCGCGTGGCAACACCGTGAACCGGGCGCCTATGGTTGCGTCGCCGGGTAGTCCGGCGGTTCCGGAGATTGTCGTAACCCATCTGATGGAAGCGATCGGTCTGGCGCTGGACGTCGAAGGCGGTCGAATGTTTCTGACCGATCTCGCCGGCTCGGTCTACAGCGCAAACCTCGATGGTTCGAACAAGAAGATGCTGTTCGTTGCTCAGGGAAATCTCACGGGCATCGCCTATGCGGACCTCCCGGCGAGTTTGTAGCCAACTCAAGGCGGGCCTTCGTAATTTGCAGCGGTTCAGCGATTCGCGTGCCGGTGACTTCGGGTTCAACTCTCGCGTTCATCACCGCGGCATCGCTCTACCGCCGCTGAACGCCTGGCAAAAAGCGCTCTAGAGATCGGCGATTGGCTTTGCCGATAGGATGTCGGCTGAGTTGTGCGGCCTCCTAATTGTTCGTGGGAATTTGCCGAGATTTGGCACGCTTAACTCGGTCCCATCTCAAGTGCGTCGTAAAACATATTCAGAGCCACCCAAACAGAGGACGTTCCAATGACCAGGATAATCAACCGCGTTGCGATCATCGGTACCGGCGTCATCGGCGCCAGTTGGGCGGCGCTTTTCCTAGCCAAGGGCCTGGAAGTTGTTGCGACGGATGTTGCGCCGAACGCGGAAGCGTCGCTGAAGCGGTTCATCGAAGCCGCCTGGCCCGCCCTTACGCGGTTGGGACTTGCGCCCGGTGCGTCGCAGGCAAATCTGAAATTTGTGGCTGACTTGCCGCTGGCAATAAAGGACGCTGATTTCGTACAGGAGAACGGTCCGGAGCGGATCGATTTCAAGAGAAAGCTCTACGGGCAGCTTGACGAATTGCTGCCCGCGGACGTCATCATCGCGTCCAGTTCGTCTGGACTCACCATGAGCGAGATCCAGGTGGGGGCTCTGCACCATCCGGAGCGATGTGTTATCGGGCATCCCTTCAATCCGCCGCACCTGATTCCGCTGGTCGAGATCGTCGGCGGAGCAAAGACTTCGGAAGACACGATTAGGCAGGCCTCGGACTTCTATACTTCGCTGGGCAAGCGGACGATCCGCCTTCACAAGGAGTTGCCTGGGCACGTCGCCAACCGCTTGCAGGCGGCGTTGGGACGGGAGGTCTACTACCTCGTTGCCGAAGGCGTGGTCAGCGTCGCGGACGTCGACACGGCAGTGTGTTGGGGACCGGGCCTGCGCTGGGGCGTCATGGGGCAAGTCCTGCTGAATCATCTTGGCGGCGGGCAGGGCGGCATCGAGCATTTCTTCGACCAGTTCACTGCTCCGCTGACGGCCTGGTGGAAGGTCCTGGGATCTGTGGAATTGACGCCCGAGACCCGTCAGAAGCTTATCGAAGGCCTTCATGCGGAGGTGGGAGCGCGCTCGATCGATGAAATGAGCGCGCAGCGGGACGAGGTCTTGCTCGGGCTTCTGGAACTCCGCGCCAAATCCGAGACGCCATCGGTTGTGCCGGGGAAGGCGGTCTGTGTCGGCGCCATGGCCGCCCGACAGTGACTCCCGCTCAAGACGCCGTTCGTAGTTCATTCCGGATTTGATGAGGCAACACATGAGCGCGGTACTAGAACTAGCACGGGAACGGACGGACATGACTGGCCCCCTCGAATCCAAAGGCACCAGGAAGCGGATCGTGATCGTCGGGGCCGGCTTCGCCGGCCTCGCAGCGGCCAAGGCGCTTAGCAAATGCGCAGCGGAGGTAATCCTGATTGACCGACGCAATCACCACATCTTTCAGCCGCTCTTGTACCAGGTGGCGACCGCGGTGCTTGCCTCTTCCGAGATCGCTGCGCCCATACGGCAACTGACCGAGAAGCAGAAAAACCTGTCCGTGATGTGGGGAGAGGTAAAGGCTGTCGACCTCAAGGGCCGCGCCATTGAAGTTGATTGTCACGGCGCTCGCCCGGTGAAGGTATCGTTCGATTACCTGATCGTCGCAACGGGAGTTCAGCCAAGCTATTTTGGCCATGACGAGTTTGCCCGATACGCGCCCACGCTCAAAACCCTCTCGGATGCCGAACTCATTCGTACGAAGCTACTTACCGCCTACGAAATGGCTGAGATGACTGACGATGCCGACGAGCGGATCCGGCAAATGACATTCGTTCTGGTCGGCGCCGGGCCGACGGGGGTGGAACTGGCCGCGTCCATGGCTCAGTTGGCGACGGTCACGCTGCGATCCAATTTCCGTAAAATCGACCCCGCGATGACCTCGATCCTCTTGATTGAGGGAGGCAAGCGCGTGCTCGCAAGCTACGCCGAATCATTGTCGCACAAGGCGGCCAAGAGGCTCGATCGGTTGGGCGTGAAGGTGATGACGAATGCAATTGTTGAGAAGGTGGACGATCGGGGGGTGACGGTCGCTGGGCAATTGATCAAGAGCGCAACGGTGTTCTGGACAGCGGGGGTTGCACCTTCTCCGATCGTCAAGATGCTTGGGGGCAAGACGGACCGCGCGGGTAGGGCATCGGTCGGATCCTTCATGAACCTGGTGGATAGCGAAGGCGTTTTTGTCATCGGCGATTCCGCATCGGTGATTCAGGACACTCGTCCCGTTCCGGGGGTCGCTCAGGCCGCCATCCAGGAAGGCCGCTACGTAGGACGTTTTATTGCTGCCGAGCTCAAGGGAAGGGCGCCACCCCCTCCGTTTCGCTATTCCGACAAGGGGAATATGGCCGTCATAGGCAAGAACTTCGCGATCCTGGAGACCGGTCGGATTCGAATGAGCGGGTTTCTTCCCTGGCTCGCCTGGGCATTCGTTCACATGGTTGCCCTGCCGCAGCGGCAGAACCGTATTCGTGTCCGCGTCCAATGGCTTTGGTCTTATTTCACCGGACAACGAAGCTCGCGGCTCATGTCGGAATCGCCTCGTCAAAGAAGCTAGTCCTCCGGAAGGGAAATGGCGGCAGCATGGGCACCGGCTACGATCGCGCTTCTACGGCATTCGGAGCGTCGCTCTTGGGCGGCGTTGCTCCGATTTCAGGTGTTCGCTGCACATTGCGAATAGCCGCTCTGATCGCAGGTAACCTCCTTCTGTCAACGGAAGCCACGCGCTCCGCGCCAATGTGTAGGTATGAAACGATAGCCCTTGCTTCACATCGCCGCCAAATCCTCGCGTTGCAGAACAACGCGGTTCATTCGCCCAAAGACCATTGTCGGGCTTACCTGGAACGTTTCATTGAGGCGGTAGGCGCTCATAAGGCTGCAGCATCATGTGAGGCTGGTGTCGAACGCCAACAGGCATTTGTAATAATCGAGGCGGACCTCCAGGCATTCAACGACCGGATCGCAGAGGGCTCATGCATGCAATAGCGGGCCCGGCGTGGCGTCGCAACGATTTGCGGAGATTTGTCACCTTTGAGTCAATCGCCTTCTTGCTCGGGTGTACGGCTCAATAAGATCGGCCGATTAAACGATCGGCCTGACAGGCAGTGTGAGCGGTTCTGGGCAATGTCTGCCGGGAGCGGTCCATATGGTGAAAGCGAAGGTGCCGTGATGTTCGAAGGTTTTGATGCGATAGTCCTGGCTCGGGCGCAGTTCGCCTTCACGATGTCGTTCCATATCGTGTTTCCCGCGTTTTCCATCGGGCTTGCCAGCTATCTCGCGGTCCTCGAGGCGCTCTGGCTCTGGACCGGACGCGAAGTTTACATAAACCTGTTCAATTACTGGCTGAAGATCTTCGCAGTCGCTTTCGGTATGGGCGTGGTATCCGGTGTCGTGATGTCCTACCAGTTCGGAACCAATTGGTCGGCGTTTGCGGACAAGACTGGCCCGATCATCGGTCCGATGATGGCCTATGAGGTGCTCACTGCGTTCTTTCTTGAGGCAGGATTCCTCGGGGTGATGCTGTTCGGCCTTAAGCGCGTCGGCCCCCGACTCCATTTTCTTGCGACTTTGATGGTGGCCATAGGTACGTTGATTTCAACATTCTGGATACTTTCAGCCAATTCCTGGATGCAGACGCCGGCTGGCTACGCCATCAATGCCGACGGCCAATTCGTCGCCGTCGACTGGCTCAAGGTGATTTTCAATCCGTCATTTCCCTACCGCCTTGTTCATATGGTGTTGGCGGCCTATCTCACCACTGCCTTGGTGGTCGGCGCGGTCGGCGCCTATCATCTGATGCGCGACCAGTATCTTGCCGGTCCGCGCACGATGTTCTCGATGGCAATGTGGATGGTGAGCCTGGTGGCTCCGGCACAGATGCTTGCGGGTGATCAGCACGGGCTCAACACGCTGAAATATCAGCCGGCCAAAGTGATGGCAATGGAAGGTCATTACCAGAGCCATCCGAACGGTGCGCCCTTGATTCTATTCGGCTTGCCAGATCAGGCCGAAGGGAAGGTAAAGTTCGCGATCGAAGCTCCAAAAATGTCGTCGCTGATTTTGAAGCATTCGTTCAACGCGCCACTCGCCGGACTCGACACCGTGCCAAGGGCGGACTGGCCGCCGGTCCCGATCACTTTCTGGTCGTTCCGGATCATGGTCGGCCTGGGGTCGTTGATCTTGGGGCTTGGCTTGCTGAGTTTGTGGATGCGCTGGCGTGGAAAATTCTACACTTCCCGACTGTTGCTCCCGCTCGCGATGGCGATGGGGCCGGCGGGCTTCGTCGCGGTGCTGGCAGGCTGGATTACAACCGAGACCGGACGCCAGCCGTTTACCGTGTTCGGACTGCTGAGAACGGTGGAGTCCGCCTCTCCACTGGCGGCCCCGGCCGTGGCATCCTCGCTGATCGCATTCGTCATCGCGTACTTCGTGCTTTTCATGGCCGGCATGGTCTACATTCTGCGCTTGATGGCGCAGCCCCCGCGTGCGCGTGAAGATGGGCCGCGGAGCGACCTGCCTATCCGCGCCGCAGGGATCACGCCCGCTGCGGGAGTTCTGATCGAAGGGGTGGCACCGTGACCATCGCCATCGACCTTCCGACAGTCTGGGCGTTCATCATCGCCTTTGTAGTGTTCATCTATATCGTGATGGACGGCTTCGATCTCGGTCTCGGCATTCTGTTTCCGTTTTTTCCCGCAAAGGGCGATCGCGACGTCATCATGAACAGTGTGGCGCCGGTTTGGGACGGAAACGAAACCTGGCTGGTGCTCGGCGGCGGAGGCCTGATGGCGGCATTTCCACTGGCCTATGCCGTGCTGATGCCGGCGCTGTACGTGCCCATCATAGCGATGCTGCTCGGACTGGTTTTCCGCGGCGTCGCATTCGAATTTCGCTGGCGCACACGACGTGAGCGGAATCTTTGGGATATTGCCTTCGCCTGTGGATCGCTGTTGGCGGCGTTCGCACAGGGCGTTGCCCTGGGCGCCATTCTACAGGGCGTGCATGTTGAGGGACGGCATTACGCCGGTGGCTGGTGGGACTGGCTGACGCCGTTCAGCATTTTGACCGGCGTAGCGCTGATCGTCGGTTATGCGCTATTGGGCGCAACCTGGCTGGTGATGAAGACTGAA
>WNGR01007082.1_pt1 | contig 12222 bp, 15 predicted proteins | sample 5407581 | NCBI WGS metagenome assembly WNGR01 (sample SAMN13153383, study PRJNA577476) | soil metagenome | isolation source: 80 cm soil or saprolite under Garry oak tree replicate 2 | place: USA:California | collected 2016-06-15
CGTAGTGGTGCACGTGGCTATCGGCGTGGGACATCGCGGTGACAGATGGCCATTGTAACTTAATTCCAACCCCTGGACTAAAAGGGCCACAAAGTCGAATCGGAAGCTAATGTCTGTGATGATAGGGTAAGCGGTGTATGATTAATGAGAGCTGGGGATGATAGTGGGGGCGACACTTAAGCCTGTTTGGGTATTATGTGATGTGGATCGACTGTATCGCACTGCATTCTGGATATGACTGTCGTCTTGAGACACCGAAAGTTGCGAGTTGCAGAGGTTTTATACCTGGAGGTCTCATCACGCCACTGATGAGTGCCGAATGAGTGCCGAATGAGTATCCCGCTCAGGCGTGAGAGATGCTAAGATGAGACGAGGCCAGAGCTTTAGTCAAAGAGGACATGCATGTAGTCGAATAGCCTGGGATGGTGCCGATAAGGTGGGCGCAAGTGGCACTGACATCGAAAATGGGGGTCTCACCTAAGGGAGGTAAGAGGCCATTTCAGGACACAAAGGAGACGGGGAAACGGGCAGAAGACGGAATAGTAGAATGCTCCGACGGTCGTCGAGTGACAGAGGTGCATGGTTAGGGTCGTGCCTGAAAACCCTGGATATATGCGGTATCTAAACGAATGTGGGAGAACGATATTATAATCTTTTCGGGTGACGCCTCTCCCCGCTCCTTTTCCTCGCTCTCCAACAACCAAGGCCTCCCTCCCCCCGCGTCTTTGATTCGACGGTTTATGAGGTCCGCTCATCCCTCCGCCTGGTTTCAGAGAAGCAACAAAAAGTCTCAAACGCCAGAACCTGACCAATCCCTCAAGCAACAGCCCTTTCCCTACCTGTCGTCGTCGTCCTCCCGCCCAGCCGCGGCGCCTACCTTATTTACCTCCCTCCATCTCCACGCCCGTAACAAGGACTCTCCGCGACCCTCTTCGGCTGCTTCTCTTCGTTCGGCTTATTCGGCCGCTTCGGGATCTCATCACTCTACGCTTCATACCCATACCCATACCCAAGACCTCTACTCTCACCCCTTCGCTTCCATGGTCCACGCCCCACTCCCTGTGGTATCGAGCCACGACTCTTCGGACGAAGAAGAGGAATGCCCCGTCTGTCTCGAACCCCTCTCCTTTAGCTTTCGTCTTCCGGGAGAGAAGCCGCATATCGTGCCTGAGTGTGGCCATGCCCTCCACGAGGTGAGTGAATTTCACTTTTCGTTGCCATTGCCGGTATATGGGCGTTTGCGATTACGCGTCTTATGGGCTCTCGACATCCGTGTCACACACGCCGTTGGTGAGATGGGCGGGCATCGTTATCCTATTCCCAAGCCTCAGTTCTCGTTGATGGGAATTCTTGGCGTTGTTGTCCCTCCAACCTTACTCGATTGCTCAATTTCGGGCCTATTCCTTGCGGGCTTAGTGTCTGCACCATACCCGAGCCACCTCATTAAATTTTGGTGTTCCTCGACCGATCTTATTTGCAATTTTTCCTGTTTTATCCAACGTTGACATTCTCATTCAGGCTTGCTTTACCGCCGTTTATGGACCTGTCCCAGGGCCGGGCCGTTCGACTGCACTTTTGCGCAAATCAAACCTAGGTGTATGCGGGGTATGTCGGCGGCCAATGAAAGTCGGGGACGGTGATGGCGGCAAATCAAACAGTACGCCAGCCTTTTTTCTTCTTCTCGATGGCTTCCTTTCAGTACCATTGGCTCACCCGTGATTTAGAACTTGCTGCTCTCACCGGAATGGGTGATCGGAATACACCTATGCTGTATCCCGGACGCGAGACGCCAACTATGGGTCGCGTTGCCAACCGGCATGCCGCACACCCCCGTGATCCTACAGAAGATGACCCAATAGAGCCAGTTGCCTCGTCCCTCAAGTCAGGCTCGCACGGCGACCACCACGCATTCGTTGTGACACCATCGATTCAAGTGCTCCCCGAATTCTCCTCCCTGACACGCAATACTGAGCCCACCCAGGCACTCACCTGTATTGTGGTGGTCGAGCTGCCAGGAAAGCGTGGCTCCGGACACGTTCCTGGACCGGTGATCGATCCCTATGCCACACACAGTGTGCCCGAGCCTGCAACTGTGCGGCGCCGCCAGCCTTCACCCGGCCCTGGTAGCACCATGTCCCCCACAGATCCATTTCACGAGAATCACTCTTCTCGTGATATTCCGTATCCGGCATCGATGCAGTCTCATGAGGAATCACCGTTTGTGGCGATCACTGAGGACCTTAGAAACCGTATCATCGACTGGAAAGGCCATCCGCTCTCGGGACTTGGCCCTCTGCAGATGTACGACCTGCTGTCGGTGCGACGCGATGCTCTCGTGCGCGAATTCTATGTCTATCTCTTCAAAGAGGCAATTATATGCGTCGCGGAGGAGAAGAAGCGTACTCTTGGACGATTCCTCTCAAGCGCATCGGGTGCGGCATCAGCACTTGCCGATGGTGCATCTGTGGCCAGCGGAGGACCGCCTCAATCCAAGAGCGTATTACGGCTCAAAGGGCGTATCTACATCAAGCATATTCGCCAGGTCACGGACACATCCGTCCAGGGAGAACTGAGTCTCACCATAGATATGGAAGACGAGAGGCTCGATTCGTTCATTCTTATCTTCAAAGACCGTTCTTCACTCGAAACGTGGAGGGTTAACGTTCAATCGCTCGTTGCGCTTGTACAACGGCCAAGGCAGGAGCCCGATCGTACCCCGCTTGACATGGAGGAGTTTGGCGGTAGTGCCAAGGCTGCGCGGATGCTCAGTGGCAGCACGGGAACAAGTGCAAGCACGGCAGACAGTTTACTACACAGTTCGGGGCGGTCGACACTCTCGAGCTACACGTCGCATGGTGGCTCTGTCATGAACCACGGGTATCATAGCGGTGCGACAGGCAAACTCACTCCCCTTCAAGAAGACGAGACACCATCACATTACTCTTCTGGTCCCTTATACGCACCGCATATGTCCGCCGGCCCTTCCAACTCACTCACTCCTCTCCCTCACCCACCGTTGGATCTCATCCTTGTTATATCCCTCCCAACCGTCCACGCGTTACCAAGCACAGCCGCACTCAAGCTTCGAGTCATCAAGACGTCTCTTGACTTCATTCTTGCGTCGCTTGGGCCACGTGATCGGTTGTCATTTGTTACTTTCGAGGTTGGCGTCGGCGGTGCAGTACGCAAGACCCCCTTTCTGTCACCCGGACGTACGCAGAGCCGTGCGCGACTCGGAAAATTTATTGACGAGATCGGATTCCGTGCGGAGGAAGGCCAGCCTTTTGAAGACGAATTTGTTGTCCGAGGAAGCAAGGAAGAGAAGACAGATGTTGTCACGGCTGTCAATCACGGTATGGCTATCTTCGGATGATATTAAACTGTTCACTGACGACGCTTTGACAGGACTTGATGTCGTGCTGCAACGCAAGTCACGGAATCCCGTGGCTGGAATGGTTCTTGTCAGCGATGCGGCAGATAGCACACGGCGCGCACAGATGGACCTCGTTCTTGCTCGCGCAGAAGCTGCCAACGTGCCAATCCACTCCTTTGGTTATGGGCGCTCACACGACCCTGCATCTCTATGGCTCATGTCAAACCACACTGGCGGGACGTACACCTTCGTAAGTGACTGGTACGACCTCCGAAGTTGCTTGGCGGGTTGCATTGGCGGGATGTTGTCCATCGGGTCCATGAACATGAAGCTGCACATGAAAATCGTGGACGGAAACCGTTTCCGCGTTCGCAAGGTGTCCGGCGGCCCGACTTCCATTGTTTCGTCAGACGGGCGCAACGTCGACGTCGAATTGGGCGAACTGCGTTATGGCGAGCGCAAGGAGATGCTCGTCGAACTCGAGCTCGATAATTCCGATGCTGTGCGTAATGGCAACGCTCGTGGTGTACAACGGGCGATGAGCGCGACGGAACGGTTCAACCAAAGCTTGGGACTCGACGCCCTCGGCATTGATGACATGGCCGACCTCACAGATGGTATGATGGATCGCATGATCGATGAGGTTCCTGTTTTCGAGGTTGATGGAACATTCTACGATCCCGCGGCGGGCAAGCACGTCTCTCGCCTCGCACATCCCGTTCTCCTTACGGTCACGCTACTCCCCACTGGGGGCAGCAGTAGCCCCGCCCGGCAGCCCGCGGGGCGCTCTGATACGGTCATCGTACGGCGGCGCATGGAGCTACTCGCCTCGGATATGATCACACGCGCTCTGGTGCTTGTGTCACGCAAGAATTACCCGGCAGCTCAGAAAATCATGAACGAGACCAAGCGCATCGTACACACGGTGTTGCAGCAAATATCGCAGTCTCTTCCGCCACCCGCGTCAAGTGGTGGTATAGCGCGGAACCGCAAAGAGCAGCTCACGCTCGCCTCTGTCCGGGTGCTACAGGCGATTTTGCAAGACATGCAGATTTTGTCTGATGCACTCGAAGAGAACGTGGATCTATTCGCGCATGACCAACGGAATTTTGGCGCGCAACAAGTGAGTCGCTCCAGCACATTGGTTACGTTATGTCCTGTGTTTCTTATCTACTGTCTCCTAGGCAATGATATTACGCGACCAAAAGAGCTGGACCGGACGCAGCGCTACCGAACGTGTCTTCTGGACGACTGACAATTCAATAGAGCTCGTCTCCCGCAGCAACGACTGGCTTGCTCGCGAATAACGTTCATTCTACTAATTTTTCCCCTCATCTCTGTGGATAAAACCTCCAGGTGGATGTGAATGCGTACCGTCAACCACTTATGTACGATGGATGGCTTCTTCCCTGTTTACCCTCTGTTAGGCCCAGCTCGCTAATATCTTTGCGACACACCTCACTCTTTTGAACCTTCACGTGACGAGTTGTGGCACTTTCCGCATCCCTTCCTTTACTGTATCCCGGTGCGATTATCGCGCCGGTAATTTATCGTACAAAAAGAACATGACACAATCTTTATTTGCGACCCTGGGATCATATGAGGCGGCGCAGCGCCCGTTTATTACTATACTATGGAATCGTCCCTGCCCCACATGAGTAATAACCTATGAGAGTGAAGAAGTTCATTCTGGAACCAGCACTGGCCCTCACGCCCAGCCCGTCCCTTTTTTCCGTGGATATTCCGATATTTCGCCTTTTCAAACCTACGCAACGGGGCGCTAGCCGCTGCAACATGCCACGTGTGGAGAGACGTTGTGACCCTTATCGCGATCAACGCGGCGGCAGGTCATTTTTTTGTCGCTGATATTACGCCGATACCACCTGGGGTACTTGTACTGTACGTTACAAGTAAAGTTGAAAACAAACAAACGCCGCCCAAATACGCCCAACTGCGCTATTAGAACCCGACGGACTGTGCCAAAAGGTATATAATTTCTTCTTCCGACAGTGGCGTGAGGCGCGATGATCCGGATACAGTGGGTGGTATGGCGAGTCTGTTCCCTTCGCTCGCATGATCAATTTTTTACCCGCGCCGACTCACCGTCACTCTCACTTTCGGAAGCTTCTCTGGAGAAGAAAAGAAAGTTTTTTTCTTTCAATTGCTGCTGCAGAACCCCGTTCCGCTACTTGTACTAGTACTAAGTTAGTCGAGAGCCGAGCTCCTCGTGCCACGCGTCGGTTCGCGTTCATTGGCACCGCTACGAACACGGGCATACTATAGCAGGAGGCTCCGCGGCGCGGCGACAACTTGATTGCTCCGGAGACGGCGCGCTTTGACTAAAACGGGCAAAGCCACACAATGGCGGCGGCTTCCACGAACCACGTTATAAACAACTGGCAGAACTGGGAAGCGAAGGAATCAGAATCACCACCCGTACGGCCTCCTTTTGAGTTTCTGTTCTGGTTCTCCGTTGCTGTTATGTAAAACCGAACCCCCACGGCGTCCTGCCTGCACAAAGTTTCTGAAGAGGCGCGTGGAGGGGCGGCCGCCGCGATTGATCCTGGCTTGCTGCGGCATCAAGCAGCAAATATCAGTATGTATATGGAGGCGAGGCGTCAAATGTTGTTGGGTTTTTGTACGGGGTATTCCAAGCAATCGGTGTTCTACGGATACAGCGACAGTGCTTCGCTTCGAGACCGGCCCTTGCTAGCCAGCATGCCATTCAGGCTTTAAGCTCTGAAATTCCAGGACGTCTGAGTTCCCATGACAGTGACATTTCCTCCGACGTATTTTAACAGAACCAACATGTGTGGGGGCTACAGGTATCGTCTCCGTCGTGGTGATTGACATGGGAAAACTCAGATGTCGTCGTCGTCGTCGTCGTCATCATCATCAAATAATATGAACCTCTTTCCGGGGACAGCAGGCGGCTGTGCACAAAGATAGGACCTATATACCTCTATATGGATGAAACAACTCACCCTTGAAGAGATGTAGGAAATTGGATTGTCCATGGCGCGCTTAGAGTGGCGAAACATAGTGATCGGCGGGGCTATACCCTTTCCACCAACGGTCTTGTTCGGCGGTGGTTTCCTCACGATGGCCGATAATCTAGCTGCCAGCGTGGCATTGCCAGATTCAGGATGGACCATGACGCTACCGCTTGCCACACTGAGATCGCCGCCGCTGCGACCATTCTTCCTGCCGTTTGGAGTTTCGACGGTCGTCCTTCGATCTTGGACAAGATATTGAGTTTCTATAGTTCTTTCCACAGGCCCGCGGGGCATTTGATGCATCGTGGTTTCCATGTGTTGATCCAAATCCAAATATCCCCGAACAACGGGCGCATGTAGGTCAGAATGCGGAGAATCCAAACTTATTCTTCGTCTTTTCCTCGATGCCAAGGATAGCTCCGAGCTTCGCTTCGATGGTGGGGAAAGTGTGGGGCTAGAACACGGTTTGGTGCACCGGCATCCCTCGGAGATCCTCTCTATGACGGCATTGCGCGCGACGTCTATGTGGAGCGGAACGGACTGGAGGATAGGGTGGAGTGGCGCGAGGAGTTCGACGATTCGGTTCTGCTGGCCTTGCAAGCACGAAAATTGTTCTTGGAGGGATTGCGACGTTTGGCTTTGCGTCTGGAAGAGCTGCATACGGATTTATTTTTTTGATGGTGGTTCTCGCTAGAGCGTCAAGGATCCACTGTACCGCGGTCAACGAATCGAGCTTGCCGTTGATCTTGTCATCAAGAGCGTTCAGGCGCTCCAGGGCCAGTGTGAGATTGGCCTGTATTGAGGCGGCTTCGCGTGCTTGCACCGGGTCCCCAATTGCTTTCTGGAGAAAGGACTGACACCGATTGACTAACGGGGTCGTGCGTGAGTGTACAATAGCAAGCATATATGCGCGAAAACAAGACGCGCCCAATTGAACAATTGTCTCGAGTTCCTTCTCGCGCGCTCCTTCGACCTCCTCCCTCACACGGACCATCTCTCTCCTGGAGGCTTCTACCTCGGAAAAGATAGTGTTTGCGCGCTCTGAAAATTTCTCGAGACGCGCGTGTGTGTCATGTAGAAGGATCCGGGTTGATGTACTAGCTTTGTCTTGTGGTGTGAGCTGAGCAAAGGTGGGAATTTGTCCACCGTTGGTTCTAGACGGCCCGCGGTGATCATGGAGCAGATGCGCCCATAATGTTGACGCAGTTGATGGAAGAGGGGAAGATGGGCTTGATGGCCCAGCCGTCGTCGCCATCGCCGTGACGACAAGTGAGAAAAAATGTCGCGTGACGAATTTGACGCGACTGCGATGTAGATCATGTGATGCGACCTACTTTATCACGTGGTTTCCTGCGACCCCCAGAACGAGCAAAGTCATCTCGCATCGAAGTCCCAGTCTGTCGCCTCCGCCGTATCAACATATGCTTACATTCAGAGCCATCTATGATGAGACAATATAGGGGTAACCAAGGCAGGAGCAAACACTATGGCGCACACGCGCTTCGTCTGCTAGAACTCCCCCCAGTACTCTCGTACGAAGGTGCGCGTGAGTAAGGCGGGGGAGGGGACAGGTATCCGTCCATGGGGATCGGTTGGTCACCCATCTCGACGTCAGGGAACTCCGCCGTACTGGTGGTGGTGCTTTGGGTGTCGGTGGGCGTACACGATCGAGCACGCCTGCGCCAAGTAGAGAGCGCGGCGGGGAGCTGTAAGAGACACCCGATGAACGCACAGAATACGACTGTCGAGCAGAGGATGATGGCTGTAAGGGCTTGGATGGAAATGCGAGAGCTGTGTCTTCGGTGCACGACGAGAGTGGTGGTGTGGCTGGTAGAGGCATCGCGGTGTGGTGGAGGCGAAGCATGGTCGCATTCTATCAATTGTGCAGCAGGGACCTCGGACAGTCGAGCTGTAGTCGTTCTTTGCACGGCCCGATCAGTAATGTATTGTTCAGAGAGCAAGTATAGGGCGCACAATACAAGAGGGGACAACGCGAGCGTAGAGCGAAGGACAAACTGGCAGAAGGAAAATATGACACCGTGCAGTCGTCGCAAGGACATAGAGCACAGCAGGTCAGAACGCAAGGGTGCAACGGGATTACAAGATCGTTGTTAAGATTGGAGAAGGGGTTGAAATTAAGCCATGCCTCTGATCTCAGGATGCCAGACAGAGAGCTGAGCCAGTCTAGTCCAAAGTCACGATACAGACTGCGACTGACGCGCATAGTCAAGATTGAACTTGGTTCAGAAGACGAAGAACCAGACGCATATCCCGTAGCGACCTTACGTTATTCACACTTGGACCGCATAGAAGAGGAGGCACAGATGTTGGTCCAAGTTCAAGTTCGCGGCCAGGCAAATACACGTGCAAACATATTCCTTTATACTGCGCTAGTTTGGGACATCGGAACTTGGCGCCATGGTATGCATGATATTGAGACGTCGGAGGTCAGTAAGGAAAGTAAATAATTAAGTCCGTCAGGGAGCGACAGGTAGCGGGTGAGGGTGGTGGTGATACAGGAAGACGATGCTGTCCATGCATGCGCGTTCGATACTTTTATGTGTCCATCTCCCGCCGCCTCCAGTTCCGCGCCGCCCCACGCATTATAGTCATGGTCCAAGCGACCGCCATCCAAAAACCATGGGCCAGATCCGGTCCGAACATCTTCCGCAGCCCTTACTAGCACTGCAGCCCGATTCTCCGCCAATATTACCGCCTGGATAATCGTCTAACACCTAATCGCAACATCGAACAGCAAAAACATAAAGAGATGGAAGGGGAGGAATGGGATGGGAAAAGGCGGTACAAATGAGGCAAGGAAAGGGCAAAGGAAGGTACCCTTGCCGGAGAGTTGCTGCTCCGCCTCTGCCGAGGCGTTCTTAGCCCATCTTGCCGTCCTTCTTCTTCTGCTTGCGGGGCGGTGTTACTGGTCGACCCATGTTCATCCCTCCATAAGGGTACTTTGCTTTCTTCTCCGCTGGCTTTAAGATCTACACACGTAGAACCAGTTAGGTGGTGCCAATATAAGCAGGGCACAGCACACCTGGAAGGAACATAACAATGTCTCATCTACGCTCATCATCGCACCAGCGTTGTCAAATTCTCCACAGTAATTTGGCGCCGAAAAAAGTGTTACAAGCTGACGCTTTGCAAAAAATTCATATCCGTCCTCGACGACCTGGATGAAAAGCCAGCCATCAGTACCTGCTTTCACACGAACGGATCAAGTGAAAGTCTTTGCAAAGGTGCATCGAGGGAAGCCCACGAATAGCTACGATCATCTGCAAGTTCCATCCGCGCACATAGGCCGGACACAGCTGCGGGGGAACGACGGCCGTCTGAAGACACACCTGATGTGCCCGGCAAATGAGATCCATGTCATGTTTCTGTAAGAAACGCGAGACGACATCTGGCCCGAAGGTAAACGATACGCCTCGATCGTTCTCTGACCAGCCGGTGATGTCCTTGTCCGGATCTGACCATAATAGGTCGCAGAGCAAGCCTGAAACCCATTCCCACGTGAGTAGAAGGGAGGACTAGAGGGTATAGTGCGCACCTGTATCGGGAACGTCGGTCGGTCGCATGACTCGTCTAATTTGTTCCATGGACTGAAGATCAGGACTAAGGCCACCATGCATAGTGAAAATCTTTTCATCGATGATAGCGGCAATGGGTAGACAGTTGAAGCAATCTGTAAATGTCTTCCAGAGCTTGATGTTGTAACGTCGCTTGCCTGTATGCATTTAGCTCAGGATGTGACCAAGTCAGAGCATAGGAAGAGCGAACATTCGTCGTAAAAGCCATAAATACGATTTATACTAGCGCATTCATGGTTACCGCGGAGAATAAAGAAATTCTCAGGATATTTGATCTTGTATGCCAGCAGGAGGCAAATCGTTTCTAGGGATTGCTTGCCGCGGTCGACATAATCACCAAGGAAAAGATAGTTCGCTTCCGGTGGGAAACCGCCATACTCAAAGAGCCGCAGTAGATCATAGTATTGCCCGTGGATGTCCCCTGGTCCCAGTGGTAAACAAGTTTCACTTGAGAAACAAGAGACAGTAAACATACCACAAATCTTTATGGGAGCTTCCAACTCCAACAGAATGGGCTGATTGATGAAAATTTCACGGGCTTTGGTGCAAAGATATTTAATTTCGTACTCTTGGAGCTGAACGGGCTTCCCAGGTCGATTTCCTCGGACTACGCAAGGGCCTTGTGAGCATCATACAACCATCAAAGAGGTGATTCGGACAAAGAGAGGACGACAAATTGCAGAATGACCGCAATGATGAGGTGACGAGAGCGGGATATGCCTGGACAGGGGGGTGTCCCTGCCCTTTCGGCGTTCTCTACGGTCTGGGATGGTGGCCGCATAACGGAGCGAGGTGATGTCACCCTATGGTACGTCGAGGCTCTCAAGGAAGGGATGCCACCAGCAATACGAAACAAAGGATCAATCGATGTGCCACGGCACCCGCAAATCATGATCTTACTAGCAAAGAAGGAAGACGTACCTTCGAGCAGACGGTCAATGACCGAGTCAAGATCGATTTCAGTGGTGTTATCCCCCATGGAAAAGGCGTCCAAATATCGTAAGAGTGCAGCGAAATATGCGCTTGACGGACGTCCGGGGTGAGTTGGAGCTCAGGTGTTGTTGATAAGATGGTGGGGAGAGTAAGGAGGGTTGGGTGATGCTTCGAAAGCGGAAAAGTGGGGGTGTGGGAACAGGACCTGAACAGGACCAGTAATTTTTTTTGGAATTTTTTTTTTGGAGAAAGGTTATGAGTTCTTTATGCGAGGGGAGGGGGGTGAGGAGAAAGAGGAGGAGAGAAAGGAAACTTGGGCTTAGTTGAGAGAGCTCTTGCGTGAGGCTTGGTTGATCGTGCAACGTTGTCGGCGGTCGGATGCGTCGGAACAGTCGCGCATCGCCTCGCATCACCGTGGGAATATTTATTTCATATCACAACAAATAACGTGATCTACTATTAGGATCCCTCCAGCCTTGCCAGGCCCTCAAGGAAAACCCGTTCCAAGAGCGTATTGAACCTCTCTACGTGTTGCATACTTACAACATGTCCCGTGTCCTTCCACACTACGTGCTCTGCCTCGGGCATGCGCTTACTTAAATGCGCTGAATTTGATGGCCTTACTAAATGATCTTGATCTCCGGTCAGGATCAATACCTTGGGGATGGTTTTGGATATTTGTGCAAGACGTTCGGCTTCCACATGGTGCGTGAACCCCGCCCACATCTGCGAAACAGCCCCGAGGGGTTTTTGGATGCGTGTCATAGTCGCGCGTTCATTATATAGCTTGCAAGGCATCAACACGACGATCGACCTCACTTAACTGAGTACGCACCATGATTTGAACCTCACGGTTTGTCCTGCCCTCAGGATCATTCTCGGCTTTCGCATCCAACCATGAAGGGTTGAAACAAATCTCCACAACGAAGGGAGTACGCCTCTTTTGGTCCTTGATGAATTGTACCCTGGTTTCATTTTCAGATGTCCGTTATGTACGCCACCTCATTGTATTATACCTTAGTCCCTTAGATAAGCCTCAATTCGACGCACCGGAGGAATGTTGAATATAGGAAGCCCTCCGGCTGTCGTCACCGCAAGACTCAGAGAAATAAACCTCTCGGGAATGCGATAGGTTAGCTCTGTGAATGATCTAACAATGCCGGAACTAAGAGAATTTTGGGCTACTAACGCACCCTGCGCAATCATACCGCCCAGGGATAGTCCAACAACATGGACACTACGCCTCTCGGTCCAACCGATGAAATCGAGCAGTACGATGGCATCTTCCGCCATGGCACTCGTCCTGAAGGTTTTGGTATATTAC
>WNGR01009326.1_pt1 | contig 12221 bp, 12 predicted proteins | sample 5407581 | NCBI WGS metagenome assembly WNGR01 (sample SAMN13153383, study PRJNA577476) | soil metagenome | isolation source: 80 cm soil or saprolite under Garry oak tree replicate 2 | place: USA:California | collected 2016-06-15
CATCGCCGAGGGCGTCAGGCTGATCAGCGAGGTGCTGCCGAAGGGGCAGGTTGGCCCGTACCAGCTCCAGGCCGCGATCGCAGCCGTTCATGACGAGGCGAAAAGCGTGGAGGCGACCGACTGGCCGCAGATCCTGGGACTGTATGACCTGCTGGCGCACGTCGCGCCGAGCCCGCTGGTCACGCTCAACCGGGCCGTCGCCGTCGCGATGGTATCCGGCCCGGCCGCCGGGCTGGAGGCCCTCAGCGAGCTCGACGCAGACCCGCGGCTGGCGACCTACCACCGGCTGGTGGCAGTGCGAGCGCACCTGCTGGAGATGTCCGGCGACACCGCCGGCGCGGTGACCAGTTTCCGGGACGCCGCCCGGCGGACGACCAGCCTGCCCGAGCGGCGGTACCTGACCGGCCGCGCGAGGCGCCTGACCGGAAGTTGATTCCGCTGCCGATGTAGAGAACCGCTGCCTCACTCCGACCCACCAGCGAGCGGACGCAGAACGCGGCCGCACGGAGAAGAGGTGCTGGAGATGAGCAAGGTAATTCTGGGCATGTCGATGTCGCTGGACGGCATAGCGGGCGGTAACGCCGACGCTGCTGGCATGGCTCTCCACGAGGCGATCCTGGGCTGGGTGTTCCCGCTGCGCAGCTGGCGTCAGGAGCAGGGCCAGGAAGGCGGCGAGGACTCGGTGGATTCGCGGGTATGGGCCGAGGAGTTTGCCCGGATCGGACCGCAGGTCATCGGGCGCACGATGTTCGACTTCGGCTACCCGCACTGGGGCGAGAACCCGCCGTTCCGCGCGCCGGTCTTCGTCCTGACTCACCGTGGTCAGGAGCGCATCGACAAGGCCGGCGGCACCAGCTACACCTTCGTGACCGACGGCATCGAGGCCGCAGTCGAGCAGGCGCGCGCGGCCGCTGGCGGCAAGGACGTGCTGCTGGCCGGCGGGGTGAGCATAGCCCAGCAGGCGCTGGCCGCCGGTCTGGTCGATGAGATCAGCCTGCACGTCGCGCCGATGGTGGCCGGCCGCGGCAAGTCCCTGTTCGGCGCTGGCCAGGTGGAGCTCAGGATCGTCGAGGCCGTCCAAGGCGAGGGCGCCCTCCACTTGCGGTACGAGGTCCGGTAGGCCCGCGTTCCGGTACGCCGTCCCCGCAGACCGCGCCAGATCCTGCGGGGACGGCGGCCTCGACGACGCCGAGCTCGTTGAGGCTGACCAGGTGCAGCGCGAGGTCCTGGAACCGGTCGAGCAGGCTGTAGAGCTCTGACTCATCCCGGACCGAGGCGATGATCCACGTCCAGCCTTGGCCGGACTCGATCGCGACGTCGCCGAACAGGCCTGCCACCAGCGGCCCGCACTCGCCGCGCAGGCTGATCCGGTACCGGTATCCCGCGTCGCTTAACGCGGTCTTCATAGGGCATCCCTCCGGCGGACGGCCCGGACTGCTGTGTTTGTCCGGGCCCGGCGTCGCGGTCTCAGCGCAGAGCCGAGTGCTCCTGCCTTCATCCCCCGGCCAGGGGTGATTCGTCTTCACCCGTCGCGGCCTGTTTACCCGGGTGAGCTCATCTACCTGGGTGAGCTCAGGCGGTAACCCCGGCAGTGCTCGCTACGTGAAGTCGATATTCCGGCCCCTGGCGATGGCATCATGCCGGGTCGAGACGCCAAGTTTCCGGTAGATCGCCCGGGTGTGAGTCTTGACCGTGTTCTGCGACAGATAGAGTTCCCGGCCGATCTCGCGTAGCGACAATGTGCCGCGGAGCAGCCGCAGCACTGTCTCTTCACGCTCGGTCAGCGTCATTTCCCGTGGTCGGCCTCCGAGGCGCCGTACGAGCCTGTCCAGCCTGGCGAGCTGAGCGTCCGCGCCGGCCGGTGACGAGTTCAGCAGCTGCCTGGCCTCCTCGATAAGCGCGACGGCTGCCGGGCGATCGCCGGTGTCGAGCAGCACGGGTGCGAGCCTCAGCAGGATCTCCACAGTGGGCCACGGGTTGGGGCCGGAGTGCCTGTGCCGGATTTGGAGTGCGCGCTCGAGCTCGCCGCGGGCCTCCAGGAGCCACCCGCGGCGGGCAGAAACCGCGCCGACGGCCGCGTAGGCGAGGGAACTCTGCGGCGCCTCGCCGAGACCGAGGTCAGCGTCGGCCACGATCTCTCGAGCGGTGCGTGCATGCTGCTCTGCCTCAGCCAGGTCTCCCTGGTCGACCGCGATCAATGACAGAATGGCGAAGCCCAGCATGCGGATAACCGCGATGGACCCGGCGCCGGACACGGCCGCGTGCGCCTGCGCGGCGGCAGCATCGATGTCGCCCGACCAGTAGAGGGCTTCCGCCCAAGAGACCCGCGCCAGGGCATGCCACGGCGACGCCGGGTCGGTTTCCAGCGCGACGGCCTCGGCTGCCGCATCGCGCATCGGTCCGATGCCCTCGAATCCGAAGGTGCCTTTCAGCAGCGCCGCGGACGAGCGTATGGACCGGATGCCGTCCGGAAGCGGTCCCTCGTGCTTGCCTTCCTCGACGATGGGCAGCCAGCGCCGCAGGGATTCCCGGTCGCCGGACAGCGCCGCGGCCCACGCCGCGCAGTGCGCCGCCACCGGGTCAGCGCTGATCCTCTCGGCACCGAGGGTGCTCAGCCAGCGGCGAACGGTCGCCACCTGGCCGGAGTCAACATAGGAGTACCAGTGCTTGGCGATGAGGTTGATGACCCCGGCGACATCACCGGCGGCATGTGCGTGACTGATCGCCTCGTCCGCCGAGCCTGACCGACGAAGCCAGGCACTCGCGCGATCGTGCAAAGCCGGCACGATTTCCGGCTCGGTCCGGGCGAGCTCGCTGCGGAGCACCTGCGCGAAGAGATGGTGATAACGGAACCAGCGCCGGGTGTCATCAAGCGGCACCACGAAGAGATTTTCGCGCTCGAGGACGTCAATGGTCTCGGCCGAGTTGGCCGACCCGACCACGGCGTCGCACAGGGGCGCGCAGAACCGGCCGAGAAGAGACGTCCGCGCGAGGAACTGCCGGATTTCGCTCGGCTGGCGGCTGAGCACCTCCTCGGCCAGGAAGTCGACGACGAACCTGCTGTCGCCGGTGAAGTGGCGGATGAAGGCACTCGGCGACGGGTGCCCGCGCAGCGACAGCGCTGCGAGGTAGATACCCGCTGGCCATCCCTCGGTCCGGTCGACCAGATCGACCAGGTCGGGCCGACTGAGCTCGATACCGGCGACCGCAGCGACGAGCTCTGCCGCCTGCGCGGCCGCGAAGCGCAGCTCCCGCGCCCGGATCTCGGCCATCTCGCCGACCGCCCGCAAGCGGGCCAGCGGCAGCGGCGGGTCAACCCGGGTTATCAGCACGAGCTGGACAGTTGGCGGGAAGTGCTGCAGCAAGAACGCGACCTGGTCGTGGCAGCTGCGTTCCTTGATCACGTGGTAGTCATCCAGCACGAGGACAACCGGCTCCGGAAGCGCGGCCAGCTCGTTAGCCAGGACCGGGAGCAGCGTTCCCGCGATATCGGGAGCCCGAGCCCGGAGAGCGCCCAGGAGGTCATCGGCATCGAGCTTCGGGCAGGCTCGCTGCAGCGCGCACACGACATGCCACCACAGCCGACCGGCATCATTATCGCCAGGATCAAGAGAGACCCACCCGAACGGGCGGCGTTCGGCCTGGCTGGAAAGCGATTGCGCTACGAGAGTGGTCTTGCCGAAGCCCGCAGGGGCGTCAACCAGGATGAGTTTGGCGGTAACGGCAGCCATGTAGTCAAGCAGCTCCTGGCGCTTCACCCATTCCTTGCGTGCGGTGGGAGCATGGAGCTTCGTCTCGAACGTCGCGTTCATCGCCGCCCATCCGGCAAGGGCCCGCGTCGAGAGGCGTTGCCCTGGCTTCTGCGACGGTCCGCTCCGGGCCATGGCCGACACGGCCGGTGCGGGGGCGGAACTCAGACGATCAGCCCCTGGAGCATCGGTGGCGACTTGCAGATCTGCGCTGCTCATTTGACTCCCGGCCAGTAGTTCCCGCCGCTGCCGGGGTCTCGAGCAGCCCGCTCACCTCCGCTCAGCACCATCGCCGCAGGTCGTGGAGCGGGCCTGCAGAAGATATGCCAACCGCGTGAACGATCCACTTTAACATCGGACATTTGGACCTGCTGCCGGCCGGCGATGGCGATCCTGTCGTCCACGCCGGGAGGCGAGCCAGGTACTCCGCCGCCTCTGCCCTGCCGCGATCGGCGATCGAGCGCCTTCTAGCCGTAGCGAGTGAGTGGTCCTGACACCCCCACGGCAGCCGCGTGGTCACATTTTTCTGACCTCACGGGTCATACAAGCGACGAACCACAGAACCAGGAGGTCTCATCGATGGCGACAGCCACCTCTTCCACCCACCAGCCTCGCGACCCGAAGGAGCCGACCAAGACGGCCTCATATCTCGCACCCATCGACAAGCCGAAGGGCTTGATGCTGAAGTTTCTCTACTGGTTCACGCGTCGGCAGTTCGGCAAGGTGCCGGGCTGGTTGACCGTGTTCAGCGCCCGCATGCCGCTGACGTTCACCAACTGGATGGGAAAGGTCTACAAGCTCAACAAGAAGCTCAAGCTCTCGTCGGATACCGTGGCGCTGGTCCGCGCGCGCGTCGACAGCATCAACACGTGCACGTGGTGCATGGACGCCGGCAGGTGGTATGCGATCAACAAGGCGCCGCACTACCTGCCGAAGCTCGACGCCCTCGGCGAGTACCAGACAAGTCCGCTGTTCAGCGACAAGGAGCGCGCGGCGCTCGATTTCGCCACCGAGCTGACGGAGCAAAAGCACGTGAGCCCGGAGACGGTCGCGGCGCTATCGCGCCACCACTCAGAGCGCGAGATCTGCGAGATCGTCTGGCTCGTCTCCAGCAATCACCTCTTCAACATCAACAACGTCGGGCTGGGCATCGGCTCAGATGGGCTGTGCGACATCAGCAGAAGGCCCTAATCCGCCGCCGACGGGCGCGGGCAGAGCGGCTGGCCGGGATGCTGGCCGGGCTGAACCCGGATTACCGGGCTGCTCTTGCCGCGGCATTGCCCGCCATGGACGCCCTCGGCCGACCCCGCAGATCCGGTTACAGCTCGCGGCGCTCGAAGCTGATCACGCCGAGCGTCAGGACCAGGGCGAACCAGACGGCCGCCCAGATAAGGTAGGAACCAGCCGGGGCCGCAGCGAAGAACGGGTTGCCCCGGTCTCCGCCGCTGGACTGGAAGGCCAGGTAGGGCGCGGGCTCGAGGTAGTAGATGGCGCCGTGCCACAGCGCGTCGGTGGGCAGCAGGTACTCACTGACCACGCTGACCGTGTGCATGGCCGGGATGCTGAACGTCTGGCCGAGGGAGCCAACCACCCCGGCCAGCCAGGCCATGCCGAACAGGGCCACGCCGGTCACGCCCGCGGCCAGGGCCGACAGCCGGGTGCTGAGCAGCAGGACCAGGGTGAGCAGGGCGACGCTCTCGGCGAACAGGAAGGCCCCCGCGGCCGCGGGATCCGGCGGCGTGAATCCGCTGACCCAGAACACGATGCCGTCCTGCAGGCCGCTTACGAGGGCGGTATAAGCCCCAAGGATGGCGACCAGCCCGAGCCACTTGCCCACAAGGACGTCGCTGCGCCGCACCGAGCGGGTGACCACGGCCTGCAGTACGCCGGAGTCGATCTCGGTCGACACCGCGAGCGAGGCAACGGCCGACGCGCTGAGGGCGAGGATAAAGCTGAACATGAACATGAACAGGATGAAGGCCTCGGGAACCGCACCGCCGAGCTCGCCTGAGGTCAGCTTGGAGGTGTGGCTGAGCCGGTAGAAGCCCCAGGCGCTCAGGGCGACCATAGCGAGGCAGATCACGGCGAGCGCGGCGATGAGCTTGCGCCGCAGCGTCTCCCGCAGGGTCAGGGCCGCGATGATCCAGATTGCCGTCATTCCTCCTCCAGCAGTTCGAGAAAGCGGGCTTCCAGGCTCTGCTGCTGAGGCATGACCGCCTCCACGCGGCCGCCGCGCGCGACGATCAAAGCCACCACGTCGGGGACCTGCCCGGCGGCCAGGTCCCGGACGAGCAGCCACTCCCCCTCAGCGCTCCACCGGCCCGGAGCCGGCGGGGCCCGCCACCAGCCGTCGGGCAGCCCGGTCGCCCGGAGCCGGACGCTGGATGAGCGCCCCCGCAGCTCGGCCAGCGTGCCGGTGGCCAGGGACCGGCCCTGGCTGATGACCGACACCCGGTCGCAGACCTGCTCGGCCTCCTGCAGGAGGTGGGTGTTCAGGAAGACCGTGGTGCCACGGCCGCGCAGCTCCCGGATGATCGTCCGGACCTGATGTCGCCCGACCGGGTCCAGGGCACTGGTCGGCTCGTCGAGGATGACCAGCGCGGGCTCGCCGAGCAGGGCCGTGCCCAGGCCGAGACGCTGCTGCATGCCCTTGGAGAACGTGCCGACCTTGTCGTCACCGCGCCCGGCCAGGCCCACGGTCGCCAGGGCGTCATCGGCCGCGGCCCGCCGCCGCGCCCGGGGCAGGGCCAGCAGGCGGCAGTGCAGCTCAAGGACCTCGCGGGCGGTCAGCCAGCTCTGGTAGCGGAACAGCTCAGGCAGGTAGCCGATGCGGCGGCGGGTTTCCCGGTCCCCGGCCGGGGCGCCGAGGACCAGGGCCTCGCCGCCGGTCGGGCGGGCCAGGCCGAGCAGGAGCTTGACCGCGGTGGTCTTGCCCGCCCCGTTAGGACCGAGGAACCCGAAGACCTCGCCCCGGCTGACCGTCATCGACAGCCCGGCCAGCGCGACCGTGCGACGGTACTGCTTGCGCAGCTCGATCGTGTGCACCGCCGGGGACGGCTCGCGGCCCGGCCCCGCGCCGCCGGGCGCGGGCCGGGCCGGGGCCTGCGGTTTAGCCGAGCTGGCGGGCGACATTCAGGATGTCCGTCTGGTTCAGCAGGCCGGCCACGCCGTGCACGACCCCGTCGGTGCTTTCCCAGACCACCCCGGCGGCCACGCCGGAGCCGGTCAGCAGCACCGCCGGCGAGCGGCCCACGGTGACATGGCGGCCGGTCATGCCCGGCGGGACGGGGACGGGGAGCGCGGTGGTGCCGAGCATCCGGATCTCCTGGGCCAGGCCGGACGGCAGGCCCGGCCGGGACAGCAGGAACGCCTCCAGCTGTCTGGCGGTCGCCCCGGTCGAGGTGGCCACCGGGCGCTGCATGGCCGCGATCACGAGGGTGGTGAGCTTGCTGGCCCCGGACGCGCTGCCGTACTGGACGACGACGCCGGGGCCGCCGTTGACGACCAGCGTGCTGCCGCCGACCGCGCCGCCAGCATCCTGGCTGAAGCGGATCGTGACCGTCAGCCTGGGCTGGACCATGACCCTGGACACCGGGCCGACCCCGGCCGGGAGGCTGGCCGGCATGGTGACCGGCAGGTGCGTCTGCGCCCGGGCCTGTGCCAGCGAGGCTGCTGCGACGGCCGGGCCGGCCGAGGTCCAACTCAGCGTCCCGAAGGCCAGCTGGCGGGTACCGGACGGCGGCAGCCCGTCGCTGACCTGGGCGACGCCGATCTGGGTGATGCTGGAAATGGCCCGCAGGTCACCCGGGCTGACCGGGACCGGCGCCACGTGCGTCGGGGTGTAGACGGTGCTGAGCGCGGCCGCGGCGCCTGCCCCGGCCACCACCACGCCCGCGGTCACGAGCGTTCCGGTGCCGAGCGAGAGCCGGGCCATCCACCGCGGCCGGCCAGAACGGACGGAGGTCCGGGCCGCTGGCCCCGGCTCGCGCAGCCGCGCCTGCAGCCGCGCCCAGGCCAGATCCGGGTCGGCGCTCATGTGCGGCGCTGTGAGCAGGCGGGCGGCCAGGCGGGCGTCCTGCGTGATCGTGGTGTGGCGGGCCTGGCAGCGGGTGCAGGCCGCGAGGTGCGCTTGCGCGCCATCCGGAACGGCCATCAGCTCGTCATGGAGCCGGCGCAGGACCGGGCTGGAAACGTGGCTCATCGCTGGAGCTCCTTGCGTAGTGCTGACTCGGCGCGGCGGAGCATGGTGCCGACGTGCCCCACCTTGACGTTCATGGCCTCGGCCACCTCGGCGTAGCTCAGCCCGCTGTGCCGGAGCACCAGCACCGCTGCCGAGCGCCGGGGCAGGCGACCGAGGGCCTGCCTGACCTCGGTCGCGGACTCGGCGTCCAGGACCGCTTCCTCTGGGCTCGGCGGCGCGACCGCGACGCCGCTGAGCTGCTGCCGGCGGTCCCGGCGCCGTTCGCCGCGAACCGCGTTCAGGCCGGCGTGGGCGGCCGCGGCCCGCACCCAACCGACCGCGTGATCGCACCGATCCGGGTCAGGGAACCGGCGCAGCGCCGCGATGAACACGTCCTGCGCCACGTCCTGGGCGGCCTGGGAGTCACCGACCACGCCGAAGGCGATGCGCACGACCGCGGGATAGTGGTCGCGGAAGAACGTCTCGAACGGCGAGAACGCTGCCTGTGGCGGCGCCACCCCCGGACGGATCACGTAGCTGGCTTTCATGTCGTCCTCTCTGCCAGCTAAGCACCGCCGGGTCCGGCAATGTGACAGGCGGCGGCTCACCGGATCGCGCTCACCATACGATGAAGCGGATCGCCCAGCTCGCCCATGACCGGGCTTATCAGCCACCCGCAGCGGGCAATCCCAGCTCTCAGTAAGACGCACGACGGGGTGGGTAGGCTGCACGACGGAGCCGGGTAGGCCGCACGACGGGGCGGGCAGGCCTGCATGGCGGGCCGGTCGCGCCGGAGATGCGGGCCTGGCAACAGCATTGCCACGGCAGGCGGTGTAGGTTAGGTTAGCCTTTCCTAATGATCGATGACAGCACCGTACCCCGTGGCCTGAGGAGGCCCCGCTGTGAGTTCCGCGCAGATCGCCGCGCTCGGTGCGATAGCCGGGTTCACCATCTTCCTGGGCCTGCCCATCGGCAGGTTGCGCGAGCCGATGCCCAAGCTCCGGGCGATGCTGAGCGCGACAGCGACTGGCATCTTGATCTTTCTGCTCTGGGACGTGCTTGACCACGCATGGTCGCCTGTCGACGCCGCACTAAGTGATCACAGGTACGTCTCGGCGTTCGGCAACGGGGCAGTTTTCGCGCTGTGCTTTGGCGTCGGCCTGGCTGGCTTGGTCTACTTCGACCGGTGGATCGCACGGCGCGGTGCTCACTCGCTCGGCCCTGGTGCGGCCTCGGTTGCTGAACTGGACGTCAAGCGGACTGGTCTCGCCCGCCTCAGCGATCTGCCGATGATGATCGCCATCGGTATCGGCCTGCACAACTTTGCCGAGGGCCTCGCCATTGGCAACTCAGCTGCCCAGGGTGAGCTGCAGCTCGCAGTCCTGCTGGTCATCGGTTTCGGGCTGCACAACGCAACGGAGGGCTTCGGAATCGTCGCGCCCATGGCAGCGGCCGGGCGGCATCCCTCCTGGGGTTACCTGTTCGTGCTCGGGCTCGTCGGCGGCGGTCCCACTTTCGCAGGAACCCTGGTCGGCCAGAGTGTCGTCAATGACACGATATCCATCGGTTTCCTGGCCCTGGCCGCCGGATCCATTCTCTACGTCGTGATCGAGTTGCTGGCGGTCGCGCGCAAGCAGGCGCTAAAGGAGATCACTACCTGGGGCATCCTGCTCGGTGTCCTGCTGGGCTTCGCTACGGACGCCATTGTCACGGCCGCCGGAGCCTGACCCAGCGACAGATGGCGGCTCCTCACGTAGCGGTGCCAGCAGCCTCGGCCGGCGGCGGGAACACACGGGTCTGATGCGCGGCTGAAGGGTGCGTGAGATCCGCCACCTGGCCGTCAGCGACCAGGCGGCGGTGGCTCGTCTGCCAGTCCGGGAGATCCGGGCTGGCCTGCTCCCAGTCCACGAACGTCGCCTCGTCGCACAGGTGATCCAGGAGCGCCATCGTGCCCAGGTGCGGTTCAGCGCTCACAAAGGCTTCCATCAGGCGGCGTTCTTGCCAGGCGGTGACGGTCCACCATGCGTTGTTCGCGTCGGCGAGCACGTCCGCGCCGAGGTTGCCATCGGACTTCTGGGCCTGCTCCAGCGCAGCGGCGGCGTGAGTGAAGAACTCATCCAGGAGCGCCGGATCCCGCAGCCGAAGCCGGGTTACAACGATGACCGGCATTATGATCTCCCCTCTGGGCTCAGTCGGCCCGGGCCCGTTTCCGCCCTATCACCAGGTAGGCGAGGCTGCCGACAGTGTTCATCGCGCTCGCGGCCCGCCAGAGCTTCTTGCTGCCCCGCACCTGATCCGCGGGACGCCGCCGAAGGTCCCGCCAGGTCAGCGCGGTGATCGCCGCATGCACCACCAATATGGGGATGAATACTGCCACACCAGCGGGGCCTGCTTGTCGGCTCTCCGCGCATTCTCAATAGCGCCGAACTCGACGATGGGCGCGAGGCGGCTCGTCGTCACAGATACCAAGCCGGAGGGGCCTGATGGCCAGCGTTCACCGCGGACGGGTAGTCAGTCTGGGAGTTCATATCGTCGACATTCTGGGGCGGCCGGTTACCCACATCCCGCCAGGCCAGGGCCGCCAGCTGCTCGACGAGATCCGCATAACCGTGGCTGGCACGGCTGCGGGCACGAGCGTTGACCTGGCCAAGCTCGGAGCTGAGGTAATCGCCATGGGTGCCATCGGTGACGATCTCCTCGCCGACTTCCTGATCTCGGTGCTCGGCAGCTACGGCATCGAAACGCGCCTGCTCGCACGTAAGTCCGGACTGCAGACGTCGGCGACGATGCTGCCGATACGCCCGAACGGGGAGCGGCCTGCGCTCCACACGCCAGGAGCGACCTCGTCACTTACGCAGGCGGACGTCGACATGGCCAGCGTCGCGACGGCAGACGTCCTGCACGTCGGCGGTCCGGACGTGCTCGGTCCGTTCGCCGGGGAGCCGCTCCGCGGCGTGCTTGAGTTCGCCAGAAGCAGGGGGGTGACCACGACAATGGACGTTCTCACGCCCGGCGACGCCACGGCCTGGGCCAGGCTGCAGCCCCTCCTTAAGCATGTTCAGTACTTCCTGCCCAATGAGGAGCAGCTCGGCAGGCTTACCGGCAGCGCTGATCTCACCAAGGCGGCTCACAAAGTCCTCGGTTTGGGTTCCGAGGCAGTCCTGGTCAGTCGCGGCGCCGAGGGCAGCGCTCTGATCACTGCCGGCCGGCGTCACGATTACCCTGCGTTCCCGGCGCAGGTCGTCGACACCACAGGATGCGGTGACGCCTGCTCCGCGGGGTTCATCATCGGGCTACTGCGAGGCTGGCCGGTGCAGGACGCGGCCTGGCTGGGCATGGCGGCAGCATCGCTGGTGGTGAGCGGGCTCGGGTCGGATGCAGGCATCATCGACCTCGAAGGGACCATGGAGGTTTTCCGGCGGCATGCGCCCGGTGAGGTCGTCCGCCGGGTGTCTGGGTCCCTGTCCTGAGGGGCGGGCGGCGGCCTGGATCGGGCCGCCGATGAGTTTCTGCCAGCCGTCTCGTCCCCTACCACGGATGCCTCCCGCACCTGGGGTGCGGGCCAGGGGCAAGCAGGGCGCGGCCAGCCAGAACGGTTTATTTGGTTCGCCGGTTCAGCTGAGCTGCCGGTAGGTTCGTGATTCGGACGTTGATCAGGAAGGCATGGTGTCACAGATGAGCTCGGGGCCGGCGATTCTGGTGGAGGGCCTGACCAAGTCATTCGGGGAAGTGCGCGCGCTGCGCGGCATCGATATTTCGGTGCCGCGGGACGGTGCTCGGGGTGCTAGGACCAAACGGCGCGGGCAAGACGACCGCCGTGCGCATCCTGACCACACTGCTGCTTCCCGACCAGGGGCGGGCCCTGGTGGAGGGCCGCGACGTGGTGCGGGAGGCGGCCGCGGTCCGCCGCTCGATCGGGCTGTCGGGCCAGTCGGCAGCCATCCAGGAGGAGCTGACCGGCCGGGAGAACCGAGGAAGAACAGCCAGGGAAAGGCCTCCGCGGCCGCCGCCGGCCGGGCAAGAAGGACAAGGACATGGCGAGGGCGGCGTCATGACCGCCGTTGTCGTTCCCGCGGCCGAGCCGGGCCTGCTCACCCGGACCCGCTGGGCCGTAAGTGACACGCTCACCATTACCCGGCGCAACCTGCTGGTCTGGATCCGGGTGCCCGCGTACATCGTGTTCACCGTGATCCAGCCGGTGATGTTCGTGCTGCTGTTCGTCTATGTGTTCGGCGGCGCGATCCCGATCCCTGGCGGCAGCTATGTCGACTTCCTGATGCCGGGGATCATCG
>WNGR01006762.1_pt1 | contig 12220 bp, 8 predicted proteins | sample 5407581 | NCBI WGS metagenome assembly WNGR01 (sample SAMN13153383, study PRJNA577476) | soil metagenome | isolation source: 80 cm soil or saprolite under Garry oak tree replicate 2 | place: USA:California | collected 2016-06-15
CGAGCGGCCGCGGCGCCGTTCCCGTAGCTCATCGAACGATCGGTTCGCGCCGCCATCACCGGACAGCTCAGGCCCCGTGCGCTCGTACGCCATAGGAGGTCCTGCGGCTCAACCAGTCGGTCCTCCCGCACCTCGTCCGCGATCCCCGCTTCGCAGGAAACCAGCATCTGATGCTGTGTTCCGGCGTTCAGTTGATGCTTGGAATGTCGACTGGTCTCCAGATACGCAGCGGCCCCGCCATCTCAGCCCCCGCCTTCGTGGGGAGCACTCCGGCCGAGTCTTCGTCGACGGCTGGTTGCCGTGCTCGGCGTCCTCGTGCTCCGAAGCGCGCCAGCCCCTCTCGAGCGCCCCCGGCGGGCATCGCGGCATCTGGCTACGACCGAGCGCTGTGGCGCGGGTGTTGAGCGCTGCTATCGGACGCGACGCAGTTGGCCTGGCGGCTCTCCAGCCGGCGCGAGGGTCGTCGCAAGCTGTTTACCGCGCCTGTACTCGTTGTGCCATGCCACACGGTACGTGAGTACTGCGGCGACGCCTGGAGCTCGCATCAGAGGAACCGCCCGCGCTCCTTCAGACAATCGCGATTGCGGAAGGATCGCGGACCCTAGGTCGAGTGAGGCCCACTCCTGCAAGACGTGGTAGCCCATGGCTTCGCCGGCGTATACTTGGAGGTGAAGACCCGCCGACGCAAAGAGCGCTCGCGTGGTGCGAGCGAGGCCGCATTGGTCCGGCACCATGACGAAGGTGTCCGCGGCGAGACTCTTCAGGTCCACTTCGTCGGCGTTCGCTTCGATTCCCCGTCGCGGGACGTAGTAAAGGGGCTCCTGGCAGACCGGCGCCGACCTGATGGAGCTCGCGTACTCCGTCTCTGGTAACAGAGCAATGTCCACGGTGTGCTCGCTGAGCCGCTGCAGGAGGTTGGACAAGTTCTCTTCGATCAGCCGTATCTCGGAGCCGAACCGAGCATCTCGAATGGCGCCGACGATCTGTGTGAGGATGCGAGAGGGAATCAACGGCGAATGGCCGATGACCGTCTTGGAGGGCGCGTGCTGCGCCCTCGCTGCGCCAACGAGTGCGTCGCGGCCGCTCAGGATCTGTTCGATGTAAGGAAGCAGTGTTTCGCCGAACGGAGACAGGCTGACGCGACGTGTGGTGCGTGAGAATATGCGCTCACCCAGCTCTTCCTCGAGCTTCGCGATCGAATTCGAGAGAGCTGCCTGAGTAACCCCACACGTGCGCGCGGCGCGGCTGAACGAGCCCGCCCTGTGAGCTTGAAGCACGTGTTCGAGCTGGGTGAGTGTCATCGAGGGGCCCTCTACGCCACAGCGTACACCCGCACGTCGGGCGGGGCATCGAGCAGGGGCGCGAGCGCGCCCACCACGTCGCGCTCGAAGAGCGGGGTCTTGAGGTAGGCCTCCGCGTTGGCCTTCGATTCGAAGCCGTGCAGCACCTGCACGTCGTCGTCGCGTACCAGGAGCTCCTTCGACCTTGCCCCCGCGATCGTGCGGAGGAACGGAGCCTTATAGTGGTTGTAGACGTCAACGGCGGCAGGACGACGGTCGGCGCGCACCTTCAAAGTGATCTGCAGGTAGACCATGGGAGCATTCTCTCCTTATGCGGCGGGATGCCGCGACGGAACTATGGTCTTCGCGCTGGCCAGCCGGTAGCGCACTCCGAGGAATGTCATCAATTCGCGCGAGCGACGAGCTCGCGCATCATTCGCTGGGTCGATGAGTTCCATTTGTCCGAGTCGTCTTCTGGCGCCGGTATGTGGAATGTAGTTTCGGCGCGTCGGCAACGCAGGCCGGTTCCGCACGAAAGAGGCTCCGCCGAACGGTTACTTGTGAGAGCGGGCATGAGCGCAAGATCGCTTCCCTCGAACGGGGCAAGGGCGGCGTTTCGACGCTGCTCCGCCTCGTGCGGTGGAGATACAGCATTCGGGTCGTCGACTGTTGGTGTTAGGTGGGCAGGAGGAGGACCACAGGCGATTTGGCCGTAGCGTGGAAGCGGCTAGGGGAGACGCCGGACTCGCGCTGGAACATGCCGTTCGAGCGGCCGCCGGCCGATCCGGCTCTGCACCGACTCATCGCGCCTCTGAGCGAGGTGTGGCCGGGCCTCAAGATCCATATCTGAGGGACACGCGCGGCCGGCCCGCCTTGTTGGCGAGGACGTCGTCGTCCTGTTGCAGCACTCTCCCGGCTCAGGAGGAGCCCGTCGCGCGTCACCGTCCGCCGGGCCGGCGGACATCCAGCGCCTTCATCCGCGACTTGAGCGTCGAGGGGCTGAGGCCGAGGAGCTGCGCGGTGCCGCCGTCGCCCGAGATCCGCCAACCCGACCTCTCCAGGGCCGCGACGATGTTGTCCTTCTCGAGCTGACGCATCTGCTGCTCGCTGAGGATCTCGCCGCCGCGCGGCGCGCCGCCCTGCGGGACTGGATCGGATGCGGGCAGGACGCGCTCGAGGTCAAGCCTCCCGCTTCGCGATGTGATGATCGCCCGCTCCACGATGTTGCGCAGCTCGCGGACGTTCCCGGGCCAGGAGTACGACCGGAGCGCGGCGACATCGGTCGCGCCTATGGGCGCCAAGGTCTTCCCCATCGCTCGCGCGAGCTTCTCCGCCATCGCCGACGCGATATGGATGACGTCGTCGCCCCGCTCGCGGAGCGGCGGCAGGGGCAGCGGGAACACGCTCAGCCTGTAGTAGAGGTCCTCGCGGAACGTCCCGGCTCGCACCGCGCGCTCGAGGTCCCGGTTCGTCGCGGCGATGACGCGGACGTCGACCTTCCGTGTGCGCGTCGCGCCGACGGGCTCGAACTCGCCCTCTTGGAGTACCCGGAGCAGCTTTCCTTGCAGCTCGAGCGGCAGCTCGCCGATCTCGTCCAGGAAGATGGTGCCGCGGTCCGCGAGCGCAAAGCGCCCCTCGCGCCGCTGCGTCGCCCCGGTGAACGCCCCGCGCTCGTGCCCGAAGAACTCGCTCTCGATGAGCGTCGCCGGGATTGCGGCGCAGTTCACCTTCACGAGCGGCCCCTCGCGCCGCGCGCTCCGGTCGTGGATCGCCTGCGCGAAGAGCTCCTTCCCTGTCCCCGTCTCGCCGAGGATGAGGACGGAGGCGTCGGTCGCCGCGACCTGGGCCACGCTGTCGAGGACGGCGCGAAGGGCCGGGCTGTGGCCGAGGATCTCGCCGAAGCCCTCCCGCGCTGCCAGCTCCTCGCGCAGGTACTCGGCCTGGGACGTGAGCTGGCGGATCGTGCGCTCCGCCTCGAGGCGCTCGCCCACGTTCCTGAGGATTAGCGTATACCCGGGCCGCCCGCGCACGTCGAAGCGGGAGAGCGTCGCCTCCGCCGGGAATGGCGCGCACCCCGCCGGCTCGGCGACGAAGGCGGGGATCCACAGGTGGCGATCCTCACCGGTCCGACGCTCCAGCTCCTCCGCCATCGCGCGGAGGTTCGCGGTCGCCGCCGCTCCGAGGAGCGCCTCGACGTGCGAGCCGCGAAACGCTCCCGGGCACCCGAGCACCTTCTCCGCAGCGGGGTTCATCCTAGCGATCCGGAGGTCGCCCTCGAGGACCACGATCGCGTCCATGGCGCTGTCGATGAGGCGCGCCAGCTCCTCCCGGGAGTCTCTCAGCTCCGCCTCGAGGCGCAGCCGGCGCATTTCGGCGCGGGCGCGGGTCGCGAACAGCTGGAAGAGCGTGACGATGCGCGGCTCGGCCGTGAGCGGGCGCACGTCCACGACGGCGACGTGCCCCATCACGCGGTCGCCCTCGAGGAGCGGGACGCCGAGGTAGCTCACGACGCCGGCCGACCGGAAGCTCTCGGGCGGCGCCAGCGGCGCTGTCTCGTCCCAGTCGCGGATGTGGACCAGCCGGCGCTCCCGGATCGCGATCTCGCACGCCGTGCCCGCGATGGGGTACTCGAACCCGTCGATCCACCCGTTCCCGAACCAGAACGCGAGCGCCCGCAGCCTGTCCACGCGCTCGTCGAACTCCGTGATCCACGCTCCATAGGTGTCGAGCGTCCCAGCGAGATTGCGGACGAGCGCGCGGTAGAAGTCGCTCCCCGTCTCCGAGGCCGTGCCCTCGACGACCGCCCGCAGGGCAGCCTCCTCGTCGATCCGCCGCCGCAGCGCGAGCTCGGACGTCACCATGTGAAGCCTCCGGCGCGGGTCTTCATAGCGGTTGCCGACTCGCGGTGCGCGCCGAGCGGCGACCGCCCGCCCGCGAGAGCTCGCCAGCGCCGATAGCGAGATCTCGCCGCGGACGAGATCTCGCCCGTCCCGCGCGGGGACTGGAGACGCGATTCTGCGCGGAATTGCAGGCGGTGCCGCGCCGCCGGCCCGTGGCACGGCGCCTGCGAACGCCTCGGTTCGCCCCGCGACGACCAACCGAAGGGGGCGAACGGAGAACGACATGCAGCAGACCGACCCGAGCCAAGCCATCCCCACGACCGCGAAGCGCTCGCGCACGCCCGTGCCGATGAACGGCATCGATACCCCCACGCTGTTCGCGACCATCGGCGCGCTGCGCGCCCAGCCGGAGCTGGCGCGCTTCCGCTTCCGCGCCACGAACGCGTGGGTCCAGGGCACGCACAGCCGCAGCCGCCTCGAGACGTTCGAGGGCGCTGGAGGCGCCCAGAAGCACGTCCAAGAGTTCAGTTACGACGCCGACCACCCGCAGGTGCTGGTGGGGCGCGATCACGGGCCGACGCCCGCCGAGTTCCTCCTCCACGCGCTCGCTTCCTGCATCACCGCCGGCATCGCGAACGTGGCCGCTGCGCGCGGCGTGACGCTCTACGAGGTGGAGTCGACGGTGGAGGGCGACATCGACCTGCGCGGCATCCTCGGCCTCTCGAGCGAGGTGCGGAACGGGTACGAGGGCATCCGGGCCAGCTTCAAGGTGAGGGGCGACGGATCGCCCGAGAAGATGCGCGAGATCGTCGAGCAGTCGCGGGCGCGGTCGGCCGTGTACGACGTGCTCACCCGGGGCGTCCCGGTGACGATCTCCGTTGACGCGAAGTGAATGCAGCGCCGCCGCCGGTGCTCGCGCGTGAGGCGCGATGCCGGCAGCCCCTTCCCCTCTCTCTCGAGGAGTCGATCGCTATGCGTCGCGTGGATGTGGTCGTCGTCGGCGGCGGGCAGGCCGGGCTCGCCATGAGCCGCAGCCTCGCGGATCGCGGCATCGCGCACGTCGTCCTCGAGCGCGGGCGCGTCGGCGAGCGCTGGCGCTCGGAGCGATGGAACTCGCTGCGCCTCCTCACGCCGAGGTGGCAATCCCGGCTTCCGGGCTGGTCGTATCGCGGCGAGCGCCCCGACGGGTTCATGACGCGCCTGGAGGTGGTGGAGTACCTGGACGGCTACGCGCGCTCGTTCGCGGCGCCGGTCGAGTCCCAAGTCACGGTCACGGCGGTGGAGCGGGACCGAGCGGGCTTCCGCGTGACGACCGACCGCGGCGTCTGGATCGCCGCGGCGGTGGTCGTCGCGACGGGGCACTGCGACGTCCCTTTCGTGCCGCCGGTCGCGGCGGGGCTGCCGCACGATGTCGCCCAGGTCGTGCCGGCGCGCTACCGGAGCCCCGACCAGCTTCCGCCCGGCGGCGTGCTGGTGATCGGCGCCTCCGCGACGGGCGTCCAACTCGCGGCGGAGATCCAGCGGTCAGGACGCCAGGTGACGCTCGCGGTGGGCAAGCACGTCCGAATGCCGCGGCGCTACCGCGGGCGCGACATCCAGTGGTGGCTCGACGCGGCCGGCATCCTGGACGAGCGATGGGACGCGGTGCCGGACCTCGAGGCGGCGCGGCGGCAGCCCTCGCTGCAGCTCGTCGGCACGGCCGACCACCGGACGCTGGATCTCGGCGTGCTCCGCGGGCTCGGCGTCCGGCTCGCCGGGCGTGTCGCGGGCGTGCAAGGGCGCCGCGTCGTCTTCGCCGACGACCTCGCCGCGACGCTCGCGGCAGCCGACGATCGCCTGGCGCGCGTCCTGCGCCGGATCGACGCTCACGTCGAGCGGAGCCGGCCGGCGGCGGTCGCGCCGCCCGAGAGGATCGCGCCCATCCGCGCGCCGCCCGCGCCGGCCGAGATCGACCTCCACGCCCAGGGCATCCGCACCGTTCTGTGGGCGACCGGATATCGACGCAGCTACCCGTGGCTCCGCCTCCCGGTGCTCGACGGCCGGGGCGAGATCGTCCACCAGGGCGGGATCACGCCCGAGCCCGGGCTGTACGTCCTCGGGCTCCAGTTCCTTCGCCACCGGAACTCGAGCTTCATCGACGGCGTCGGCCGCGACGCCCTCGCGCTCGCGGCGCATCTGGCCGAGGGCGTGAGGCGGAATCTCCGAGCCGCCTGAGAGGAAGGAGACCGTCATGAAGACTGCCCAGTACGACGCGATCGTGATTGGCGCCCGGTGCGCGGGCGCGTCGACGGCGATGCTGCTCGCGCGAGAAGGCCTGCGCATCCTCCTCGTCGATCGCACGCCTCCCGGGACCGACACGCTCTCGACGCACGCCCTCATGCGCGGCGGCGTGCTCCAGCTCCACCGGTGGAACGTCTTGCACGAGATCGCCGCCGTCACCCCCATCATCCGCTCCGCGACCTTCCACTACGCGGACGAGGTGATCGCCGTCCCCATCAAGCCTCGCGACGGAGTCGACGGGCTGTTCGCGCCGCGCCGAACCGTGCTCGACAGCGCGCTCGTGGACGCCGCACGCGCGGCGGGCGCGGAGATGGCATTCGGGGCCTCCGCGGTGGAGCTCGTCAGGGATCGGCATGCTCGCGTGACGGGCGTCGTGCTCGCGCGCGAGGACGGGACGCGGACCGCTGTCGCTGGCCGGATCGTCGTCGGCGCGGACGGGCTCCGCTCGCGGGTCGCGAACCTCGCGGGCGGCGCCGTCGAGCGCGAGGGCCGAAACGCCACGGCGATCGTCTACGGTCACTGGTCGGGTTTCGAGCTGGCGGGCTACGACTGGCACTTCCGCCCCGGCGTGAGCGCTGGCGCGATCCCCACGAATGGCGGCCGCACGTGCGTGTTCGTGGCGATGCCGCGGCGCCGGTTCGCGGAAGAGCTGCCGGCCGGCCTCGGGGCCCTGTACGAGCGCGTGCTCGCCGAGGCAGCCCCGGAGCACGTCCGGACACTGCACGGAGCGCAGCTCGAAGCGAAGTTGTGGCCGTTCGCGGGGAGGCCGGGGTTCATGCGCCGCGCGTGGGGTCCGGGCTGGGCGCTCGTCGGCGACGCAGGGATGTTCCGCGACCCGATCACCGCGCACGGGATCACGGACGCGCTGCGGGACGCCGAGCTCCTCGCGCGCGCCATCGTCCACGGGACCGACGGCGCGATGGCCGAGTACCAGCGGGCGCGTGACGACGCCGCGCTCCGCATCTTCGAGCTCTCCGATGCCGTCGCGTCGCTCGAGTGGGACCTCGATCGTGTCAAGGAGCTGCACGAGGAGCTCACGAAGCAGATGTCGCGCGAGGTGGAACTGTTGCGAGCGCTCCGCGACGGAGCACGGACATGGAGACGAGGAACGAGCGCCCCGCGCCCTCGAGCACCGGCAGGCCACATGACGAGAGGAGACGCACCGTGACCCCCTCGACCGGGTTCTGCCCCGAGCACAAGGCCATCGTCGACGTGAGCTCGAGACTGGCGACCTCCGGAACGCATCGACTCGCCGTCTGCGCCTTGCTCTTCGCGCCCGTCCTGGCCGTGGCGGACGACCTGAAGCTCGAGGACGCGATCCGGCGGGCGTGGGCGGCGAACCCGGGGCTCGCCGCCGCTTCCCTCCAGGCGCAGGCGTCGAGGCAGCAGGCGAGCTCGGCCGAGGCGGGGCGCCTTCCGACCGTCGCGCTCTCGGCGCGCGGCGTCGAGACCGGCGAGCCGATGATGGCGTTCGGGCTCAGGCTCGACCAGCAGCGCATCGCGGCGGTGGACCTCTCGCCCGACCGGCTCAACGCCCCGTCGTTCACCGGGGGCCTCGGGCTGGGCGCCACGCTGACGCAGCCGATCTACGCCGGGGGCCGAATCATGGCCGGCATCCGGGCGGCCCGGGCCCAGGCGGACGCGGACGGGCGCACGCTGGAGCGGCGCCGGGACGAGATGGCGCTGGCGGTGACCGAGGCCTACTTCGGATCGCTCGCAGCCGCCCAGGGCCTCGCCTACGCGGACGACGTGCTCGCGCATGCCCGCGAGACCGAGCGCTTCGTCAAGGACCGGAACGCGAAGGGGGTCGTGCTCGATGCCGACGTCGCCCGGGCGGCGGCGTTCCGGGCCCAGGCCGAGGCGGACCGCGCCACGGCGGAACAGCGGCTCGCATCCGCCCGATCCGCGCTGGCGCTCCTCAGCGGGGAGCCGGCGAGAAGTGCCGCGCTCGTTACGCCGATCGAGGGGGTGCCGGCGGGGCCGGAATCGGGCGCCGCCCTGGAGGCCCGGGCCGACCTCCGCGCCGCCGGGGCGCGGGCGGAGGCGGCGCGGGAGATGGTCGGCGTGGAGCGGGGGAGCCTCCTCCCGCAGGTGTTCGCCCAGGTGTCGGTGGAGACCATGCGCTCGGCAATCGACCAGGGCGCGACGTGGTTCACCGGCGTGCTCGTCGCGCGGTGGCAGCTCGCGGTCGGCGACGTGCGCGCGACGGAGGCCGCGCGATTGCGGGCGAGCGCGGCGGAGGCGGCGGCGCGCTGGCAGGAGCAGCAGGCGCGACGCGAGGTCGAGGAGGCGCGGCACGCCGTCGAGGCCGCAGACGCGAGGGTCCGCTCGGCGGCCGAGGCGGTGGCGGCCTCCGAGTCGGCCCGGACGCTGCGCGACTCCCGGTACCGGCAGGGCCTCTTACCGCTGACGGACGTCCTAGACGCCGACTCCGCCCTGGCCGGGGCCCGCGCGCTCCTCGTCCGGAGCCGGTTCGAGGCTCGCCTGGCCCGTGCAGTGCTGCAGCTCGCCACGGGTGCCCATCTCGAAGGAGTGAGTCTGGAAGGAGTGAAGCCATGACACGCAATCTGGCAGTGGTCCTGACCCTGGCGGTGCCCGCGGCGCTCGCCAACAATGCTCCCGCCGCGGCATCCGCGCCTGTGCGCGTGCGAGTCGTGACGACCGCCCCCGCCCAGGGCACGCGGTGGGTGGCAGGGAGCCTGGCGGCGGTGCGCCGTGCCGTCGTCTCGACGCGGACGGCGGCCTCGGTCCGCTCCGTGGAGGTGGAGGAGGGCGCGCTCGTCCACCAGGGCGCGCTGCTCGTACAGCTGTCGGACGACGACGTCCGGGCACAGCTCGCCGCGGCAGAGACCGCGCTCGCGACCGCTGCCGCGCAGGCGCGCCGCATGGAGTCGCTCGAGGCGCAGCGGTCGGCCACTGCGGTCGAGCTGGACCAGGCGCGGGCGCAGCGGGCCCAGGCCCAGGCGGCCGTGTCGGCCGCGCGGGCGGCGCTCGCTTACACGGAAATCCGCGCCCCGTTCGCCGGCACGGTGCAGGCCCGCCGCGTCAACGCCGGGGATCTGGTCGGCCCTGGCCAGCCGCTGCTCGAGCTGGAGGGGAGCGAGCTGGAGGTGGTGGCGAGCCTCTCCGACGAGGAGGCGCGCGGGATCGCGATCGGCCAGACGATTCGGTTCGAGGCGGGCGCCGAGGCCGGCGCGACGCGGGTGTCGGCCCTGGCGGTCGGCGGCGATCCGCTGTCCCACCGCCGGACGCTGCGGGCAAGGGTGCATCAGGGCGGCGCCGCGCTGCGCAGCGGAACCTTCGCCCGCCTCGTGCTCCCGGCCGGCGCCGAGGCGCCGGCGCGGGGCGTGTGGGTCCCGCGCAGCGCGCTCGTCGAGCGGGGCGATCTCACGGGCGTCTTCGTCGCGGCCGGGGGGCAGGCGCAGCTCCGCTGGCTCGCGCTCGGCGAGGGCGTCGGCGACCGCGTCCCGGTGCGCGCCGGCCTGACAGTGGGTGAGGCAGTGATCGACTCTCCGGGCGCCCTCCGGGATGGGCAGCGGATCGAGGTGGAGCCATGATGGTCTCCGGACAACAGATTGGCCTGGCCGGCCGGCTCGCGCGCGGCTTCTTGCACAGCAAGCTGACGCCGCTCATCGTCGTCGCCTCGATCGCGCTCGGTGTGGCCGCCGTCCTCCTCACGCCGCGCGAGGAGGAGCCGCAGATCATCGTCCCGTTAGTCGACGTGCTGGTTCCGTTTCCGGGCGCGACCGCCCGGGAGGTGGAGAGCCAGCTCACCACGCCGATGGAGCGGCGGCTGTGGGGCATCCCGGGCGTCGAGTATCTCTATTCGACGTCCACGCCGTCTGCGGCCTTCATCACCGTGCGGTTCAAGGTGAACGAGCCGCTCGAGCCGAGCCTGGTGAAGGTGCACCAGGAGCTGCGCGCGCACCCCGAGCTCCTGCCCTCCGGGGCGCTCGAGCCGGTGGTGCGGCTCCTCAGCATCGACGACGTCCCCTTTCTGACGCTCACCCTCCACGGCGATCCGCTGCCCGCCGGCCAGCTGCGCGCCCTCGGCGAGGAGGTCGCGCGCGAGCTGGCGGCCGTCCCGCAGACGGCGCAGGTGCGGGTGCTGGGCGGCGCGCGCCGGGTGGTCCGGGTCGAGCCCGAGCCGGAGCGGATGCGGACGCTGGGCGTCTCGATCGCGGAGCTGCAGCCGGCCATCGCCGCCGGGCAGGGGCAGCTCCCCGCCGGCGCGCTCGTGGACGCGGGCAGGCGCATCGAGGTGGAAGCGAACGGGTTCGTGCGCTCCGTGGCCGACCTGCGGCGCGTGGTGGTCGCGGTCCGCGGCGACCGGCCCATCTACCTCGAGGACGTGGCGCGGGTGACCGAGGGCCCCGAGCCGGAGCCGGCCGTCGTCCTGATGGCCGAGAAGGGGAAGCCCGGATTCGAGCAGGCCGTCTCCATCGCGCTGGCGAAGCGCGCCGGCGCGAACGCCCCCGAGCTGGCGAGGACGGTCCAGCGCAAGGTGGAGGCGCTGCGCGGACGGCTCATCCCCTCGTCGGTGAAGGTGAGCGTCACCCGCAACTACGGCGACACCGCGGAGGAGAAGTCGAACGAGCTCATCGAGCACCTCGTCCTCGCCACGCTCTCCGTCATCGCCCTCATCGCGCTCGCCATGGGCTGGCGCGCGGCGGTGGTGGTGGGGGTGGCGGTGCCGGTGACGCTCGCCCTGACGCTGGTCCCCACCTACCTCCTCGGCTACACGCTGAACCGCGTCACGCTCTTCGCGCTCATCTTCTCGATCGGCATCCTCGTCGACGACGCCATCGTGGTGGTCGAGAACATCCACCGGCACCTCCAACTGCCCGGCCCGAGGCGGAGCTTCGTCCGGACGGTCGTCGAGGCGGTCGACGAGGTCGGGAACCCCACCATCCTCGCCACCTTCGCCGTCATCGCCGCCATCCTGCCGAACGCGTTCGTGCGCGGCCTCTCGGGCCCGTACATGCGCCCGATCCCGGTGGGCGCCAGCGCGGCCATGCTCTTCTCGCTCGCGATCGCCTTCGTCATCAGCCCATGGGCCGCGATGAAGGTCTTCCGCAAGGAGGCGCACCTGCCGGAGGTCGACGCGTCGGGAATCCACCTCGCCGACTCCGGCGGCGGCGCTGCGGAGCCCCCCGCGGCCGAGCCCGCGGCATCCCCGGAGACGCGCCTCACCCGGCTCTACCGCCGCGTCATGGGCACGCTCCTCACCCGCGCCTGGTCTCGCTGGGCCTTCCTGGCCCTTGTGCTCGTGCTCTTCGCCGGGGCGGCCTCGCTGGTCGCCTCCGGGGCCCTCAAGGTGAAGATGCTGCCCTTCGACAACAAGCGCGAGCTCCAGGTGCAGCTCGACCTGCCGGCCGGCACGGCGCGCGAGGAGGCGCTCGCCGTCGGGCAGGAGCTGGCGCGCCGCCTCCTCCAAGAGCCCGAGGTGAAGGACGTCCAGGTCCACTCGGGCGTGGCCGCGCCGTTCACCTTCGTCGGCATGGTCCGCCACAGCTTCCTGCGCGAGGGCGCCGAGCAGGTCGACCTTCAGGTCAACCTCGTCCCGAAGGGCGATCGCAAGGCGCAGAGCCACGCCATCGCGACGCGCGTCCGTCCGGCGCTGCAGGCCATCGCCTGGCCGCGCGGCGGCCGGCTCAAGGTGGTCGAGATCCCGCCCGGCCCGCCCGTGTTCGACACGCTCGTGGCCGAGGTGTACGGCCCCTCCGCGGCGGAGCGCGACCGGCTCGCCGGCGAGGTCCTGGCGGCCTTCCGCTCGACGAAGGGCGTGGTGGACGTCGACTCGTCGCTGGCGGCGACCTC
>WNGR01010146.1_pt1 | contig 12219 bp, 7 predicted proteins | sample 5407581 | NCBI WGS metagenome assembly WNGR01 (sample SAMN13153383, study PRJNA577476) | soil metagenome | isolation source: 80 cm soil or saprolite under Garry oak tree replicate 2 | place: USA:California | collected 2016-06-15
GCCTCCACTACAACTAAAGTTGTAGTGGAACGGTCCTCGCCTCTATTTGTTCCTTGCCCCCCGCATAAATCCGTGTGTATAGTCCAGAAACTAGCCGAGAAGCAGGGGTTCCCGCCCATGAATAGGGATTATTTTGCCTCCAACAAGCTGAACTACTTCGATCTATGAGGTTTGACCAAATGCGATTTCACCTTCTACTTGCAAGCTCTCTGTTAGCAACTGCTTCGCTGACGATGTCGTTGGCCGCACAGACGGTCGTTCTCGAACCCGAGGGCCAGGACACGTCCGCACCTCTGCATGGCATGGCGCCCAACTTTCCAACGTGGGATCATCTCAACGACCATCCCATCCGGCCTGTGCCCCACGGCTCTGCCGGAGGCAAAGACAACGTTCTCCAGAACTATTCGGTCTCCACTACCTCGGCGACTGTCGGCAACGCATCTGGCTTCGATGGCGTAGGCCTCAGCACCGGCTTGAACATCAGCGGCGAACCGCCAGACACGGAAGGTTCCGTCGGCGCTACACAGTACGTACAATGGGTGAACACGTCATTCGCCGTGTACGACAAAGCCACCGGAGCCAAGACGTATCCATCCAACGGATTCGCGGCAGGCAACACCATCTGGAGCGGCTTCACCTCCGGCCGCTGCAATACGGACAATTCCGGTGATCCGATCGTTCTCTATGACAAGCAGGCGCAGCGCTGGATCGCGACTCAGTTTGCCGTCAACTCAACTCCTTATTACCAGTGCGTCGCCGTCTCCCAGACGTCAGATTTTACGGGCGCCTGGAACCGGTATGCCTACAACTTCGGCACGAACTTCAACGACTACCCCAAAGTAGGCGTTTGGACAGACGGATACTACTTCACCTTCAACCTCTTTGCTCACGGTCACACCTTCGCCGGAGCGGATCTGTGTGCCATGGATCGCACCACAGCCCTTGCCGGCGGCGCTGCCAAAATGATCTGTCACCAACTCAGCAGGAGTTACGGTGGCGTTCTTCCGGCAGACCTTGATGGAGCCAGCGGAGCCGCCGGAACTACCGCATTACCCCCCACCGGCACTCCGGAATACTTTGCCAGCTTCGGAAGCAACTCTCTACACATCTGGCGAATGACTCCGAACTACAGTGCTGGAACTCTCAACATCACGGGGCCGACGAACATCGCAGTAGCCCCATTCACCGAGGCCTGCAACGGCGGAGCTTGCATTCCACAGAAGGGCACAAACCAGCAGCTTGACTCCCTGGCTGACCGCCTGATGTACAGGCTCTCCTATCGCAACTTCGGCAGCTATGCGTCACTGCTTGTCAACCACTCGGTCGCGGCGAATTCGTCCACTGGCGTTCGGTGGTACGAGCTTCGCGACACCGGCTCCGGCCCGTCCGTCTACCAGCAGGGGACCTTCGCTCCGGACTCGAGTTATCGCTGGATGGGCAGCATCGCGCAGGACAAGCTTGGCAACATAGCTGTCGGATACAGCGTCTCCAACTCTACGTTCGATCCGCTCATCGACATTGCATCCCGCGCGCCGACGGATGTCCTCGGACTTCTCTCGTCCGAAACGACGGTCGCCGTCAGCACCGGCTTCCAAAGCGGTCACTCACGTTGGGGAGACTACTCAACTGCCAGCGTAGACCCGGTGGACGATTGCACCATCTGGTATACCCAGGAGTACCTCACCACAAGCGGCGACTTCATCTGGAGCACCCACATCAACCACTTCACGCTGGGTGGCTGCCAATAGGAAGGCCCTAACGTCTTCGCGGAAACAAGTAGGCCATCTGACTGTCGCTCAGGTGGCTTTACTTGTCTGACCCTGGAGTGGGCGCCGCACGTTGAACCCCATCGCCCCAGCCACAAACCCCGCCTCCAGCAGCGCCCGCGCCATCTCGCTCTCTGCCACCGCAAACCCGTTCACCGTCGAGATCAGCATCCCCGCGCGCCCAGCCGAATCCTCCTCACGATCCTCGCGCACCCGTGCCACAAGAAACTTCGCCAGCGCCCGCGCCACTTGTCCACGTCCCGGCTCTTCCTCCGGGAGAAACACCTGTACATTCGCATTCCCGCGCCGCAGATACGCCACCAGCGCCCCGTCGCAAAGCACCACTCGCGCGCCAACGCTGCGGGTCAGGGAAGACGCCGTATCCCCGCCCGCAGGCCATCGCAGCAGCGCCCCATATGGATTCGCCGGATCGGTCGCCGCCAGCATCAACATCTCGCATCGCTCGCCCTCACGCTCTGCACGCAGACTCCGCAACAAATCCACCGCCGCCGGCATTGCAAACTGAGTCGCGCCAATTCCGACGCCCGCGGCGAAATATCCGCGCCGCACGCGGCCCGTCTCCTCCATAGCCTTCAGCACGTCGTACACCGCGGAAAATCCGCCGGCCAACCCCTCCGCATGTGCCGTCTCGCGAAACACGACGCCATACCGCGTCAACAACTGTTGCGCCATCGCATGGCTCCATGCCGTCGCGGAACGACCCTCCACAAGCGCCGCCGCATTCAGCGACCACGTTGGCGGCGTCGTCCGCCTCGATGTGAATCCAGCCCGAAAACCACTCTGCCGATGCACCCGCTTCCCACTTCTCGCCGTCGCGGCCGTCCGCGCACAATACGCACGCAGCGCATGCAACGAATCATTCGTCAGCATCCCGCGCCACACTAAATTCCAAACCGCATCCAGCGTCTCCCCCTGATACCCGCCTCCGACGCCATCGTGTACCTGCTGAAAAAACGAAGCCCCATGCGTTCTCAGATACTCGACAATCGCCGCCTCTTTGTCCTCCGCCTTTGCCTCTCCTGAAATCTGAGAACTGACAACTGACAACTGTTGCACCGGCCACAGCGCCTCCAGCTTCTCCGCCAGATACAACCCCACTCTTCCATCCCGCTCCCCAATTGCGTCGAACCCAATCCACGTCACCTCACCGGCCGCAATCAAAGTATCCAGGTCTGCCGACCGATATCCACCCACCCGCGCCGGCAGAATCTCCGTCTCCAGAATCGAAGCCGGCAGCGGCGCGCCCTGCAAATTCTCGACCACGTCCAGCAGAGCATCCAGGCCGCGCCTCGGCTGCACTACGCCCTGCCAGCGAGTCAGCAGTCGAGCCAGGATGCGCTGCTCTACCGGCTCCACTTCCTTTCTAAGCCTCGCCAAGGACTTGCGTCTTATAGCGCGCAGCACCTCTGCGTCGCACCACTCGCGATGCACGCCGCCCGGCCTGAATCCGCCCTCCACCACACGCCCCATCCCAACCAGCCGCTCCAGCGTCGCTTCGACTCCCGCAACCGGCAACCCAAACCGTCGCGCCGCCTCGCCCGCCGTAAACGGCCCGTGCGTCCGCGCGTATCGCCGCACCAAATCCAACCCAGCGTCCGGAACAGCCTCTAGAAAAGCCGCAGGCAATCCCTGTGGCAGCGGAACTCCAACCGCATCGCGATACCGGCCCGCATCCTCCACGGCGATCAGCCGTCGCTCGCCCGCGATCGAAACCTCTATCACACGTCGCGCCCGCACTAATTTGGTTACAAATTCGACGATATCCTCCACCGCAGCCCGCTTCTGTAACTCCTCCCGTGACAAATCTCCAAGCCGCAGCAGAAGATCATGCACGCCATCCACATTCCGCGCCTTATATCCCTCGACCAGGCACTGCAGTTGTTCTTCCGTCTCCTCGATCGCACGCAGGTCGAGCAACTCGCGTAGATCCGCATCGCCCATCAACTCCCTTAGTTGATCCTGGTCGATCGAGAGTGCCTGCGCCCGCCGCTCCGCCAGTGGAGCATCGCCGTCGTATATGTAATTCGCCACATAGCCGAACAGCAGCGCGGCAGCGAACGGAGAAGACTTCTCCGTGTTCACCGTATGCACGCGCAGCGACCTGTTTCCAATCCCGCGCAGCACTTCCATCAGCGCAGGCATATCGAACACGTCGCGCAGGCATTCGCGGTATGCCTCCAGCAGAATCGGAAAGCTCGCGTACCGGCTCGCCACGGTCAGCAGGTCATACGCGCGCTTCCTCTGTTGCCATAGCGGAGTTCTGCCATCTGCTCTTCTCCGAGGCAGCAGCAGCGCCCGCGACGCGCCCTCGCGAAACTTCGCCGCAAACAGCGCGGTCGACCCCAATTGCCGCATCACCAGATCCGCTGCCTCCGCCGGCTCCATCAGCAGCGCCTCCACATTCGGCGGCGCATCGTCGTCCGGAAACCGCAGCACAAATCCATCCTCGGTCCACATCGACTCCACCTCCGGACCGCCACTCGCGCGAATCTTCGCCGTCGCCGCCATCGCCCACGGAGCATGAATCCTGCTGCCAAACGGCGTCAGCACGCAAATCCGCCAATTCCCCAACTCGTCCCGAACGCGCTCGATCACGACGTTGTGGTCATCCGGAACAATTGTGGTTACAAGTTCCTGGTCCGCCAGATAGCGCATCAAATTCTCCGCCGCACCAGCCTCCAGATCATGCTCGCTGACCAGTTGCGCCACCGCTACAGCGCGCGGCATCTCGCGCAACTCCCGCACCAGCGCGCCAATCCGCCGGCCAAACTCGATCGGCCTTCCCGCGCGGTCGCCATGCCAGAACGGCATCTTCCCCGGATCGCCCGGCGCAGGCGCCACCAGCACACGGTCGTGCGTAATCTCCTCAATCCGCCACGTCGAAGCTCCCAGGATGAAAGTCTCGCCCGGCTTGCTCTCGAAGACCATCTCCTCATCCAACTCGCCAACGCGTACAGGCTTGCCCGCATCCGTCCCCGCCAGAAACACGCCATACAACCCGCGATCGGGAATCGTCCCGCCATTCAAAATCGCAATCCGCTTAACGCCTTGCCTCGGCGTCAGCCAGTCGCGCGTTCTGTCCCACGTCACGCGCGGCCGCAACTCGGCAAACTCATCCGACGGATAACGTCCCGCCAACATGTCCAGTACGCCATCAAACAGAGCCCTGCTCAATCCCGCAAACGGAGCGGCTCCGCGCACCAACGCAAACAGCGCCGCATAACTGATGCCCGGACTGGAGTCTTCCTCCACCTTCGCCCGCGACCGCCTCTCCGCCTCCACAACGTTCAACGGTGGATGCGCAATCACTGCCACAATCTGCTGCGCCAGCACGTCCAGCGGATTGCGCAGGAACCGCGTCGACTCCACATGCCCCTCATGCATCGCACGCGTCACCGCTGCACAGGCCACCAGGTCCGCGCGATACTTCGGGAAAATAATTCCGTGCGAAGGCGCGCCCACCTGGTGTCCCGCGCGGCCAATCCGCTGCATGCCGCTGGCAACGCTCGGAGGCGCCTCAATCTGAATCACCAGATCAATCGCGCCCATATCGATTCCCAGTTCCAGCGAACTGGTCGCCACCAGCGCCTTGATCCTACCCGCCTTCAGCAGTTCCTCGATCTCCACGCGCTGCGGCGCAGCAAGCGATCCATGATGCGCCCGCGCAATCGGCTCGCCCGCAAGATCGTTCAGCGCGCCAGCCAGCCGCTCCGCCACTCGCCGCGCATTCACGAAGATCAACGTCGACGTCCGCCCGCGAATAATCTCCAGCAACCGCGGATGAATGCTCTGCCATATCGAAGTACGTTTCGGCCCCTGCGAAGCCGGTCCATTCAACGGCTCCTCAATCTCGCCAGGCCGCGCCATATCCTCGACCGGAACTTCGACCTTCAACTCCAGCGCCTTCCTCGTACCGGCATTCACAATCGTTACGGGCCGGTATCGCACAGCATCGGCGCCAACTCCATCGCCCGTCGCATCCTCCTCGCGCTGCGCCTGCACCATCACATCTGCAGCATTCTCGTCGGCATTCAGCTCCGGCAAGACATCTTTCACCGCTCCGGCGCCGCTCTGGCTTTTCCCTGACAACTGACAACTGACAACTGACAGCTGCTCCTCCGCTCCGCCAAGAAACCGCGCCACTTCCTCAAGCGGCCGCTGCGTCGCCGACAGTCCAATCCGCTGCATACCCCGCCCGCCGCCCGAACGTGTCAGCGCCTCCAGCCGCTCCAGCGACAGCGCCAGATGCGCACCGCGTTTGGTCGGAACCATCGCATGAATTTCGTCGACGATTACCGTCTCGACGGTGCGCAGCCCTTCGTCTGCCCCCGAAGTCAGCATCAGGTACAGAGACTCCGGCGTCGTAATCAGAATGTTCCCAGGATGCCGCCGGAACCGCGCCCGCTCCTTCGCCGGCGTATCCCCCGTCCGCATGCTGATCTCCGGAATCCGAACCGCAACGCCAGCCTTCTGCGCCATATTCGCGATCCCTGCCAGCGGCGAGCGCAGATTTTTCTCCACGTCGGCAGCCAAAGCTTTCAGCGGCGAAATATAAACTACACGGCATCCGCGTTCGCGATCGCCTGCGCTGTCCCCCAGCATCAGCCTGTCCAGGCACCAGAGAAATGCAGCCAGCGTCTTGCCCGTGCCCGTTGGCGCCAGGATCAGCGTCGACTCGCCGCGCGCAATCGCAGGCCAGCCCTCGCGCTGCGGAGCCGTTGGCCCCTCGAACACCGCGCGAAACCACGCCGCGGTAATGGGATGGAACAATGCCAGCGCAGCTTCGGCGGCCTCCGGATCAATCGTGTCCGCCGGCGCAGCCATCTCGCGCACGCGCACGCTTTTCGCTCTCTTCGGTTTGGATAAGGTCGGCGGCATCGCTCAATCGCTATCACAGCAGCATACTGCCGCGACACTCGTTTGGATGCACTCCATTGTCCTTCGACGGCGATAGGTTACGCCCGCGGAGCCGGCCTGTAGAAGTAACACTCCCTGGAAAACTCGGTTTCAAACAGCGCCGTCGAGTCCTCAGCCTGCTCCGCCGCTCCCAGTACCAGATACCCTCCGGGCGCCATCTGCCCATACACTCTGTCGAACACGCCGCTCCTGTCCGCCTGCGGAAAATACAACAGCACATTGCGCAGCATCACCAGGTCGAATACAGGTACCCTCGGCGGCGCATCGCAAAGGTTGGCGCACCGAAATTCGCACATCGACTTCAGCTTCGGCGTAACCTTCCACTCCTCGCCGTCGCGCTCCAGATACTTCACCAGCTTCCGCGCCGGAAGTCCCCGGTTCACCTCCATCCGCCGGTACCGGCCGCGCCTGGCATACTCGACGACCTCGCGGGAGATGTCCGTTCCGCGAATCTGTACATCCCATTCCGCCAGGTCCGGGAAGTGCTCGCAGATCAGCATTGCAATGCTGTACGCCTCCTGCCCTGTTGAGCAGCCGGCACTCCAGATTCGCAGTCTTCGGCCGGCTGAATTTGCCTCAATCAAGCGCGGCAGAATCGTCTCCCGCAGCACGTTGAACATCGTGCGATCGCGAAAAAAACTCGTCTCGGTAATCGTCATCGCCTCGGCGACCGCGCTGCGCAAGTGGGGCGCGCGGTCGACCCGCAGAATGCTGACGAAGTCTTCCAGATTCGCCGCGCCGGCAAGCTGTGCGACCGGCTTCAGCTTTGTTTCGAAGGATGCATTGCGAGAAGGATCAACCAGGTTCGCCGATCGCGAGAAGACCAGTTGACGCAGAAAATCGTAATCGGAATCAGAGCAAGCCATGCGTCGCCTCTCCCCAAAATTCACTTCGCGCAGTCGCCTTTAGGCGCAGAGATGATTCGCTCATCAAGCCGCCAGCCCCATCATTGCGAGCTTCTCGCGCAGGCTCTCCGGTGTGAACGGCTTCATCAGAAACTCGTCCGCCCCATACTCCAGCGCGCGGCGGATGAACGAACTGTCTGCCTCGGTCGTCACCATCATCACCTTCATCCGGGCTTGCAGCCCCGCATCCCGCAGCGCCTTCACGCACTCCAGCCCACTCATCTCCGGCATGTTTACATCCACCAGCATGAAGTCGAATGCGGCCGGGCTGTGCAGCACCTTGAGCGCCTCGCGTCCATTCGCGGCCTCTTCGCAACTCATGCCGATGCGCTCCAGCAACTGGCGCAGGTGCTGACGAATGAATCGTGAATCGTCTACGATCAGAGCCTTCATTTCTGAATTCCTGCTCTCTCATGTTTCGCACTATCAAACAGTCCGCACTCCGCCAGCTGCGATGGCCGCAGACTTTGCGAGTTCAGCCGCACCATCAATCCCGTCTGCATCCTGTACGCCCCGCAGAACAGCGCCATGCTGCGCGCATCCAGTGCGCTCGGGTTCGGCTGCAGTTCGTCGCGAGACATCGTCAGGACTCCTCCAATTTCATCGACCAGCAATCCGAACCGCAGGTCGCCTTCATCGTCGTCGAGTACCAGAACGCATCCCGCTCCACTGCCTCTCTCCAACCCAAGCAGCACGCGAAAGCTCACCGTCGTCAGCACATCTCCCCGGTACGGCACCACTCCGGCAATGTAGTTGACGGCAAGCGGCACATGTTGCGGCGTAATCCTTCCGAGCACCTCGCGGATCTGGCCGGTGTCGATCCCGAACAATCCCTCCCCAGCGCGAAACGAGCACATCGACACCATGTCGCCCGCTGCAACATCCGTCTCCTCTACGCCTCTCATGCGACCTCCTGCATGACCATCGTGGCTTGCTCAGTCAAGTCACGATGCACCATAGTCACGCGGTTCTTCACCATCGCCAACTGTCCCTCGCATAGCCCCTCATCCGCCGCCAGCAGAGTGCCGCCCGATACATCCAGCACGCGCCGCACCACCATGCCCACACGTCTCGCCGCGGGTACCCCAGGACGCAGGCAGATCAGCACCGTCGCCATCGCGCCCGCATTCTCATCGCCTGCCGATCGAGCGCTCGCTCTCAACTCTGGCAACACGCCGTCCCCATCCTCCAGTGGGATCAGCTCTCCGCCATATTGCAGCACTGCTCTCCCGCCCGCATACTCAATCTGGCCGGCCGGAACGCGCGCAATCCTCTCCACAGCGCTCAGCGGCAGAGCCACTCGCTCGTGGCCGCCGTGCTGCCCCAATCCGCCCTTCCATTTCTCGTAGATCACCATCGAGCTCTCCATCTCGATGCGCGCTTTGCCGGCATCTTCTCCCCGCGTCAGTTCCATGTCGTCGACCGCCCGCTTCGCCGCCTCCGACACCGGCCGCACTCCCGCCCGTGCTCCCAACTCCGCCACATCCAGAATCATCGCCAGCATCCCATTGCCCAGCATGGTCGCGCCCGAGAAGACGCCAATCTCGCGAAGCACCGCCGAAAGCCGCTTCACCACGATCTCCTCCGGCGCCTTCAGGTCGTCGACGACCAGCCCGAACCTATATCCCTCCGACTCCAGCACCGCAATGTAGAAGGTCCGCGGCTCTGCACTCGCGCCCGTCTCCAGACCGAGCAGGCGATCCAGCCACACCAGCGGCAGCAAGCCTTCGCGCATCCGGTAGAGTTCCGCCGAGCCAATTCGCTCCACCGCGGTCGCTGCGTCGCGCCGCGGCACGTACACCAGCTCGACCAGCGAGTTCTGCGGCAGCGCAAAGCTCTGCCCTCCGCTCCGCACCACCAGCGCCGGCACAATCGCCAGCGTCAACGGAACCCGCAGCCGCACCGTCGTTCCCGATCCCACCAGCGACTCGACCTCCACGCTGCCGCCCACCTGCTCCACATTGGCGCGCACTACATCCATCCCCACGCCGCGTCCGGAGACACTCGTCACCTCGCGTGCCGTCGAGAATCCCGCCACGAAGATCATCTGCAGCGCCTCGCGCTCTGTCATCGACGCCGCCTGCTCCGCCGTCAACAATCCGCGCTCAATCGCCTTCGCCATCACGCGCTCCGTCGAAATCCCGGCGCCGTCGTCGATCACCTCGATCACCACCGACCCGCTCTGCTGGAACGCGCGCAACCGCACCACGCCCTCAGCCGGCTTGCCCGCCTTCACCCGCTCGTCCGCCGGCTCAATCCCATGATCGACCGAATTACGCACCGCATGGGTCAGCGGATCGCGGATCGCCTCCAGCAAACTCTTGTCCAGCCCTGTCTCCTGCCCTTCGAACTCGATCCGGACCTGACGCCCGCACGTCCTGCCAAGATCCCGCACCATCCTGGGAAATTTCCCGAACAGATGCCCCACCGGCTGCATCCGCGCCTGCATCACCGATTCGCGAAGCTCGGTCGTCACATTGTTCAGCCGGCGCGCAAGCTCCGGAAAATTCTCCGTGCCCGGCGAGCTTTGCAGAATCTGGTTGCGCGTCAATACCAGCTCGCCCACCAGGGTCATCATGCGGTTCAACACCTCGACATCGATGCGCAATGTCCTGTCCTGCATGGTCGAAGCTGTCGCTGGAGTGGAAACTAAGTCCGTGTGTACCACCTCTCGATCCTGAGACGTGGGTTGCCGTTCCGTATGCAACTCAGCACGCCCCAGCTTCAACTCAGCCAACAGCGCAATCAGCTCGCAGTCATCATCCGTCGACCGCAGCCCCTCGGTCCCGGTCGTCTCAATCAGTTGCAAAATCTTCCGCAGTCCATCCAGCAACGCCAGCAGTCCGCTAACCAGTTCCGGCGTTACCGCGATCTTTCCCTCGCGCAGCTCGCCCAGCAAGCTCTCGCCCGTATGTGCCAGTGCCTCTAGGCGGCCGAACCCCAGAAATCCCGTTGTCCCCTTAATATTGTGGACCGCGCGAAAGATTTCCGAGACCAGCTCACCGTCGCCGGGACGCTTCTCCAGCGCCGTCAGGCAGAGCTCCATCCGCTCCAGTCCTTCCTGGCTCTCCGCGATAAACTCCTTCGTCAGCTCATCCACCTATCCCTTATCGGACGAGTGCAAGACAACGTGAGCCTGGCCTCATCAAAATCGCCCATCGTGCGCGAACAACGAACACGTAAACGCCGCCCCGATTTCCTATTCCCGCCATTTTGCATTAACCTCATTCACCTATGCCTTCCGACCTCACGCCCGAACTGATCGCCACCCTGCACCAGCGCGCCACCGAAGCCGCCCGCAACTCCTACTCCCCCTACAGCCACTTCCGCGTCGGCGCCGCCATCCTCCTCCACGCGGACGATCGCCAGCCCGGAGCCATCGTCGCCGGCACCAACGTCGAAAACGCCTCTTACCGCCTCACCTCCTGCGCCGAGCAGGCGGCCATCGCAGCCGCCGTCACCCTGTACGGGCCAGCCATCCGCATCAGCGCCGTCGCCGTCGCCAACCTCAACTCCGCGGACTGCATGCCCTGCGGAGCCTGCCGCCAGACCATCCTCGAGTTCGCCTCCCCCGACACCCCCGTCTTCTACCCCTCCGCCACCGGCGAAACCGTCGCCACCACCCTCGCCAATCTCCTCCCTGCAGCCTTCCAACTCGCCCCGGAATAAACGATTGTCATTCTGACCCTGAGTGAAACTCAGGGGAAGAATCCCCGCATTGGCTTTTGTCGTTGCCTGTTTTTCTTGCCCATCCCCAAACTATTTTTCGCGACTTTCCTCAGCAAAATCGCATGTCAAGCCTCTCCGCTTAGAGAAAAATAAAGATCGCCTGCAACCACGCGGCTATTTCGCGTTTTCCACAATTGGCCGATTCACCCCTTCAAACTCGTACAATTTAAATAGGGGTCAATTTCCGCGGACTCCATTGCACACGATCCACTCTGAACCGCAATAACTAAGTGCAATGGAATCAAATATTTGACTGTAAGTACAATAGAATCAAATTTTTACGAGGAGCTATTTTCGTATATCATTACAAACAAACAACTTAAGACCACCACCCCCCCGGGGGGGGGTACCCCTCCCAGGGCGCCTGCAACCTGCCGTTCAGATCGTACGAATCGAGTCAAAGTGACCATCCACCTAATCGACGTTATCCAGCACAAACGCGACGGCTTAGTCCTCTCCGACGCCGAGATCCAGGCCTTCATCCAAGCCCTCGTCCACCGCACGCCGGAGAATCCGACACCGACTGACGCCCAGACCGCCGCGCTCCTCATGGCCATCTTCCTCCGCGGCCTCTCGCCCGCCGAACTCGCCGCCCTCACCCAGGCCATGCGCTTCTCCGGCGAGACCCTCGACACCACCTCACTCAATGCCTTCACCGTCGACAAGCACTCCACCGGAGGCGTCGGCGACAAGACATCCCTCCTCATCGCCCCGATCGTTGCCGCCGCCGGTCTGAAGGACCCGATGATCTCCGGCCGCAGCCTCGGCCACACTGGAGGAACGCTCGACAAGCTCGAGACCATCCCCGGCTTCCGCACCCAGCTCCCACTCCCCGAGTTCCTCGCCATCGTCCAGCAATGCGGTTTCGCCATGGCCGGCCA
>WNGR01014904.1_pt1 | contig 12218 bp, 10 predicted proteins | sample 5407581 | NCBI WGS metagenome assembly WNGR01 (sample SAMN13153383, study PRJNA577476) | soil metagenome | isolation source: 80 cm soil or saprolite under Garry oak tree replicate 2 | place: USA:California | collected 2016-06-15
CCGTAGCCGTGGAGGAACTTGACTGTCTCGCTCACTCAGGCGTGCAGGCGGGCGATCTGGTCGCGGAAGTAGTCGACCGTGAGCCGCAGCCCTTCTTCGAGGTTGATCCGCGGCTCCCAGCCCAGCTCGGTGCGAGCGCGGGTGTTGTCGAGCGCGATGCGGTAAACGTCTCCCTTTCGCGCAGGCCCGAATCTCGGCTCGAGCCTGTACTCGGTCAGGATCGCGAGCTTTCTGTACAGGTCGTTGACGCTGACGGGGATTCCCGTGCTGATGTGATACGTGCCGCCGTCGCCTCGGTCGAGAACGCCAAGGTTGGCCGTGGCGATGTCACCGACGTGCAGCATGTCGCGCGACTGGTTCCCGTCGCCGTCGATTGTCACGGGCTTGCCCTCGATCATGCGGCTCGCGAAGATCGCGATGACCCTCCCTTCCTCAGCCGCGAAGTCCTGCCGGGCGCCGTAGATGTTCGCGTAGCGGAGCGTCGTGTACTGCAGATGGAAGGTGCGCTCAAAAGTCGCGAGGTACTGCTCGAAGGCGAACTTGCTCGTGCCGTACGGCGAGAGCGGGCGAATCGGATGGTCTTCGTCGTTGGGGACCACGTCGGGCTCGCCGTAGAGGGCGCCGCCCGTCGAGCTGAAGATCACCTTGCGCACCGAGCTGTCGACGCAAGCGCGGAGAACGTTGAGCCCACCGACCACGTTGACCTGTGCGTCATAACCGGGGTCGGCCACCGATTTGGGCACCTCCGACTGCGCCGCATGATGGTCGACGATCTCAGGGCGGAACGAGGAGACAGCCTGCTGCACCTGTGTCAGGTCCCGAACGTCGGCCCTGTGAAGGCGGGCGTCGGGGTTGACGTTTTCCTCGCGGCCCGTGCTGAGGTTGTCCAGCACCTCGACCTCGTGTCCGGCCGCAACGAAGGCGTCGACGACATGTGATCCGATGAAACCGGCGCCGCCGGTCACGAGAATCTTCACCGGGGTGAATGTAATCGAAGTCGAAGTCGTCAAGGCCGTGCGGACCTCCATGGCGCCGGCGTTCGTACGGCGCGTGCTCGACCGTGCGGCGGAAGTCCCGGAGATCGCGGCGCGCGTGCCGGAGGGCAGTTCAACCCTGGCGGTCCGCATCACCGGCGATGAGGAGATGACGGCCTTGAACCGGCGGTACGCCGGTGAGCCGCACGCCACCGACGTGCTCTCTTTCTCCGGAAGCCGCGGCCACCTCGGCGACATCGCGATCTCCTGGCCTGCGGTCGTCCGGCAGGCCGAGCAGTACGGGCATGACGACGCCACCGAGGCCGCGCTCCTGTCCGTGCATGGGCTGCTGCACCTGCTCGGCTGGGATCACGCCACGGCTGCCGAGCGGAAGGAGATGACGCGCCTGACCGTGTTGGCGCTCTCGCGCTCGCGGATCAAGCTGACCCCGAAGCGGCTCTAAACTCGAATCCACGGTCTGCGGCGCTCGCCGCGGGCCTAGCTGCGTCTCATGGAAAAACCAGAGAGAACGGAACAGCGTCTGATCGTCGGCCTTGGCAACCCCGAGGAGGACTACGCGGACACGAGGCACAACACGGGGGTTGCCGTCGTCCGCGAGCTCGCGCGACGTTTCGGCGTGTCGGTCGAGAAGAAGCGCTGGCAGTCGCTGGTCGGCCGATCCGAACCGCGCGGCGTGTGGTTCGTTCTTCCCCAGACCTACATGAACCTGTCGGGCGAGGCAGTCGGGAGAGCGCTCAAAGACACCGGGCTCAAGCCGGAGCAGACATGGGTTGTGTACGACGAGCTCGACCTGCCGATGTGCCGCATGCGCATCCGTCGCGGCGGTTCCGGCGCGGGGCACAACGGCGTCCGTTCGATCATCAGCTCACTCGGGACCGACGATTTCGTCCGCTTCCGGGTCGGCATCGGCAAGCCCGCGCGCAAGGGATCGCAGTCCGGCCGCCACTACGTTCTCGGCCGCTTCACGAAGTCCGAGGCCGCCAGGCTTCCGCATGTCGTCAGCGGCGTGGCGGACGCGGTGGAGCTCGCGCTGGACGCCGGTGTGGAGCGCGCGATGGACCGCTACAACCGCGCCGGAGCGTTGGGCTGCGAGGAGATGGCGTGAAGCTCTGGGAAGCCGCAGCCGGCGCCGAAGCCAAGCTCGCGGAATGGATCACGCGAGCATCGGCGGAGCTAGAGGTCGCGAGACTGCCGCGGCCGGCGTGGCCGATCGTCGCCGGCTCGATCACCAGGGCGATCGCGGCGCGGGAAAGGTCGGTTCTCATCCTGGTTCCTGGGCCAGAGCGCTTCGCCGACGAGTTGCGGTTGTGGCTTGCGGGAGATCCGCCCACGTACGTGTTCGCGGAAGTGAGGGTCTCGTTTCTAGACCGGCCGCCCGCGTTTGACGAAGCGGTGAACCGCCGGCTCGAAGCGCTGAGCGCGCTCGCCTCGTCGGCTGAGCCGGTGCTTGTGGTCTCGTCGCGACGGGCCGCCACGCGGCAGACGATCTCACGGCGCGACCTAGTGGAAAGCACGGTCGTTCTCAGGCCGGGCGAAGGACCGGATCCGGTGACCGTGGCAGGTCGCCTGGTCGAGCTCGGCTACACGCGCGAGCCGCTGGTCGAGGAGCGCGGCCAGTTCTCGCTCCGCGGCGGAATCCTGGACGTGTTTCCGTCGGCGTCCGACGCGCCGGTGCGGGCCGAGTGGTCGGGGGAGGCCATCGAGACACTGCGCCTGTTCGACCCGGAGAACCAACGCTCGGTGATGGCTGTCGCGGACGCGACCATCCGGACGGGCCGTGAGCTCCTGATCGGGCCCGACCGCGGCGCGGCCGCAGCCGAGCTGCTGCAAGCGTCGGTGTCGCTGGACAGCCTCCGCGGAGACGTGCGGTCGGAATGGGAGGACGAGCTCACACGCCTGGGCGTTGGCGCCGCGTTTGCAGGCGTCGAGTTTTACGCCGCCTACCTCGACCCGTCGCGCCCGTCTCTGTTCGATCACCTGCGGGAGCAAACGGTGGTCCTCGATTTCGAGCCCGGCCGCCAGCTCGCCGACGCACGGACCCTCCTCGACGAGACGTCGATGCTCGCGGCGGCGGAGGCGGGCGGGGGAGAGCTGCCGCGCCAGTTCACGCTGCCGACCGTCGGCCGGCTCGACGATCTCGGCGCGCGAGCCCGGCTCACGGTGACCGCGGGCGAAGGCGGCGGTGACGCGGTCGACCTGGGCTGGTTCGAGGGCGAGCCGCTGGTCGGCCAGCCGCGAGCACTGGCCGGGTTTGCGCAGCGCGGCGAGTCGTCCGCGACCGTGTTTGCGACCGAGCAGGACGAGTGGCTGCGTGCTCTGCTGGACGAGGCCGGGGTCAAGACGGGCCTGACCGAGGTCGACCTCGACGTGGACCTGGACCTCGAGCCGGCCCTCCATCTCGCGGCGGTCGACATCGCGGCGGGCTGCGCGCAGCCCGGGATCGGGTTCCAGCTGGCGACCGACGCGGAGCTCTTCGGGCGCATCCGGCGAGCGTCGCGCCGCGGCCGCGCAGCGCGCACGCGGACCGAGGACCTGACCCGCGAGTTCACCCTCGACTTCGCGCCTGACGAGCTGGTGGTCCATGTCGACCACGGCATCGCTCGCTTCAAAGGCATGCGTCTGATCGAGTCGGACGGCGCGCACCGCGAATACCTCGAGCTCGAGTACGCGGAAGGCGATCGCCTTTTCGTCCCGGTCGAAAACCTCGACCGCGTGCAGAAGTACCTCGGCGGCGAAGGCACACCGGCGCTGCACCGCCTCGGCACTTCCGACTGGACGCGCGCGCGGGGGCGCGCACGCAAGGTCGTCCAGGACGTGGCCGAGGAGCTGCTCAAGATCTACTCGATGCGCGAGGCGCGTCCCGGAATCGCGTTCGCGCCGGACACGACCTGGCAGCAGGAGCTCGAGTCGTCCTTTCCTTATGAAGAGACGCTGGACCAGGTCGCGGCGCTGGCGGAGATCAAGACCGACATGGAGTCCGACCGGCCGATGGACCGCCTGTTGTGCGGAGACGTCGGGTTCGGCAAGACCGAGCTCGCGCTGCGCGCCGCTTTCAAAGCGGCGATGAGCGGCAAGCAGGTCGCGTTGCTGGCGCCGACCACGGTGCTGGCGCAGCAGCATTTCCACGTCTTCCGGGAGCGGCTCAAGAACTTCCCGGTCGTGGTCGAGATGCTGTCGCGATTCGTCGATGACGAGACGCAGGCGCGGACCGTCGAGGGCTTGAAGTCCGGCCACGTCGACATCGTGGTCGGCACTCACCGCCTGCTTCAGCGCGATGTCCGCTTCAAGCGGCTCGGCTTGCTGGTGGTGGACGAGGAGCATCGCTTCGGCGTCATGCAGAAGGAGCGGCTCAAGAAGCTGCGCACGCAGCTGGACGTGCTGTCGCTTTCGGCGACCCCGATTCCCCGCACGCTGCACATGGCTGTCGGCGGCATCCGCGACATGAGCGTGATCCAGACCCCGCCCGAGGAGCGCCAGCCGATCAAGACGTACGTGACGGCAGATGACGATGAGCTGATCGAGGAGGCGATCGGACGCGAGCTGCAGCGGAACGGTCAGGTCTACTTCGTGCACAACCGCGTGCGCACGATCCAGAAGGCAGTCGAACGTGTGCGCCGTCTCATACCCGAGGCGCGCATCGCGGTGGGGCATGGCCAGATGTCGGAGGACGAGCTTGCGTCGGTGATGGTGGAGTTCGAGTCCGGCGAGCATGACGTGCTCGTCTGCACGACGATCATCGAGTCAGGGCTCGACATCCCGAACGTCAACACGATCATCGTCGAGCGCTCCGACCGCTTCGGCCTGGCCCAGCTGTACCAGCTGCGCGGTCGTGTTGGGCGATCGGGCCGCCGCGCGTATGCCTACTTCCTTTATGACCCGCGGCGCTCCCTGACCGAACAGGCGGACAAGCGGCTTGACGTGATCTCCGGGCTGCACGAGCTCGGGCAGGGCTTCAAGATCGCGCTGCGCGACCTCGAGATTCGGGGCGCGGGCAACTTGCTCGGCACCGAGCAGCACGGTGCGATCGCGACCGTCGGCTTCGAGATGTACCTGCAGATGCTGCAGAGCGCGGTCAACAGGCTGCGCGCGGGACCCGAGGAAACTGCGGTGACCGACGTCCTGTCGACGGCCGAGATGAACCTCGACCTCCCGCTGGATCACTTCATCCCGCGCTCGTACATCCGGGATGAGAAGCTGCGGCTCGGCGCGTACCGGCAGCTGGCGGGCGCGGAGGACGAGGAAGAGCTCGACTCCATGCTCCGCTCGTTGAAAGACCGCTACGGCACAGCGCCGGCGCAGCTCGACAACCTTGCGTACTCGCTGCGGGTGAAGTTGCGAGGACAGCGGATGGCCCTCCGCGGAGTGATCGCCGAGGGCCACGACATCGTAATTCGAGTCGACCCGGAGCGACTGCTCGACGTGGAGGAGCTGTCGCGACGGATGGCGGGCCGGATCGCCGTGGGGCCGAACCGGATCAAGATGCGGAGGAAAGGTGAGGGCTGGCAGGACGATCTGCTGACCCTGCTCGATGAGATGGCGGAGCTCTACCAGGCCGGCCGCGATGCCGCGATGGCTTCGCGGTAATGTCTGGCTCCATGAGCGACAGGCCGTACCGCGATGGCGTGGGCGCCATCTTCGAAGTCGTGCACCGGCTCCGCGCGCCCGGCGGCTGCCCGTGGGACCGCGAGCAGACGCATGAATCGCTGCGGCCGTACCTGCTCGAGGAGACCTATGAGCTGCTCGAGGCGATCGACTCGGGCGATGACCGGAAGATGATGGAGGAGCTCGGCGACCTCCTCCTGCAGGTTGCGATGCACGCCGAGATCGCAGCCGAGGAAGGACGCTTCGGCGCGGCGCAGGTCTCGGAGGCGGTCGCCGCGAAGATGGTGAAGCGGCATCCACACGTCTTCGGCGACACCTCGGTGGCCGACGCCGATGAGGTCCTGCGCAACTGGGAGCACCAGAAGATCAACGAATCGCGCGCGGCGGGCGGCGACGAGTCGGTCGTCGACCGTGTGCCCGCCACGCTGCCGGCTCTCGCGTGGGCGCTCGGGCTGCAAAAGCGGGCAGCGCGCGTCGGCTTTGATCTCGCAGCGCCTGCCGCGGCGGCGGAGTCAGTCACGGAGGAAGCGCGCGAGCTGGCGCAGACCACCGACCGCGAGCACGCTTTCGAAGAGCTGGGTGATCTGCTGTTCGCGATCGTGTCGCTGGCGCGCAGCCTGAAGGTCAATCCAGAGGATGCCCTTCGGGTCGCGGGCCAGAGATTTAGGACGCGGTTTGCGGCCGCGGAGTCGGCGCTCCGGCGCGAGGGCAAGAGCTTCACCGACCTGAGCGCGGACGAGATGGTGGCGCGCTGGGAAGAATCGAAGTAACCGTTTGATATAGTCGGCCCGGCTTACTCGGCACGCGTCGCAGAAACCAACGCAGCATGAGACACACAAGAGGTCTGACCCCCGTGGGCAGCGTGCGCACCAGCACGTTTGGCGTGCGCAAGGCTTTCGTCGTCATCGTCGTTGCGGTAGCTCTCGCGTGGGCAGGCATCGCGTTCGCGCAAGAGGCGTATGTGGTCCACAGGCTGAACCAACAGGTGACGGAGCTGCGGCGACAGAACGCCGCGATTTCAGGGGAGAACGCAGGCTACCGACAGGACGTGCAGGCGCTGACCAACGGGACCGCCAACGAGGAGGAGGCGAGGCTGAACGGATTCGCCAGGCCGAACGAGAAGACCTACCTCGTCACGTCTCCGAGCCCGAGTCCCTCGCCTCCGCCCAGGCACTAGCCCGCCCCTCGGGGGACCGACGACTGCCTGGGTATACTGGTGGCGCGGAGTGGAGCAGCGGCAGCTCGTCGGGCTCATAACCCGAAGGTCGTCGGTTCGAATCCGACCTCCGCAACCATCTGACTCCAACCAGGGCGGCCGTGGCGCGCCTCATTGCGGACGGTATGAATAAAAGGAAGCGCGTCGCCCTCGCCAAGCACCGGAAGAAGAAGAGCAAGCTGAAGGCGCGGGCGCGGCCGCAGCGTTAGATTCTCTTCGGCGGTGCCGTAGCTCAGGTGGTAGAGCGCGCGACTCATAATCGCGTTGTCGCTGGTTCGAGTCCAGCCGGCACCACCATGGTCGCGGTGTCCGGCGGACCGGACTCGACCGCCCTCCTGATCGCCCTGCACGAGGCCGGGCACGACCTCGTCGCCGCGCATTACGACCACGCTCTTCGCGAGGGCTCCGACCGGGTTGCGCTTCATGTCGCCGACCTCTGCGCGCGCTTCGGCGTTCGGTTGATCGCCGAGCGGCGCACGCAACCGCTGCCGAAGGGCTCGCTGCAGGCTGCGGCGCGCGAGCTGCGCTACGCGTTCTTCGAACGCGCGAAAGTCGACGCGGGCGCTGATGCCGTCGCGATCGCCCACACCGCCGACGACCTGGTCGAAGGCGTCGCGCTGCACATGCTGCGGGGCTGCGGCCTTGCGGGATTTCGCGGCATGCCGGCCCGGCGCGAGCATTACGTCCGTCCTTTTCTGAGCACGTGGAGGAGCGAGCTCCGCGAATTTCTCGACCAGCGGGGCATCGTCGCCGACGAAGACCCCTCCAACCTGGACACCCGTTTTGCGCGCGTGCGCGTGCGCGGGGAGATCCTGCCCCAGCTCGAGCGCGACCGGCCGGGAATCACAGGACTTCTTCACGCCGCAGCGCTGGCGGCCGCCCGCTGGCAGGAGGTGGCGGAGAGCGCACCGGCACCTGTCGAGGTGTTGAAGCGGATGTATGTCGAGGCGGGAGGGCGTCAGCCGGGGCTCTCCAGGAAGCACATCGACGCGATGCTTGGCCTGGCGCGTCCTGGTCGAGGGGGTCGGGGAGTCGATCTTCCGGGCGGCTTGCGTTTCCGTATCGTGGGGAACCTGATGCAGGTCGTTCCGGCGCACCGCCCTCGCCAGGCCGCATGGCTGGAGGTGACGACCTGCGCCGGCTGCGCCGACACCCAGGTGGCGCACCTTCGCGCCGGGCTCGAGAGGAACGCGACGGATGGCCGCTGGTGTTCGCCCGCGACCGCCTGGCCTGGGTCCCCGGACTGGCCGTCGACTCGGAGCTGGCCGGCGTTCCGGGCGAACGCTCCATGCATGTGGCGATCACGCCTATGCCGGCTCTCCCGGCGCAGAAAGTTGTTAGGCTAGAAACTCCAAATCCCCTAGGAGATCTGATTTGAGTCGGTTCCCGCGCTCCAGCCTCTTTTATTTCGCATTGGTCGTGGTCCTCGGTCTCATCTTCTGGTTCACGTGGAGCTCGATCCAGAGCAACCAGAACCAGGGCGACTGGACGTACTCAGAGCTGGTCGACAGGGCTTCGAAGGGCCAGGTCACCGACCTGGAGATAAACGGCACCGACGGCGTGGCGACCGAGAACGGCGGCAAGAAGCACAACGTTGTCGTGCCCGACTGCAGCGGCGGATGCGCCGCCTTTGCCGACAAGATGTCGGGCTACGGCGTCAACGTGAAGTTCGACAAGAACAGCAGCGGCAGCTACCTGATCAGCGTGCTGCTCCCCAACATCATCCTGGTCATCCTGATCGCCGCCTTCATGTGGTGGGTCTTGCGACAGACCCAGAGCGGCAACAACCAGGCGATCTCTTTCGGCCGCTCGCGCGCGCGCCTGATCGCGGGCGACAAACCCGCGATCACGTTCGCCGACGTGGCAGGGGTCGATGAGGCCAAGCAGGAGCTGACCGAGATCGTCGAGTTCCTGAAGTACCCGGAGAAATTCGTGGCGCTGGGCGCCCGGATCCCGAAGGGTGTCCTGCTCGTCGGACCGCCGGGCACCGGCAAGACGCTGCTCAGCAAGGCCGTGGCAGGCGAGGCCGGCGTGCCGTTCTTTTCCATCTCGGGCTCAGAGTTCGTCGAGATGTTCGTCGGCGTGGGCGCAAGCCGCGTCCGCGACCTGTTCGACCAGGCCAAGAAGAACTCGCCCTGCATCGTGTTCGTGGACGAGATCGACGCGGTCGGCCGCCAGCGCGGCGCTGGACTGGGCGGCGGCCACGACGAGCGCGAGCAGACCCTGAACCAGCTGCTGGTGGAGATGGACGGTTTCGACACCAACACGCACGTCATCGTGATCGCCGCCACCAACCGCCCGGACGTGCTCGACCCCGCGCTGCTGCGACCCGGTCGATTCGACCGCCACGTCACGCTCGACAGCCCCGACATCCGCGGCCGCCGCTCCATCCTCGACGTTCACGCGCGCAACAAGCCCCTCGACTCGACCGTCGACCTCGATGTGCTGGCGCGGCAGACGCCCGGCTTCAGCGGGGCAGACCTCGCGAACCTGATCAACGAAGCCGCCATCCTGGCCGCTCGCGGGAACAAGAAGGTGATCGGGATGGAGGAGCTGGGCGAAGGAATCGAGCGCGTGATCGCCGGTCCCGAGCGCAAGAGCCGGCGCCTGTCCGACCACGAAAAAGAGGTCACCGCATACCACGAGGTCGGCCACGCCCTGGTCGCCAAGGCACTGCCCAAGTGCGACCCGGTGCACAAGGTCTCGATCATCTCCCGCGGCCAGGCGCTCGGCCTCACTTGGTACCTGCCGACCGAGGACCGCTACCTCAGAAGCAAGGCCGAGCTGATGGACCAGATCGCAGCCGCCATGGGAGGCCGGGTCGCGGAGGAGATCGTGTTCCACGACGTCACGTGGGGCGCGGAGAACGACATCCAGCGGGTGACCAACATCGCGCGCCGCATGGTGACCCAGTGGGGCATGAGCGAGAAGCTCGGGCCGGTGACGATGGGGCACAAGGAAGAGCTTGTCTTCCTCGGCCGCGACCTCGGCGAGCAGCGCAACTACTCGGAAGAGGTTGCCGCGATGATCGACGAGGAAGTCCGCGCGATAGTGAATCACGGCTACCAGACGGCGAAGGCGATCCTCTCCAAGCAGCGCGACAAGCTCGATTTGGTTGCTGAGCGCTTGAAGGCCGTCGAGACGCTCGACGGCAACGAGCTCGACGAGATCCTCCGTGAGGAACCGATGCGTCCGGCGGCCGGCTCGTCAGCCTCCTGACGGAAAGAATCACCGTCGCCGGCCGGGGCAACCTCGGTCGGAGCCTTGCCCGCGCGTTCAGGGCGGCCGGCCATCCCACGCGGCTGGTCGCCGCGCGAAGCGGTTTCCGGCCGCCGCGCAGCGGGCTCGTCTTTCTGGCCGTGCCGGACGGCGCCGTCGCCGAGTTCGCGGCGAAGGTCGCGCAGCTCGAGCCGGCGCAGGCCGTTGGCTTCATCCACGTCAGCGGCGCGCTCGGTCTTGACGCGCTGGACTCGCTGCGCAGCCATCCCGTCGGCTCGTTTCATCCGCTTCAGTCGTTCCCCGCGCCGCGTGAGCCTTCGGCGTTTCGCGGCATCACCGTCGCGGTCGATGCGACCACGCAGTCTCTGATGCGCAGCCTTCGCGCCCTCGCGCGGTCGATCGGTGCGAGGCCCAAGCCTGTCGGTGACCGCGAGCGCGTCCTCTATCACGCGGCCGCGGTTTATGCCTCCAACTTCATGGACGTAGTGGTGGCGGAAGCCGTGCGCACGCTCAGGTCGATCGGGTGGACAGAGGCGGAGGCCACGAAGGCGCTGCTGCCCCTCGTCGAGGGCGCGGTCGCGAACATCCGGAAGCGGGGTGCGGTGCGAGCCCTCACGGGGCCGATCCGGAGGGGCGATGCGGGCACCGTGACCCGCCATCTGAGCGCCGTGGACAACCCCGACCTTTATCGTATGCTCGCCCTGGTTGCGCTCGGGATCGCAAAAGAGGCGGGACTCGACCCCGCGGCGGCCGAGCGGACCAGAAGGGCGCTGACCCGAGATGTGGCAGCGACCCGAAGGAGAGGTCGGCGATGACCACGGTGCTGGACGTCCAGCGATTCAAGGACGAGGGCAGGCACTTCGCCATGCTCACCGCCTACGACTTTCTGAGCGCTCGCATCCTCGACGAGGCCGGCATCCCCATCCTGCTGGTCGGCGACAGCCTCGGCATGGTGATGCTCGGCCATCCGACCACGTTGCCGGTGACGCTCGAGGACATGCTGCACCACGCGAAGGCGGTCGCCCGCGGCGCGCGCCAGGCACTCCTCATCGGCGACATGCCTTTCATGTCCTACCAGGCCTCGATCGAGCAGGCGATCACGAGCGCGGGCCGTTTCATGCAGGAAGCAGGCATGCACGGGGTCAAGCTGGAGGGCGGGGGCCGGGTGATCGAGATCACCAGACGGCTGACAGAGGTCGGAATCCCGGTGATGGGTCATGTCGGGCTGACTCCCCAGTTCGTGCACCAGATGGGCGGCTTCAAGGTGCAGGGCAGGACGGAGGCGCAGGCGGCGCGAATCAAGGCCGACGCCGGCGCGCTCGAGGAGGCCGGCGCGTTCAGCCTCGTGCTCGAGGGAGTGCCGAGCAAGCTCGCGGCTGAGATCACTGGTGCGCTCCGGATTCCGACCATCGGGATCGGCGCGGGCCCCGCGACCGACGGCCAGGTGCTGGTGCTCCACGACATGCTGGGCCTGACCACCGGCAAGGCGCCCAAGTTCGTCAAGCGCTACGCCAACCTGGCCGAAGATGTCGCCCGCGCGGCGACCGAGTACGCCGAGGACGTCCGCACGGGTAGGTTCCCAGGGCCAGAGCACGAGTACTCGGCGAACGGCGCGGCCCCGGCATCTCAGGGGCATAAGGACAGGGAAGAGATTCGGTACGGCGGCTGACGGCGTGGTGGTCCTCGAGACCGCCGGCGCGATGCTCGAGGCGTCGCGCCGGTGGCGCGTCGAGGGCCGTTCGATCGGACTCGTGCCCACGATGGGCGCGCTGCACGCCGGCCATCTGAGCCTGGTCGAGCTCGCGCGCGGCGAGAACGACATCGTGGTGGTCAGCATCTTCGTGAACCCGATCCAGTTCGGTCCGGGTGAGGACTTCGAACGTTATCCACGCGACGTGGCACGGGACACCGGGATGCTCGCTCGCGCGGAGGTCGACGCGATCTACGAGCCCCCGGTCGAGGTCATGTATCGGCACGACTCGACCACCCGCGTTCACGTCGGCGCCGTCGCAGAGCCGCTGGAGGGTGAGAAGCGTCCGGGCCATTTCGAAGGCGTGGCCACTGTGGTCACAAAGCTCTTCGCCGCGGTCGAGCCCGATCGCGCCTACTTCGGCCAGAAGGACGCGCAGCAGGTCGCGGTGGTCAAGCGCCTGACATGCGACCTCGACCTGGGAGTCGATGTTCGC
>WNGR01010483.1_pt1 | contig 12217 bp, 15 predicted proteins | sample 5407581 | NCBI WGS metagenome assembly WNGR01 (sample SAMN13153383, study PRJNA577476) | soil metagenome | isolation source: 80 cm soil or saprolite under Garry oak tree replicate 2 | place: USA:California | collected 2016-06-15
TCGAAGATGTTTCCCAAACTGGAGTCCAACGCCACTACAAGGTCGATGGTGGCTGAAGGCGCGATAGAATGGACCCACTCGACATCCAACGCTGTCTCAAGAGCCCAGCCCGAATTGGTCTTCCTCGGGGTGCCATCTGGATAGAATATGTTTACCGTGGCCACTGGTAATCCTGCTATGGAGTCATAGCTTGACAGGTCGCTGGCGAGCTTGGGGTCGCCGTAGGCGTCGACTATCGCGATTCTAGTCCCGTTTCCCTTTATTCCCTTTGAGTAGAGAGGGAGGAAGTTGTAGGCCTTCCTGATATCTGAGGGCACGTATGGGGGAACACCAGGGCTTGAAAGGCTGGCCGGGCGATAGCTTAGGGGGAGCTGTACTTCAGGGAGCGGTGGGGACTCCGCGCCTAGAGCGGGACGGAGAAGAGATGGGAGGCCTGGTAGGAGGATAACGATGATGATAATGGCGGGGAGCTTCTGCATTAGGCGCTTGGCCTGACGGGGGTTCGATCGATGCGTCTTTCTATTAAGCGGATCGGACAGACAAGCCCCCTATGATCTTCGACAGGACTTAGCGAGTTTTGTTCCGCCTCCTGTAAACCATGATGGCCAGGAGGGCGATGATGAACAGTACTAGAGCTCCTCCGACAAAGTAGGAGTATTGTGGTGTCGAAGGCTGGGTTGTCGTTGGAGAGGGTGGTGGTATTGTCGAAGGGATCATTTTGACATTAATCGGTCCAATTACTAGTGTGTTATCTGCTACGTCTATCTCGCCCCATACGCTCGAGGCTACCGCCTTTAAAGAATGGAATCCGACGGCGACGCCGGTCGTGTTCCAGTCAAAGAGCAGTGTCTGGGATGTGCTTGGAGTCAGCGCCAGTATCGTCTGGGATTGGATCAAAGTGCTATCATAGTAGAGTGAAAGTGTGAAGTTCTCCGTTGCAGCTCCCTCATTTGTGACCGTGACTGTTACGGAAACTATGTCGGTCTGATTCACCGTTGTCCTGGAGGGGGTGATGCTAGAGACCGCTACGTTGTGGATCACGGACTGGACGAAGACTTGCATTAATGGATAATGGTCCTCACTGTTCGCAAAAGTGTAGGCCGTATCTCCTATCCCGTCTGACCTGGAACACACGTTCTGGCCAGGGCCGCTACAATTGTCCACGCCGTTGTAGTCTGACCAGTGGTTTCCTCCACTCGCGTATCCTACGTCCCACATGTTCTGTCCAGTTTCATTGTCCAACGACTGAACCGAGTTGCTGAGGAAGTTGTTGTGGTGAACTAGGTTGTTGGTCGACCCGCCTAAGTTGACACCGACACCGTTGCTCGTGACATTGTTAAGATCGATGAGAACGTATGTTGATCTGTAAGCGCCTATGCCGTCGTGAATGTTGTAGGCGATTCTGTTCTCGGAGATAATGGTATTGTTGAGGGATTGTAGAATGATTCCTGAGAGGTTAGAACTGATAGTATTTCCTGTCACGTTCAGGAGGCAGTTGAGGCAGTAGTTGTTGCCGTGGACGCCATCTCCTGTATTGAGTTTGATTGTATTGTTGAGCACGCTAACATTGTCGCCATCTATGATGTTGATCCCGTGCTGCTGGTTGGAATAGATCAGGTTGTTTTCAACAGTCGCGTTGGAAATCAATACCGTGATGCCGTCAATGAGGTTTGATATCGTGGTGTCGCTGACCAGTACGTTGGTTACATGAGAAAGGAATATTCCATTTAACCCGCTTGACTGGATCTGCCCTTGGATGTTGACGTTCCTTATGATCAGGGAGGCATTTGTCTGTTCGATGTCTATCCCATCTTGGTTGGCGAGTGCTGTTATGTCCCATCCTTCGATAATGTAGGGGTTTGTGGCGGACCCGTTTCCGCCTGTCACTCCGTTGTTGGTTGTGAAACCCGCGTTTCCAGCAATCGATATTGGAGGGTGGGACATGATTGATCCTCTCCCCGGATGAACCGTCGACGCGACAGTTGAGGCGAGAATCATGATCAGTGTCAGTTGCACAGAATTTTTTCCAAGCGCCCATGGCAACCGATTAGGCTTTCTGATCTTTGCACTATGCACGGGCGGACACCTATATCTCGCTGGTCTCTGGGTGTGTCTATTGGGTTCACTGGCTGTTAAGCGAATCGCTCATCATCCCGGGAAACCTTCTCGCCTCCTCGATCGCGGTTGGGAAATGTATAGAGTTGCACTGATAGCCATAGAAGTATTTCTCGCCCAAGTATCCAGTGCTGGAATAACTGTTTATGTTCATGTTATGCGACTAGCTTGACCTGTAGAACCTTGCGACCCGCTAGTGTTGCCTCGACGGCTGTATTGATTCTCGGGGTTCTATTGTCCACGTCCCTTGTCTACCCGGCAGTTGGCGTCAAATATACTCCGGGGCTTCAGGCTGGCGATAGCGCGTTCTATTCCTTGTCGGGAAACTATGGCTTTATTCCCACAGAGCCTGTGACGCAGATGAAGGTGTCGAGTGTGATCGGGACAAATGTGTCAGCTAGCTTTGTCAATTTCTACCCAGATGGCCATATCTCTCCGGACTTCTGGATAGACGTGTTCTCCGGCCAGCGCGCCAACCTCACTTCAACGTTCTACTTTGATATCTCGTCGGGGCTCAAACGTGGCGACCAGATATTCAGCGGCTGGTCCAACGCCACCGTCACTACAGAGCAGAACTTTTCCTGCGGAGGAGTGCAACGTTACTCTCTAGGGGTCGAATTCTTCCCTTCAGGCGGGACGGTCATAATCATCTGGGATCAGGCGACAGGAGCGATGTGCTACTATAGTGCAACCAATAACCAGAAAGGCGAAACGCTTACCCTATCAATGATCAACTCTACGCTGTGGAGTAGACCTACTGTGGCAGACCCGCTCACGGTCGGCGCTGAGATCTCGGCCCTCGTCGGGCTACCATTGGTCGTAGTTATCATGTTCGTGTACGTCAGACGGAAGCGCGCTAAGAAATAGGATTGCAGATAGCTAGCTCAACGTCAGGGATAATTCTTGCTGTGTCGCGTAGTCGCGTTGCATGAGCCGGTTTTTTACAGTGAAGAACTGGCTGTACAAAGGGTAGTCATACTGCTTTGAATGGAATATCCGAGTCTATTCTCGGTGTCATTCCCGTGACTTTCCCCCGTCGTATTGGTTTCGAGCGGCTGGGGCTCTATGTCACGAGCACACGTATTATCGTTGCTCACAGGTCCCGGAAGGGGCTTGGCGCTCTGGCTCTTGCTCCCTTGTTGGGGCGCTACGCTGGATCCACTGACGATTCCGTAAGAGAACCCATGCACCGAGGAAAGGCCAAAGCTGACGCTATGAGTCCTGAAGAAGTTCTTGCTGGTCACAAGGATAATTTCGCGCTGGGGTATGATGAGCTCGTGAGTGTTGAATTGCGTGAGATTTCTGGAGGGACGAGCATTACTATTCTGTCGCGGGAGGACAAATTTCAATTCTCGTCTGACATGGATCTCAGAGAAATTGCTCAGCTCTTGTCTCGGAACCTTGGAGCGAAGCTCCGGACATAGACTCGGGTCTCAGGCGTCTCGGTGTCTGAGGACTTGGCTCTCCCGGTCAACACTTCGTTGCTAGAGTCGAAGATCAGCATGGTCTTGGACCCGGCAGCTTGATTTCTATGAATCCTCGCTGTGGTATGCGAACCTGCAGATGAGCTGTGGTCCCGCCGCCTAGAAGTACTTCTCGCCGGTTGTTGCCCCGACAACAGTTGCGACTAGGTAGCCTATGAATGGAAATGGAAAGACTGCGGTGAAGATTGTCGTAATCCAGAGTGAAGGAATCAGGATGTTTCCGGGATATGGGATCAGGTTGGAGGTTGCGGGATAGATCAGTATCACAGTCAGTAGGATGGTGCCGATGGCCATTGCAGCAACGTAGCCGAGGAGCGCTCTACCCACATCCATGATAACAGCTCCGGCGACGAAACATATGACGAGTACGAGGGCGTAGTCGAATAATGTCATGTAGGCTCTCTGAACTAGTGCCTGATCATAGGAAGCAGCGATAGCTAGGCTCCAGAGTAAGATAGTGATGGCGAGCCTTCTGTCCTCCGATGCGACGAGCCAGCTGAGTTTTTTCGAGAACGTTCTAGACGCCTCCTCCACCGCCCCCGCCCCCGCCCGACCCGCCTGGAGCCGTTACGATTGTAATCCCGGTCTGTCCGCAGTCTGCTTGTCCTCCTGAGCCGGTGCAGTCGTAGGATGGTATTACCATTGTCACCTTGTCAAGAAAACTAGAAAGGACGAAGTCGATGTGGAAGATGAATTCTATCTTCGTCTGGGGATTGCTAGCAGCTCGCGCGGCGTCGCTCGGGGCGTTGAAGGATTGGTAGATTATCCCAACCTTGTCTCCAGAGTTTAAGGGTCCGGTTGCCGGGTTGTAGGCCATTGCGCCGCCAGTAAACGTCTGGTTGATGGTCGGTGAATAGATGGCCATGGCGTCATAGGTTGACTCGAAGTGTTTCAGGAATAGTCCGTTATAGCTGGTCGGGTTATTTATTGAGAATGCGACTTTGACTTGCAGTGTATAATTGCCTGGGCTATTGGTGATAAGCGTAGTTTGGAGCGAGTTTATGCTTGCCCCGATCTGGCTTATCGCGGGATAGAACTGATAGTAGTTGACTGTTCCTAAGGCTGCGACGATGAGGAGAACTAGGGTTGCTGCGGCGAAGAATATAGTGAGCTGGTTCCTTCGGCTGGTCTTCGCGAAGAGCATTCGCTTTTTATCCCTTGAATGAGTCCTCTAATGATCTCCGAGAGTTAAAGTTCGCGACCAGCCGAGACAAGCTGGGGATAAACATAAAGGGGCTTGAAACCTCTAGGTTGATGGTCTACCGCAGTATGCCCAAAGAGACCTCTCTAAATTCCGGTGCTGAAAATCTGTCACCTGGTCAAGAGCTATGACCACCAGCAACCAGGACGAAGAGAAGCCGAAATATTTTGACGTAGAAACCTATCGAAAGATTCACGCTGAGACTTCCAAGTCTCGCGGACGGGCTGGGAGATTTGCCAACCGGTTTTTCGGAGTTTTTGATTCTATGCAGGGTCTCTTTGTCGCGATGATGGGACTTCCAATTATGTTCGGAATGTTTGGCGTCGTCATGCTAGGCGCCTACTACGGGCCTTTGGCCTTTCTCGGAATAATGGGATCGATAATTGGCGGCCTCGCCTTTTTCGTCGAGAGAAGAGTGGGCCGATCCTTGCAGTTCGCCGACTACAATGTTCTCCGAAGAACCCTTGCCACAGGGATCGCGTTCCTGGTTGCACTTGGAATAATCTTCTTCTTGTTGTATCTGGGACACTTCGGGTTCGGACCCCACTAGAATTATCTACACAACTCGACATCTGAGTCTGCTGTGTTTCGGATGTCTCACACACTTTTCTCAGGCAAGTTTTCTTTCACCGTCTTGCATCATCTGATTCAAGCGATTTCGTTGGGCATTGCAGAGTCGTCAGGAAGTCGTTTCTGCCCAGCACGGGCTTAGAAGAAGAGTCGCGGATTAGTGAATGGTGATAGCTACAATTTTTCTTGTGCAGGCACCTACCCAGCAAGTCTAGCTCTTCAGTCCGTGCTCATGTCATCTTTTTTGATGGAGCATGATTTCAATTTTTTTCCAGATCATTTGATCCCGACCTCTTGAAGGTCTTGAGATCCGTCGAGAACTTGGAGATCCTGGTTCACGGACTGGGATGTAGGGGCAGGTTTCTGCTCATGCGTTGAGACAGCAATGCGTCATAGGCTCGGCTTACTTTGGCTGGGATTCCAGGGGAGGCGGTTGTCCCCTTGGAAGGGAACGGTCTCTCGGATACACGCGGTTGCAAGGTAAATGTGCGGAATTGTTCAGCTTGAACGTGTCCGGGGAGCTGTCGTTGGGTCTGTACCTCGTTTTCCACTGGAAAATTCGGGATTGAGCGGCTCTGGGGAACTTTGAGGGGGTCGGATCTGCGCGGATGCCGGTTGTGGTGCATGGGGTTTCATATTTTTTTGCTGATTGCTGTCGGTTTGAGCGATTTCCTGGGATCGCTTCTATCGGTTCGACTTTTACCGAGTGTTGTCCTGCAAGTGGAAAACATTTGGAGTTATACCTCGCTTTCTCAAAGCGTCTCTGGATATCTCTAATCCACTTCTGATAGCAAACTCTTATATTTCGTGTCTCGGCCAAACCCCTCGTAACGCTTCGGACAGGTTGTTGCATGACTAATAGTAGTAAAAATCTAAGACTGTTGACCCTAGTAGCTCTCCTAATTCTGATGGTAGCCCCAGCAGCAAGCTATGCTGGGACCCTTTTGGGTAACCACTCCCTGTTCCCCAGCGTACACCCAGTAGGCGCTGTTGCCGCTCCCAACACCCTCGGCTTCGACTGTGCATACGGGGCTAGCCTTGAAACCGGGGCGTTTCCGACTTCTATAACCACGTCGTCTCCTTACACGACGTCCGATTTTGACGGGACCCTGGACACAAGTTGTCAGGCAACCTATCTTGGGGATACTGATGGGGTTATTCATCCTCTCGTCTCCGATAACCCGACCCTTATTGTCACTGGGGGAGCTGGTGGAGGCGTAACGGTTGATGTTGTTGCTGTTCTAAATTCTACTGAAACGCTTAACGGTTTTGATATTAGCCTTCAATTCAATCCACATCAGCTTAACGGTGTGGTAATTGACCAGACTGGTCTCGGCTTTGGCGGCTCTGGCCTCCCTCCGGGCGCGTTCGTTCTCACGCTGGCTCATACTATTGACAACAATGCAGGGACCGTTCGTCTCGCCCAGGTCGTCGTGAGCGCTCCCGCATTCGCAGGCACTGTCGAGCTTTTCCGTGTCAGATTCGATATCGTTGGTTCCGGCATTAGCCCGATCACATTCTTCAACGACGTCCTCACGAACCCCGCCGCCGTTCCTCACGTGTCCCAGTCTCTTACCGGTGGAATGGACACACAGGCAATTTACGATACCCTGAATGCGGCTGTAGTAGGTTTCCAGGACAGCTGGACGTTCACGCCTAGTCCTGAAGTCGTAAGCCAACCTATCACTTTCTCCGCGACTTCCGCGGTCTGTGCTGGCTGCACTGCTCCCTTTACGTACAGCTGGGATTTCGGTGTTCTAGATTCTGGCGCATTTGTGGCTTCGTCTACAGGTCAAAGTGTTACGATTACGCCTCCTCCTCCTGCCGTTTGGCGTGTCGAATTGCAAGTCACTGACTCAGCCGCTCATACTTTCATAGTTACTAGATTGTTGCCTCTGGCCTTGCTTGAGAGTCCTGTTAATTCTGCGTTGAGTGTTGGTGTTGCCGGCCCTACGGGTGGATTTACCGGCAAGTGGCTAGGTGGTGTGGTGACTGCTACCGCGGGAGATGTTGCCGCCTGGAGGTTCTGTCCTGGCAGCGCCCTCTCGACAACGATTTGCTCGTCTCCTGCCCCGAGCGTCACTCAGGCGCCAACCGCGATTACTGGTATCGCTACGGTTGCTTCTGAGACCTATCACTTCGCCGGAGTCTACAACGACTCGCTTACGGTTCACGATGCTTCAGGTTCTGAACAACAGTTTACCTTCGCGGTGAACCAAGTGATCGCGGTATTCTTCACTACAGTAACTGGTACGCCGGCGGCCTACACAATTAAGACACCTGTGAGCGGAGCAGCGGGAATTGGTACGAACTCTTCTTCGATCACTGCTGGTCAGGCTATCAATTTCACGGCCTTTACGTCTTACTCAACCACACCGCTTTATCCGACCGCTTCAAGAGTTACTGCTTTCAAGTATACCTGGAATTTCGGTGACGGTTCGCCCCTAGCTTTCTCGACGTCTAGCTCGGCGGGCATTACTGGTGACAATGCGACCTCGATCGTTCACACTTTCCTATCTGCTTGCAGCCCATGCACTGTAACCGCGACGGCTCAGGAGGCAGGATCAGCAACTGTCGCTCCTTCGAGGATCCAGGAATCCGCCACAGTACCTGTGACCGTAGGTGGAGGTGCTTTCTCGTTCAGTTTAGCTGCCGCTCCGGCGACTCTGTCGATTACTGGTGGTGGCGCTGGCGGTGTTGAGACTGCTACAGCGACACTTGTCTCTGGTACTACCACTCCCGTTACGTTCAGCATTCTGACTGCTCTTCCCGCGGGTGTGACTGCTAGTGCTTTCACGCCTGCTAGCTGCAGCCCCACATGCTCCGCAACTGTAACCTTGACTGCATCAGCTACCGCTCCTGCCTCAACCACAACTATCACAATCCAAGCCGTCGGCGGTGGAGTCACGCAGACCGCGACCTTCAGCCTCGTAGTTACTCCTGCCGGTTTCGATTTCAGTCTCGCTGCCACACCGGCTACTTTGACGATTGTTGGTGGTGCTGCGGGTGGTGTTGAGACCGCTTCTGCAACTCTGGTTGCCGGTGTTACTACAGCTGTCACCTTCAGCATTACCACTGTTCTTCCTACTGGTGTAACCGCTAGTGCATTCACTCCAGCGAGCTGCAGTCCAACCTGCTCTGCAACCGTTACTCTGACAGCGTCTGCAACTGCTCCAGCCTCTACGACAACTATCACAATCCAAGCCGTCGGCGGAGGAGTCACTCGCACCGCGACCTTCAGCCTAGTTGTCACTCCTGCAGGCTTCGACTTTAGCCTCGCCGCTACTCCTGCTACCTTAACTATCGTAGGCGGTGCTGCTGGCGGTGTTGAGACAGCATCCGCAACTCTAGTAGCAGGTGTTACTACTGCTGTCACGTTCAGCATCACAACCGTACTTCCAACCGGTGTTACTGCCAGCGCGTTTACTCCTGCAAGCTGCAGTCCATCCTGCTCTGCAACCGTGACTCTGACAGCATCTGCTACCGCGCCTGGTTCGACAACTACCATTACCATTCAGGCTGTCGGTGGTGGCGTTACTCGCACTGCTACTTTCAGTCTCGTTGTCACTCCTGCAGCATTCAACTTTAGCTTGGCCGCTACTCCTGCAACTCTGACGATTGTCGGTGGTGCTGCGGGAGGCGTTGAAACCGCTACTGCTACTCTAGTTGCTGGTGTTACTACTGCTGTTACTTTCAGCATTACAACCGTACTACCTACCGGTGTTACTGCCAGCGCGTTTACTCCTGCAAGCTGCAGTCCATCCTGCTCTGCAACCGTGACTCTGACAGCATCCGCAACTGCCCCAGGCTCTACAACTACGATAACTATCCAAGCTGTCGGTGGCGGTGTTACTCGTACTGCTACTTTCAGTCTCGTGGTTACTCCTGCTGGTTTCGATTTCAGTCTCGCGGCCACCCCGGCCACTTTGACGATCGTCGGTGGTGCCGCTGGAGGCGTTGAGACCGCATCTGCTACTCTAGTAGCCGGTGTCACTACAGCGGTCACATTCAGTATCACGACCGTACTTCCCACTGGTGTCTCTGCTAGTGTGTTTACTCCGGCCAGTTGCAGCCCATCTTGCTCTGCAACCGTTACCCTAACTGCATCTGCCACTGCCCCTGGTTCGACCACGACGATTACGATTCAGGCAGTGGGTGGCGGTGTTACTCGCACTGCGACCTTCAGTCTCGTCGTCACACCCGCGGCATTCAACTTCAGCCTCGCCGCTACACCTGCGACCCTGACGATTGTGGGTGGTGCTGCTGGTGGCGTTGAAACCGCTACCGCGACCTTGGTTGTTTCACTCCTGCAAGTTGTAGTCCATCTTGCTCTGCAACCGTCACATTGACCGCGTCTGCGACAGCGCCTGGTTCTACCACAACTATTACGATCCAAGCAGTGGGAGGTGGCGTTACTAAGACAGCGACCTTCAGCCTTGTTGTTACTCCTGCAGCGTTTGACTTTAGCCTCGCCGCTACTCCTGCAACTCTGACGGTAGTCGGTGGTTCTGCTGGTGGAATTGAAACCGCTACTGCCACGCTGATTGCCGGTGTTACTACTGCTGTTACTTTCAGTATCACGACTGTGCTTCCAACCGGTGTCTCTGCTAGTGTGTTTACTCCGGCCAGCTGCAGCCCATCATGCTCCGCGACCGTTACCTTGACTGCGTCTGCTACCGCGCCTGCTTCAACCACGACGATTACGATCCAGGCTGTCGGTGGTGGAGTCACTCGTACTGCTACTTTCAGTCTCGTGGTTACTCCTGCTGGTTTCGATTTCAGTCTCGCGGCCACACCGGCCACTTTGACGATCGTTGGTGGTGCTGCTGGTGGCGTTGAAACCGCTACCGCAACTCTGGTTGCTGGCGTTACTACTGCTGTAACCTTCAGCATTACTACTGCTCTTCCAACTGGCGTGACTGCCAGTGCTTTCACGCCTGCAAGTTGCAGTCCAACATGCTCAGCGACTGTCACTTTGACTGCGTCTGCTACCGCGCCTGGCTCGACAACTACCATTACTATTCAGGCAGTGGGTGGCGGTGTTACTCGCACTGCAACCTTTAGCCTCGTGGTTACTCCTGCAGCGTTCAACTTCAACCTCGCAGCTTCTCCTGCGTCCCTAACAATCGTTGGTGGTGCTGCTGGCGGTGTCGAGACTGCTTCCGCGACCCTGGTTGCCGGCGTCACTACAGCAGTCACGTTCAGTATCACGACTGTCCTGCCAACCGGTGTCTCTGCTAGTGCGTTTACTCCGGCCAGTTGCAGTCCAACCTGCTCAGCAACTGTCACCCTAACGGCATCGGCCACGGCACCTGGCTCTACTACGACCATAACGGTCCAAGCTGTCGGCGGTGGTGTTACTCGCACAGCGACTTTCAGTTTGGTTGTCACTCCTGCCGCGTTCGACTTCAGCTTGGCTGCTACTCCTGCAACTTTGACCATTGTTGCTGGTGCGGCTGGTCAGACCGAGACAGCCACCGCTACACTAGTAGCCGGTGTCACTACAGCGGTCACATTCAGCATCACAACAGTCCTGCCTACTGGCGTTACTGCTAGTGCATTCACCCCGGCCAGTTGCAGCCCATCATGCTCCGCAACCGTTACCTTGACCGCGTCTGCTACTGCTCCAGGCTCTACTACAACTATTACCATTCAAGCCGTCGGTGGCGGTGTTACTCATACTGCGACCTTCAGCTTAGTGGTTACTCCTGCTGGCTTTGACTTCAGTCTCGCTGCTACACCTGCTACACTGACGATCGTTGGCGGTGGTGCTGGTGGTGTTGAGACTGCTACTGCTACTCTGGTTGCTGGCGTTACTACTGCTGTAACCTTCAGCATTACTACTGCCCTGCCTACCGGTGTTACTGCTAGCGCGTTTACACCGGCAAGTTGCAGTCCCACATGCTCCGCAACAGTCACCTTGACCGCGTCTGCTACTGCTCCAGGCTCTACGACAACGATTACCATCCAGGCTGTCGGCGGTGGTGTTACTCGCACTGCGACCTTCAGTCTCGTCGTCACACCCGCGGCATTCAACTTCAGCCTCGCCGCTACACCTGCGACCCTGACGATTGTGGGTGGTGCTGCTGGTGGCGTTGAAACCGCTACCGCGACCTTGGTTGCGTGACCAAGACTGCCACATTCAGTCTGGTTGTCACGCCCGCAGCGTTCGACTTCAGCCTCGCTGCAACCCCCGCGACACTCACAATAGTTGGTGGTGGAGCTGGTGGCGTTGAGACAGCATCCGCTACGCTGGTAGCCGGCGTCACTACTGCCGCCACCTTCAGTATCACGACTGTCCTGCCAACCGGTGTTACTGCAAGTGCATTCACGCCAGCCAGTTGCAGTCCAACCTGCTCGGCAACTGTCACTTTGACAGCGTCGGCCACTGCTCCAGGCTCGACTACAACTATTACGATCCAGGCAGTGGGCGGAGGTGTTACTCGCACTGCAACGTTCAGCTTAGTGGTTACACCCGCAGGCTTCGACTTTAGCCTCGCAGCCACACCTTCGACCCTGACGATTGTGGGTGGTGCTGCTGGAGGCGTTGAGACAGCATCCACAACATTGGTTGCCGGTGTTACTACTGCTGTTACTTTCAGCATCACGACTGTGCTTCCAACTGGTGTCTCTGCTAGTGCGTTTACTCCGGCCAGTTGCAGTCCCACATGCTCTGCAACTGTTACACTAACCGCGTCTGCTACTGCTCCAGGCTCTACTACAACTATTACCATTCAGGCCGTCGGCGGTGGAGTCACTCGCACAGCGACTTTCAGCTTGGTTGTAACTCCTGCTGGCTTTGACTTCAGTCTCGCGGCCACACCTGCTACACTGACGATCGTTGGCG
>WNGR01010879.1_pt1 | contig 12216 bp, 7 predicted proteins | sample 5407581 | NCBI WGS metagenome assembly WNGR01 (sample SAMN13153383, study PRJNA577476) | soil metagenome | isolation source: 80 cm soil or saprolite under Garry oak tree replicate 2 | place: USA:California | collected 2016-06-15
AGACGCAAGTCTGGTGGGACGCACAGGATCCCATCCAGCTATAGCGGAGAATCCATCAGTACCGCAGTTCGGATTCGACCCAGACGTGATGTCGTTGAAGCCTGCGAGACCATCGCTGTACAGCCAGAAGTTGAGAAAGCCGAGCGGCGGCTTGCCGGTCGAAATCCGGTAGTCATTCAGCAGGGAGATGATGCCCGCCACGGTCTGTACGTTGGCTGTCAGCAGGGTGCTCGAGGGCGGAGGATGCAGAGAGAAGACGTCTCCGAGGGGGAAGTGTCGCACCGGGGTTGAGCAGCTCGTGCCATCCACGGTCAAGATTTGCTCTTTGGAGATAACACGGTAGGCAAGCGCCTGTGCAGAGATATCGGGAACGCCACGGCCATAAGGGCTGCACAAATTACAAAAGGTGAGAACGGGTCCGGTCGGGCCACGGTAGCGAACGCACTTGAAAATGCCGTCATACTTGCTGCCGAGGTTCTCGAGGAAGCGGGGCACGACATCTATTTGGTAAGGTGGCCGCGGAAAGTAATCCGAGAAGCCGCCACCGGAGAGAGTCGCCGCTCCCTCCGGGTTGCCCGTCGTGCCGCCGACGCTAGTGACAAAGGGACCTGCGAAAACCGTGGACGGTGTAGTGAGCGATATATACCAGCTCTTGTGCATCACACGTACAAGTTGAGGGGAAGGTGGGGAGGAATCGGACACGCATGTTACCGTCTTCATCCTTGAACAGGCAGTCACCACGACCAACACCGTGGTCGCCGCTCCCATAGAGGACGCTGGCGCCACGCGCGGCGAGCTGCGCGAACAGGAAGCACACCTTTATCGCATAATCCGGCGGAACTTGGTACTCGTCGAAGGCGTAAGACGTGGCTATCGTCTGCGGGACGTTCGTCTGGTCGAGCATGTACTCGAACCAGTTGAGGAACGCATCACCCCTGGGACTCAACTTTCCGATGCTGTAGAATATGTGCTCGGCTGGGTACGCCATGGCCTCGGCGTACTGAATATCGAGGTTCGCCTCGTGGCCTGGGTTGCTCGGGTCGTTCTCTCCGCCTCCGATCTGCACGACAGTGAAGGTCGCGGAGATCCCGTCGGAGCGAAATTCATTCATGAATACACTCAGGTCGTCTGGGCTCGGGTACTGATTGAGGAAGCCCGTAACGCCGAACTTGTTCCGGTCTGCCGCAGCGGGCACGTAGGCAGACGTCTTGTACAGCCCGCGCAGGAACGATGGCGTGACAAATTCCTCGCGGCTGGACAATACCGTCCCGGGCTCTCCCAGCGCCGCCTTCTCCAGCGCCACTGCACCCCCGCCGGGGCGCATGAGCGGTTTCTGCCACTGTGTGCGCGGAACGCCGAAGTGTGTGGTCGGTGCGACAGTTTGCACGTGCGCAAGCAGCGTCGCGGGGAGCCCGTAGCTGAGCGTGCGGAGAACGGTCTCGTTCGTCCCGATGTGCTGGTAGAGCCGGTACGACGCGCTCAGGAGATCATTGGCTCGGGACATGGGGACGCCGATGAGCGTCAGCCAACTGCCGCCATGTTTCGTTGAGACAGTGGAGGGGAGCACACCGTGGTGTTCGAGCCAGGCGTTGACGAGCTCAAGCACATCTGGTGGTGGCGCGACAAGTTTAGCGACCTGCTCCTTGGATAAATGTGCCCCGTATCTGCCACGGGGCAGCGGGACTTGTGGGTGGGTGCTACGTGCGCGGAAGAGTGGTGAAGAGGACTCACTTTGGATGCCTGGGACTGCTGACCTCGTAGACGGCGTCCGTCAAGGCGTTCTCGTTTTGGGCCTTGAGTGCGATGTGGAGATCGATGGTGGTGTCAGCAGGCGGGTGACCCAGGTTCACCCAGTTCTCCGGGACAGAACTCCATTTGTGCTTCGGATGCACGTCGTCCCAACGTGATGCGAAGGGCGTCGCGAGACCGCTGAGGGGCCCGACGATGAAGAAAGAAAGTACAGAGAGCGGGTGAAAGAGCATGGTCACCGAAATGGTACCTACAATGAAACGAATTTATGTGGCCCACGTAAGTTAAGAAGGCTAGCAGTCCAGAGGGCCCCTACTGTAGGGGTTGAAAGCCTGGTTTGGAGGCGGCGATTTTACGGTGTATCTAAGGACCCATTTCTTGACCCATTTGGTGCACGGATGTTGTCTCGACTTGTCGCGGGTCGCTGCTATAGCGGCAAACCTCTCTCAAGAAATTACAGTACGTACAGTAGATTCTGTCCCCGAAGTTAAACGCATCTAGTAATACCTGGATTACTGTAAAAAATATTTTTTTGGGTTCGTTAGTCGTTACACGCAAGTTACACGTGATGACAAAGCGCCACAACTGGCTGCACATGAGACAATGTATTGGGTGAGAAGCTTCCGAAGTCATCCAAAGCTATCGAGAGTGGACTGCAGGTTTTCCAGAAGGGACGCGAAGGGAGGTGTTGTTATTTTTACTGATGTGGGAGCTAATGCGGTTTGCTAGTACGCGCAGCTCCCTTTAGTGACAGGCTCGGATAGTTTTTGTTATTGTTCCGTATAGGCAATGTGTGTAGTACATGCGTAGTTTATAAGATATGTAACGACGCCTATGCCAGTCACTTATCACTGGAGAGTATAGTACTGTTCTCACACTGGCACATGTTGGTTATGGATAGTCGGGCAGACGTTCCGGAACACGCGCAGAGGCGAACTAGACAGAAAGCGAGAGGACTATCTAGGCATGAGCAAATTGTAAGGGAGGTAGAGTAACGAGCATTCTCACCTCAGGAATCGCGCGTGTACGAGCGATGACTGAGGTGCACAGAATAAACTACGAAGGTATTTAACTACTGGCAAAAACGAAAAGTACTAACGAGCGACATTAGTGCGTACGGCAGAGCGGGAGTAACAAGCTGACAGGTAGTGTATTAAGGTAGTCCGAAACTAAAGTAGTGCGACAGCGAACGCCGCGAGATTCGTATTCAGGGCACGTCGAGAAGAAGCGTCAGAAGATGTATAGAAGATGTATGCGGCTACGGAGCAACCTGTGTCAGGGAATAATGATTGCAACGAGGTGTTGAAGCTAGCTCGGGTTAGTCCCTTGCTGACTACTAAGTGTTGCGACTAGTCTTTCAAAGTCGAGCGACCCGAGACCCGTGACCTATAGAATCCAGAATGAGCCAACGTCGAAAGATAAAGAGACACAAGTCTTGTGAAACACACAGGATCCCATCCAACGATAGCGGAGAATCCAGGAGTATCGCAGCCCGGATTCGACCCAGACGTGATGTCATTCAAGCCCGCGAGGCCGCCGCTGTACAGCCAGGGGTTGAGGAAGCCAAGCGGCTTCCTTCCGGTCGAGAGCAGGTAGTCATTCAGCAGGGAGATGATGCCCGCCGCGGTCTGTACGTTGGCAGTCAGCAGGGTGCTCGAGGGTGGAGGATGCAGATGAGGTCTCCGAAGGGGGGGGGATGTCGCACCGGCGTCGAACAGCTCGTGCCAGTCACGAACCGGCGTTCCCTGTTGAGGATGATACGGAAGTTCACTGCCTGTAGGGCGATATCGGGAACGCCACGGCCCCCAGCGCTGCACAAAATCACAAAAAGTGAGGATGCGTCAGGTCGGGTCACGGTAGCAAACGCACTTGTAAAGGCCGTCATACTGGTTGCCGAGGTTCTTGAGGAAGGTAGACACGACCTTTCCCTGGTAGGGCTGCCGCGGAAAGTAAGTCGAGAAACCGCCACCGGAGACAACTGCCGCCTCCTCCGGGTTTCCCGTCGTGCCGCCGACGCTAGTGACAAAGGGACCTGCGAAAATCGTGGACAGTGTGGTGAGCGATCTGTACCAGCGCCTGTTCCTGCAGGCAGAGTTAAACGTACAAGTTGAGGGGAAGGTGGGGAGGAACCAGACATGCGTGTTGCCGGAGTCGTCCTTGAACTGGCAGTTCCCACGGCCAACGCCATCATTGCCGCTCGAGAAGAGGAGGCTGGCACCGCGCGCGCCGAGCTGCGCGAACATGTTGCACACACGGATCGCATAATCCGGCGTAACTGTGTACTCGGGGGCGCTGTAAGGCGTGCTTATCGTCTGCGGGACGCTCTTCTGGTCGAGCATGTAACCGAGCCAGTTCATGAATGAATCGCCCTGGGTCTTCGTGCCGCCGCCAGTGCTGTAGAATGTATGCGGGGTCGGGTACGCTATGGCCTCTGTGTACTGAATATTGAGGCTCGCCTCGGAGGTTGGGTTGCTCGGGTCGTTCACTCCGCCTTTGATCTGCACGGGATTAAAGGTCGCGGAGATCGCGTCGGAGCGATATTGATTCATGAATAGCCCCAGGTCGTCCGGGCTCGGGTAATCGTTGTTGTAGCCCGCAACGCCGAGCACGTTCCGGTCCGCCGCAGCGGGCACGTAGGCAGACGTCTTGTACAGCCTGCGCAGGAACGATGGCGTGACAAATTCGTCGCGGCTTGACAATACCGTCCCGGGTTCTCCCGCCGGTACTTCCGCCTGCGCCCGTGCAGCCCCGCCGGGGCGCATGAGCGGTTTCTGCCACGACGTGGGCGGAAAACCGAAGTGTGTGGTCGGCACGACAGTTTGCACGTGCGCAAGCAGCGTCGCGGGGAGCCCGTAGCTGAGCGTGCGGAGAACGGTCTCATTCGTCCCTATGTGCTGGTAGAGCCGGTACGACGCGCTCAGGAGATCATTGGCTCGTGAGACGGGGACGCCGATGAGCGTCAGCAAACTGCCGCCGTGTTTCGTGGAGACGGTGGAGGGGAGCACGCCGTGGTGCTCAAGCCAGGCGTGGACGAGATCGAGCACGTCTGGGGGCGGCGCGACAAGCTGAGCGACCTGCTCCTTCGACAGGTGTGCGCCGTATCTGCCACGGGGCAGCGGGACACGCGTGTGGGTACTGCGTGCGCGGAAGAGTGTGGAGAGAACGCACTTTGGACGCCCGGGACTACTGACCTCATATAGGGCGTCGATCAAGGCATTCTCGTGTTGTGCTTTGAGTGCGATGTGGAGATCGATGGTGGTGTCAGCAGGCGGGTGACCCAGGTTCACCCAGTTCTCCGGGACAGAACCCCATGTGTGCTTCGGATGCACGTTGTCCCAACGTGATGCGAAGGGCGCCGCGAGGCCGCTGAGAGGCCCGATGGTAAAGACAGAAGTCACAGAAAGCACAGAGAGTGGGTGAAAGCGCATGATCTCTACGATACAACAAGTCTACGTGGACCACTGGCCCATGTAATTTAAGGAGGATAGAAGTCCAGAGAGCCTTTAAGGGTTGAAAGCCTGGCTTGGAGCCGGATATTTTACGGTGTATCTATGATAAGCGTTGGGACTGAAACTGAAAGCGCCGTTGCCAGAATGGAGATAGATACACAAGCGTGGATCCTCTGTCCCAAGGTCGTGATACTGCCGAAGACGCTGTCGACAGGACGCAACCTTGACTGAGACACAGAAGTAGGCTGAGAGGCAGTTGAGCAAGGATGAAGTTTCAAGGCGAAGGTCGAATGTTCAACACGAAAGGGTACCCGAAGCCTGTTGCTCCCTTTTTTCTTTCGTAATGACCGATCGTAATGACCGATAGTATGGGCTTGCACTATGTGGCCACCAACAAGGCCACCAATCTCGGATCTGGACCCAACAGCCTCAGGTGGTCCCACCTTGGGCCGCAGTGCCGCCCCACTCGGCTCAGCTCATACAATCGCGGACGTCACACTTTCCCCTGGAAATAACGGCTATCGGTAGCTGACAGCAGCTCAGGTAAGAACAAAGTCCATGGAAGGGTTCTGATTGGTCGGCTAGCAACTGAGACCTATACCTATGATTGGCATTTCTAATTGGTAACTCGAGACTGGGCACAGCTACACCTGGAGCTGTAGCTACAGCTTAACTTAGGCTCAGCTCGAGCTAATGCGGGACAGATACCGTAAGAGCCGTCCTTCTCTCTGCATAGTGCTTGTTCAGGACTGTGGTGCCTTAAGTTAGAAGGGTAGAGCAAGCATAACTGGGAGGATATCAGTAGTGCCATGACCCCATTTCGTATATGAAGGAACTTCATGATGTTTTGATATGCCTTCATTCAGGACGCATTGGTGGTGTAGCGGTAACATTGGGTCTTCCCATTGGTCGTGTGATCTGTGTGGCCTAGCTCCGGGTTCGACTCCCGGCCAATGCATTTTGTTTTCGCCCCCAACAGTAAAGTTACCTAACCTCATTCTTGTTTCTTGTTAGAACAGCACCTTCTTCGTCGATATCAGAATGTCACGACCTTACAATTGCATTGGCGTTCCTATTGCTTTCCTAATGATTTTCATTGCGGCTGGTAGACTTTTGTCTTTTTCTGCGCTTCTACTCAGACCGTCGATTTCATCGCCGTCTTGTCGCCAGTCACAGGTCACTAGTCACCGCTCTGCTACGTGCACCAGGAACCGTCCAATCCTGTTTAATGTTTGCATTCCCTTACCTTACCCCATTGTCTCAGATGCTTCAAGTGCAGCACTCTACTTTCTACTCCTACGCCGCTGTTATCGTGCAAACGCATAGGTTTGTTAATAGACTCAAAAAGGAAGGAGGTATACGTACGCTTGATACAGTATTGTCGTGCGTACAGGCGCGAAAAACATGTAGGAGAGGAGGCGGCGTGTGGGAGGCTACATATGAACAACATACTGCAAGGGTTCCACAAAGCTATGCTCTTGACCTTCAGTGTTCATATGTTCAACCTCGTGCGCCTCCAATGACGGCGCTTGGCGTCATACCGCATCACCAGAAGTTGTTGGCTTATGGTCTCATGTGTAGGTGGGCCGCCTGCAGATAGATAGAGTACCACTCACCGATTCTGGCGGACAGCCTTAGCGAGAATCCGTTTTATGCGGAAGGACTTTTGGGACGGCTGTCAATCAAAGGTTACACTGTAGTAAGCGGTCCTCACGAGAAAAGCTTGGTCGTGACGAGACTGACCATTACTGTATTCTCGATCCTGGTTCGTGTTTTGTTGATGTGTCTGGGCGGCGGGTGGGAAATACAGTAAAATTAGGTTAGATTCGGAAAGAACTGTACAGCACAAGGTACAGCACCAACGATGACAAATATTGTCTGAGAGATACAGTACAGTACAGTACCCAAAGGGAACGCAAAACGACACACAAGTTCATATTCGAGATCTTGGCTCGGCGACACTCCAACCAGAACATTCGTAAGGTTCACGACAGTCGCTTTCCATGGATATCCAGCCGCTCTCATGACAACCTTTACTGGAGGACATGCCGTATAATACGTAAATACCGATGACTGGGACTTACGTGGCGTTGAATGTGCCGAAAGCCGAAAAATAAATTCGCAGTCGCCTTGGAAGTGGGAAGGAGCTCGTCGTTCTCCCAGGGTTCTTTCAGTCCCTTGTTAAATAATATGGTTCTTCCATGTGACCTACCCCGAACACCCTCCACGTCATGTCCGTCTCCCCAGCTGCGGCGTTCTCCCTCAGCCTCAGCGTCTTACCGGGGCTCGCCAAATCCATCGCTTTTCTGCTCGTCATTCTGAATGTGCGATCCCTGCCATTGGTCTGGCACTGTACGTACCGTTCTCCAAAGTTCGTTTTTTATTGTCCCGCTTGCTTATAATTATTATCAGTGAGGGTGTTTTGGCCCCTCACCAGGTTGTGGTGGCTCGCGCGCCGTGCGCGCATACGCACGCTCTTCTCGTCTCTTACGAGCAAAAACGACGCGCACAAGTTCCGCGACGACCTCGTGCCCATCGGTCAGAATCCGCTCGACCACATTTTAGTGACCAAAGCCTGGGCGGGTGGGTAGTGGTTACACTTCCATTTCTCTTTACCTTATTGGCTCATTTCTCTGCCTTCTTTTTCGGCAGGCCCCGATGATTGTGACTACAACTGGCACCTGAGCAATTCGTCTTACGCGAAGGTGAGTGATGCGACTCCTGCCCAGGGGGACTCGGGTCCTGCGCAGGCCGAGCCGGGTGAGAGGCTGAAGCTGAGCGTCATTCTTTATGGCACTAAAATAGCTCCTTGATTTGGCGCGTACGAACAGCGTCTTGTACATTTTTCCTTCCTTTGTGCTCGCCGGGGGCGGGATCGCGCTAGCCGGTATGTCTCGCGTCGCGGTTCTTCCTCGGCTACCGTGCTGATCGTCTCGTCTCCTGCAGGCACGCACTTCCAATTCCTGCGCGAGATCCCCATGTTTGCGCGCTACGAGGTACGCTCGCAGATCGTCGGCTGGGATCACAAATGGGTACGATTCAATCACTCGCCCGCTTGACCCCGGCTCATCTTCTGTTTTATGCAGCTCTATGTCGTCCACCGCTTCGTTTCGCACCACAAGCCCGCATCGCGCCGGTCTGCGGCAGCCACCAACGGCCATGGCCCCAAAACCGACAACGGCAGCTCCTCCTCGACGCCGACGCCATCAGACTCCAGCACGGACCTCCAGGCACACGTCGCCCGCGCCGCCGCAGCCGCGGCGCACGAGCCCGAGCCGGACGGCGCAACGCTGCACTGCATCTCGGTGAACGTGATGGTGTTCAAGCACGGGAGAATTACGGTCCCGCCCGCGCTCGTGCTCGCGGGCGAAGGGTTTGGCGCGACGCACGCACAGGGTGCCGCTGCGCGTGCACGCGCGGTGGAGCTCGGGCACCGGGGGATGCGCGAGCTGTACCGCGGGGCGTGGCGCGCCGTGCTGGAAGGCCCCGAGCGCTGGTGGGACGCGGCGATGCATGGGCTTGAGGACCGTATCGAGCGGCGCGTGGCGCGGGTGATCGGTGTGCGCGCAGGACTCGAGGGCGCGTCGGAGGTCCCGGGGCTGTGATGTGTATCCCCTAGATGTTTTTTTTTGGTTTTTTTTTTACAGTAATTAGAGTATAGAGCTGTGTGCGCGCGCACACATATGGACCGCGGGCCTAGAAGTGGCACACGTCAAGTTATTTAATTATTGCAGGCGTTTGCGCTTGGACCCGGGCCCATGTGCGCGGTGCACCGCCAGCGCGCGGACCTTCCCTGGCACAGAACGTGTCCGGGTCAGGCCTGCAGCGACTCGGAAAAGACGTAGCGTCGCATCGACAAGGGAAAGAGTCTGAACCGAAGTTAAGATGTGTCCAGCCTCGAGTTACCAATTTGAAATTCCAGACTGGTAGCCGACCTGATACTTTTACAGTATGCAGTTATTTTCCGGTTTGGAAAGTGTGACGTCCGAGTCCGCGGTCGCATGAGCTGAGCCGTGGACCCAGGGTAGTAGGGCTACCTGAGGCCATTATTGGGTCCAGATCTGACACTTTCAATTTCAGTCCCAACGCTTAGATACACCGTAAAATCTCCACCCCCAAGCCGGTCTTTCACCGCCTCAACGGCCTCAACCCTTTAGGGGTTCGGACTGGCCTTCTTAATTTGCATGGGCTACGTGAATTCATTGTATCGTAGAGACCATGCGCTTTCACCCACTCTCTGTGCTTTCTGTGACTTTTGTCTTCACCATCGTGCCCCTCAGCGGCCTTGCGACGCCCTTCGCATCACGTTGGGACGACGTGCAAGCGAAGCACGCGTGGAATTCTGTCCCAGAGAACTGGGTGAACCTGGGTCACCCCGCTGCTGACACCACCATCGATCTCCACATTGCGCTCAAAGCCCAAAACGAGAATGCATTGATTGACGCCCTGTATGAGGTCAGCAGTCCCAACCATTCAAAGTGCGTCCTCTCTCCAACGCTCTTCCGCGCGCGCAGTACTCACGTGTGCCGCTGCCCCGTGGCAGATACGGCGCACACCTGTCGAAGGAGCAGGTCGCCGAACTTGTCGCGCCACCCCCAGACGTGCTCGAGCTCGTTAACGCCTGGCTTGAACACCACGGCGTTCACCCATCCACCGTCTCAACGAAACACGACGGCAGTTGGCTGACGCTCGTTGACGTCCCCGTGTCCAGAGCCAACGATTTCCTGAGCGCGTCGTACCAGCTCTACCAACACATCGGGACGAACGACACCGTTCTCCGCACGCTCAGCTACGGGCTTCCCGCGACTCTGCTTCCGCACGTGCAAACTGTCGCGCCGACCACACACTTCGGCTTTCCGCGCATGTCGAGGCAGGAACCGCTCATGCGCCCTGGCGGGGCAGCAGGGGCGCAGGCGGAGGAACCGGCGGGAGAGCCCGGGACGGTATTGTCGAGCCGCGACGAATATGTCACGCCGTTGTTCCTGCGCAGGCTGTACAAGACTTCTAGGTACGTGCCGTTTGCAGCGGACCGGAACGTGATCGGCGTTGCGGGCTACCTCGATCAGTACCCGAGCCCGGACGACCTGAAGCTATTTATGAATGAATATCGCTCCGACGGGACCTCGGCAACATACGACGTCGTGGAGATCGGCGGCGGACGGTACGACCCGAGATACCCAGGCGCCGAGCCGAGTCTCAATATCCAGTACACTTCGGCCATGGCGTACCCGACCCAGCATATATTCTACAGCACCGGCCGCTCGAGTCCCAAGGGCGATTATTTCCTCAACTGGCTCGACTTCGTGCTCAGGCAGACGGACGTCCCGCAGACGATAAGCACCAATTTCGGTACCGAAGAGTACAAAGTTCCGCCAGATTATGCGGTGCGTGTGTGCGACCTGTTCGCGCAGCTCGGGTTGCGTGGCGCCAGCGTCCTCTTCTCGAGCGGCGACGCCGGCGTCGGTGACGGGAACTGCTTGTTCAAGGACGGCTCCGGCAACTTGCATGTCCGGTTCGTCCCCACCTTCCCTTCCACTTGTACGTGTGGCGTTTTTTCTCTGCTTGCAAGCAGTACATAAGCGCTACTACATATCGCTCACCACACCGTCCACGGTTTTCGCAGGTCCCTTTGTCACTAGCGTCGGCGGCACGACGGGCAACCCGGAGGTGGCGGCACCTCTCTCAGGTGGCGGCTTCTCGATGTACTTTCTGCGGCCGCCCTACCAGGACGATGCTGTGCCCACCTTCCTTCGGAACCTTGGCGGCACGTATAACGGCCTTTACAAGTGCGTTCGCTACCGTGACCCGCCCTGACCCATTCTCACCTTTTGTAATTTGTGCAGCCCTTATGGCCGTGGCATTCCCGATATCGCCCTACAGGCGATTGGTTTCCGTTACTTCCTCAACAGGCAACGCTGGATCATGACTGGCACGAGCTGCTCGACTCCGGTGCGACATCCCCCCCTCGGAGACCTATTCTCTCCGCATCCTCCGCCCTGGAGCACCCTACTAACTGCCAACGTACAGACCGCGGCGGGCATCATCGCCCTGCTGAATGACTACAAACTTTCGATCGGCAGGCCGCCGCTCGGCTTCCTCAACCCCTGGCTGTACGGCGGCGGCCTCGAGGGCCTGAATGACATCACGTCTGGGTCGAATCCGGGTTGCAATACTCCTGGATTCTCCGCTATCACTGGCTGGGATCCTGTGCGTCCTACCAGACTTGTGTCTCTTCACCTTTCAACATTGGCTCACTCTGGGTTCCATAGGTCACGGGTCTCGGGGCGCTCGACTTTGCAAAGCTGGGGGAAATACTTAGTTTTCGGTAATAGACTGACCCGAGCTAGCTTCAGCGCCTCGTTGCAATCGTTATTCCCTGCCCCAGGTTGCCACCGTATCCGCCGACTTCTTCTATGCTTCTTTTGACGTTTCTTCTAGCACTTCGCTTCCTTATCTCTGAATCCGAATCGGGCTACATAAAGACGACTCGGGCGTGTGAGTAGAGTACCATACTCTCCGGTGATTGTTATGGGCATCGTTGCATATCACAAACACTGGCACTAGCATATCCGCATGAACTACACGTATTGCATACACGGAACAACAACAAGAAATATCCGAGCCCGTCGTTCACTGAAAGGAGCTACGTGTAGCAAACCGCATTAACTACCATTCGGCGGCCTCCAGCCCCCAAAAGCCGTTGGTTCGAGCATGCGGGGCTTCATGTTTTGCATTGCGGTTAGCACCCGCCCTCCCTCCGTTCATGAGATCCGTCAGTCCTCTGGCTTTTTCTCCGGGAGTCAGGTGCTCCTAGAAGATGCGGATAGGCTTGCCCATCGTCGACTTCAAGCTGCCAGTAATTTCACGGCTCGCAGGAGGCGCTTGGGAGCCTGAGCTCTCGCAATTCGCGATATTCCGCGCACATGCCCCTCATACTCCTACGTCTATCGGATAGAAACTGTATTTATTAGAAGTAGTACAGGCAATGCGGCAGATGCAGTCTATGCACTCAGAAGGG
>WNGR01008148.1_pt1 | contig 12215 bp, 12 predicted proteins | sample 5407581 | NCBI WGS metagenome assembly WNGR01 (sample SAMN13153383, study PRJNA577476) | soil metagenome | isolation source: 80 cm soil or saprolite under Garry oak tree replicate 2 | place: USA:California | collected 2016-06-15
GATCTGTCCGTAGCGGATTGAGGCGGTTGCGTGCGAGGGCACCTTGAACGTCGTAAGCCATGGCTTGTGGCCCTCCACCGCTGGCAATAGCGGTTCGTCGTGGAGACGGGAAGATGACGGTGGAGATGGTGGTGGGGTCTCGGATATAGGTAGCATCGTCGGTGGCTGTGCGCCAACCGTGGGCGGTGCGCGACACATCTTCTCTTCTGCAGTCTGCACCGTCCCGGTACGCAGCGGTTTGTACTTGTCTACGAGCATGCGTAGCACGGCATCTTCCATGCTTTCCTCTCCGGTCCAATTTGGGTGTTCGGGTGCTGTTCTGGGGAGGACGGTAGGCCGTGGTGGGGTGCACTCTCGATCGGCATCGGCAAAGAGCTTAGAGCTTGCACGGTGGTCGACATTGTGGCTTCTCGCAGTCGATGACAGACATCTATGCGATTTACTGAGAACCCAGGTTGGCTTTGAGATACAATGGAGATGGAGAAAGCTCATGGATCAGAGCTGTTCTACGACGGTGACGTGGCAGACACATCTTGGGTACGAGGAAACGGGCCGGATGGGCCATTTCTCATTTGGCACGTTTTTATACTTCTCAACACAGATTTTCGTCTCGTACACTGCCCCATATTCCTCCCAACGGGGCCACTCATCCTCAAGTCAAATTTGATGGATACTCAAACTCCTCCAACCCCACAAAGTTTTCCTTGATGCTGCGCGCGCTCACGAATCGGTAGAAGATAGCGATGCTCCCCGCTTTATCGTTTGTCCCGCTCGCGCGGGCGCCGCCGAATGGCTGTTGGCCGACAACTGCGCCCGTGCACTTCTCATTGTAGTACACATTACCAGCGGCATGGCGCAGCTTGTTCGTTGCTTGGATCAGAGCCTGGCGCTCTGAAGCGAAGCTACAAGGAGATGAGCTACGTATCGGTGGGCGAGGGGTCCGGCACGTACATAGCGCCGGTCAGGGCATACTCGGACGTCGTATCAATGAGGTCAAGAGTTTTGTCAAAATCTTCGTCTTCATACACGTAAACCTGTTAAACCCCATCGTCAGCGCGCGGATGGGCGCGGAGGGACATCAAATGATGTATCTCACAGTGACAACGGGGCCAAAGATCTCCTCTCTCATAGTGATAGAGAGGGGGTCCTTCGTAAGAATGACAGTTGGTTGCACGAAGTAACCTTTGGAATCATCGGCTGAAGGGGAATGATAGAGATGGGAAAACTGATGCGAAACCGTAAGACAATGGGCGGCGCACCACTTCCCCCAATCAAGATCTCTCCACCCGCTTCTTTTGCTTTCTGGATGTACCCAGTAATTTTGTCCCAATCCAACGCACATGACTGGACCCAAGAAGTTGCTGAAATCCTGCGGAGGACCAACTTTGATTTTCGCGATCTCCTCGAGGTAACGATCCTTGAAGCCGCCCTTCCACAACGATGCCGACACGTACAGCCTCGAGAGAGCCGAGCACTTCTGGCCCTGGTACTCAAAGGCTCCACGAACGGACTGCAGCACCGCATTCCTGATTTCCGCAGACTTGTGGATCACATGGAAGTTTTTCCCGCCTAGCGTATATCTTGAATGATCAGCGTTTCATCCTTTTGATTTCCCGAGCGAACAGGAAGGGGACCCACCAGTCTCGCCGATGATGCGCGGATAGCCCTTATACTTGTCGACATTTGCGGCGATGTCCTTCCAGAGCTTCTTGAACACGAACGTGCTCCCAGTGAAGTGCAACGCGGCAAACTCGCGATGCGCAATCGCCTGCGCGACGACTTCTGGGGGCGGGCCCGGCACGAATTGGATGACTCCGGGGGGCACGCCGGCCTCGGTGAGAATTTGATGCACGAGGTAGTTTGAATACGTCGCTGCGGGCGAGGGCTTCCATACGACGACGTTGCCAACGAGGGCGGGAGCTATGGGCCGTAGTGAGCAAAACAAAAACTAAGGGGCGAAGGGGCAAAGAATTGGCGATACGGACTGCCCGGAAGATTTCCGCCGATAGCGGTGAAATTGAACGGTGAAACCGCGAGGACGAAGCCTTCGAGAGGGCGATACTCGACGCGGCTAGAGTAAAAAATAGGTTAAAGCCGTGCGCAGGTGCACATGGGAGGATATCCACGGACTTCCATGCTCCTCCAGAGTTCCGCGGCGGTTGCTGAGAGTAAAGCTCTTCAACATATTTCACCCCGAAGCGGAAAAAGTCCGCAAGCTACAAAGAAGCGACGTGAATGACCAACGTTAGCACACCGACCTGCCAATCAGATAGGGAACAACTAGCCTCCGCGGCAGCATCGATCTCCGCCTGCCACGCGTTCTTCCCTTGGCCGAGGATGGTGGCAGCCAGGAGTTTATACCGGTACTTCTTGCTGACCAGGTCCGCGGCTTTGAGGAAGATGGCCGCGCGGTCGCCCCACGGCAAGGCCTCCCACGCGGCCCTGGCAGCCAGCGCACCGTCGATAGCCCGCGCAACGGTCGCCTCGTCTGCCTCGTGGTATGTGCAAAGGTGTCGCGCATGGTCAGAAGGGATCAACTGCTTTCCAAGTTTTCCCGTCGTGACCTAGAGGCGCTTCAGTCGCTGTCGTTTAAGCTCATATGAGGCGTGAAACGCACCCGGTCCCCGTTGATGACGATCGGGACCTCAAACGGTAGCTCCTGCTCCATCTGCGCAATTGCGGCCTGCAGAGCCGCGCGCTCCGGCGAGCCAGGGGTATATGTTTTCTGCAGGAGCGACCGGTGTTTAGAGACATACCGGGCTGAGACAACTCAGAAAAGCGTACCATAGGCTCATTATCGACGGCAGGTACTTTGAAAGCTCCTAATTGTGGGGACATGGTGGCAAAGACGATAAACGCAAATGTGCGAATAGAAGCTCGAGTTCCGCCCGTAGGTCCTCTCTCTGTAAAGTATCTAATCTGATTGTCCAAGCCCCTAACGCCCGACTCGAAAATTATATTGTTACTGTATTTATGGCTCGTGCGGTACAATATGCGCTGCATAATAAGAGGGTGCTACATACATCGTCCGGTTGCCCGAGTGTTCAATAGATAGCGAGATAGGTATATGCGAATGCAAGAGAGCTACTAAAATCTAACACAAGCAATGACATGTGCGCGAACGTTGGAAGATCAGAACGAAATAAATAAAATAAAAACAACATTAGATCGTCGAAGGCAATGAATCGATCTTCGCCCTCAACGTATCCAGAAAGATATACGACTCAAGGATGCTCCCAGGGCACCGCGGACAGCCCGACGCATGCGCACACTGCATGAGGAATTTGAGGGAGAAGACAACGTCAGACGTCGGTCTGCTCCGCAGCTCCTCCCCCGCGCGCGCCACAAATTCGCCCCACCACTTCGGCGGCGCGACGGCGTTGAACTGCGAACCGTTACACTGTGCGCAGCGCAGCCCATCGGGCGCGCACAAGGCCTGCCGCGCCCCGTCCCCGCGCTGCCGGTGCAGCTCGAGCAGGCGGTGGTACGCGTACGCGGAGATATGCCGCAGGTCCTCGCAGAGCGGCGCATCGAGCACGTGCACGCGCAGTGTGTGCTTCGACGCCAGCTTCGCCTCTTCCTCCAGATCGAAGCGCGACGCGATCGCGAACACACGGACTGGCGCCGTCTCGAGGAACGCCGGAGAAACGAGCAACACGCGGAGGCGCTCCATGACCGCAGCCATGTCGTATTTCGACGCGGCGAACATTATGAGCACCAGCATGTCGAGGGTGGACACCTCCGGGTCTGGCACTGGATAGAGGAAGCGGAGGAGCGGATCGAGCACCGCGGCAGGTTCCGCGACGTCCAGAACAGGTAACCGTTCGTCGGCGTCACACCCGGGTTGGGACTTGGGTTGGGGTAAGGAGAACATGGTTTGGAAAAAGGGAGACCCGGCGCGAAGAATACACCGGTGGACCCTGAAATCGGTTGGCCGTGCGTCATCGGTGCGTAAGATGATGTCCGCATCGGGAGAGCTGAAGATGGACTCTGAAGAGGGAGACGAGAATATCATGGTGGGATGGAGGTTCAAAGATTGCCTTTGACCACAGCGACCAAGGTCCTTTTGTACATTTCACTCGAGCCTGATAGCCCGGGGCAGATGAATTGAGTAATGATGAATGCAGCACAGGAAGTTGTGACTCGAAAAGCGGGTGATACAACACTGCACTACCCTCCCAACCGTCACGTTTTGGGCGCACAGCGATACTGTCAACGAGATCAGGCATCCTGAGACGTCTGAATATAGTTTGCACAGGAATACGTACTGCGCTTTAGCGCCTTCTATCACGAACCCGGTCAACTCGGTCACGGTTACGGTCACGGTCACGATCGCTATTCCGGGCTGTCCTGTGCCAGTGTTCTCCATCATGATCTCTGCTGCGGCTTCGCCTGCGTTCTCGGCGGTCATGGGGCGACCTCGACCTTGAACGTCGGCGAGGCCCTCGTTCGTCGTGGTCACGGTGCTTCCGCTTCCGGGAGTCATCCTCAAGATTGAACACCATCCCGTACGAAGGGCTCCCGGCGCGCCCACCATCCCGGTATCTATGTGTTGCTTCCAGATCATCACGACCGCCGAAGCCACCGCCACCAAGACCACGCGCTTTCCCACGGCGACCGCCCTGACTATCTCTGACGGGGTTATTGGACCAGGTCCCATTGAGGCGTGCCACCGACTGCGAGCTATGACAGGATGATTAGTTTTGACATTCACGTGCGAGTGGAATAGTGTCGCTCGTACAAGTCAACCCATATACGGCGATCGTCCACAAGCACGTTTTGCATTTTGAAGTAGGCCTTGTTCATACGCCAATGCATCGATCAGATGGAGTAAACCAACTGAATTTGTTCACGTACCTGTTCGGCGTCTTCGTGCTTGTCAAACTCAATAAACGCGTACTGCAGCGAATCCCCGGTCTTTTTGTCCCGAATAACTTGACAACTCATGATCGGCCCAAAACGTGAGAAAATGAGCTCGAGATCTTCATCTCGCGTGACTGGATTGAGCTTGCAGACGAAAAGGACGTTTTCTGGCGGTCGCACATTGGCGAAGGGCAAGTCTCCAACCATTTCGAGTGTCAGGGCAGAGGCAGCAGCTGCTTGTTCGCGGCGTTGCTTTTCAGCTTCTTCCTCGGGCAGTTCTTCGAGGGGATCTTCATCTTCCGCAATGCGTGTTGAATTGTCCTGGGGACGAGTGGGCGGTGAGTCCGGGACAACAAGCCCCGGTGGGTCAGGAAATGGATCCTCTGTGATAGGATCAGGGCGAATAATCTAGATAAGAAAGGCTGACACGTACCAAGTACAACTACATGTCGTATGCGAATGTCCTTGAACGGTCGTCCATCTTGGTCCACGAAAACCTCATTTATCTTATCCAGAGTATCAAGACCCTCGACAACATGTCCAAATACGGCGTGTTTCCCATCGAGGTATTCAATGCCTTCTGAGAGTGTTATGAAGAACTGGCTCCCACAACCACCGGAAGGTTGGCCTTCTATGGATGGTGCAACGGCCATTGAAACGGTACCCTTTTCCGTGTGTTTGAGACGAGGGACGATCTCAGGAGCGAAGTAGCGAGGTGCGTCGTCTGCTCCAGTTTGGGAGGCTATGAGGGACCAGATAGATTCACCACCGGTGCCAGTTGCGGTAGGGTCACCGGCTTGGGCCAAGAAATCTTTTGAAACTATTGCAGAAGAAGAGTAAGGTGGCTCGAACAGTGAGATTAAAGCTTCTTAACGAACCATTGAAGAAGGCATTAAGGTTGTAGTAGTACACCTTGCATAGTTTGAGGAAGTTTTCGCAAGTCTTTGGACACGCTTCGACTTGGAGATCGATGACTATGTCTCCAAGGGATGTTTCTAGCAAAAGGGACATGGTCACGTTGTAATTTGAGTCCAACGCTAACAAAGCGACAAACCTGGTGTCACGTGACGCAAGCCCATAATCGGACCAGCCGCAAAGTGTTCGTGATATATCACATCACGAAAGACCTAATTATCAAAGGAAAGTGTCCCTGGATCAGTATCGGTATGTAATGTAAGTGAGCGACATTGTAGGTGGTACATTTTATTCTGCTTTTATTTGGTAGTCCGACAATAACTCTGTGATCTCAGAAATTCCTCTCGACGACGCAATCTGAAACGGAGTCTGACCTCTGTCATCCTTCGCATCTACATTTGCACCATGGCTAAGTAGCAGGTGCACGACATTGCCTTTCAAGGCGGAACGGGAAGATGCCGCCAGGTGCAACGGTGTCGAGTGTCTCCCATCCTGTGCATTAACATCCGCCCCATGTCTGAGCAGTAGCCTCACAGTTTTGCCACTCCCCTTGGATGATGCCAGATGCAAAGGCGTTGAGCGGGTGTTATCCTGTGCGGTCACATCTGCCCCGTGCTGGATCAACACCCGCATAATGTCGGCTTTCTCGTCGGCTTTCTCGGCGGTTTTCTTGTCGGCTTTCTTGTCGGCTTTCTCGTCGGACTTCGCACGTTGAATCGCCATGAGCCTGAGGAATTTCTCGTCCTGTCCATAGACATCAGCCCGTGCTGGGTCAAGAGTCACACAGTTTCGACACTCACCTGAGATGATGCTAGGTGCAAAGGTGTCTTGTGGCTCCCATCCTGTGCATTTACATCCGCACCGTGCTTGAGCAATAGTCGCACAGTTTCAGGCCTCCACGAGGACAATGCCAGATGCAAAGGCGTAATGTGGCGCCCATCCCTTGTGTTGACATCCGCGCCGTGCTCGATCAATACCTGCACAGTTTCAGCACTCCCCGAGGACGACGCCAGATGCAAAGGCGTCTTGTGGCCACCATCCCTTGCGTCGACATCCACGCCATGCTCAACCAATACCCGCACAGCTTCAGCACTCTCCGAGGACGACGCCAGATGCAAAGGCGTCTTGTAGCTCCAATCCCTTGCGTTGACATCTGCGCCATGCTCGGTCAATACCCGCACAGTTTCAGCACTCCCCGGGGACGACGCCAGATGCAAAGGCATCTTGTAGCCCCAATCCTTTGCGTTGACATCCGCGCCGTGCTCGATCAATAACCGCACAATTTCGGCGCTCCTTGAGGACGATGCCAGATGCAAAGGCGTCTCGTGGATCCCATCTCTTGCGTTGACGTCCGCGCCATGCTCTATTAATACCCGCACAATTTCGCCACTCCCCCAGGACGACGCCAGATGCAAAGGCGTAATGTGGCGCCCATCCCTTGCGTTGACATCCGCGCCGTGCTCGATCAATAACCGCACAATTTCAGCGCTCCTTAAGGACAACGCCAGATGCAAAGGCGTCTTGTGGATCCCATCCCTTGCGTTGACATCCGCGCCATGCTCGACCAATACTCGCACAGTTTCAGCACTCCAGGACGACGCCAGATGCAAAGGCGTCCGGTGCCCTCGAACCCGTGAGTTGACTTCCGCGCCGTGTGCGATCAATACCCGCACAATTTCAGCACTTCGTGAGGACGACATCGGATACGGAGGCATCCAGTACCATCGCTCCTGTGAGGTGACTTCCGCGCCGTGTACGATCCACATAATTTCAGGGGTCCGTGGGGACGACGCCAGATGCAAAGGCGTCCAGTGCAATTGATCCTGTAAGGTGACTTCCGCGCCGTGTTCAATCAATACCCGCACAGTTTTAGGACTCCCCGAGGATGACGCCAGATGCAAAGGCGTCCGACGCCCTCGATTCTGTGAGGTGACTTCCACGCCGTGTTCGATCAATAGCCTCACAATTTCGAAGTGTCCATATCGTGACGCCAAGTGCAACGGGGTACTACTGTCAGTACCGTGCGTGGGATCGACACTTTTGCAGTGCCCCAGACGTCCATTCGCCTCTGCCAAATGGAGTGGTGTCCCGTGGACATCCTGTTGCGAATGCGCATCTACACAGCGGTCGAGCAGCCACTGAACTATATCAACATCTCCTCCCATCGATGCAGCATGCATTAGAGTCCAATTTCCGTGGCTCCTAATACCCACGTCTGCATCATTTTGATATAGTAGCTCTGCAATGTCGAAGTGTCTTCGGTGCAATGCTGCCCCTAGTGGACTGAGACACCGACCAAGCGTAGAGTTCACGTGTTGTGGATGCTTGGCGACGAGATGTGCTGCCAGGTCACGGAATCCGCATAGTGAAGCATAGTATAGAGGAGCTCCCCGTTGTTTGCCAGTGTCAGAGTCCGTGAGCCCAGTCCATCCCAATTCTGAGTCAATGTCATACAATTCGAGCCACGCTTCAAAATATGGCATTGCCGGGTCAAAGAGATGTCGCATCTCAACTTGTAAATGTGTCGACATCTCAAACAGGGCATGGCCCACCCAGTGCTCAGCGGCATATTTGGCCAGAGGAGAGTTATTTTTGGCCTCGGCATCGCCCACGCCGTTGTCGGATCGGAGAAGGATTCCCAAGCAAGCCTTGACAACGACGGTGTGGGCTGGCTTGAGGAGGATATGAAAGTGTGAAATGTCTGCACTTGAAGTAGCCAGGCGATTCGAGGTCAAGAATTCTTTGACCGAAAAGTGCGAAAATTGGACCACGCGATGAGAGCCATCGTTAACAACTGCAATCAAGCTGGAGCACGTAGATAGTACGGCTTCTTGCTGGTCTTTCCACCGCCAATCCTCCTTCAGCTCTGGTATCCCCCCTTTAGCTCCATCAAAGTCGAGCGCGAGAATTTCCGCGAGCTCCTTGATACGAAGCGGGCGGATCGCCACTGTGAGACATTGTAACAGACGATAAGCATTTTCTCGGTTGGCCATCCCGATTTCCTTCAACACGCGCTCGTATGTCTCGTCCAACGACGCGGGCAATTTATTTAGGATATGAGGGATGCTCTGGGGGAGGCAATGTCGCAGAGTTTCCAGCTGACAGAAAACCCATCGGAACCTCAAATAAAATCAGCCAAAGTCATTAACATCTTTAAATGCTCTTACATTCCGTCAGCTCTTTCTGAGAGCGTCTTAATAACTAGATCTCTATCTCCATCTCTCCATCTCCTTAGGGCCCTAACCGAGTTAGAATAAACCACGGATTTGACATATTCAGCGATATCCTCCTTTTGTCCGCTTTCGTCGTGAAGTGAGACCGAATGAGAAACGAGGCTCCCAAGGGTGTCCTGGATGTCGACCTCTAGGCGACTGGTCACGCAAATATGAAGACTTGGAAGGCGCAGGGCGACGAGCTCTTTCACAAGGTCAAGGACCTGTTCGCGAGAGGATGGAACTCCAGAGGTATTAGGACACTCGTCGAGCGCATCCAAGATGAGATAAACCGGCGCTTGATCCGGAAGAGTGAGCATCTCCTTTAGGCAGTGCACCAAGGCGCTGTCACTGGGCTGACGCACGCCATCGTCGTGTGCTTTATAGAGACGGGAGAGCACATCACAAAAGGTGTCGGAACGAGCAGAAAGTTGGACAAGAAGTGAAGGGAGTAGATTTCGGCGAGATCTCTTGTCAATATCCCGAAAGTCGAAATAAAAATAAGCCATCGAAGCTGATCCAGCATCATACAGTGTGGTAATATCTTGGATTATTGCGGAACTGCTCGGTAATCTCAAGTTTCCTAGTGCTGCGAGAGTGAAGGAGCGACTAACCATAGAATGCTCTTTCCAGAGCCCGCTACGCAAGAAGCAGTCCATCAGACACCGAAGCCCTCAACGATAAGAGGAACGTACGTTTCCCGTGGATCCACAACAGGGAACCCTCCGCCTTCCATTCCTCAAAGACGCTGCCTTGGCAGAACCACTTCGTTGTTCGTTCGTGTTGACATTCGCATGCGATTTTGTGATTTGTGGAAGGATCAGGAGGAGATTGCCATTTTCTAAGGCGCTCTCGTAATTTCCTTCCTGTGATCGTGTTAGGTACTCGACCGTCGGCGAAGATGGGACTGATGACGAACGCTCTACGTCGTCTAGGGTGTGCGCCGTTTGTTGTGCACCGTCAATGACCATTTGCACCTTTGCCTCGACCACTTCGACTTTCTTGTCGACGTCATTCACCCAGGCCCCGACACCTTGGACTTTCTCGTCGACTCCCTCCACTTTCTTGTCAATGTTGTGGGCAACTTTCAGCACCTCCGCATTCGCCATTCGAGCCTCTTCGTTCGTCATTTTTTCTAGCTCTTTCAGACCGTCCTCCAGCCTCCTTATTCCCGCGACCTTCTTTAGAAAATTTTCTGATTATACATGAGCCTCGAGCAACCTAAGGCGAAGGATGTCCTTACTTGCTCGACTCTGCTTCATTTCCTTTGTGGCAGTCCCAAGGATATCTAGGACCCCGACCATGATCTTCACCATCATGTCTGTCATCGCCGGAGTTGGTGGAACATCAGTGTAAATTTCAAGTCTTCGAAAGAAATTTTCGATGCGCTCGAAGACATCGACAAGGACATCTTGGCTTGCTTCGACGTCCTTAGCCGCCTATGAACCCCCGATGTCACAAGAGCCGACACGAGTGAATGAACGAAGGCACTTACCAAGAGGAGGACACCGGCACCAGCAAAAATCGCTTTCGCAGGAGAGAAAACCTGTTGAATCGGCATAAGAGCGATGTGCCCGAGAACATAGACTGACATTTACCAAGCCCACACCTTCGCCGAGTGTCGTAGAAAATGCATACAGAACGCTGATAGTCGGATTAAGCCAATTTTTCAATCTCTCATCGCCGCTCCGAGATTGGATGAACTGATCGACCTGGCCTTGAAGTATGGTCAGAATGGCCGCGGGAGAGTCACATGCTCGGAGCTGGCTAGCGAGAGGATGAACGGTAAGATCTTGCTTGGTCGTTTTTTGGTATGCCTTGAGAGCTTTTTCAATAATGACGTTAAAATTGGAAGACGTGGACATCGAGCTAGAAGCGGGAGATTGACTCATGTTGGGGGAATGTTGGTAAGTTGGCGGATGAGAGGTTTGGAAGGCACTGGTGGGCATGCGCACGGCCTCTGCCCGTGGAAGGTCTCAGAAAGTGTCTAGGCCTTACTGGATACGGATGATAGACGCCCAAAAAACCAACACGACACCGCCCCCAGAGGCGGGTGCATGTAGTGAGAACTGGGGGCGAAGGCAGTGACATTGCCGGAAGGGGTGACGGCGGTGGTGCGTGTCCGGGCCATCGTGCTGTCGCGTCACGCAAGCCAGGCTGAGCGAGATGTGCATTGGGACATCTGCCCTGTGTCTGGAATAAATTTGCAACGTTTTTTCTTCGATATCTACTAATCACGGTGAAATGCGTCGACGGGAGTTGATCGTGAGGACAGCATGCACTGGCACGCTCAACGAAGATTGGGAAGCGGTGTACTACTACTACTACTATCCCTGCACTTGGCAACTTGAGGCTGCATGATAGGTCACGCAGTCACGGGAGGGTGCCATGCCGCGCTAATAATTCCGCATACTGAGCTAACTAAACGCACAAAACCAAAGAGACATGGCGCCGAAACACAATCGAAACTATAACGACTTAGAACCTGTTCGGTTTGGATTCTCAAATAATCTGAACCGAACAGGCTCTTAAGAGACCTCAGTTGTTGTAGTTATGGGACAAACTCGTATTGTCATACTTAAGAGGGTTACTATAGTAATGGATGTGCATAAGTTTGACTTACCCTCAGTTGTCGTGGTGATTAGACAAACTGAGAGAAAAGATGTTGCATTCCAACGCGTCGCCATCACGTGAGAGCGACGCTATGTGGCGTGACCACCCCGTGACCCAGAAGGGCTCTCAACAGAAACCCGTCATTTGTTTCGGTGATATCTCGTCTCGCTGTTCGAGTCGTACAGGATCTCAAAGTGAGCGATGCGCAGAGACATCACATGAAGTGTGAAAATGGTGAACCGGCGCCATGCGCGTCCTCTGTGATCACAAACCCGGACATTTACGCGCCGGTACTCCTCCATTGTACTGGACAAATATCCGTCTTTAATCATGTGCTGCACACGGCGCTGGATTAAATTGGCGTGCCCCTAATCTTGGTGGGCTGCACTTCTGCGTACGGAGGTGGCCGAACAAAGGTATCTAAGCGCCAAGAAGGGGCATGCATGGCCACATACAGTACTATTTCTCTGGGTGTTCATGTGGTATCCCGCAAAAGCGATCCGAATAAATGAAATATCCTGTCTGACCGCAAGGTACACACACAGGAGACCTCCAATCGGATATCTAGTCTCGGTGCCTTGAAGAATAGCGTCGAAGAGGATATAGAGGATC
>WNGR01018330.1_pt1 | contig 12212 bp, 8 predicted proteins | sample 5407581 | NCBI WGS metagenome assembly WNGR01 (sample SAMN13153383, study PRJNA577476) | soil metagenome | isolation source: 80 cm soil or saprolite under Garry oak tree replicate 2 | place: USA:California | collected 2016-06-15
GCTTTCGGCAATTACGGACGCTTCGTCCACTTTGTAATCTGGAGGAAAATCCTCGCCGATGTTCTCCGCGATCCAAACGGCGCGTACCTTGGCGCTTTTGCCGAGGCGATACCCTTGCCAGCGCGCATAAATCCGCAGCGTGTCCGACGAAAATGTCGTGGTTGCCTTGCCAAACCGCTGCTTTGCCAGGCTCACAGAGATTTTCTTCGGCACTACGTCCTCTTTCACCTGCGGCCGATCCGCAATTTTGGGTGGCTCTGTTAGCTCCAGCGAAACACGTTGGAGCAAATCGCCATTGGCAGCCCGGGTTGTGGTGACGTCCTTGACGATTCCAACATCGGTTACAAACCAGCGATCGATGGTCGTCGGGGTGGGCGACATTTGCTCCGCATGAATGTGGAAGGCCCGAAACTTTCCCGCCGGAACAGCGACATCTTCTTCGCCGGTCACGTTGTAATGTTGGCGCACTCTTAAATCGCCAGCCTGACCGTCGAAGTTCCAGCTTGCGCCACGTCCGAGCGGGGTGGCAATCATCGTTTGCGGCGGATTCAGCTTGATCAATTCGCCGTCGATATTAATTCGTGCCCAGCAAATTATTCCATGTTCGTCCACACTGAGAAGATCCGTATTTGTGATCACACCGGCCCGGTGCATTTCGAACTTGAGAAGCTCTTTTCCGTCAACGTCCTCCGTGCCATCAATGCGGTACAACACCGGCAGACGGATTTTTCCTTCGGCATCTGGTTTTGCGTTGCGAACACTCACTCGTTTTCCAACCTCCTCCGTCATGTTGTATTGCCAGGCCGTTCCCGGTGCGGTGGGAATAAGCGGAGCCGCTGCTGCCGCAGCGGGCAAAAACGCAGCAGCAAAGAGAATTTTGAAAAATGGCGCGCCCGGCGGCCGCGCCCTACCAAAGCTGGGCAATCTGGGTAATCTGCAGGCGCTCATCGCATGATTGGCAAATATCGCACATTCACCTTCAGCCTGGCGGTGATTTTCGGTGCGCAGGTGCTGGGCATTGCAGCGGAGCCGGCCAAATTCGAGCGGCCCGCTTCGCGCCCAGAGGGCAGCCGGTTGGATCAGCCGGCTGGGTCGCCCAGCTCCTTCGATCCGTCTGGTCTCGACAAGCGTGTTGCTCCTTCAGAAGGAACTGCCCGCCAAGAGCGGGTTCGGCGGCATGTTGTGGTCGTGGTTTGGGACGGGATGCGTCCAGATTTCGTAACGAAAGAAAACACCCCAACGCTCTGGAAACTTTCCGGTGAGGGAGTTACTTTTCGCAATCACCATGCGGTTTATCCGAGCGCAACAAACGTAAACGGCACGGCGCTCGTCACCGGTGTTTATCCCGGCAAGAACGGCGTGATCGCAAATCATGCGTACCGCCCCGAGATCGATCGCAGGCGAGCAATCGAGGTCGAAACTCCAGCGGCGGTTCAGAAAGGCGATGAGCTATCTGCTGGCAAATACATTTCCGTTCCGACCATTGCTGAACTGGTACAACGCGCGGGCGGACGTACTGCAATCGGTACCGCAAAAACAGTTGGGCTTTTACTGGATCGGCAGGTTGGTTTTGGGCCTTCGGAGGCCCGAGTGAAAAACAGCGTGACGCTTTTCGCGGGCAAGACGTTACCAAGCAGTACACTTGCTCCGATCACCGGCGCGCTAGGTCCATTCCCATCTAACCATTTGCAGCAGGACACCTGGACAACAAAGACATTGACCGATTTTCTCTGGAAAGATGGTGTGCCGGCGTTTTCGATTCTTTGGCTGGGAGAGCCAGATCTTACGGAGCATGAATCTGCACCAGGTGCGCCAGCCGCTCTGTCCGCAATCAAATCCTCCGATCAAAATCTCGCAGCAGTTCTTGCGGCATTAGACCGACACCACGCGCGTGAAGCAACCGACGTGTTCGTCCTTTCTGATCATGGCTTCTCCACCATCGAGCGATCAGTTGATCTGCGAAAAATCCTTAAAGACGCCGGTTTCGAGGCAAAGACCGAATTCAAAGACGAGCCGAAACGTGGAGAGATCATGCTCGCCGGAAACGGCGGCAGCGTTCTTTTTTATGTGATCCCCCAGGCGCGGAACGCGACGATCACGCGTCGTCTCGTCGAATTCTTGCAACAATCGGATTTTGCCGGCGTCATTTTTACGAAGGAGCCGATGCAAGGGACGTTCGGTCTAGATCAGGCCAAGATCGACAATCAACATGCGCCGGATGTGGTGATGGCTTTCCGCTGGAATGATTCGAAAAATCAATTCGATGTTCCGGGAATGATTAACGCGGATTGGCAACGCGGAGCAGGAAAGGGGACGCACGCGACCCTCAGCCGGTTCGATATGCACAACGTGTTGATCACAGCCGGCCCGGATTTCCGCCGCGGTCAGGGGAATGATCTGCCAAGCGGAAATGTCGATCTGGCGCCGACAATTCTGCGCATTCTTGGGATCACGGCGCCACAGCAATTAGACGGAAGAATTCTTTCTGAGGCAATGGCAGGCGCCAGCATCCCGAAACCAAATACGGAAACTAAAACAGTTGAAGTGAAAAAGGATTTCGCCGCGGGAACCTGGCGGCAATCACTGAAAATCTCACGCGTCGGTTCGACAATTTATCTCGATGAAGGAAACGGCCGCTTCGCTCCGAGGTAGCTATTTCGCCTGCGGTTGGCTTGTGTTCACAGGGAGAAACGCATTATCAAAAACATAATCGGCAACGCGACGTCCCAAGGCGATGGCTTCCGTTTTGTCGAATGCCCAGTGAATCCCGAGATAGATTCGGCTCTGGCCGTTCTCTTCTTCAGCCTGAGAGAGCGAGGAAAAGCTGCGCGGCATTAGCGGTCGAATATTTCCGACGTTGTCCTGAGTGACCCCGTTAAATTCGTCGGAAATGAACGTGAACGCGATGTTATCGGTCCCGTAAAAATTGCGGAGCGTTTGAAAAAGCGCGCCACCGAAGGAGCCGTGACCGGAAGGATAAGATGGAAACGGCGGCGTAAAGTTCGGACCGCTGATATTGCTCGCCGGCGCACCAAGCGGCGTAAAAGTCGGGTCGCTAACAGTTGCAGAATTTCCGTCGCCGGCCCCGGTTGGGCCAGTGCCGACGTCTGACTCACGGATACCGGTGATTGGTCGCCAATGTTGATAGAAATATTTCGATTCCCACGCTGAAATACAGGCGTCAGCCATTGCTACGTTGACCAATGCCAATAATCGCGCCAGATCGGTTGCCTTGGAACTCGTGCCCATCTGATCCGCGATATGCATGGTGATCTGATTGTATAACCGAGGCGGCGCGCATAAGCTCGGTGTTCCATCATAGGCCCAGTAAATTCCTATGTGGGTCTGTTCTGAGGTTCGCGTTGTCGGTGTTATCACACCGTCGCCGCCGACTAGCTTCACCGCGTTATAAGCGGCTGCGTATTCGGCGCTGTTCAATGCGGGTGGAACAGGCGCGCGGAACTGATACGAGGATTGCAGTACAAAAGGGGTGACCCCGCCCCAGTATGCACCGATCGCTAAAGGGAACTGACTGATCGGATCTTGACGCCATTTACCGGGTGCATTGCTGGTGATGAACTCAATGCCAATCCGCGGTTCTGCATGCTGAGAACCATCATTCGCCCGGAGCGAAAGAATGGCAGAAGCGGCGGTGTGCCCCAGACCAATGCCGTCGGCTTTAGGATGATTGTTCGGAATTTGGCTGAGTTCGTTAGCCAGCTCCTGATCGAATATTGTTTTCTGGGACGGAAAGAGGGCGTCAAGCGTCTCGCACGCCGCTTGTGCAATCGCGCACTCCATTGAGGTGTCGGCTCGCACCTTTCGGAGGCCGGTATAACTTTGGAAACGACCGTCAATTGCATTTACCGCATCGAAAATTGCGATATGCACGATCGCCATCGCGCGGCTCGCGCGTGTCGGCCCAAATTGCTCACCAAAGACGCGGTTCTCGCCAGCGACTACTGGCGTGTGATCAAGCCCACTGGCGTTAATCGCGACTTCGTTCCAATGGCGGATCCGGTTCGCGGGGATAACGGGAACCCCACACACTATTGAAATTGCCAACTGCAGTCTGAGTCTCAGCAAAACCGATAATAGCGAATCCAAAGAGAGTAATTGCGAATATGGCTGATCTTCGAGGATTCTTTTTCACGATAAAGGCCGTTTTAATAGCATGGCGGAACTGCTTTGACTAGTGAAACCGCAGCCACACGCCAGCGCTATGACCAAGTGATGAGGCGTAGTTCGTGCGCTTGCATCAGGCATGGATGGGTGGGCACAACGCGGACGCTAAAGCCGTACGTGCCGCTTTCAGAAGCGGGCACTGATCCCTGGTAAATGTAATTGCCGTCTCCATCTGCCTGGCTGCTTTGATTTAAGACCGTTGCCGTGGGATTGCGGATATCTCCGTTATCGATTTCGCCGTGGTAGGCTTCCACGCGCACATGCTGCGGATCGACTGCTCCGAGATGAACGCGCGCGCTAATCTCGAGCGATTCGCCGACCGAAATATTTTGTCGATCTTTGTTGACTACTTGGACGTCGGAAATCTGCACCTGCCGCCAATCCTTGCGTATCTGTGATTTCCATTGGCTTAGTTGCGTCGCAGCGCCACAACTGTCACGAGAAAAATTCTCGTACGATTTCGCGGCGGGAATATACAGGCGCTCGGTGTATTCTTTCACCATCCGTTGCGTGTTGAAGACCGGCGTAACGCTGCGAATGGATTCGCGCATCAGTTGCAACCAAGCGAGGGGAAGTTTGCCGTCCGGCTTGGCGTAATAGAGCGGAATGATCTGGTTCTCGAGCAATTGATAAAGGCTGCTCGCGTCCACCTCGTTTTGAAATTCTGTCGTGCCGTTATCGATCTCGGCACCGATCGCCCAGCCGTTGTTGCCATTGTAGCCTTCGCGCCACCAGCCATCGGGCACACTCAGATTGATCCCGCCATTTGGCGCTGCTTTCATTCCGCTGGTGCCGCTCGCCTCCAAGGGACGAAGCGGATGGTTCAACCAAAGATCAACGCCCTGCACAAGGCGGCGCGCGATGTAGCTGTCGTAGTCTTCCAGAAACACGATGCGATTTTCGACGCCCGCCTCGCGGCTGAATTTGTAAACTTCCTGGATCAGCGCTTTGCCGGCTTCGTCGCGCGGATGCGCTTTACCTGCAAAAATGAATTGCGCTGGTCGCGTGGTATCGCTGAGCAATCGTTTGAGCCGTTCCTTGTCGCTGAATAAAAGTGTGGCGCGCTTGTAAGTCGCGAAACGACGCGCAAACCCAATGGTTAGAATTTCGGGGTCAAGAATGAGATTCGCCTTGCGAATAGATTCTGGCGATTCCCCCAGCCGTTGGCGCTGGCGCCGCACCCGTTCGCGCAGAAATTCAATGAGACGCACTTTGAGTTTTTGATGCGTCTCCCACAGCTGCGTATCGGGGATATCGATCACGCCGCGCCAGAATTCTGGTTCGGTCAGATGTTCCTCCCATACGCCAAGATGCTTGCGATAAAGCGCCGAGAACTCGGGTGCCATCCAGGTTTTTGTGTGGATACCGTTCGTGATGCTGGTGATCGGCACCTCGTGCACCGGCACGCCAACCCAGACGTCTTTCCAAAGCGATCGGGTGACATCTCCATGCAATTTGCTCACGCCATTGGCATGCCGGCTGAGACGCAGCGCCAGGATGGTCATACTAAACGGATCGTTTGGATCAACGCGCGTCTGGCCGAAGGAGAATAGCTCGTCGAACAGAATGCCCAACTCCTTCGTGAAACTACCAAAATATTTCCGCATCATGTCGCGCGGGAACGAATCGTTGCCAGCGGGAACCGGTGTGTGCGTGGTGAAGACGTTGGCCGCAGCAACTACCTGGAGTGCAGAATAAAAGTCGAGCTTCTTGTCGATGACAGCGAGACGAATGCGTTCCAGCGCTAGGAACGCGGAATGCCCTTCGTTCATGTGAAAAACACCGGGTGAAATGCCAAGCGCAGTCAGTGCTTTGACACCGCCAATTCCGAGCACGATCTCCTGGCGCATCCGCATTTCGAGATCGCCGCCGTACAGCTCAGCGGTGATCAAGCGATCTTCGGCGCTGTTTTCCGCAATGTCCGTATCGAGGAGATAAACCTTCACGCGGCCCACGCACAGTTCCCAGACTTTGACGAAAACTTCGCGATCCAAAATTGGCACCGAAATGAGCAGGTTGTTCGCGTCGCCATGACGGATCTGGCGGATTGGCAGGTGATAGAAATTCTGGTTCAGGTTGATCGCTTCTTGAACGCCGTCCTTGTCAATCTGCTGCCTGAAATAGCCGTGGCGGTAGAGCAGCCCGACCCCGACAAAATTTAGATCGAGATCGCTGGCCGATTTGCAATGGTCGCTCGCGAGAATACCGAGACCGCCGGAATAATTCGGAATCGACTCGTGAAAACCAAACTCGGCGGAAAAATAGGCGATCGGATTTTTAATTGCGCTCCCAGGTCCAGTCTTTCCGTAAGTGTCGTGTCGTCCCAGATATTTCTCGAATTCCTCAAAAACCTGCTTCAGATCGCGCAGGAACGTTTTGTCCTGCGAGAGGTCTTCCAGACGCGATTGCCGCGAAAGCTGCAGCATGCGGACCGGGTTGTGATTAGTCCTGTTCCACAACTCAATATCGAGATGCCGAAAAACCCTGCGCGCAGCAGGCTCCCATGTCCACCAAAGATTAAAGCTCATCTCGCGCAGCGGCTCGAGCGCCGCCGGCAAAATCGGGGTCACGCTGTAGGTTTGGAAAGTCGGCATGCGAATGCGGCAGCGAAATAGCAGCAGTTAATCAACGCGGATCACTTTCGCGGTCAAGAAACCGGCTTCGGTGAAATGGAATGGGTTGTAGCTGCGGGCGTTGACTGGCAAGCGCGTGATATTGACGAAAATGCGAAGCAGTTCGCAGACAGTGGATTTGTTTTGGCTTATCTTCGAAAGTGCAGGAGTCACCCGGGGTAACCGAGCCGGTTTACGAGTCGCGATTACCGAGACGATTGGCGCAACTGAAGCGCTGGCTGGTCGCGCATCACATGACCTTGATGACAATCGCCGACACACCGCACTCCATCGCGCTCGGTTCGGCCATCGGAATTTTTTTCGGCTTCACGCCGCTCTACTCGTTGAAAACGCTATTATCCATCGCGGTCGCATGGATGTTTCGGTGCAACAAAATTGCAGCGGCAATTGCCGTCACACTCCACGACGTGATCATCTTCGCCATGCCCGCTGTCTATTTCGCCGAGTATAAGCTGGGCTGTTGGACCTTGGGGCGGACGCCACCGCACCACATTCGCTTTGGGCATTTCGCACTCCGCGATTATTTGAACTGGCATCTTTTTACGCGTGCGGTGTGGCCGACCTTGGAACCAGCGCTGGTCGGATCGCTCTTCCTCGCTTTGCCGTCAGGTCTTATTATTTATTTCACGATGCGAATGATGGTGAGCCGCTCGCGAGCGCCTAAACAAATTAGTTGAGCGACAATGCTCACCGCTTTCCCGGATCGACATGTTGCCAATCAGAATGCGTCGATTAAGGTGCTGCGATTTTACTCGTTGATGCGTTTTTCACCTCGATTGCTTATCATGTCTTCCGCGTTTCTTGTGAACGTGGCCGTTATGCATTCGGCGGTTGCCGCAGAGGCTTATGTGATCGCCGATGCGCAAACCGGCTACGTCTTGGAAGAGCAAGGACCCAGAAAAAAACTGCAAGTCGGCAGTCTAACAAAAATCGCGACCGCGACCGTGGTACTTGATTGGGCGGAGCGAAAATCCGGCGACCTAAATCGTGTGGTGACGATTCCTCAGGAGGCATTTGTTGGCGCCTTGGAAAATCCTATCGGCTTTCAACCTGGCGACAGTATTTCGCTGCGCGATCTCCTCTATGCGGCGCTCATCCAATCAGACAACATCGCAGCGTATACGCTGGCGTATCACGTTGGCTCGCAGTTGGAATCACTTTCATCCAGCGAAGGTTCGAAACTGACGCCAGTTGACGTGTTCGTTGTGCAGATGAACGCCCTGGCCAGGCAGCTGAAGATGGAGCGAACTCGTTTCGTCAATCCGCATGGCAGTGATTACAAAGTGCGCCCCACGCCATTTTCAACGGCGGAAGATATGGCGCGCCTCACCCGCTACGCCATGAACAAGGCGAGTTTCCGTTTTTATGTCTCGCAAAAGGAGCGCCAGATTTCATTCGATCGCGCCGGGCATCGATTCAATCATGTCCTCCGCAACACGAACGAACTTCTCGGCACAATGGGGATTGACGGAGTCAAGACCGGCAGCACAGCGCGAGCAGGGGATTGTTTAATTCTCTCATCGAACCGTCAGCCGGACGTTGTGAGACAAGGCCAGATGGTAACCGTGTATCCGCGTCGTTTGATCGTGGTATTGCTCGGCAGCACCAATCGATTCGGGGAAGGCAGCGGCTTAGTGCAACGCGGCTGGCAGCTCTATGACCAGTGGGCGGCCAGCGGTCGCCCGGCCGATTCTAAAAAGACGCTCTGATCGCGCTATTGCAAAAATGAAACCGCGGATTGGAGTCCTGACCAGTGGTGGTGATTGCCCGGGATTGAACGCGGTGTTGCGCGGAGTTGTGCTCGCTGCGGAAAAACTCGGTTGGGAGGTCGTCGGTTTTCGCGACGGATTCGAAGGGCTTCTTCCGCCTGGCAATCACGTCATTCTCGATCGGAAGAGCATCAACGGAATCATGGCGCTCGGCGGCACAATTATCGGCACCACCAACCGGGGTCATTTCGTCGCCAAAGTGGGCGCCGGCGATCGGACCATTGTGCCTGCGAACGTAATTGCGGGCGCCAAGAAAATCTTGGAGGAGCTTCATGTGAGAGCATTGATCATCGTTGGCGGCGATGGGTCGATGGTGACGACGCAGCAATTGCAAGAGGCCGGCATCAATTGCATCGGTGTCCCGAAGACCATCGACAACGATCTCGAAGCGACAGCAACGACGTTCGGATTCGATTCCGCTGTCGATGTTGTGATGGATGCGCTCGATCGAGTGCACACCACTGCGACAAGTCACCGGCGGGTCATGGTTGTCGAAGTGATGGGGCGCCACGCCGGATGGATCGCATTGCACGGCGGTATCGCCGGCGGCGCCGACATCATTTTGATTCCCGAAATTCCATTCGATTACGACAAGATCGCGGGCGTAATCAAGGCGCGCGAGGCGGCCGGTTATCTGGGAACTGTTGTCGTGGTCGCAGAAGGCGCTCGACCCAAACATGGCGAACAAGTCAGACGTGAGGTGGAAGGCGGCGAATTTCGTCTTGGTGGAATTGGCGGAATGGTGGCGCACGAAATCGCCGAGCGCACTGGAAAAGAATCGCGTTGCTGTGTGCTTGGCCATCTCCAGCGGGGTGGAGCGCCGACGACTCTGGATCGAATTCTGGGTACGCGTTTTGGAGTGAAAGCGGTGCAGTTAGCGAACGAAGGACATTTCGGCTCGATGGTCAGCTACCAGAATTATCAGGTGCGCCACGTGCCAATCGCCGAAGCCGTCAATCGCCTCAAACTGGTCCCACCCAATGGCGAGCTGGTCCAAACCGCGCGTGATGTGGACATCTCCTTCGGCGATTAGAGTACGCGAGACGCGTACGCTCCCCATTTCTGGCGATCTTTTCGTTGAGTTCCCTCGATGAGCCAGACAAATGAAACAGTTGTTGATGCGTTGTTTCACGACTTTGATCAGACGAACGCGCCCGATGCCGCTGTCACGGTAATCAAGGACGGCAAACCTCTCTTCGCCAAAGGCTATGGCCTAGCCGATTTGGAAAAGAAAATTCCGTGCACGACGAATACGAATTTCCGGCTCGCTTCGGTAACGAAGCAATTCACAGCCATGAGCGTGCTTATTCTGGCGGAACAGGGGAAGCTTTCGCTGGAAGATCATCTTCCGAGATTTTTTCCAGAGTTTCCGGAATACGGTAAAGCAATTGCTCTTCACCATTTACTGACCCACACTTCCGGCCTTCCGGATTATGAAGATCACATTCCACAGGGCACTACGATTCCGTTGAGTGATCGCGATGTGCTTTTTATTTTGCGGCACCAGAGCAAGACCGATTTCCCGCCCGGCTCGCAATTTCATTACAGCAATTCCTCCTATGCCTTGCTGGCGTTGATTGTAGAAAATGTTTCCGGAAAAACCTTTCCAGCGTTCGTGAAAGAAAAGATTTTTGATCCGCTGGGCATGACGAATTCGATCGTCTATGTTGCAGGACTCTCCTCCGTGCCGAATCGCGCTTATGGTTACGCCAACGGAAAAAGCGGTTGGGAATTCTGCGATCAAAGTGTCACCAGTGGGATTTTAGGCGACGGCGGTATTTATTCTTCGGTGGCCGATCTCTTCAAATGGGACCAGGCGCTTTACACCGAAAAACTCATCAGCTTAAAGATGCTCGCCGACGGGTTCACCGCCTATTCCAGCCAGTCGGACTTTAAAGGCAGCAGTTACGGTTATGGCTGGTATGTCGGAAAATTCCGCGACATGGAACGAATCTGGCATTACGGCAGCACGTGCGGATTTTCGACAAAGATCGAACGCTTTCCGAGGAGGAAACTGAGCGTGATCGTACTGACCAATCGTCGTAACGCGGAAATTTCTCCAATCGTAGAAAGATTGATCGAACTATTTTGGTAAGTTCTACGACACATCTGCACACTAGCTCGACGATGTTGTAGTGCGCTGTCCCCAGCGCACCGAGCTTGGCTGTGCCGAGAGATTTCCGCTGAGACAGCGGACGCTACCGCGACTTTCGCGAATCGATCACTTTGATCTGGAAATCAAACATCAAACATCAAACATCTGTGAAAATTGTCCTCGCATATTCTGGCGGCCTCGACACATGGATAATTTCTCTGGTGGCTCATGCGGCATCAAGGCGAGTAGGGTAGTATACAGCTGTCTAATGACGCGAAGAATTCGCTCGCGATTTCATTTTTCCAATGTTCCAGGCCGGCGCGATTTACGAGAACCAATATTTCCTCGGCACGAGCATTGCGCGTCCACTGATCGCAAAGCGAATGGTGGAGATCGCGCGTATCGAGAGGGCAGATGCAATCGCGCACGGCGCGACAGGGAAGGGGAACGATCAAGTCCGCTTTGAGTTAGCAGCTGCTGCGCTCGCACCCGATCTGCATGTTATCGCGCCATGGCGAGAAGAACCCTTTCGCAAACAATTTCCCGGTCGCGCCGAGATGATCGCGTTCGCCAAAGCGAACGGGATTCCTGTCGAAGCGAGCGCGGAAAAGCCGTACTCGATGGATCGCAATCTTCTGCACATCAGCTACGAAAGTGGCGTGCTGGAAGATCCGTGGTTCGACGCCAGCTCGCCCCAGATGCGGGGCATGTACAAATTGAGCGCCGCGCCCGAAGAGGCGCCGGACGAACCCGAATATGTCGATCTTGCCTTCGAGAAGGGCATTTGCGTTGCGGTGAATGGAAAATCTTTGTCCCCGCTTCAGGTGATGCAAACGCTTAACCAACTTGGCGGCAAGCACGGAATCGGTCGCGTGGACGTTGTCGAAAATCGTTTTGTCGGAATGAAAAGCCGCGGCGTTTACGAGACGCCCGGCGGCGCGATCTTGCATTTTGCTCACCGTCAGGTCGAAACGCTCACCATGGACCGCGAAGTGATGCACTTGCGCGATAGTCTTGTTCCGAAATATAGCGAACTAGTTTATAACGGCTTCTGGTTCTCGCCCGAGCGCGAAGCGTTGCAGGCGCTCATTACAGAAACACAACGCGACGTGACGGGACTCGTTAGGCTAAAGCTTTACAAAGGCAACATCATTGTTGCCGGCCGCAAAAGCCCGAAGAGTCTCTACGATCCAAGAATCGCGACCATGGAAGGCGACGAATCATCGTACGATCAAAACGACGCCACTGGCTTCATCCGTCTCAACGCGTTGCGATTGAAGCTACGAGCTGCGATGCAAACGCAACGCGGTTCGTGAAATCAATCAATGTGAGCAAGCGCGCACATAATGAAAAGAAATTTGAGCACTGGACAGAGTTGCCGAACGGCGGTCGACAATATTGGTATGAAGTGCCGGGGCGTTACGGTTGGAAAGCGCGCTATCTAAAAGAAGTGGATGCGGCCGAGCGGACGCTACGAGTTTGGCAGGAGATTCTTGATGATAAAGGCGAGATTGTTGAAGTGCATGTAAA
>WNGR01009161.1_pt1 | contig 12211 bp, 12 predicted proteins | sample 5407581 | NCBI WGS metagenome assembly WNGR01 (sample SAMN13153383, study PRJNA577476) | soil metagenome | isolation source: 80 cm soil or saprolite under Garry oak tree replicate 2 | place: USA:California | collected 2016-06-15
ACCCGTACTGCTGCTGCTGTCGATCTTCTGGCACCTTTTCGCGCCGTTCCTGTCTCTCGCGCTCCTCTACCTGATGCTGCTGGTGATCCGGAGCGGCTTTGTGCAAACGCTGCTCGGAAAGCATCGTGAGCCACCGGTGTTTTATCAGCCACCGCAACAGCCGACGGAGTATGACCCCTCGCTGGCAGAACCAGCGGCAGAATCGGATTACGGGCGAGGGTACCAGGCACAAACGCCCTGGATGCCCGTGGAAGGGTATCCTGAACCACAGCCCAAGCAGGAATTTGACCTGCCGCAGATTCACTATCCCGAGATGGAGCTGCCGCCACAATAAAAAAATCACCAACGCATGACGAATGCCCAAGTTAGCGATTTGTTGCGCATAACGGCTAGCTGGAATATCACCAGGATAAAATTAGCCCCCATATCCGGGGGCTAATTTTATCCTGCAAACGTGACTGACCAAGCTGTCACATTTGCTGCGTTATACGTTCAGATTGTTTCTGCGCCAGCTTCTCTAAGAACAATACTTGGGTTAGGATTACTCGTTCTAGTTCTTTTAGGTCAACACTCTCGTTTGGGCCGTGAATACGTGCCGCTAAGTCCTCTGCGCCCCAGATGATAATTTCTGCTTGTGGGAATTGTTCGCTGAAGACGTTTGTGAGTGGTATAGAGGCACCGTCTCCTATGATTTGTGCATCCTTGCCGTAAGCTTCTTTCAGTGCTTGGAAAGCAACTCTATATATAGGTCCATCTGTCTTCGCTGTGAAGCCATCGCTTGCTTCACTGTCGCTGATAGTTATTTCTGCATTCCAAGGTGTGACTGATTTTATGTGCCGTATCAGTAGTTCTAGTGCTTGTTCTGCGCTTTGGTCTGGTGGGATGCGTAGATTGATGCGGGCTCGCGCCACATCGATCAGTGAGTTTGAGGCTCCCTCTACTGCTGGAGCATCTAATCCGACTACGTTTATTGCGTAGCCTGCCCATAATTGAGTACTGAGTCGGCGGTCTCCAATCAGGTCAACGCTGGGTAACAGGGTGGCCGCTCGCCGGAACGCTTCTTGTGGGATATCGGCCCCTTGCCAGTTTTTTGACTCTAAACCTGGAATGCGAACGTTTCCGTTTTTATCATGGAATGTTGCGACGATCCGGCAGAGTGCGATGAGTGCGTCTGGTACAGGACCTCCAAAGACGCCATTGTGTTGCTTGTCGGATATTGTTCTCACCGCTATGGTGAGAGAGGCCGATCCGCGTAGCATTGTCGTGATGGTTGGTTCGCCAACGGTGATAGTGCCATGGTCGCAGATGATGATCACATCGGCTTTGAAGAGAGCAGGATGCTGTGGGATGTATGATGTTAGACTGCCGCTGAATTCTTCGTCACCTTCTATAATGATTTTAATGTTGATCGGGAGGTGGCCTTTAAACGCTTGAATGGTTGCTATGTGGGCAGCTATGCCTGATTTATCGTCTGCAGCTCCGCGCCCGTAGAGGCGTCCGTTCCGTTCTACCGGCTCGAATGGCGGAGTAGTCCACTTTTGCGTTGCGCCTGTTGGCTGGACATCGTAGTGAGCGTAGAGTAGTACCGTTGGTGCTTCTGGAGGTCCGGGGATTTCTCCGTAGATGGCCGGGTAACCCTCGGGGAGATCTATTTGGTGTACCCGCTGGAAGCCTGCAGCTTTTAATTGTGCTTTGGTTACTTGTGCGGCTTCTAGTACTTGCTCGAGTGGATAACCTGATGTGGCAATTGATGGGATGCGTACCAACTGCTTTAAGATGTCGATTGCTGTGGGCATAATTTGATGTACTGCTTGGTGAATATCTTGTGCTGTCATCTTTTACCTCATTCTATGAATTATGTTCTTGCTTCCACTTGGTGAGTGTGTCGTAGTACTGGACTAGCAGAGGATAACCTGAATCGGCAACCCGAATAGAGAAGAGGTGCATGCGTGCTACAGGGGACCGTAGTTGGGGCATACCGAGTTTCTGCGACAGGTGCTTGCCATCAGGGTGATTCAGTTCATTGCGAGCCGTGATTGTCTCAATTTCCACGCCGCGTCTTGCGAGATCCAGGAAAAAATCAAACACGCCGCTGATTAGTCTTGCCCCGTATCCCTCCTTTATTTTTTTGGGGTAGATGGGATCAACGCAGAGTGCAATAACATAGAGGTGGAGCGGTTTCCCGGGCTCGAAGAGGTCAATATCTTCATTGGGAATGTCCATCCACTTGATCTCGTCGCGTATAAAGCGATCCATCGTTTCCTTTTTGAGAGGCAAGAGCGAGGCAAAGCCGAGTACCTTATTGGCTGTGTTTGTGAGCACAAAGAAGGACTGGGGATTTCTTTGCATCCAGCGCGAATATGTATCTCTATCCCATTGCAGGTATGTTTTGCGTGGCTCTGGCTCATCTTCGGATGCATTAAAGATATGTTCGTCGATATCTGCAATGGCTTCAATGTCTGCTAGGGTCGCCTGCTGGAAGTGCGACCGAGCTGCCTTTGCATCTCCTTGCCAGGTGAATTCAATCTCTCTAGCAAGCTTTTCTACATCTTCCCTTTTATAGAATCCTTGCTTTCGTCCGGGTGGGACGACTCGCTCTATTAATCCTCTTTGGATATAGGATCTTAACATTCCGTCGCTGATGTTACCTAATTTTTTGCGCACAACGCTGGCTGTGAGATAACCCACAGGCGGCTTGCCCCTCTTGACCATTGGTAATAGTGCCTCTTTCACTGGAAGTGTTACCATTGTACCTCTCATTCTTCCCACCGTACAAATGTTGGGACTTTAAAACCTTGATATTTCCAACGGGTCAATGTATACTGTTTTCAGGGTTTTGAAACCTTGAAACCCTGAAAGAATTGTAGCATAAGTGAAGAGGTAAATCAAGTTTATTGTTGTCTCGGAGTGTGAACAATGGAGCGGTCCTACGCAGTATTGCGATTAGCCTAACAAAGGAGCTTTGACTCATGGCAGAAATGGGGCTTGTCCCCTACACGTTCAAGGGGATCACCGAGTATCCACGATCCCAGCAGGTCCCCGCCATCCCCGGCCAGGCGCAGGGCGTTTACATCACCCTGGCCTCGACGGACTTCCAGTTCATTCTGAACAAAATCATCGGCTGGTTCCGCGATCGCGATGAGGTGGAGCTGGTCGATCACGGCGTCAGCGACAAGCAGGGGCTCGGTTACATCATTTTGGAATGGACCGAATGCGAAGTTGATCAGCTTTTCTGCGACATCCTCCGCGACGAGGAGATCGTCGCGGACTACACCGTCTACACACGCGACCTTTGAAAGGAATTCACTATATGGGAACAACTCGAACAGCACAACACGGCAGAGGTATGCACATTCTTGGAAGCGTGACCCACTGGCCACCGCTCGTCTACGTCGTCATCGGTTTGGCCTTGGGGGGCATCTGGGCACTGGGGACATCGGTCCAGGTCTTGACAAGTGAAGCCTGGATGATGCACAGGGCAATGAATCAAATCGACTTCACCGCTTTCGGCCAGCTTGTGCTGGCAGTCCAAGGCCAACTCAATCCAGATATGCTAGTCCCATTCATGTTCGGCTGGGGCGTGCAGTTTGCCCTCATCGTGGCGTCCATCGGCATTGAACTGCCACCTTATCCCCGCTGGCGCTACTGGCTTGCGTGGATCGCAGTGATTGGCCTCATCGGTGTGAATAGCTGCGGCGACTTTGCCAGCAGCTCGCAGTACGGTTTCTGGGGCCAGTGCGGATTTACCCTCGTCGTTTTCTTCGTCACCTTTTGTATGCTGCTCTTCGCCATTATGTCATTTAAACACGCCTGGGCTGTGATGCGGCAGTCCGCTCCGTAACTCAACCAACAGCGTCATCCAGTGGCCACCCACCAGTTCAAACGGAATGCGGCGGGCGGCCACTGGATGAGAGCAACAGGACCGAAAAGGAGGTCATTATGAAACGCGAGAAAGTACGCTTAGACGAGCTGCGCACCATGCCATATGAAGAGTATCTCCTCACCCCAGAGTGGCTAGAAACCCGCAAAGCCGCGCTGAAACGCGCTGGGAACCGCTGCCAAGTGTGCCGGGCAGGGAACGTGGCCTTAAATGTCTACCATACTACCTATGAAACTCTGGGATGTGAGCAGGAAAGCGACGTCATCGCGCTCTGTGAGGCATGTTATGATCTGTTGTCTCAGCAGCAGAAATTGACGCCAAACGACAGCACCGCCGAAACCACAAGCGAAGAGCCAGCCTACCCCCGCTTCTCATTCTCCCAGCAGGCGCTGGTGTTTACCCCGTCCGCGCTCATCGGGGTGGGCCTTCCGGCGTTTTTGCACGCGCCATTACCGGCAGAACTCTTCGGCCTGGGCGCAGCAATTGCGCTGGCCATCAACAGCCCCAAGATCTACGCCGAGATGCGGGACTCTCTGCCCACTCCCCTGGTCGAATTTCTGGATAGCCAGGCCGAACGCAGACGAAAACGAGCCTCGGCTGGCGAGTGGAGCAAATGGGATCGTCTGCTAGGCCATCACCTGCACGACTACACCCCCGACCAAACAGAAGAGGACGACACCACCATCATTGACGAGGAAGATAGCGAGATAGACGACCAGCAACCAGAAGAGGACCCCGCCTTTGCCCACACCGCAGAGTCAACGGACATACCAGGCGTGCCACGCCTCACCATTGAGCAGATCATCAGCCATCTCAAACGCAACAGTTACGACGTCTACATCGGGCGCTCGATGACCCAGCCGACCAATCCGGCGGTGCGGATCAATTTCTACAAGCGCCACTTAAAACTGCTAGGCGCGAGCCAGCATGGCAAGTCCAGTATGGCCGCGGCGCTCTTAGAGATCATCCTGCGCACCCATGACCCCAATTACGTCCAGGTAGCCCTGCTTGACCATGAGGATAAGACCAGCCGGTTGTTTGCCAATGCGCCACACATCGCCAAGGTGCGCCTTGGCAATGAGATGGTTCGGCTGTATGCTCGCACTGAGCATCAGGTCCTTGAACACCTGGAGTACGTGGTGAGGCTCATCGACTATCGCTACACCCACCTGAGCGAGGAAGAAATCGAACAACAGCCGCTGGTGATCGTGTACCTGGAAGAGTTTATCGACTTGAAAGACTACTTCAAACACCGGATCGATGCGGTGGAGAAAGACGAGAAAGAGCAGGCAAAACGGGACTACGCACGCCTGATCTTTTGCATCAAGAAGATAGCCCGACGCGGACTCAAGGTACTCGTGCAACTCCTCCTATGTGTTCAGGTCGATTATCGCGACGATGATCTGCAGGAGGCCCTCGTCAACGTCACCTCCGGCATGTCGTTCTGTCTGCGGGTCTCGGCGGCGCAGGCCGCAGGTTTCTACCAGACGGAGCTGCTGCAGCGCAACGCGAAAGAGAATAAGGTCGGGCAAGCCGTGGCAGAGATGCCAGACTGCAAAGACCTGATCCTGGCTCCCGATTACGACTTGAGAGTCCGCTTACAGAGGCTGGAAAAAGCACGGCGACAGAACGACACTCCACAGGACACCCGCCAGGCACTGCTCCCCGAAATCGGCAGAGAGCAGCAGATGGCCCCGGCCAGGGTTGTACCGGATGAGGAGCAGCCCACAAGCGCATCACCAACAGAAAAGGCGACCCACGACCCGTTAACCAATGCGCAAAAATGGGTCCTCAAAGTTTGGAATGAAACCGGAAAACGGACCCACCGCGAAATCGGCGCATACTTGCGCAGCCACCATGTGGACATGTCAGACAGCAAAGTCTACTCGGTCATGATCGAACTGGAAGAACGCAACTTGATTGTTCGGCAAAAGAAGGGCCTTGAAGCAATTGAGGCAGCGGTATGATGCTTGTGTTTTTGTGTATCTGTGTGTTTCACGCCCTCTCAACCCAGCGTTTCGAGCGTAAAAAGCAGAAAAACACAAAAAACACACACACAAAAACACAAAATGAAGGAGCATAGATATGGCAACTCAACCACAACAGCAGCCGCGGCACTGGTACAACGATCGCGAGATCTTCCTACACGGCTTTGTGAGAAGCAACTACATCACGTCGTTCACTGATTGGTTCATGGGGCTGGCTGGCAAGGCGACGGAGATCGTGTTATACGCAACCGTACTCTATTCTTGCGCGCAGCTCTACCCGCATGTGAGTTTACCGACTGGCCTCAGTCTCGCCGTGTTCCTGGTCCAGATGGGCGCACTGGATATCGGAGGTCTATCCTTGGGCAAACTGGCAAAGCAAGCCCGTGAGGATGGCAACCAAGCCGGTGCAACCAATGCCAATACACTCTCCAAGTGGCTCATCGGAATCATGCTCGTTGGCGTCGTGACCGTCGGCTTAGAACACGCGCTGCCGTTTGCGCTGCCCAGCTGGGTAACGGTGGGTATCGATGTTCTGCTGGTGGTCGCGCGCTCTATCTGCGCGGTCCTCTATGGACGAGTGGTTCACTCACTCAAGTCGGAAAACGTTGCGCACAGTTTACCAGCAATGCAAGAAATGTTTAGCGCCGAGTTAACTGAGCGGGTCGAACGCATCACGGCAGCAGCAGAAAATAAACTTACTGAGCAGGTACGATCCATCACCGCGACAGCTGAAAATAAACTGTCAGAGATGCATCAACAGTTTACTCGCGAGTTAACTTCTCTCGTGGAACAGGCGGCAGCAGAGCGGCCAGCACTGGCAACCCTCAGCGAGACAATGGAAACCCATAGCACAACCCTGGCTCAATTAGCCGCACTTCCAGAGCTAGTTGAGCGACAATCGCACAGCTTGAAGCAAGCCATGCAGGACCTACGCGCAAGCATCGAATCGAGTACCAGCAGTAAACCGAAGTTAAGTTTAGTGCAGCCTGAAAAGTTAAGTGAGGGCGATGGCAAGTTAACCAACAAAGAGTTTATTGAAGCCTACTTGAGTAAACATGCGGACGCCCGAAATGTTGATATCATCGCGGAAGCCAGTAAACATGGACTTAACATCTCGCAGTCACAAGTGAGCCAGATTCGGAAAGCGTTTGAAGAGCGGTCCGCATAACCAGCCAGTTCCGTCAACGCGTGGTGCCGGGTGCTGATCCCCGGCCTGGCTCTCTGAGTTGTCTCTGTAGTGCGTTCACTGTAGCCAAAAAAGAAGTAGCGCCTGACCTCTGCCAAATGATTCCAAGCCAAATGCAGAGACAAGCGCCATTCTAGCGGAGGTCCGCTGATGTTTATTATACATCATAACACACGGCGACCTCCGCAGCGGAGGTAGTAGGACAAATGTCCAAGCAGCAACGCAGATGTTATTTCTGCCACCAGGTAGGGATGGGCGAGGCCACCTACGCAGGCATCTGCACACGTCACCGCATCCTAATCTCGCTCCGACTGCTGTTTCTCGTAGCACGCTCACGCAGACTCGGCAGGCTCCGAAAGATTGCGAGGTGGTGGCAATGACCCAGCTCCTCACTTCACCTGCCACAACCAGCAGCCAGTCCACACCGGTGTACCAATCCGACCTGGCACGCACCATCGGCGTTCTGCAACAACTGCAGGTCCTGTGCGCTACGCAGAGCGACGATACCTCACTCTCCGACGTGATCGGGGTCGTGCGCGACATGCAGCAGGAGTTCGGCGAGAACTCACAACTGGAGCACGTCATCCAAGCCCTCGTTGGCCAACACCTCGGCCAGCAGCTCGCGGCCCGCCGCCAGCAGCATCACATCGAAGCCAGGGAGGTGCTGCGATGACAGACAAGCAAAAGCGCAAGGAGGCGATTGCGCAGGCCAACAACCAATGCCCCAAATGCGGAGCCGTCCACGGACAAACGGTCCGCACCAGCGAGCGCACCGGCAACCTGTGGGTGACCTACCTCCAGCTGGCCCACCCAGACCACGACCCCTGGAATCCAGAGGCACGCATCGAGGTGCTATGCAACGGCTGCCACATGAGCAAAGACGGCCCGATGCACGCCGCCAGCGCCAGGAAGACCCGCGAACTGCGCAAGAAAGGTACGAGCAAGCGCTACCAGCGCAACAGCGTCTCCAACCAAGAACTAGTCAGGATTGCAGGCCTGCTAGGCATCGACCTGATCTACGAACCCGACGAGGAGGGGGGAGCCTGGCACTGGTGTAGCGAGGTCTCCAGCGGGAGCCATCGCGAGATGGCCTATGCGTTCGACCAGGCACTTTACGACCTGGTGGCCACGTACCGCGACCTAGCGCACAGGTACGCCCCACCAGATGAATTTCACCAGGATAAAATAGCGGCACTCTGCACAGCAGGAGGTAAGCATGAGACTACCAGAAGATGAGCCATTCTACATGAGGCGCAACCTGTGGGGAGCCATCGAACGGTACATCAAGCAGCACTCACCAGCGGAGCTTGCGGAGGCCTCGCGGGCAACCCTGATACAGCAAATCGCCACACAAGCTCCAGCCACAACCTACCTGGCTGGAGGGCAAATCTCCATCGAGAGCCTTGCCAACCTCATCGACGAGGTGATAGCCGAACTGACAAAGGAGGACACCGAGGGGGGCTAACTGGTTTTAACAACGCGGGCAGACACAGCATCTGCCCGCACATATTACCCGGATGAAATTCCTGTTGAAACGTTACCGCTCGCGAGAGTTACGAAAGAGTCAAACCAATGGAAGAGACACAATGCCAGTACCGATTCTGCCACCGGCCCATTCAGCAGAAACCAGGGAACCACCGCCGGCGGCTCTATTGCAGTGATAGCTGCAAACAGTCTGCATTCCGCGAACGCGTCATGCAGCGCCAGCAAGAGGCACGCGAAGACGCCATGCGCGAGCGCTGGGCCGGACTCCAACCCCACACACAGGAGATCCTGGAGGCCGTCATGCAGGTATGCAGCCAAGCACTCCACGGCAGCGAAGAGAACCTCATAAAGCGCCTAGCCACAGCGATCAGGGCTGAACAGACCCAACCCACCCAAGAACTCGCAAGCACCTACCCGCTCGACGGCGATGAGCTACGCCAGCGCTGGGCAACCGACTACCTCACCATCACCCGCTCGATTCTCGACACTATGCTGCGCGAGAACGGCCCAACCGTCGCCCAGCTCATGCTCGTCGCCATCGATGAGGAGCGGCGACAGGCCATAGCAGCCACCCAGCAGCACATCCTCAGCCTAACCAAACGCGAGGAGCTGGAGCAGCAATTCTTAGCACTCGGCAGCTTAGTCAATTTCCACTGGCTTATGGTCTCAGACACACTCACGATCCAGACCGGCGAGGAAGCCTACCTCAGCTTTATACACAGTGCGGACACCTTGCACCTCATAGAGGCCGTGAACAGGCTCAAGTACTACCAGGAAGCCATTGAGAACGTGGAGTCGCGCAGCGAACTACGCAAGGCACAACAGCGCATCAAAGAGCTAGAACAGGAGGTGACGAAGCACCAGCTACAAACCGCATGCTGAAACACCAGCGAACTGCTTTTATTAGGAGGGAGCAACAACAAATGTTAATTTCTGGCAGACGGTAGTTGTTGACAAAACCAGGCAAAGGGGCTATAGATTCGGAAACACCCTATCGTGACGAAATGATTGTGACCCTCAGTCGTTATATGTTACGAATAAGGATAAGTGCGAGCAAACAGAAAAGCGGCCCCACGTCTGCCAAGTTGTTGGGCCGCTCTCCTGCCAAACCATTAGCGTGCCCCTGCTCGCAGCACGCCAACGAAAGGTCATTTGTATGGATAATAGTATAGCACCTGCTCAGGGAGAAATACAACCCCCCTCCGAGGGACTTATAGCAGCTTATAGAAAAGTTCAAGCTCGCAACCGCGAACTGGAACAATACATTAACTGGGAAGATCGACTCTTCTCCAACCCACACCTATCAGCCAGCCACAAGCTGGTAGCGCGCGAAGCCGTTCGGGTCACACGGAAAGGCAAAAAGCGCGACGACGGCCTCACCTACGTCAACATGGAGAAACTAGCTGAACAAGCCGGAACCTCCACCTCCACCGCCAGGCGCACACTCCAATACCTAGCCGAACTCGGCGTCCTGGAGCGCAGCGAGGAGCAAATCACAAACGACAACGGCGAGCGCCGCACACATATCTTTATCGGCGTCTCAGAAGTCCTCGAAAAATCCCCCCACCAGATCATACCAGAAGTACCACGCAACCACGGCGGCGTCAGACCACCAACATGCCCTGCCTGTGGAGCAATCCTAGAGGTCGAAACCATCGTGAAATGCAGGGATTGCGGCATGCGCTATACCGTGAATACTCGCGCCGTGACTGAACACGACGTTCACTTGATAGATCAATTCACCGAACTAGCCCGCCTCGACAGAATAACCAGTCGCGCCGATGGGCAAGATGCTAGTCGGCTGGAAGATAAAACCAATCACACCGGGATGAACGACACACCAATTACCGATACTCAGACCGATATCACTGGTGAGGCAGACGGTGCATGCCTGCCGGATTGTGATGGGAGCGACCAGGACCGGGGAAGTCACGAACGCGACCCGGGGGGGGGTCCTGTAGTGGGAGGTGCAGCAGTGCCAGGTGATTCTCAGTATGATCAGGCGCAGGCCTCCGCCAATCAGCGTGAAACGATCATCGCCGCGGCGACATTGCTGCTGGATGTGGCAGGCCTGGCAAATGAGCATATTCAGATGTCGAAGCAGGGCGATGCCAAGTACTACACGGTATACCGCCCGCTGCGTCTCGATGTTAAGTCAGATCTGACGGGGCAGCTTGATGGTGCAGCGTTGGCCCGCCTGCGTGAGAATACAACTGTTGGCCACCTGCTGGGAGTGACCACGCTCGGAGCCCTGCTGTGGCGTCCCGATGGGATGACTCGCGCCCTGTGCTTCGATGAGGACGATGAGCAGGGCTGGAACGTCCTCAAAGAGGCAGCACGACAGCTGGAGAGTGCCGGTTACCGACCGCTCCTTGAGCGTGGCCATCTCTGGATTCTCTACCAGGAGCGCGTTTCTGCACTGGCCGCTTTCTGGCATGTGCGCAACATCGCGCCTCGACTTCAGGGGATCGTCGAATACTGGCCGCGACTTGGTGCGCGACCGGCGGGCAATAAGGTACGGCTGCCTGCCGGCAGGTATGTCCGGCCAGGCTTGAGCCGATGGAGCAAGCTGTACGATGTCCACGGCCAGGAGCTAGCGCACGATGGTAAGAGCGCGGCCAGCGTTTTACTGGCCTACCAGACATCTGGCGCGGTGATACCGCCCCTGGCGCAGGAGGAGCTGGAAGCCTTTGCACTGGAGTTGGCACCCGTTCCAACGTCGCCAGTGGACCGGGCTACACCTCGGAAGAAAGTGGAGACCGGAGGCCCGGATAGCAGGTGGGAGGCCAAATATGGTGAGCGCGGGAAAAAGATGTGGTTTGCGTTTAGCGAAGAGCAGCTGATCGAGTGGTACAATTCGCACCATCACGTTCGCGATATCCTGCCCGCCGAGCGTAACGGCTATGGCCTGGCGAGCTGGCGCGGGGAGCGCACGGCCAGCGTTGGTTTCCTCGATGAAGAGAACGTGTGGGTTGATTTCGGGTCCGGGGCGCGCAAGGCGAACGGAAAGCAGGATGGCGGCGATGCGCTGGAGCTGCAGGTGCGAGTGAGCGGACAGTCGAAAGCCGCTGTGCTGAGCCAGGTGGCGCGAGACTTGAATGTCGCAGCTCGCGCTGAATTGGAAGCCGCCGCCAGGGAGGGCAAGAATCCCCCCGCCTGGGTGGAAGAATTACTCACCGAGAACGGGTGGGCCTACTACGACTACTACCAGCGCACTCAGGCTAAACGCGTTGCTAAGCAGCAGCCAGCAGAACACTCTGGAGACGCAGCTGGGCAAGAGGTTGCACCCCCGGCAGAACTGGCGCCGCGGGAGATACCTGAATCCCATGAACAGCGCCCCCCGAGGGGACCCGATCATGTCGAGGTGGCGCACGCGATTTTCGAGTATGCCAGGCGCATCGGGTACCCACGCCTGCAAATCGGCGATATTGTGATCGAAGCCGGTAGGGGCTGGATGGGCTTTGTTTATTCGCCCAAAGTCACCTGGGAGCAGCGCCTCCAGGTTTACCAGTATGTCCTGGCCACCCCGGATGTGGGCGGCGAAGCGTCAACGTAGCATATCTGTAGGCGATTATGCCGCCTGCATGAAGAAAGGAGTAAGGCAGTGGCGGAGTGGAAGCACTGGATGGAATTGATGGAACCCGGTGAGCTGGTCCTGATTGCTAACCAGAC
>WNGR01022417.1_pt1 | contig 12210 bp, 10 predicted proteins | sample 5407581 | NCBI WGS metagenome assembly WNGR01 (sample SAMN13153383, study PRJNA577476) | soil metagenome | isolation source: 80 cm soil or saprolite under Garry oak tree replicate 2 | place: USA:California | collected 2016-06-15
AGCCCGCCGGTGAGCGTGGTGAACACGGGTCCGCCCGCGCGGGTACCGCCGGAGCCCGGCGCCTGGGGCGGCAGCAGGGACCGCGCCGCCTCGGCGAGAGACCTGTGCCGCCGGGACGCAGCCGCCAGCGCGGGCAGCGTGGCGTCGAAAGATAGCTCCGCCGAACGTCCCGCGTAGACCCCGCCCAGCAGCGGGTCGACCAGCCGGTCCACCACCTCGCCGCCTAGCCGCGCCCCGACGTACCCGGCGACGGACACGTCGCCGTCTCGGGCGGTGGGCGGCAGCTCGAGGTCCTGCCCGGCCCGAGCCACGCCGTCGGCGGACAGCACTCCGGATCTGGCGAGTTCGGCCATGTCGGATGGCACGCCCATGAACTGCCGCCGCGGCAGCGGCCGGAGCGCGCCTAGCGTCCAGATCGCGGACGACGTGGGTCCCGGGTCGGTGCGCTGGTCGTCCAGGCCGGCCTCGGCGATCAGCGCGGTTCCTTCCGGACGTGTGACCAGTAGCGCCTCGGCCCCCTCATCGACGGCGACGCCGGCGACCCCGGATACGGACAGCTTGCCGCCGAGCCGCGGCGAACCCTCCAGCACGGTTACTCGCACTGCCTCGTCCCGGAGGAAGAACGCCGCCGCGAGCCCGGAGATCCCGCCGCCTACGATCACCACGTGCGGCCGCGCGTTCGTAGGCTCCATACCTCCAGCCTGGCAGACGCCGCCCGCTGATGCGTACCGGAGGGCCACCCGGCGGCCGGTACTGTACGGATGCCGCGCTCGTGCCGCTACGCGGTCGTGATCTGGGCGCGGCCGGGCTGCTGCGCGATCGTGACCAGCGCCGCGGAACCGTGCTGCTCCCGGCGGCCGTCACAACGGCATGCGGAACACAGCGAGGGGCACCAGGCACGGCGTCGTCGCCGGCCTCATCATCAGCAGCGTCCTGCTTGGCGGGGGCATGTTCCTCGCGGGATGCTCCGGCGGCTCGAGCAGCGTCGCCAGTTCGTCCGAGGCGGCCGGGCAGGCGGCTGGACAGCCGGCCGCCGCCAATCAGCCGGCGAGGGCCGCGGCGCCCAGCGCCGCCGCCCTCGGCAGTTCGGGGGGGCAGGGCGGCACCGGCACCACGGCCCGGCTGGCGCCGGCCAGCAGCATCATCTACACCGCGCAGCTGACCGTACGGGTGCGTGACGTAAGCTTGGCCGCCGCCCAGGCGGCCCAGATCGCCGGGGGCGCGGGCGGCTACGTGTCGAGCGAGACCGTCAAGGTCAACCCCGATCACCCGTCCGCGGCCACCGCCAGCGTGCAGCTGAAGATCCCGGTCGCGGCCTACTCCGCCACGCTCGGCCAGCTAGGCCACCGTCTCGGCAGCCAACTGGCCCTGCAGCAGCAGGCCCAGGACGTCACTCAGCGGGTGGCCGACGTGAACAGCCAGGTCGCCTCGGATCAGGCGGCCATCGCCCAGCTCCGCGCGCTGCTGTCGCACGCCGGATCGGTCGGCGACCTGCTCAGCGTCCAGAACCAGATCAACTCCGAGGAGTTGAACCTCGAGTCGCTGCAGGCCCAGCAGCGCGCGCTCAGCCACGAGACCAGCTACGCGACGGTGACGCTGACGATCCTCGGGCCGAAGGCCAAGCCGGTGCTGCACCGCCCGAAGGCACCGCCCACGCTGGCCGGGGGCTTCGGCGCGGGCTGGCACGCGCTGCGCGTCGCCGTGTCCTGGACGCTGGCGTTCCTCGGCGCGATCGCGCCGTTCGCCGTGGTCCTGGCGATCGCCGGGTACGTGGTCTACCGCGGGCGGCGGTGGCTGAACCGTCGCAGGCCGGCCGCCGGGCCCGCCTCGCCGGAAAGCTAGCGGCTCAGGCGGCAGGATTCAGGAGAGCGCGTGAGCCGACTCGGCGTGCACCAGGTCAGCCAGCCTGGCCAGCACGTCCGGGTCGGTTTCCGGCAGCACGCCGTGACCGAGGTTGAACACGTGGCCCTCGGCGGTACGGCCGCGGGCCAGCACGTCCCTGGTCCGCTCCTCGATGACCTCCCACGGCGCGAGCAGGATCGCGGGATCGAGGTTGCCCTGCAGCGCCTTACCCGGCTCCACCCGACGGACCGCCTCGTCGAGCGGGATACGCCAGTCGACCCCGACCACGTCGGCGCCGGCCTCCCCCATCAGCCCGAGCAGTTCCCCCGTCCCCACCCCGAAGTGGATGCGCGGCACGCCGGCGGACCCGAGCGCGGCGAAAATCCGGCTGGTGTGCGGCAGGATCGCGTGCCGGTAGTCGTCCGGGCTGACCGCGCCCACCCACGAGTCGAAGAGCTGGATGGCCGATGCCCCCGCGTCTACCTGGATCCGCAGGAACGAGATGGTGATGTCGGCCAGCCGGCCGAGCAGGGCGTGCCACAGCGCCGGGGCGCCGTACATCAGCGCCTTGGTCTTGTCATGGTTCTTGGAGGGCCCGCCTTCCACCAGGTAGGACGCGAGCGTGAAGGGGCCTCCGGCGAAACCGATCAGCGGTCGCTCCTCCAGTTCGGTCACGAGAGCCCCGATCGCCTCGGTCACGTAGGGCACGTCGCCGGGGTCCAGGGCGCGCAGCCGCTCCAGGTCCCCGGGCGTGCGCACCGGGGTCTCGACCACCGGCCCGATCCCGGCCTTGATATCCACGTCGATGCCGATCGCGCGCAGCGGGACCACGATGTCACTGAACAAGATGGCCGCGTCCACGTCGTACCGGCGCAGCGGCTGCAAGGTGATCTCGGTGATCAGCTCGGGGCGGGTGCACGAATCGAGCATCGAAATGCCCTCCCGCAACCGCCGGTACTCGGGCAGCGACCGGCCCGCCTGCCGCATGAACCAGACCGGCGTATAGGGCACCGGCTCTCGCCGGCAGGCCAGCATGAACGGAGACTTCGCGTGGGTCACGGTCACGTCAGCGATCCTTCCACATCACCACACGGTAGTCGCCGGGAGACACGCCGTCCGAGATCCCACGAATCAGCGCGAGAGCGTGCCACTATCGGCATCAACCCTTTCAACTCCCACAGGCCCCGTGACGCACCGCACCGAGGAGGTTGCCAGGATGACGCAACTGAGCAGTGCCGGTATGAGCAGTGCCGGTATGAGCGGGCGCTGCGCCGGATGCAACCAGGAGCGGCTGTTCGAGCAGTTTCATGCGGAGCCTGCGACCTGTCCCGACGTCCCGGACGGTGACTGTCAGGAATGGGCCTGCACGGTGTGCGGCGACGCGCTGATCATCGGCCTTCCTGCGCCCGAGTATGCCCGCGGCGGCAGTGCCGCCAGGGCCGCTTGAGCACGAAGAACCTCGCAAGAGTTCCGAAGAACCCGGCGAACCCGGCGGCCCCGTGCTGTTTCCGGCGAGTGCATCCGGGACGGCATTCAATCCGCAATCCGCGTGAAACATGGTGTTTCGGCATGAAACTATACGGCGCTGCGTGAGATGCGATGAGCGACACGTACGCTCGGGTCATGAGGGCTACTGACGGGCCGGCGGACCGGCGGACGACGCGTTCACGAGCGCCGCGACGGCCGGGGGTGGTGCGCGACTCGGTGGCGGACACTGCCGCGGTGACGGGAATCGCCGGAGGCGGTGCCCCAGCGGTCGCGGCGCAGGCCGCGCTGGTGACACAGGCCGCGGTCGCGGAGTCCCCCGCCGAGGTCACGTTCGCGGCGGCCGTGGCGGCCTTCACGGCGGGCCGCGAGGCACTGCGCCGCAGGGACCTGCTGTTCGAGGACGTCCCGGCGCCGAAGCGGCTAGCGCCTTTCGCCGCGGCCATGGCGGCGACCGTCAGGCGGGACGAGGCCGACGTGGCGTGGGGACGGCTGGTGCTCCTGTACGACCCGGATGGCCAGCAGGGCTGGAACGGCTTCTTCCGGCTGGTTGCCTATGTCCGTGCCGACGTGGAACCTGAGATGGCGGCCGATCCGCTGCTCGGCGAGGTTGGCTGGAGTTGGCTGTCGCGCGCGTACCCGGGTACGCCGTCCCCAGCGGCACGGTGACAAGGGTCATCACCGAGGGGTTCGGGGCCAAGCAAGACGAGGTCCCGCTGACCGGGTTCGAGCTGCGCGCCTCCTGGTCCCCGACCGGGCCGGCTAGTCAGCCCGACTCCGGCGATCTCGACGCCCTCGACCTGTCGGCGCACATCGCGGCCTGGTGCGACTGCATGTCGGCAGCGGCCGGGCTCGAACCGCCGGGCACACGGGCGCTGCGGCAACCGGGGCACGGGTGACCGCAGGCAGCCAACGGCCGCACGGCGACTTGACCGACGAGCGCGCTCCAGCAGGCACCGAGCGGCCGCGCGGCGGCGTAGCAGACGAGCGCGCTCCAGCAGGCACCGAGGCCAGCGGGATAGTCCCGCTGCTCGAGCCTCGCGACGGTCTGCCGCCAGTCGTCGAGACGGATGCCGCGCTGGCCGAGGTTATCGGCAGGCTGGCCGGGGGCGAGGGACCCGTCGCGGTCGACGCCGAGCGCGCCTCGGGTTACCGCTACGGGCAGCGCGCCTACCTGGTCCAGCTCCGCCGCGCGGGAGCGGGTACGGTGCTCATCGACCCGATTGCCTGCCCCGATCTGTCCGGCGTCGACGCCGCGCTGGCAGATGCCGAGGCAGTGCTGCACGCGGCGTCCCAGGACCTGCCCTGCCTGGCCGAGATCGGCTTCCGGCCGCGGCGGCTCTTCGATACCGAGCTAGCCGGGCGGCTGCTCGGCTATCCGCGCGTAGCCCTCGGCACACTCGTCGAAGAGGTGCTCGGCTTCCACCTGGAAAAGGGTCATTCGGCGGCCGACTGGTCGACCCGTCCGCTGCGCGAGGAACTGCTCCGCTACGCGGCCCTCGACGTGGAGGTGCTGACCGACCTGCGGGACGCGCTCGCTGACGAGCTCGATGACCAGGGCAAGGCCGAGTGGGCCCGGCAGGAATTCGAGGCGGTGCTCGCCGCCCGCCCGACCGCGGCCCGGCCGGATCCGTGGCGGCGCACGTCGGGCATCCACCGGGTGCAGTCCCGCCGCGGCCTGGCCGTCGTGCGCGAACTCTGGACGGTCAGGGACCGGCTTGCGCAGCGAGCCGACCTGTCCCCGCGTCGGGTCCTGCCCGACACGGCGATCATCGAGGCGGCCAGGTCGTACCCGGCCAACCACGCCCAGCTGGTCAAGATCAGCGGGTTCGCCGGGCGTCAGGCCCGGCGGCACGAGAAGGACTGGCTGGCCGCGGTGGCGCGGGCCCGGGCCAGCGCCGACCACGAACTGCCCGAGACGGCCGGCGGCGCGATGCCGAACGGCCCGCCGCCGGCGCACCGCTGGGCCGAGCGGGATCCCGCGGCCGCCGCCCGGCTGGCGGCGGCGCGCGGCGCGGTCACGGGCCTGGCCGAGGAAAACCGGCTGCCGGTGGAGAACCTGCTGTCCCCCGACGCGTTGCGCAGGATCAGCTGGGACCCGCCCGAGCCTTGCGACGGGCAGATCGTGGCGCAAGCGCTCGCCGGACACGGGGCACGAGCCTGGCAGATCGAGCTCACCGCAGAACCCATCGCCCAAGCGCTCTGCGATCTCCCAGCTCAGGTCGATACGGCGGATATCCTGGGTGGCGCCGCCGAATCCGAGGGGTGACCGCAGGTGCTGATGATCGCGGCGGCGCTGGCCAGCAGTCCGCCGGCGCTACCTGGCTTCCTGAACGCCCTCTCCTCACCCCTGCAGCATTACGGCGTCTGGGCGATCGGCCTGCTGATCATGCTGGAGGACTTCGGCATTCCCGTACCCGGCGAGACGATACTGATCGCCGGTGCCGTCTACGCAGGCGCGGGCAGGCTCAACGTCTTGGCCGTCGGCGTCGTCGGCTTTATCGCGGCCATTATCGGCGACAACATAGGCTTCGCCATCGGACACTTCGGTGGCCGCGCCCTGGCCCTGCGGTGGGGCAAGTACGTGTTCCTGACCGAAGAGCGACTCAACAAGGCCGAGGACTTCTTCGACCGCCGCGGCGCTATCGTCATCACGTTCGCGCGCTTCGTCGAGGGGCTGCGTCAGGCGAACGGGATCATCGCCGGCATCACCGGCATGCACTGGCTGCGTTTTCTCATCTTCAATGCCATCGGCGCCGCGTTGTGGGTAGGGACCTGGGTCAGCCTCGGTTACCTCGCCGGAAACCACATCGGCACGATTTACCACTACATAACGCTGTACTCGTACTACGCGCTCATCGCGCTGGCGGTGCTGATCGTGGGCTATATCGTCTGGCGCCTCCGGCGGCGCCGCCGACGGCTCGCTCTGGTCGTGGCCAGGCAGGTCAGTGAAGCACATGAGAGCAGAACGACCGGTGAGGCCGCGGGGGTCATGCCGGATAAGCACGAAGCCGACGGGGCAGGATCGGACAAGCACGAAGCCGCCGAGGCGGCACCGGGCACGCATCAAGCCGAGGCAGTGCCGGACACAAACCAGGCCTCTGGGCCAGCACCGGACGCAAACCAGGCCGCTGGGCCAGCACCGGGCAATCAGGAAGTCACCCGGGCGCCCGGCAAGCACGAAGCCGTCCAGGCCGCGCCGGACGACGAGGCCGCGGGGCCCGCACCGACCGAGCACGCGGCCGGCCGGCACGCGGCGGATCGTCACGCGCCAGAAACGTCGTAGCGCTCAGGGCTCGTAGCGTTCCAGGGCGGCCAGCTGTCCCATAGCGGTATGCGCCACCCAGAAGCCGCCCTTGGGCAGGGCCGGGTCCGCGGGTACCGCGGCGGGCGCACCCAGTGCCGCGCAGGCTGCGGCGAGCACATCGGGGAGGTTCTCCCGGTGCAGGCACAGGACGGCCGGACGGCGCTCGGCCACCACGCAGGAGAGCAGTCGCTGGAGCGAGTCAGCCAGGCCCGTTCGGGATGAAAAATCCGCCGACCGGCCGTACGGGGCCAGGCAGGGCTCGGCCTCGACCCTCCCCCCGAACCCGTCCGCGTACGGGCGTACGGTCTCGGTGCAGCGCAGCGCGGGCGAGCTGAGCACCCGTGCGACGGGTGCGAAACAGGCCATCAGGCTGGCCAGCACCCGCGCGTCGGCCACCCCGGCCGCGTCGAGCGGCCGCAGGCAGTCGTCGCCGGGCCAGTCCGCCCTGCGCCCGGCCGAGGCGTGCCTGACCAGGATCAGCGGTACCGTCTCGAGCGGCCGGAACGCGGAGATCACCGGGGCGTCGTGGGTGCCGGCCAGCTGCTCACGGGCTTGACCCAGCGGCAGCCAGGACACCGCGTCGATCTCGTTGCCCGGCATGGCCTCCACCCTGTCACCGAACGCCGCCCAGTAGCTCACCCGCTTGGGCAGGCCCCAGCTGATGTACTCCACGGTCGGCAGCCGCGGGCCGAGTACCGGCCGCACGCACGTCTCCTCCCAGACCTCGCGCACCGCGGTGAGCAGGATGTGCTCGTCCGGATCGCTCTTGCCCTTGGGCAGCGACCAGTCGTCGTATTTGGGCCGGTGGACGAGCAGGACCTCGGCGTCCTCCGCAGGGTCCGCCGCATTACGCCAGATCGCCGCGCCCGCCGCCAGGGTGGCACTAGTCATCGGCCGAGCGGACCCGCCGTTCCCTCACCAGCGTCTCCTGCACATCGCGCAGCGGATTCCCGGCTTCGTCCCGGCTGTGCCTGGTCCAGTGCCCGTCCGCGTTCAGCCACCAGCTAACAGTCCCGTCGTCCATGCCGATATCAAGGAACCTGCGCAATCCCCGCTGGTGTCCGGCGTCCACGACCTGGACGGCCAGCTCCACCCGGCGGTCCAGGTTCCTGTGCATCATATCGGCGCTGCCCAGCCAGACCTCGCTGTCCTCGTCCTCGCCGGTGCCGAAGGCGTAGACCCGCGAGTGCTCGAGGAACCGGCCGAGTACGCTGCGCACCCTGATCTGCTCGGACAGCCCGGGGATGCCCGGCCGCAGCGTGCAGATGCCGCGCACCCACAGGTCCACCTGGACGCCCGCCTGCGACGCCCGGTACAGCGCGTCGACCACCGCCTCGTCGACCAGCGCGTTGGTCTTGAACGCGATACGGGCGGGCAGGCCGGCCCGGTGCCGTTCCGCCTGCCGGTTGATCCGGCTGACGATGCCGGCCCGCAGTGATTCCGGCGCGACCAGCAGCCGCTGGTAGACCTTCGTCCTGCTGTACCCGGTCAGGTGGTTGAACAGCGCGGTGACGTCCTCGCCGACCGCCGGATCGGCGGTGAGCAGCCCGTAGTCCTCGTAGATCCGGGCCGTGGTCGGGTGGTAGTTGCCGGTGCCCAGGTGGCAGTACCGGCGCAGCGTCCCGTCCGGCTCCTCGCGCACGATCAGCGCCATCTTGGCGTGCGTCTTCAGCCCGACGAAGCCGTAGACGACGTGGCAGCCCGCTTCCTCCAGCTTGCGCGCCCAGGCGATGTTAGCGCGCTCATCGAACCTGGCCTTGATCTCCACCACCACGACGACCTGCTTGCCCGCCTCGGCCGCGTCGATCAGCGCCTCGACGATCGGCGACTGTCCGCTGGTCCGGTACAGCGTCTGCTTGATCGCGAGGACCCGCGGGTCCTCGGCGGCCTCGTCGATCAGCCGCTCGACCGACGCGGCGAACGAGTCGTAGGGGTGGTGGACGAGGATGTCACGTTCGGCAATGGCGGTGAAGATGCTGTTGTCCTGGGAAACCGCTCGGTTGGACGGGACGAACGCCGGGTACCTCAGCTCGCCGAAGTTCAGGTCGGCCAGCGTAAACAGGCCGCTCAGGTCGAGCGGGCCGGGAACCCGGTATACCGCGCGCTTGTCGATGTCCAGCTCGGTGACCAGCCGGTCCAGCACGTCGGCGGACATCGTGTCCTCGACCTCGAGCCGGACCGCGGGCTCGAACCTGCGCCGCACCAGTTCCCGCTCCATGGCCTGCAGCAGGTTCTCGGTGAGCTCCTCGTCGACCTCCAGGTCCCTGATCCGGGTGACGCGGAACGCGTGCTGCTCGATGATCTCGACGTCGCCGAACAGGTCGGTCAGGTGCGCCGCGATGACGTCCTCGATCGGCACGAACCGGTTCTGCGCTACGGCCAGGAACCTGGGCAGCAGCGGCGGCACCTTGACCCTGGCGAACACCGTCGCGTCGGTGCGCGGGTCCGCGATCATGACGGCGAGGTTCAGGGACAGGCCGGAGATGAACGGGAACGGATGCGCCGGGTCGACCACCAGCGGGGTGAGCACCGGGTAGATCCGCTTCCGGAACAGGTCACCGAGGGTGTCCCGTTCGGTCGCGGACAGTTCCTTCCACCGCAGGATCTCGATCCCGTGCTCGGCCAGTTCCGGGCCGATGCGCTCGCTGAAGGCGCGAGCGTGCCGGACGGTCAGCTCGCCCGCGAGTTCCAGGGTGTTCTCGAGCACCTGCCCGGGCAGCTGCAGCCCGGTGCCCTCGACCGGGAAGCCCGCCACCATCCGGCGCACCAGCCCAGCCACCCGGACCATGAAGAACTCATCCAGGTTGGTCGCGAAGATGGCAAGGAACCGCACGCGCTCCAGCAGCGGCACCGACTCGTCCTCGGCCAGCTCGAGCACGCGCTCGTTGAATCTGAGCCAGCTTTCCTCCCGGTCCAGGTAGCGCTCCGGGGGTAGCACGGTTCCGGCGCCCGCCCGCGCCTCGTCGTCTTCCTCGTGTCCTTCTGCGGCGGGAAGGCTCATCTGGCTGACACCCATGAATCACATTGTCCCCGCCGGGTGCACGGTAGGAAACGTTGAGGTCGTTCGGGCCTATTTCTCCCGAACGGCGCGGGTGACTGCCCCGGCACCGCGTGACTCACGGCGTCATGGTGTAACCCGGCACGCCCGGCCGCGCCTGGATGGCCTGCACGCTCAGCGACACGTGCCCCCGGTGCGAGCACACCGGGATGTGCGCGGGCACGAACGACGGCTGGGCCTGCCGCGGCAGCATGATGCGGAGTTCCCCGGCGGTCACCTCCGCGCACCCGGCCGGCTGCGTAGCGCTGGTGACCCGCAGCACGGCGTGCGCCGTCGCTCCGGGCTGGAGCATCACCGGCTTCGGGCGGACCGAGGTGTCGCGGATCGCGCTGCCTCCGATGGGGTCGCCTACCAGGCCGCCGGCCACCGGGCTGTCCCGGTAGGCGGACACCTCCGGGTAGCCGTACAGGCTGCAGGTGCGGTCCGAGACGTTGGTGAACTCCAGCGTGTAGAAGGTTTTCCCGGGCGAGGAGGCACCGGGCGGGCTGGCAGTGCCCGGGCTGGCCGCACCGGCTCCGCCGAGCCCGAGCCAGGCCTCGAGCCCGGATGTGGAGCAGGCCTGGCCGGAGAGTTCGGATCGGCCGGAGCGCGTGAGAGCGCTATGGCGAGCGCGGCGGTGCCGACAAAGGCCGCTACCGCGACCATACGCCATCCGATTTGGCCGTATCGTGTCATCGCGGTCCTCATTGGCGTCGATGGAGCCTTTCCCCGCGTGCGCATGCGCTAATCCTGTAAACGCGCTTTTGGCACGAATCAGGAGGATTTCCTGCGCCTGTTTGTCGCAGTTATTGCGCACGCTACTTGCTAGCCATGGCCGCCCAGCTCGGCGGCGAAGGCCGCCAGGTCGAGCAGGTGAAACAGGGTGTCGCACCACCGCTCAGCGGCGGGCCGGTCGTCGAAGTGCCCGAGGCACTCGTTCGCCGCGTCCATGATCGCCCGCAGTACCGCGCCGTCCCTGCTCCGGTCGTCCTGCGACCTCCGGTCCTCCGGCCCGCCCCGGGGGTCGCCCTCCAGGATCGCCGCCGCCTTCCGCGCCATGGCCAGCCCGAGCGTCCCGGCGAGCAGTGCCCGCTGCATCATCAGGACACCATTGTGGTCTGTCATTTCCGCTTCCTCCATCGTCCACCGTGGCTGTCCCGCCTTCACAGCCATGATGCGGACAGGCAGTGACATTTCGGCGCACCGGTCCGGGCGCTGCGCGATCGCTCCAGCCACACGGGCTACTTGCGCACCGAAACCATCAGTGGTACAGCGGGGCGGCCGGCCCAGAAACGGCGAATTCGTGATCGTGGACATTAACCCGCGGAATATACCCGGGGTAAATGTCCACGAAAACGTCTGCGGAGGGCCGGGGACAGAAAGGAAGGGGTTATTCGGAAGGGGGGCGGCAGGCGGACCAGATGGCTTCGGCGTTGTGCAGCTTGACCCGATCGCCGCGGCCGAGCGCCTTGGCCAGGTCGGCTTCGGCGGTCTCGATGCGCAGCCATTCGGCGTAGGAGACCGGGACGATGCCGCGCCCGGCCCGGCGAGCACGCCGGCCAGCGGCCACTGCCCGTCTGCGGACCCGGGCGCCCCGGCCGCGGCGCCCGGGTCTGCGGCCTGGACCACCGGGTCGGCGGCCGGGGCGGGCCGGTCGGGATAGCGCAGCAGGCCGGCCCGCGGCAGCGGGACGTCGCCCTCGCCGGGGCCGCCGGCCAGGTCCTCGAGCAGGCAGCGGACGGTTTCGGCCGCGTCGGACTTGTTGGTGCCGATCACGCCGGTCGGGCCGCGCTTGAGACAGCCCGCCACGTACTCTCCGGGCAGCGGCGCGCCGTCCTCGCCCAGGACACGCCCCTGGGCGTTGGGCACCACTGAGGCTCGCGGGTCGAACGGCACGCCGGGCAGCGGGACGCTCTGGTATCCCACCGAACGCAGCACCATCTGCGCGTCCAGCGTCTCGAACTCGCCGGTGCCGCCGAATTTCCCATCGGGGCTGATCGCCGTGCGCTCGAGCGTGATTCCCTCGACTCGTTCGGTACCCAGGATCTCGGCCGGCCGCAGCCAGAACCGGACGGTCAGCCGCCGGCTGTGCCCGGAGGCCGCGAGCTCGGGCGCGGCACCCTGGGCCCACTTGGTGATCGCCACCAGGTTGCCGCGCACCCGCCGGTCGGATTCGACCAGCGTGACGCCCTCGCCGGCTAGGTCGAACGCGTTCAAGTCGGCCTCGTCGCCGTGCACCACCACCTCGACGCCGGGCAGTTCACCCAGCTCACGGAGCTCCTTGGTGGTGAACTTGGCGTGCGCGGGCCCGCGCCGGCCGATCATGTGAACCTCGCGAACCTTGCTCGCGTGCAGCGCGTCGAGGACGGGCTGCGGGACGTCGGTCGCATGCAGCTCGTCCGGGTCCCGGGCCAGGATCCTGGCCACGTCGACGGCCACGTTGCCCACGCCGATCACCGCGACCGACTCGGCGTCCAGGGTGAACGCGCCGGCGTCCACGGCCGGGTGACCGCAGTACCAGTTCACGAAGTCGGTGGCG
>WNGR01027402.1_pt1 | contig 12210 bp, 14 predicted proteins | sample 5407581 | NCBI WGS metagenome assembly WNGR01 (sample SAMN13153383, study PRJNA577476) | soil metagenome | isolation source: 80 cm soil or saprolite under Garry oak tree replicate 2 | place: USA:California | collected 2016-06-15
CTCCTCCAGGAGTTCCCGTCCACCGCCGCTTACACGAAAGGTTCACGAAAGCGCACCACCCGCCGCATCCGTCCCGTTCGCCCCTTCGCCTTCCTGGGGGAGATGGCCATGGACCAACGCAAGGACGCGGCCTAGATTGCGATCCGCCCCGGAGCATTCGGGCTTCTGAGGTCTCCCCTCAGTCCCCTCCCTGGTGCTCCGGGGCGTCTACCGAAGCTAGAAGTCGGCAGCTACTAGTTGAAGTGCACCAAGCCCAGACAGGTGTATGTGCGAACCCCGGTGTTCGGGTCGACGGCTCGCGACCACGTGCCCGTGCCGGCCAGTGTGGCGTAGGCACCGGTGCCTTGGCTGATCATCCACGTGCCGCCGAAGAAGGTGGGATTCGTCACGACGTTCAGGTGGACTTGGAACTCCATCTGGAAGGTCCCGGCCGAGCCCGTCTCCACCGTCTTGAGCTCGATGTTGCACACTGGGGTCTGCGCGATACACCCCGCGCCGACCCCGAAGGGATCGGTCCACGATCCCGCGTCCGTGAAGGTTCCCGAGGCCGACCAGCCGATGGGGGTCCCTGCGCTGTCGCGCTGCAGCACGATGGTCTCGGCGGTCGAGGTCGTGGCCCCGGCCGGTCCAGCCACTGCGAGCGCCGCCAGGAACGCAGCGAGCACGATGATCGATGTTCTCCGAACCATGGTTCTCCCCTCCTGACCGTATTTGCTCCGCTAGGGCACGGGCTCTGTGTGCCTTGGGCACCACCTCCTCCGCACCGACGCTACGGGGCGGAGGAGGTGGATGAACCCTGGAAATCCGTGGAGTCGCCCTGGCCTACCGGCGGATCCGGCAAGGCCGCCGCGGGCGATCGCTGCGACGCGCGCCAGATGGGCATGCTCGACAGCGAGCGGAGCGAGCAACCCGAGGCGTAGTCACAGCCGGGTGAGTCACCGGCTCGACTGTCCCATTCGGCCCCTACCAACACGCTTGCGGCCCGGCAGGGTGCACTGCGAGCGTGGCGCGCGGCGAGTCCGGGTCAAGGACCCCCTGAATTTCCGACTGCCCACGCTGGGCGCACCGAGAGCTCAGATTTGGGGTGACCGAAGGAAGCTCCGGACCGCGGCATTGAAGCGGTCAGACCCCTCGACGTCGCACAGGTGACCCGCTCCGGGAACGATCACAAGCCTCGACGTGGAGATCTTGGCGGCGAGGTCCTCGGCCACGGTCAACGGGGAAGGCACATCCTTGTCGCCGTACAGGAGCTTGAACCGGGAGATCCGCCGGCGGACCGACGTGGTGGGGATCTTCCCGAACCGGGAGGCCATCATCCGCCTCGTCGGGGCGGTGCTCGCCGAGCAGCACGACGAGTGGGCGGTGGCTCGCCGGTACATGAGCCAGCAGTACGAGGTTGAAGCGGTGTTCTCGTACACCACTTGCGCGGGCGCGGCCCGCTCTCCTCGACGACGGCCCTGGTCACGCTGACGGCCAGCCCGGCGATCCGCATCAGCGCGTCCCCGGGGGACATCCAGGTCTCGAGACGCTGGGTGCGCTCCACGATGTCCTGGAATGTCTCATCCGGAAGGCCCCGTGCCCTCCAAGCCTCTCGGGCGGCGTCCACGGAGGTCCCCGATCGCCACGCCTCCATGCTGGCCTGGACCTGCTCGGGGCTCAGGCGGTCATCCTCCCGCATCCCAGCCGCCGTCACGGCGGCGGTGTGGAGCGGATCGGCCCCAAGCACGCCAGGATCCCGGAGCGGGAGGGGAACTGGCACGGGATCGCCACCGGCTCGGTGGTGCTCGGGGGTCGGAAGGTCCAGACCGAGCGTCCCCGAGGCCGGAGCACGGGTGGAGGGGAGATCGCCCTGGACACCTGGGCGGCGTTCTCGAACGAGGACCTGCTCACCCAGGTGGTGGTGGAGCGGATGCTGGCCGGGGTCCCCACCCGTCGGCACGTCGACGTGGCCGAGCCGCTCGGGGCCGAGCTGGAGGCACGCTCCAGGGCCACTTCCCGGTCGGCGGTCTCCCGCAGGTTCCGCCGGGCCACGGAGAAGGCCCTGGCCGAGCTGCTGGGGCGCGACCTGTCCGACCTCGACGTCTGTGTGGTGATGATCGACGGGATCGAGGTGGCCGGATCGTGCCTGGTGGCAGCCCTGGTCATCACCACCGACGGGCGGAAGGTCCCGGTCGGGCTGTACCTGGGCGACACCGAGAACAAGACCGTGGTCACCAACCTGGTGGCCGACCTGGTGGCTCGAGGCCTTCGGGCAGAAGACGGCCTGCTGGTGGTGATCGACGGAGCCAAGGCGCTCGCCGTCGGGGTCCGCAAGGTGTTCGGAGAGCAGGCCCTGGTCCAGCGATGCACCCTGCACAAGCGGAGGAACATTGATGGGTACTTGCCCAAGGAGCTCGCCGCGCGGATCGACCGCCGCCTGGCCGGAGCGTTCAACCACCCCAACCCGACGGTGGGCCTGGCCAGGGCCAGAGCCCTCGCCGTGGAGCTGGACCGGGATCATCCCGATGCTGCGGCCTCTCTCCGGGAGGGCCTGGAGGACATGTTCACCGTCCGCCGCTTGGGGGTCTCCGGGCGGCTTTCGAAGACGCTCACCAACACCAACTGCATCGAGTCCATGATCTCAGTGGCCCGCACCGTGATGGGCAACGTCAAGCGGTGGAAGGACGGATCCATGAAGAAGCGGTGGGTGGCGGCCGGCGTGGTCGAGGCCGAGCGGAACTTCCGCCGGGTCAGGGGGTGCAACGAGATGCCAGTCCTGGTCGCCGCTCTTCGCCGCCACACCGGGAGTGTCAGAGGACCGAAGTACGATGAGGAAGCAGCGTGAGAAGCCCGGGATCACCGCCGGACTTCAACAGCGGCCGTGACATCCTCCTGACAAGACTCGGACTGCCTTCCCCCGCTGCGACCGCCCTCATCGAAATCGAAGCCTCAGCCAGATTGTGCAGCTACGCGGAACGGGGCGGGCTGTCCACCAGCCCCGTTCCGCGTAGCTGCGAGATTGACCCCCCGACTATGGATGAATCCGCTGAGCGATTTCCGCAACGGTGAGACCCACCATGTCCCGAAATCCACCTTGCCCGACGGCGGCGACACGCCCACTTGCGTCGAGACTGAGGAGGCCCTGTGTGTGCCCAACGATCTGGTACACGCCTGGCTCCGCAGAGGGCTGTAGGAAGAGCACGTACTCCCCTGGGGAGGGTGGCGTAGCGCTCAATCCCGCGTCGGGATCCTCGACCGAGGCAGAGGAACTGGGACTGAGACCCGCCCAGACCACCGTCACTGCGCTTCCCGGGTCCTGGCCGCCCACCACCTCTTCTACCTGCACTGGCAGGTAGAAGTCCACGAACAACCCATCAGGACTCCGAGGGGTCAACCGAACGTCCGAACCAACGGTCCCCCGGACCACCAGGCTCGCCTCGCTCACGAGAGCCGCCTCATTTGGCGCCCAGTCGATATCGGTTGACAGAACGATCTTGCTTCGATTCGCTTGACCCGTTGTGGTTGTCTGGCGCTGCTGGCCAGCTTGGCCGCCAGTTGCGAGAAGGCCCGTTGCCACGGCCCCTGCCATGACCGCTGCCAAGCCGGTCACCCACACCATCCTTCTCCTCATCTTCATCCCTCCTGCCCGCGTCGCACTAGCGATTCTCGTGGCACGTCGGGTCGCCTTATGCGCTCAGTACCGGTTGTTGATGTCATTCTTGTCATGGGTCTGAAGCGTGTAGATGAGCTGATCGTGGCAACGAGTGGAATGGGGGATGAGCAGGATGCTCGTGAGGGTATTGTGGTCGAATCCCATGCCGTGCCCGTTCTCGTGAATGGCCGTGCACCTGTACTGGTTGTACGTGTGAGAGGTCGCGTTGAAGTGTGGGAAGTTGTAGTAGAAGCTGCCGGCCGTCATGGTGTGGGTACTGCAGTTGACCAGGAGCGACGTCGCCCCAGCGATCGAGGTGTCAGAACTTCCGAGATTGTACCAGAGCATGTTCGCGTCCGTGGGGGGAAGCGATCTGGTACTTGAAGTGGGAGTTCCCGTTGATGTTGGTCCTCGAGTCCAGGATGGCGTTCTTGTAGTTGTCGGCCCAGGTCGACGGGTAGCTCTCGGAGGTGGTCCCACCGGTCCACTTGATAGCTCCTCCGTCGCCACAGAGATTCCAATTGTGAGCGAACGCTGGAACCTGTGCGTACAGGATACCGAACAACAGCGTAACCAGGCCAACCAAGAAAGCTCTGCGCATTCCCCTCCCCCTTCTCCGGATTGGTTCGGACCAGTCGGCTGTCGCAGGCAGGCTAGCCCGAACGGAAACATGCCGTCAAGGGGGAGGCAGAAATCGTTGGGATGGCGCCGCAGAGCACCGAGCCGGGGTTGCGAGCTACGCGGGGAGGAGGAGGATTCGCACGCTGACTGACTGGCCTGAGCCGACACAGCTCTACACCGCCCGAATGACTCGGCCCTTGAAGGCCAGCCACGTCAGACCGTCGAGGTCAGCCCAAACTGGCGGTTCGCCTTCGAATTCGTGGGGGCGGAGGATGTTGTCCACGACCGGTATCGCCCCCTGAACTATCCCCTCGATGTCGTAGAAGGAACCGTCCGGGCCTGTTGAGCGCTGAAGAGCCAGGACGTACTCCTCTCCACTCGCAAAGGGACGAGGGAGCGGTTCAGAAAGGCTGATATGAGTCGCCCTGCTCGCGAAGCCGGCCTGGGCGAAAGAGATCCGGTAGACACCGATCACACTCCCGGGCTGAAGGCTTCCCTTTGCCACGTCGAGCACGCGGAAGCGCTCAAGGAATGTCAACAACACGTGGCCTGGCTGGACGAGCTGTTCTTGTCCCTCCGCGCGGCCCAGCACAATGACATCCGATCTCGCGACCAGCGCTTTGAATGTTGGCGCATAGTCGATGTCGAGAGATGACATCCCACCGGTAGCCGAGGGTGGAGCAGTCACCCGGCCGGCGATTCCATTCAGCAAGAACCAGGTTCCGACCACTACGACTACTGTGGCTGCCACCAGCGGAACGAACGCATGTCTCCAAATCCGACGACTCGAGGCCCGAGTTCGAGGCCTCGGAATCGCCGCAACATCACGGTCTGGGAGATCTCTCGACATGCGGGCAGGTTGCACGCGTGCCAACACCCGTGCGGCAAGATCGGGCGGGCTGGCGCCCCATACTTCCCTGGCGATCGCTTGGGCACGATTAAGGCGGCTGACCCACGAGCGACACCCCTCGCAGGATGCGAGGTGCTCGTCCGAGCCAAGGCCTGGAAAGTCCCTCCTCGCCACCTCACAGTCCATTCGACAAACTCCCTTCGTCCCGAATCGCCAGGGCGGCTGCCAGACGGTCACGGGCTCGATAAAGACGGGACTTCAACGTAGAAGGCGGGACGCCTTCTGTGCGTGCAGCCTCTTCTCGCGACAGCCCAAGCAAATCAACCAGCACAAACGCCAGCCGCTCGTCCGCAGGCATTGCTTCCAGTGTCTCCTTGATGAGGTGCCTGTCCTCGGCATGCTCGTCGATGTGTTGCAGGCGAGCGGCTCGATCTAGCGGCAGCACGTTCCTCCGCTGCGCTATCAGGTCGAGACAAGCCCGTCGACAGACGGAGACGAGCCAGGTCCGAAGGGCAGCGCGACCTCGAAAGGAGGATAGACCCCGGTATGCCCTGACAAACGTCTCCTGGACGGCGTCCTCGGCATCTTGATCCGACCCGAGGAGGCACCTTGCGAACTGCCAGAGCACGTCGGCATGGCGCCGGACGATCAATTCGAATGCGCTTGACTCGCCCCCGACGGCAAGGAACACCAGCTTCTCGTCGCTCGCTCCCAACAGATCCATGACCGCCAGGTTAGACGGGCGGAGGAGCCGCTTTCGACGACGCATTCCCAGTTTCTTTGGCCTGGACGCGATGAGGTCGCGCCTGCTTTGCGCTCCCAGGCGGCCAGGGAGCTGCCTGGGTGTAAAGGCCGGTCGAAACCTGTAGCGGTGGCCGGCCGAAAACGGGTTCTCCTCACCTTTCCGTGGGTAGCCGGACCGTGATCCCCCCGCAACAGAGGTAGATCATCGCGATGACGGCGGCCGCCGAGTGGTGCCCGTAGCCCCGGTGGTTGATGAGCCGAATCTTCGAGTTGAGACCTTCCAGCTTGGAGTTCGAGAGGCCCAGCTCGACGGCGGCGAGGATGCCGTCGCGGTGGGCCCGGATGGTCTTGGAGAGCTTCACGAACGACGGGATCCGCGACCGGCAGGCCCAGGCCAGCCACCGGTCCAGGAACTGGTGGGCCGCCCCCAGGTCCCGCAGGCGGTACACGTCCCGCAGGGCGGACAACGGGGTCCTGCTTCAGTTGGGATATCGCGGATTCGTGCTGTCTCAGTTCTCGCAATTGGCCGCCAGCCTCATCCAGCAGGCCCCAAAGATCCGCCGAGCGGTCCTCGATCCTCTCGAAGTGATTCGCATCGCGCCGGATCCATCGCGGCTGTCTTTCAAGCTGGTCTCGCGCTGAAGGATAGACCCGTTGAAGCACCGCTAGTGCCGCTTGGGCATACGCCCTGAGCAGCTCAAAGAGGGCCTCGTCTCTCATAGTCCCGCAAGGATAAGAAACCCGCGCCGCCGAGCCAAAGCCTAACTGCCCAGAGAGTGCCCTTTGGGGGCAGCCTCCGGATTCCGGGACCTGAGACGACGGAGAAGCCACGGAGAAGCCACAGAGAACTACAGTTTTGGAGGGCTCCCCCCAGCTAGATCGAACAAGCGTTCGAATCGAAGCGTGACGCGTTTCCCCTGGCCAGGGAGGTGGAGGGGATTCAAGGCCTGCGCCCGCGCCATCGCGGTGTGACAGGCCCTCGGTGGGGGGTGGGTGGGCACCTTCGTGGACCCTTCGTGTAACAACCCCGGTGGAGGGCAAGCGGTGTCGTCAGGACATCCAGAGGCACGGCCGGGACCGGGCCGAGCCACATTCGCGACCCGAATCGCTGCGGGCTCAGGTAGCCCGAGGGCTGTTGCAAAGGGTACGTAGGAACAGCCCTCGGCCGCCCGCTCACAGCTGCGTCACCCCATTCGATCCGGGAACGGCGGCTGCGCCCGAGGCTTGACCACTGGCCTTCGCGGGTTGACATCCGTCGGTAGGTTTGGCGGGACGATCGAGTCACAGAGGAGGATCCCCTTGAACACTCGACGGCTTGGATCGACCGGTCCCGTCGTTTCTGCCATCGGTCTTGGCTGCATGGGGATGTCGGGCGCCTACGGCCCGGCCGACGAGGTCGAGAGCATCGCCACGATCCATGCGGCGCTCGACGCCGGGATCAACCTGCTCGACACCGGCGACTACTACGGCATGGGCCACAACGAGCTGCTCATCCGGGAGGCCCTGCGAGGCCGGGACCGGGACGACGCCGTGGTCAGCGTCAAGTTCGGAGCGCTCCGTGCGCCCGACAACGCCTTCATCGGCATCGATGGGCGGCCGGTGGCCGTGAAGAACTCCTTGGCCTACACCCTGCAGCGCCTCGGCACCGACCACGTCGACATCTATCGCCTGGGGCGGGTGGACCCGGCCGTCCCGATCGAGGAGACGATCGGAGCGATCGCGGAGATGATCGAGGCGGGCTACGTGCGCCACGTGGGCCTCTCGGAGACGGGCGCCGACACGGCGCGCCGTGCGCACGCCGTGCATCCCGTGGCCGACCTGCAGATCGAGTACTCGCTCCTCTCGCGGGGGATCGAGACGGAGATCCTGCCGACCTGCCGCCAGCTCGGCGTTGCCGTCACCGCGTACGGCGTGCTGTCCCGCGGGCTGCTCGGGGGTGACTGGTCGAGGGAACGGGCCTCCTCGCCCGGCGACATTCGTGCCCACATGCCTCGGTTTCGGCCGGAGAACCTGGATCGCAACCTCGCGCTCGTCGAGGCCCTCCGCACGATCGCCGACGAGAAGGGCGCGACCGTCGCCCAGATCGCGATCGGGTGGGTGCTCACCCGAGGCGAGGACATCGTCCCGCTCGTGGGAACGACCCGGCGTGACCGCCTGGCCGAGGCGATCGGAGCGCTCGAGCTGGAGCTCACCACGGACAACCTCGCCGCGATCGAGCGCGCCGCGCCCCCCGGTGCCGCCGCGGGCGATCGCTACGACGAGCGCCAGATGGCCATGCTCGACAGCGAGCGGAGTGAGCCACCCGAGGCGTTGCCACAGCCGGGTGAGTCACCGGCTCGACTGTTCCATTCGGCCCAGACCAGCAGAGCCCGCGGCGGGGAGGGCACTTGCTTGAAACGCTAGCGGAGGAAACGGGGGAAGGGAATCATCAAGACAATGGTCGGATGCCATTGGGCGATCGGTGCGCGATAAGGTCAGGCTTGCGGTCACGTTCGGGTGCGATGCGGTGGCCTGCGAGGAACACGACGTGCTAGCTAGCCGTCGAGGGGGAAGAGAGGACTTCTCCTGGTTAGGTCGACTCCGGACCCCGCTCGCCCGGCCCCGACATGAGCTCGTCGAGCCAGGCGCCGACGGCTGCCAACAAGAGCGGGCCCCGATCGGATGTCTGACCAGGCACAGCGGGACCCTGAGGCGCATTCCCAAACGGGTAATTGTGGCGCTACGTCAATCGGGTGGCGCACCCTTTGGATGAGTCAACTCGGGCATTGACAAAGGGATTCTTGATCCCTACGGTTACCGCTATGGAAGGGCGGCCAGCCGCTTCAACACCGTCAGGAAGGCTGTTCGTCGTTGGTGTGGCTGCCGCTGGCTGGTGGCTGATTCTGGCTGTTGCCGGTGCCTTGCCTGCTATTGCGCAGCCGGATCGGAGTTGCCTCCTTCAGGATGGCCACGCTGTGATCGAAAATGAGGAGGGCCATGAGACGACGGGGGTCTCATTCAACGGGATTCGCGTGGATATCTGGACTGGAAGCTTGAACAACGACTGTGAACGCGTTTCGAGCGTTGCTGTGCAAAATGGAGGCGAAGAGGTCGAAACGGGTTGGAGTTTGGGATATGACAATATCGACTCAACGTACAAGACCACGCCCCAGTGGTTTCAGAGGTGGACACCGCCTGGAGGCTCACCCATCGAGCTGAACATCCAGCGCGGTACGCCCGGCATTTTCTATACCCTGTCGGTCCAGGATGGCGACACGGATACGATTTGGAGAGCCTATCTGGGCGTTTCCCCACCAGTGCAGCTCGGCCAGCAGATGGCAACGGACTATAGCGTCGGAAAGCTAGTCACCAACGGCGAACGGCACACAAGCTGTGATCCACAGAACCCGCCTCAGGGCAAGGTCTGCGACTCAGCCTATTCTGAGTTCAACAATCTTAAGAAGAGAAGCCCGGGTGGTAGCTATACGGCCTTTACTGGATACGGCAAGGGGCCCGTGAATACCGACCCTTGGTATTACTTCAAGAAGATATCCGTCACGCACTCGACCGTCCTCCACTGCGCGACGATCAACTGTTGAGGAGCCGTGGAGATGAAGACTCGTCTCGCTTTTGGGGCTGGGGCGCTAGTCGCTGTCCTCCTATTCGGAATTTGGCGCCTCGGGCTCGAAGGGCAGGGCGGATCCGTCCCCCAAGCATCGCTCGGCCGCGAGATCGCTATCCCGAACTACTGCGGCGGAACAGTCTCCACCTTGACCGATGTTCTGGGCAGCGCACCGTTTGCGGTGCTGATTCCGAACGTGCCCCAGGCGAGTACGGTGACTCTGACGCGAGTTTATTGGTGCCCTGACGCTGGCCCGGAGGTCGCGGAGCAATTCTCGTCGGGACTCACCGTGGATCTCAAGCCTGTTCAGTTTTCCGGAGACCCCGCCTCCGTCTGGAACGACATCGTCGCAGCCTACCCGGGAGCCGGGTATATGGTCGGGTCGGAGCGCGGCAATACGGCGCTTCTCGCTCCTCCTGGAGGCCCACTCAACCTCTTTGGCCTCGTCGAGTGGGTGGAGAATGGCATCCAGATCAAGGTCGTGGGCGACGGGAAGATGGCCCTGACGGACTTGCAAGCGGTGGCCGACTCGCTGCAGCAAGCTTCATCCCGGTGACGGCCGCGGAGCTCAGCGCGGGGGGGAATCCGAGGCGGTCGTACCAGTCCTTGTGCCTGGTCAGGGCTCGATCACGACGTCTCGGACCTGTCCATGCGGGCAACGCGAGGCCGTCCGCCTAGCCGTCGTCCCCGATCTCCAGAGTCCCGTGGTGGGGGTGGCGGTCGCCGGCACGTCGAATTTCCAGAGGCGTCGTCTTCGTCTCGGCGGAGCCCGGCGGGGACGGCAAGTGCAGCCAGGCCGCCGGTACCGTCCGCTGTGACCTGGACAGCCTCCTCGCAGGCGACGCGGCCACCTTCGCGATCAGGGTGACGCCGACCGAGACCGGAGCGATCACCGACACGGCCGCCGCCAGCGCGAACGAGCTCGACCCGAACCCGGCCGACAACTCGGCCACCGAGACCACGACCGTGAACCCGGCCGCCGGCCTCACCCTCACGCTGGCCGACTCCCCCGACCCGGTGCTCGCCGGGCAGCCGCTCACCTACACGGCCACGGTCACGAACGCCGGTCCCTCCGCAGCGAGCGGGGTGACCCTGGCAGACACGCTGGCCGCGAGCGTCGTCTTCGACTCCGCCATGGCGAGCCAGGGCACCTGCAACCAGGCGGCCGGAACGGTCAGCTGTGACCTCGGAACCCTCCCCGCGGGCGCCGCCGCAACCGTGGCGATCACGGTGAGGCCCACCGAGACCGGGCCGATCACCGACACCGCCGCTGCGGGCGCGAACGAGGGTGATCCGAACCCGGCGGACGACTCGGCCACCGAGGCGACGACCGTCGACCCGGCCGCCGACCTGGCCGTCACCATGACCGACTCGCCCGATCCCGTGCCCGTCGGCCAGACGCTCGTCTACACGACCACGGTGACGAACAACGGCCCCTCTGGCGCGGTCGGTGTGACCCTGACCGACACGCTTCCCTCCAGCGTCGTCTTCGTCTCGGCGACGTGGACTCGCACCGGGGGGGGCGGCAGTTGCAGCCAGGCCGCCGGCACGGTCACCTGCGCGCTCGGCGGATTCGTGCCCCCCGGCGTCATCGTCACGATCACGGTCACGACGACGAGGGCAGAGACGATCACGAATCGAGCCACCGTGACAGGGGCCCACGGCGACCCGTTCCAGGCCAACAACACTGCGACTGCGACGACAACCGTGACCTTCGTGGACGGAAAGATCGCGTTCGCGACCCGCCGGGACGGCAACTTCGAGATCTACTCGGTGAATCCGAACGGCACCGCGCTGACGAGGCTGACGACGAACACAGCGAGCGATCTGTCCCCCGCCTGGTCCCCGGACGGGACGAAGCTCGCATTCCAGAGCGACCGGGACGGCAACCTCGAGATCTACGTGATGAACGCGGACGGCACCGGGCAGACGAGGCTCACCAACAACGGCGCGATCGACAGCGATCCCGCCTGGTCCCCGGACGGGACGAAGCTCGCCTTCGAGAGCACCCGGGACGGCAACCTCGAGATCTACGTGATGAACGCGGACGGCACCGGGCAGACGAGGCTCACCAACAAGGCCTCGATCGACATGGCCCCCGCCTGGTCCCCGGACGGGACGAAACTCGCCTTCGAGAGCACCCGGGACGGCAACCTCGAGATCTACCTCATGAACGCCGACGGCACGGGGCAGACCCGGCTCACCTTCAACGCCGCCATCGACACTGATCCCACTTGGTCCCCCGACGGGACGAAACTCGCCTTCGACAGCACCCGGGACGGCCCCTTCCACATCTACCTCATGAACGCGAACGGAAGCGCGCAAACGCGGCGGACCAGCGGCACGGCGAATGACGTCGAGCCCGCCTGGTCGCCAGTCGATGGGAGCAAGATCGTGTTCGCGTCGACGCACGATGGGAACGTCGACATCTACATGCTGCCGTCCGCACCACCGCCGCCCTGCGCCAAGCCTCCGTGCCGAGCGGAGGTGCCAACCAGGCTGACCAGCAATGCGGCGATCGATTCCGACCCTGCCTGGCAGCGTCTCGGATAGCGCCCTGGATGGAGCCGGAGGTCGGACTCGAACCGACGATCTGCGCGAGTGAGCCCGACCCATGCTCCTTAGGCGCGGAACCAACACCCTTCGCCACTAGGCCGAGCATCCCGCAACTCCCCCAGGCACGGACTCAAACGGACCGAACAGGCCCTCGGTGGCCCCCAAGCCGGTGGTCGTTTAGGGTCGTAGGTGGACGGGGCGGTGGCG
>WNGR01006770.1_pt1 | contig 12207 bp, 8 predicted proteins | sample 5407581 | NCBI WGS metagenome assembly WNGR01 (sample SAMN13153383, study PRJNA577476) | soil metagenome | isolation source: 80 cm soil or saprolite under Garry oak tree replicate 2 | place: USA:California | collected 2016-06-15
CGGCTTGTACGAGCCGCCGTCGGAGTGCACGAGCACCGAGCCGTCCGCCTTGACGATGAGCAGGCGCAGGGCCTCGGGGAGGTGGGCGGTGAGCCGGCCGACGTAGTCGACGCTGCACCGCGCGATGACGAGCCGCACGACCGGTAACTCTACTGGCTCCGGCTCACCTAAGCTGGGCAGGCGTGAGCCCGCGCCGGATCCGCCGCGACCGCTCCGGCCCGCCGGACCCCGTGCCCGGGCCCGAGCGCGTCGAGTCGTGGCCGGACGGCGACTGGGTGGTCCGCCGGGTGCCCGGCGCGGCGACCGCCAAGGCCTACCGCTGCCCCGGCTGCGACCAGGAGATCGCGCCGGGCACGCCGCACGTCGTGGCCTGGCCCGCCGACGGTGCCCGGATGCCCGGCGGCATGGCCCTGGACGAGCGCAGGCACTGGCATACCGCCTGCTGGCAGAACCGGCTGCGCCGCGGCCCTGGCGCCAAGCGGAAAGGAGTCCCATGACGATGACGAGCGAGCGACTCGAGGTAGCGCGGACGATCGAGGCCGCCCCCGATGCGGTCTTCCGGGTGCTCTGCGACCCGCAAGGACACGTGACCATCGACAGCACGGGCATGCTGATGGACGCGACCGGGGAGCCGGTGACCGCGGCCGGCGACACCTTCGTGGTTCACATGGACCGGGAGGCGCTGAACGACTACCCGCTCGGCCGTTACGACGTGACCGTCACCATCACCACGCTGATCCCGGACCGGGAGATCGCCTGGACCGTCAAGGGCCGGATCCGGCCCCAGGTCGGACACGTGTACGGGTACCGGCTCGAGCCCGCCGGGGACGCGGGCACGCTCGTGACCTCGTACTACGACTGGTCCTCGATCCACCCGCACTGGCGCGAGGCCGGTATCTTCCCGGTTGTCTCCGAGGCGGCGCTGCGCGCCACGCTCGGCATCCTGGCCCGGACCGTCGCCCGCGGGTACATCGGTCGCCGGACATAGCCGGACGAGGCCTACAATGCCCCGAGGGACACCCGCGACTGGGAGGGACTCGTGTACCTGTTCGACCTCAGCGGCAAGGTTGCCGTCGTCACCGGCGGAACCCGCGGGATCGGCATGATGATGGCGCGCGGCCTGCTCCAGGCCGGCGCGTCGGTCTACATCAGCTCGCGCAAGCCCGAGGCGGGCGAGGCCGCGGCCGCCGAGCTCTCCGAGTACGGCACGGTGATCTCGGTACCCGCCGACCTGGCCCGCGAGGAGGAGTGCCAGCGGCTGGCCACCGAGGTCGGCCGCTTCGAAGAGGGCATCCACGTCCTGGTCAACAACGCCGGCACCAACTGGGGCGCCCCCCTGGAGGAGTTCCCCGCGCACGGCTGGGACAAGGTCGTCGACCTCAACCTCAAGACGCCGTTCTACCTGACCCGGGCGTTCCTGCCGCTGCTCGAGGCGGACGGCACCGCCGACGACCCGGCCCGGGTGATCAACGTCGGCAGCATCGACGGGCTGCGCGTGCCGTACGAGTACCCGACCTACTCCTACTCGGCCAGCAAGGCCGGCCTGCACCAGCTCACCCGGGTGCTGGCCCGCGAGCTCGGGCCGCGGCACATCACCGTCAACGCGGTTGCCCCCGGCCCGTTCGAGTCGAAGATGATGGCCGCCACCCTGGCCGCGCGCGGCGATGAGATCGCGGCCGGCTCGCCGCTCGGCCGCATCGGCCGTCCCGACGACATGGCCGGCGTCGCGGTCTTCCTCAGCGGCCGCGGCTCGGCCTACATCACCGGCGCCGTCATCCCCGTCGACGGCGGTATCTGGGCCGCCAGCTAACCCCGGCTTCCCGCGCCCCAGTAGAACGGCCCGGACGTGGTGGCGGTCACCGTGATGTCCCAGCCGATCCGCCTGAGCCGCTCCTCCAGGTCCGCCGCCTGGTAGGGCACCTTCACGATCTGGTAGGACGTGCCGTCTCCGAGCCGTCGGCGGATGGTCGATGACGCCGGGCCGTGCACCAGTTCGTCGGGGATCCGGTACGCGTCGTCGGCGAAGAACACCCGGCCTCCTTCCGCCAGGCCGCCGGCCACCATCGACCAGAAGGCGTCAAAGCGCTCCGCCGGCACGTGCGACAGCCAGAAGCCGAAGAACACCACGTCGTAACGTCGGTCGGGGACCCAGTCGAACAGGTCGGCCCGAACGAACCGGACCCGGTCGCTGCCGACCCGGGCCGCTGCCGCGGCGAGCATGTCCGGGGACGCGTCCACGGCGGTGACCTCGGTCGCGTGGCGGAGCAGTTGGCCGGTCCACACGCCGGGGCCGCAGGCGAGCTCGAGCACCTGTCCGGCCGGCCGGAATGCCTCGAGCGCCTCGGCCAGCTCCTGGCCGCCCGGCAGATCCAGGCCCTGGTGCAGGTAGCCCTCACCGAGGGCGTGATAGTAGGCGGCCTGCTCGCTCAGCAGCTGCTCGAGTTCTCCGTCTCCGGCCAACGCCTTAGCCTCCAGCCCGTTCTCTCAGGTCGTCCGGTCAGTCTCACGGTAACGGGCACAGGGCACTGGTGATAGCGTCGGCGAGCCAGCGCGAGTACCGCTCGAGCGACCACCCCTGGGTCAGCACCAGACGTTCGTAGTGGTCGATCGCGAGGTAGTTCCACAGCACGTCCCGTACCTCGCCGACTTCGATCCCGTCCCGGAGCTGGCCGGTCTCCAGCAGGCGACGGCCAAGCGCGGTCATGCCGGTCAGGCCCTCGTCGTGCATCTTCTCCCAGATCGGGGCCAGCGAGTCGTCCACGTGCCGCCCGTCGCGGATCAGGATCTGAACCCGGGCCGAACGTGCCTGGCGTTGCGCCAGCCCGTCCGCGAACATCGCGATCTGGCGCCGGACGTCGGGCTCGTCCCGCACCGCCTGCATGGCCGGCCGCTCGGCCACGGGGACCGGCTCGTCGTCGCCGGCCAGCTCGATGTCGAACACCGCCTTGGCCAGCGCGGCCTTGGTGCCGAACCCCTTGTAGACACTCTCCGCCGAGACCCCGGCGTGCGCCGCGATGGCGGCGATCGTCGTCGCCCGGTAGCCGTCGCGCTCGAACAGGTCGCGGGCCGCCAGGACCACGGCGAGCCGCCGGGCCCGGGCCTGCGCGCGCCGCCCGGACGCGTCGTAGGACCTCTTGACTTCCGTCACCGCAGGTTCCAAACTTTAGATACAGTTTCACTGTACCTAAAAGGAGTCGCCATGACCGCCAGTCCCTCCGCCGCCGTGTCGGCCGGCCCCATATCCCTCGTGGTCCGCAGCATGCACGCCATGGCCGAGGGGGACCGGGCCGATTTCGACCCTCTATACCATCCGCGTGCCGTCGACCGCGAGAACCGGGTCCAGCCGCCGTCGTCGCGGGTTCACGGACCGGCGGGCTTCTACTCGACCGCGCTGTGGCTGCGCGCCGCCTTCGAGGGCCTGCACTACGACATCCACCACGCCATCGCCGACGGCAACCTGGTCGTGGTCAACTCCACGATGAACGGGCGGCACACCGCCCCATGGGCGGTCTACGCCGAGGACGCCTCGGTGGACACCGTTTTCCCGCCGACGGGCCGGCCCTTCGCCAGTACCCAGTCCCACTGGTTCCTGCTGGAGGACGGCCGGATCATCGAGCACTGGGCCAACCGCGATGACCTCGGCATGGCCCGTCAGCTCGGCTGGATTCCGCCCTCCCCGGCCTACCTCTTCAAGATGGCCCGCGCCAAGCGCCGCGCCCGCCGGGCCCTGGCCCGCTGACCGCGCCGCCAGCAGCCGCTCACTGCTCCGGGGCGAGCCAGAGCACGCCGAGCGGGGGCACGGTGATGACGGCCGAGGCGGGGCGCCCGTGGGAGGGCTCGGGCACCGCCTCGACGCCGCCCATGTTGCCGACGCCGCTGCCGCCGTAGACGGCCGCGTCGGTGTTGAGCAGCTCCCGCCAGCGCCCGGCCCGGGGCAGGCCTATCTGGTACTTCAAGTGCGGCAGCGCGGAGAAGTTGGCGATGCAGGCCACCACGTCCCGCTCGTCCTCGTCGGAATCGGCAGACCCGGCGCCGCGAGCGGCGTGGCCGGCAGGCGCGGACATGCGCAGGAAGGACAGCGTGTTGCCCTGGGCGTCGTTGGCGTCGATCCAGCTGAACCCCTCGGGCGAGCTGTCCAGCTGCCACAGCGCGGGGGTCCGCCGGTAGACCGCGTTCAGGTCGCGGGACAGCCGCTGCACGCCCTGGTGGACGTCGAAGTCCAGCACCCACCAGTCGAGCCCGTTGTCCGCCGACCACTCACTCCCCTGTCCCCATTCCGACCCCATGAACAGCAGCTGCTTACCCGGATGCGCCCACATGTAGGCCAGCAGCGAGCGCAGCCCGGCGAACCGGCGCCACTCGTCGCCGGGCATCTTGCCCAGCAGGGAGCCCTTCCCGTGCACCACCTCGTCGTGCGACAGCGGCAGGATGAAGTTCTCCGTGAACGCGTAGATCATGGAGAACGTGACCTCGTTGTGGTGGTACTGCCGGTAGATGGGATCCTGGCTCAGGTAGGACAGGGTGTCGTGCATCCAGCCCATGTTCCACTTGAAGCCGAACCCGAGCCCGCCCAGGTACACCGGCCGCGACACCCCCGGCCAGGCGGTCGACTCCTCGGCGATCATGGTAATGCCGGGCATCTTCTTGTAGCAGGTGGCGTTGACCTCCTGCAGGAACGAGATGGCGTCCAGGTTCTCCCGGCCGCCGTACTGGTTGGGCACCCACTCGCCGTCATTGCGCGAGTAGTCCAGGTACAGCATGGAGGCCACGGCGTCCACCCGCAGCCCGTCCACGTGGAACTCCTCCAGCCAGTAGACCGCGTTGGCGACCAGGAAGTTGCGCACCTCGGTCCGGCCGAAGTTGAAGACGAGCGTGCCCCAGTCCGGCTGCTCGCCGCGGCGCGGGTCGGCGTGCTCGTACAGCGGGGTGCCGTCGAACCGGGCCAGCGCCCACTCGTCCCGCGGGAAGTGCCCGGGCACCCAGTCCAGGATCACGCCGATGCCGGCCTGGTGCAGCGCGTCGACCAGGTAGCGGAAGTCGTCCGGGCTGCCGAACCGCGCCGTCGGCGCGTAGTACGAGGTGACCTGGTAGCCCCACGAGCCGCCGAACGGGTGCTCGGCCACGGGCAGGAACTCCACGTGGGTGAAGCCCATGTCGGCGACGTACTCGGCCAGCTGTACCGCCAGCTCCCGGTAGGACAGGCCCGGCCGCCACGAGCCCAGGTGCACCTCGTAGATGCTCATCGGCTCGCGCACCGGCTCGCGTGCGGCCCGCGCCTCGATCCACGCGGAGTCGCCCCAGGTGTGCCGCGAGGCGTACACCACCGACGCGGTGGCGGGCGGCATCTCCGCCGCGGCGGCCATCGGGTCGGCCTTCTCCCGCCACCTCCCGTCCGTGCCGCAGATCGCGTACTTGTACTTGGCGCCCTCGGTGATGCCCGGCACGAACAGCTCCCATACCCCGGACCCGCCGAGCGAGCGCATCGGGTACGCGCGGCCGTCCCAGCCGTTGAAGTCGCCGGTGACCCGGACCCCGTGCGCGTTCGGCGCCCAGACGGCGAACGCCGCGCCGGACGTCTGGCCCACCTCGCGCAGGTGCGCGCCGAGCACCCGCCACAGCTCCTCGTGCCGTCCCTCGCCGATCAGGTACAGGTCGAACTCGCCCAGCGTGGGCAGGTACCGGTACGGGTCGTCGCGCACCTCCTCGGCCGAGCCAGAGCCAGACTCAGAGCCAGACCCGGACCCGTACACGGCGGCGATCCGGTAGCCGGGCACCTTCTCATCCGGCACGGTGACGGCGAAGACGCCCTGATGCACGTGCTCCAGGGGCAGCCTGCGGCCGTCGTCGAGCACGGCGGTCACCGAGGTCGCCAGCGGGCGCAACGCGCGGATGATCACCCCGTCCGGACCGGGGTGCGCGCCGAGCACCGAGTGCGGGTCGTGGTGCTGTCCCGCGACGATCCGTTCGATCTCGCCCAGGCTAGGGCCAGCCGCACTAGGGCCAGACAGGCTGGGGTCAGGTTGTGTCATGACACTCGATCCCTGTTAAGAACTGCGGGCTTTCTCACAGCTCGGCAATGGACTCTAGCGGAATGGGAACCCAGGTCGGCCGGTTCCTGGCCTCGTAGAGGACCTCGTACACGGCCTTGTCGAGCAGCATCGCACGAAGCACGACCGAGTTCTCGGCCGGGTCAAGACCGCCGGCCGCGGCGTACCCGGCGCAGAACGCGTCGCCGTTGCGCCGGACCCAGTCGGCCGCCCTGGGCGCGAGGCCGGGCGCATCCGGCCGGGTGACGAGCTGGTGCCGGGCCGCGTAGTCGAACGAGCGGAGCATGCCGGCCACGTCCCGCAGCGGGGAGGACCGGGCGCGCCGCTGGGCCAGCGGGCTGGCCGGCTCGCCCTCGAAGTCGAGCACGATCCAGCCGGTCTGGGTCCGCATGACCTGGCCCAGGTGGTAGTCGCCGTGCACCCGCTGGGCCGGCACCGGCTCGATCAGCTTGGCCAGGTGCGAGTAGGCGTCGCCGACCTTGTCCGCATACCGGCCCAGCTCGGGCACGGTGGCGACCGCCATGTCGAGCCGCCGGTACATCTGCTCGGCCAGCTCGCGGAGGGCCTCCGGCTCGAGCTCGGACCGGCCGAACGCGTCGGCCAGGTCCCGGTGCACCTGCGCGGTGGCCGCGCCCAATCGCTCGGCCTCGCCCGCGAAGTCCCCGCCGGCCTCGGCCGCGCGGGTGCCCTCCTCGGTGGCGTACAGGTCGCGCACGCTGGTCGCGGCCAGCGACCAGCCGTCCGAGGCAGCCCGCAGGTACCGGGACAAGATGGCCAGCACCGTGGTCGCGCCGTCGATCCTCGTCTCCACCCAGCCGAACGGCTCCGCGATGTGCGACGAGCCGAGCTGGGCCAGCGCCGAGGCCACCTCGAGGTCCGGGTTCGGCCCGGGGGTGACCCGGCGGAACACCTTGAAGATGGCGAACTCGCCGAACACCAGGCTGGTGTTGCTCTGCTCGCCGGTGAGCACCAGGCTGTCCAGGCCGGCCTGGCCCCTTGAAGCCCTCGAAATCTCGGCCCCGGGCACCCGGCAGAACCGCAGCATGCCGACGCTCCGGTCATCGACGATCGCGTCGAGCAGCGCCCGGGTCAGCGCCGAGTCGTGCAGCCCGTCGTAGATCTGCAGCCCGCGGTGCGTGCCGATCCTGGCGTGCCGCAGCCGGGCCGGCAGCCGGGCGCGGTAGCCGATGAACAGCTGGTAGCAGTCCGAGGTCGCGCCGTGCGAGACCGTGACCATGAGGTGCCGCAGGCCGGGGTCGCCGGGGATGATCTCGGTGTCGGCCACGACCGCGAGATCATGGACGGTCCGGCCCTTACCCGCGAACCATCGCTGCTTGACCAGCCATGTTGCCAGTGTGTCTTCGAAAGTCATGAGCGCTTACCACATCCCCGTGGCTGATCCCGGCAAACACACGCAGGCCGATTTCCGGGCGGCATATTGAGATATTTCCGGACAACGGCCGCCGGTCGGTCAGCACGACCGGCCGCCGAGCTCACCGCGTCATGGCTGGTGGCTATCTGGCGGCCCGGGCAGGTGATCTCCCATGGTCGGCGTGTGGCTGTCCCCGGCCGAGCCGGCGAACGGCGCCCCGCCGCCCCCGGCGGAGGTCACGGCGCCGCTCTCGTCCCTGGCCGCCGGGAGCTGGAACCAGTAGAACCCGTGCCCGGGCAGCGTCAGCAGGTAGGTAAGCTCGCCGATCCGCGGGAAGACCACGCCGCCCATGCACTCGACCGGGGTGACGCCGGTGAACCGGCGCAGGTCCAGCTCGACCGGCTGCGGGAACCTGGACAGGTTGTTCACGCACAAGATGCGGTCCGAGCCGTCCGAATCGCCGTCGGCCGATGAATCAGGCAGCCGGACGAAGGCCAGCACGCTCGGGTTGGAGGAGGTCAGCTCCTCGTAGATGCCGGTGCCGAAGACCGAGTGCCGCTTGCGGATCTCGATCATCCGCCGGGTCCACTGCAGCAGCGAGCCCGCGTTGCGCTGCTGGGATTCGACGTTGAGAGCCTGGTAGCCGTACAGCGGGTCCATGATCGGCGGCAGGTAGAGCCGCTGCGGGTCGACCTGGGAGAAGCCGCCGTTGCGGTCGGGCGTCCACTGCATCGGCGTCCGCACGCCGTCCCGGTCGCCCAGCCAGATGTTGTCGCCCATGCCGATCTCGTCGCCGTAGTACAGCACCGGCGATCCGGGCAGCGACAGCAGCAGCGCGGTGAACAGCTCGAGCTGGTTCCTGTCGTTTTCCAGCAGCGGGGCCAGCCGGCGCCTGATCCCGATGTTGGCCTTCATCCGGGGATCCTTGGCGTACTCGGCGTACATGTAGTCGCGCTCGTCGTCGGTGACCATCTCCAGCGTCAGCTCGTCGTGGTTGCGCAGGAAGATGCCCCACTGGCAGCCGGCCGGGATGGCCGGGGTCTGGGCCAGGATCTCCGAGATCGGGTAGCGCTGCTCCCGCCGCACCGCCATGTAGATCCGCGGCATCAGCGGGAAGTGGAACGCCATGTGGCACTCGTCGCCGCCCACCTCGGGGTCGCCGAAGTACTCGATCACGTCGGCCGGCCACTGGTTCGCCTCGGCCAGCAGAACCTTGTCCGGGTAGAGCTTGTCGATCTCGCCCCGGATCCGCCTCAGGTACTCGTGCGTCTCCTTCAGGTTCTCGCAGTTCGTGCCCTCCCGCTCGTACAGGTAGGGCACGGCGTCGAGCCGGAACCCGTCGATGCCCAGGTCCATCCAGAACCGCAGCACCTCGAGCATGGCGTCTTGCACGCGCGGGTTCTCGAAGTTCAGGTCCGGCTGGTGGGAGAAGAACCGGTGCCAGTAGTACTGGCCGCGGACCGGGTCGAAGGTCCAGTTGGAGGCCTCGGTGTCGACGAAGATGACCCGGGCGCCGGAGTACTTGTCGTCGGTGTCGGACCACACGTAGAAGTCGCCGAACGGCCCGTCCGGATCGGTGCGCGACGCCTGGAACCACGGATGCTGGTCGGACGTGTGGTTCATGACCAGGTCGGCGATGACCCGGATGCCGCGCTTGTGGGCCTCGTCCACGAACGTGACGAAATCGCCGATGTTCCCGTAGTCGGGCAGCACCGCCATGAAGTCGGCGATGTCGTAGCCGCCGTCGCGCAGCGGCGAGGCGTAGATCGGCAGCAGCCAGATGCAGTCGATGCCGAGCCACTCCAGGTAGTCCAGCCGGGTCGTCAGCCCGCTCAGGTCGCCGGTGCCGTTCCCGTCCGAGTCCTGGAAGCCGCGTATGAGAACCTCGTAGAACACCGCGCGCTTGTACCACTCCGGGTCATATGGCTGCTCCACATCGAAAGAGTCGGCAATCGCCTCGTGGTGTTCGGTCACGGCAAGATCTCCTGGGTCTTACTGACTTCGTCCGGAATTACTGCTGGGGCGTAACGGAGAAAACGTGCGCAGGCCGCGTCGCCGGGTTCAGGCGGACGTAGTTGGCATGCCCCCACCGGTAGGACTCGCCTGTTAGCTCGTCCGTCACGATGAACTCGCGGTCCACGCCGAGTGCGGGCAAATCGAGCCAGACCGTGGCTTCCCTGGTCTGGTAGGGGTCGAGGTTCACGACCACCAGTACGGTATCGTCCCGCGAACCCCCTGGCACAGTATCCACGCGCTTCGAGAAACACATGAGTCCGGGCTGGTCAGCGGCGTGGAAGCGCAGATTGCGCAGTCTGTGGAGGGCCGGGTGGGTCCGCCGGATCCGGTTGAGCTCGGTGATGTAATCGGCGATCCCGATGCCGTCCCTGGCCGCCGCCTCCCAGTCGCGCGGGCGGTACTGGTATTTCTCAGAATTCATGTACTCCTCGCTGCCCGGCCTGATCGGCACGTTTTCGCATAGTTCGTATCCGGAGTAGATGCCCCAGGCCGGGGACAGCATGGCGGCGAGCACCGCCCGGATCTTGAACGCGGGTACCCCGCCGTGCTGGAGGTACTCGTTCAGGATGTCGGGGGTGTTGGCGAAGAAGTTGGGCCGCATGTAGGCGGCCGCGTCGCCGGACAGCTCGAGCATGTACGCGGTCAGCTCGTCGACCTGGTTGCGCCAGGTGAAGTACGTGTAGGACTGGTGGAACCCGATCTTGGCCAGGGTGTGCATCATGGCCGGCCGGGTGAACGCCTCGGCCAGGAACAGCACGTCGGGGTCGGTGCCGCGGATCTCGCCGAGCAGCCGCTCCCAGAACCGGAGCGGCTTGGTGTGCGGGTTGTCCACCCGGAAGATCCGGACCCCGTGATCCATCCACTGCCGGACGATCCGCAGCACCTCGGCGTAGATGCCTTCCGGGTCGTTGTCGAAGTTCAGCGGGTAGATGTCCTGGTATTTCTTGGGCGGGTTCTCGGCGTAGGCGATCGACCCGTCCGCCCGGGTGGTGAACCACTCCGGGTGCTCGGACACCCACGGGTGGTCCGGCGAGGCCTGCAGCGCCAGGTCCAGCGCGAGTTCCATGCCCAGCTCGCGGGTCCTGGCCACGAACGCGTCGAAGTCGTCCATCGTGCCCAGGTCGGGGTGGAGCGCGTCGTGCCCGCCCTCGGCCGACCCGATCGCCCACGGCGAGCCAGGGTCGCCCTCGACCCGGGTCAGGGTGTTGTTCCTGCCCTTGCGGAACGTGGTCCCGATGGGGTGCACCGGCGGCAGGTAGACCACGTCGAAGCCCATGCCCGCGATCGCGTCCAGCCGCTTGGCCGCGGTGCGCAGCGTGCCCGAGGCGGGCGCCCGGCGGCCCATCGGGTCGATCTGGACCCCCTCGGAGCGCGGGAAGAACTCGTACCACGAGCCGTACAGCGCCCGTTCCCTGTCCACGTGCACGACCAGCGGCCGGGACCGGGTGACCAGGTCGCGCAGCGGCCAGGTGCGCAAGATGGCGGCGATCTGGGGATCTCCGGCCGCCGCCAGCCGGTCCCACGGCGTCAGCCCGCGGTCGCGCATCGTCGCCGCCAGCGCGCGCAGCGCCGTGCGGGCCGCGGCCGGCCGGCTCGCCCCCGGCGGCTGCGGGATCCTCCGCGCGGCCCGCCCGAACAGCAGCGCACCCTCGGTGAGCATCAGCTCAACGTCCTGGCCAGCGGGTATCTTGATGGCCGCGTCGTGGTGCCAGCTGGCGATCGGGTCGCCCCACGCCTCCACGTGGAAGCGCCACGCGCCCTCGCTCGTCACGGTCACGTCCGCCCCCCAGCGGTCGGTGCCCGGCGCGAGCTCGCGCATGTAGATCAGGGGGTCGGCCTTCCGATCCGGGTTGCGCAGCACCACGCCGGCGTTGATGATGCCGTGCCCATCGCGGAAGATCGTGGCGCTGACCTGGAATGTTTCGCCCTTTGCCGCCCTCGCAGGTCGCCGCCCGCACTCCACGGCGGGCTCCACGTCAAGGATCGGGATTCGTCCAATCACCCTGGTTACGCTACCGAGAGCGGTTGACTTCACGCCAGAGCGGGTACCGGTTTGAGGCCGGCACCGTAGCCAAGTCAAAGCAGGTACCGAACGGGCCGGCATCTCGCCAGCCGTTCGGGATAATTTGAACTGATATTCCCGGCCGCGAGGCCTGGTTTTTGCTCTCGTCCCAGCCAATCGTTCCGCGCCACTGGCCCGGACCGATTAAGGTCTGCCCGTGAAAGCGATTCGCCGGTTCACCGTCCGCGTAACCCTGCCCGAGCCGCTGGCCGCGCTGCACGGCCTGATGCTGAACCTCCGCTGGTCCTGGCATCGGCCGGCCGCCGACCTGTTCGCCTCGATCGATCCCGCCGCCTGGGCGGCGTCGGGCGGCGACCCGATCGCGATGCTCAGCGCGCTGCCGTCGGCCCGGATCGCCGCGCTCGCGGCCGACCGGGATTTCCGGCGCCGGCTCGGCGACGCCGAGCAGGACCTGCACTGGTACATGTCCGAGCCGCGCTGGTACGCGGGCCAGGACGGCGCCCCGGCCGCGATCGCGTACTTCTCGCCCGAGTACGGCATCACCGCCGCGCTGCCGCAGTACTCCGGCGGCCTGGGCATCCTGGCCGGCGACCACCTGAAGACAGCCAGCGACCTGGGCGTGCCGCTGATCGGGGTCGGCCTGCTGTACCGGCACGGGTACTTCACCCAGTCGCTGTCGGCCGACGGCTGGCAGGCCGAGCGGTACCCGTCCGACGACCCGAACGGCCTGCCCCTGGAGCTGCTCCGGG
>WNGR01020072.1_pt1 | contig 12207 bp, 9 predicted proteins | sample 5407581 | NCBI WGS metagenome assembly WNGR01 (sample SAMN13153383, study PRJNA577476) | soil metagenome | isolation source: 80 cm soil or saprolite under Garry oak tree replicate 2 | place: USA:California | collected 2016-06-15
AGTTACCCAAGGGTCGGCTCGTAGAGGACCTAAGTAGCGTATCTTACTGGTAAAAGAGTCTATTATTTTCTTTACAGCCTCTTCGACTTGCTCTTCCACATCTTCTGCATCCACACGCTACCCTGCGGGTGTTTCTAATAAGATAGGGGGAAAACCTGACAGCTCCTCGGCTTTCCCTTTGGGCTTCCGTGCTAAGTATGTAGGAAGAAAATGGGATAAAGTCACTAAGAATTGCTCCGGTAGAACTTTGCTAGAAGCTCCGTTGTATAAGATAAATTCTCCTAGGTGATTAGGCCTCTCACCTCTGTAAACCGGAAAGCGGTTCGGATGCTCTTTCTCAAGACTTTCCCAAAAGCGTTCGAGTTCATTATCAGGTATTTTCTTGACGACAAAACTGCCTTTAAACGCATCACTTATTTCACGGCCCACTTCTTCACTCTCAACGAGAGAGCCCAACTCAAGATCCATCTCCAGCGAAACACCTTCGACCACAACTTTTGAAGCCTCAATAGCAGAAGGGCTTCCACTATCGCCATTGGCACTACCAAATGTAACAACAACTTTATAGTCTACTAATTCGTAGCTGGCTAAGGGGACGTCTCTATGTTCTTCATAGAAACTTAATTCAAATCCACATGTCAGCTTACACGAGCCAGAGAATTCGCTTAAAATACCCTCAAACGTCCCAAGCTGAACAATAGGCCCATTGGGTAACAAAGAGCGTTCCAGCACTTGATTGCTCAAGGTCTGAGAAATCATCAGAATAGTGTTGATTGACAAATAAAATGGCTCTTGCGCGCATTTGGTGAATCCTCCTGCTTGCTTGCGTGGTTTTCCGTTTCTTCTGCGCTGCAGGAGAAAGAGAGGATAACATCCTGAATGCTTTCTGACTGATTTTTGCCCCTATTCGGAGGAAAACCATGCGCACGGTTTGGAAACGGATTGATGACTGGCTCACTGTTCATGCCCCAGAGCTAGGAGAGCTCTTGCTGAAAGGCGCCACAGATGAGGAGATTCACTCTACTGAAGCCGTCATAGGGGTGGAATTTCCAGAGGACATCAAAGCGTCGTATCGCATCCACAATGGAGTTCGCTTTTCTCCCTTGAGCTCCGGCTTCATCGTCGGCAGATTCGCACTGTTCTCTCTCAAAGAGATCAAAGAGCGGTGGGAAGGGTGGCATCAGCCTCGTATGAACATCACCAATTACAGCGAGGGAGACAGCGAAGACGACTGGCGGAAGGACCTCAAAGAGGCCACCGAACGCGGCTACGATCTCAGCATTGAAGGCTTTGATTCGAAATTGGTCCCCCTGATGTCTTGTCTAGTGGGAGTCCAGCTTTGTTGCGATGCGGCTCACAGCGTGGATGAGTCATTTGGGCAACTTGTAGCACATGATCCCGAAAGCGGATTAGCATTCGTCACGCCGAGTGTACGCGCTTTTTTATCTTCCTTCGCTGACGATCTGGAAGCGGGGAAATACAGTCTCGAAAGGCAAGCGGGCGTGACGATCCTGCGCGAGCCTCTACCGCCCTCTGAGGAGATGGAGAAAAGCCAGGATCAGATTACATAGCATGGAGCACCCGTTGACGAAGCAAAGGGAATTCTGCCCTGCCATCCATCGTTCGCTTGATCAGTTTGAGCTTGTTGACTTGACCTGCCACCTGCCCATTGGAATACATCAATGTTAACCCAGCGAGCACCGCGGCTTTGTCTCCTTCGAGTCCCGAGGCCTCCCGCTGCCCTTCGGACAGTCCACTGTCTGTGACCTGCTTGATCCAGTCTTGGAGTCGATGCCCCTCCCGCTTGCGAACGATCTGCCCAAAGGATTGAACAAGCCTGTGCAGTGTCTCAAGCTCCTGACTGGCCTGGCACAATTCCTGGTCTGTTTTCAAGGCAGCGAGAGGACGAACGATGAGCCAGAGCGCCTCTTGGACGGAGACGCGATCCAGGACCGACGGGGCAGGAAGCTCGACAGGCCCCTGACGAAGCGTGCGGATGAACCGATACACGGTCCGTATCTTTCCAGAAAAGCCTTGGGCCTGGATTTCATGGCACAAGAGGGAAATATCACGACACCCCTGCTGCCAGCGCGCAAGCACGTAGAGAGCATAGGGATCGAAGATACTGCGCCGCTTGCGCCGAGGGTGGCTCCCAGGACAGGCGTCACGCTCGAGCCAGCGTTGCAGCGTCCGCTTCGATATCCTCAGGAGCTTCGCCATCTCCTCTTGCTTGACTCCGCGCTGTTGTAACTCGATGACCTGCGCGTATCGCTCCTGGTTGTGTGCTAACCGTGCCAGACGCTTTCGCTCCGCGGTCGAATCGGGCGCTTGCCGCCATTCCTTTGCTGTGGGGAGAGCAGCAGGCAGGAGTGGAGCCTGTGCCTGGCGGATCTCTTTGTAACAGCGCGAGACCGCAGGTTCAATCGCTTCCACCAAATTTTTGACCAAGTGGAAGCGGTCGGCTACCTGCCTTGCCTGCGGAGCCCCTTTTCTGGCCGCAGCAGCATAGTCCTCGCCTCGATCACGACTGACGATCTCAATTTCGTCATGGGTGAGCATCCAGGCCGCCGCTGTTTCCGTTTTCCGGTCAGCAAGCAGGTCGATTACCTGGTGCCGGTCCAGGTCGACGAGGATGGTACCAAAGGTGCGTCCGCGGCGAAACGAGAAGTCGTCAATGCCAAGGCTCGACACATGCCCTGATGGAGCCGTTGGCAGAGCCATCACCCGACGCAGCAGCGTCGTCGGAGAGGTATGTATGCCCAGACGACTTGCCAGCCGTGTGCCTAGCTCACCGCAGGTCGCCAAGACAAGCGCTTGGAGCATCTGAGAGAATCGGGTCGTCATGCGCGCCCAGGGCTGGACAAAGATCGGAAGACGCTCCGTAAAAATCTTGCGGGGACACTCGGGCGTATCGCAGAAGAACTTGCGCACATACAAAACGAGTTGCACCTGGAAGCCTGCACACGGCACATCAGCTACGACGCGCGTGTAGCGGCTATGGATACGCACGGCGAGATGGAAACAGAGCGGACAGCGAGAACCGTTTCTGGTCGAAATCACCTCCACGCGCAGCAGATCATCTATGCTCTCGGTGGCAAGAATCTCCAATCCAGGCGGAAGGGGAAGAAATGGCGATGAGGTCATGCTTTTAAGGACTCCGGGCTAGAATTTGCTCATAAGAGACGAGCTAATTTCTCAGTATATCACCTCCTACCAAGCAAGCTCATCCTTCACCAAATGCGCGGAAGAACCAATAATTCTGGCAAAGGGCAGTACTACTTGCAAATGGAAATATTGGGATTTGTGTACCGGCTGTGGTACGCTTCGAGAAAGGTGTGATAACGGGGCTGAAGGTTTGAAAAAAGTGGGCGGGAAGAGCCTTTATGCACAAATCCCTGGTTCAGTTCTCACCGAAGAGGAACAGAACACCCGCCTCATATGCTGAAGGAGCCGAACAATGATGCTGTACTACTCGGTCCATTACCCCAGACCGGAAAAGGAAGCACTGTTGATAGATGCTATGCGCCAGGTTGGCAAGGTCCTCAAAGATCTGCCTGGGTGTCTTTTCGACAACGCTTTCCAGGATGCGAGCCTCGGCCCGATCATGGCTATGACCATCTGGGAATCTCAGGAAGCGTTCCAAGCGGCTCGGCCCGCTATGATAGAAGCGCTGAAAGTCATCCCTTTTGATGAGTGGGAAGCTCGCCCCACTGAGTTCCATACACTCAATTCGCTGTGGTAAAGACGATCATGTTTCACTTGTGTGAGAGAGGAAAGAACCATGGCAAAGCCTCTCGATGGCCTCGCGCTTCAGGCATACTTTCGCCGGTTGGGCTTCGAGCGTGTGACCCAGGAACTTCTGATTCACATCCGTAATTCGCCCCCAACGCGCACTCCAGGAGCACGGCGCGGCAATATGCCGGTTTGGTATCCCTCGAAAAAGATGCAATGCATCATCAAGGCCGAAAGTGCCAAAGTAGAATTTGCCTTTCTGCTGCAAGCCGAGCATGACGATGACGTGCTGGAGGTCTGGGATCAGCCCCCGTCCATTCCGCTGGAATACGCCGATAAACGGGGGCGTGTGCAACGACCAATGCATACGCCCGACTACTTTCTGTTTCGCGCGAGCGGCGCAGAATGGGTGGAGTGTAAGTCCTCCCAGGAACTGGTGAAGCAAGCAGAGGCACGTCCGAACCGCTACCACCTTGATGAACGAGGCGTCTGGCGCTGCCCTCCTGGCGAGGCATATGCTGCGAAATACGGACTGACCTACCGCGTGTGGGCATCCGATCAGATCAACTGGGCAGCACAAGACAATGCTCTGTTCCTGGAGGACTACTACCAGGACCTCGAACGCCTGGTTGTCCCAGAGGTCGCTTTAGCGATGCTCGCGCGGGTGGTAAAAGACCATCCTGGCATCTTGCTTTCAGACCTCCAAGCAGAAACCTCGATCCCTGCTGACCTGATCAACATTGCCATCGCCCGACACGATCTGTACGTTGATGTGGTGACGTACCGACTCTGCGAAACCTGGCGCACCCCGGTGTTTCTCAATCGACAGGCAGCGCGTACCGCCCCGACAAATCAGGAGCAAGAGAGCGAAGCGGGAAAGGTTTCTCCTCTTCCCGTCGCACCTGACAATTTTACGGCAGAGGGCCGTGCTTTGCTTGAACAAGCCAGTGATACCGATCTTGCCACTGCTCTTTTCCGCAACCGGGTCATCCATCCCGAAGACTACCAGGATGACGAACAATCACAAACGGCAGCCCGACGATTGGCCATCCCAGCCCGTACCAGGCAGTACTGGCAGCAATTGTATCGGATCGGAGAAACGCGCTATGGCAGTGGCTTTCTTGGTCTGCTTCCCCACTACCACAACTGCCGTGGAATCAGAAAAATTGATTCTGAGGTAATCACGCTCATCCATCAGGTTCTCTCCACCCACTACGATACCACGACACGCAGACCCAAGCGGGGCGCTTACGGCGAATACTTAAAATGTTCCGAAGAGCAGCATCTTAAAGCTGTCGGTCAAAAAACGTTCTATTTGGAAGCCAGGCGACATCTCGCCGCGTATGATCAGGCGGTGGTACGCGAGGGTACGCGTGCTGCTTACCCATTCAAAGACTTCGTTCGTGAACAAGAGAAGACCATCAGTCGGCATGGGAGCTACTGTTGGGCCATGGGACACCTCGACCATACCGAGTTAAATCTCATGCTGTGCGATTCCCGTACTGGCGAACCACTGGGCAAATGCTGGTTGACGCTGCTCATTCTTTCGCACCCCAGACGCATTGCTTCCTACTACCTCACCTTCGACCCACCCTCTTACCGCTCCTGTATGATGGCGCTCCGCCTCTGCGTCCAGCGTTATGGACGGATGCCTTCCGCCATTACGGTCGATGGTGGCCCAGAATTTGCCAGCGTGTACTTTGAGCAATTGTTGGCCCTCTACCGTGTGCGCAAGCATCAGCGTCCGGCTGCTGAACCACGCTTTGGAGCGCCCCAGGAGAGATTGTTTGGTTCAATGCAGAGCGAGTTTCTGTACCATCTTCTGGGAAACACACAGGCGACGCAACAACAACCTCGACAAAATACGCGCGCGACTGATCCACAGAGCCTCGCAGCATGGACGCTTCCCGCTTTGGCAGAACGAGTCCAGCAATGGGCCGATGAGGAGTACGAAACCATTCGTCATCCGGCGCTGGGCATGACGCCACGCCAAGCATATGCTCTTTCCATGGAGCGTGATGGGCAGCGCTCGCATCGGGAGATCTCCTACGATGAAGCTTTCCGTATGGCCACGCTCCCGACGACGCGAAAAGGCACGGCGAAGGTTGTCCCCGGCGTCGGGGTACGGATGAATCATCTTGACTACTGGTGCGAGGCCATGCGCGACGCGACGGTCGAAGAGACACCGGTCAAGGTGAGATTCGACCCATTCGACGTGAGTGTGGGCTTTGTCTACATCGATGGGTGGCGACAATGCTTCACACCCTACGACGAATTTGCGGGCTGCTCCGAGCGGGAACTCCAACTTCTGGCCTCAGAACTGCGTCAGAACAATCGTCTCCAGTATGGTCGAGAGCAAGTGGAAATCACGCAGAAACAGCTCGCGGACTTCCGGCGCGAGAACGCGGCGAAAGAGGTCATCCTGCGCCAGCAGCGCACCGACCGAGAAACCAGGGCTGCCCTCAAAGTCCTCGAAGGAGGAAAGCACATGCCGATTGCATCTGCCGTTTCTTCCATCGTCGATGTCCCAGCTCCTTCTTCTGTTGAGTTGGCTCCACCAGAGAAAAAGCCAGACAAGTTACTCGTGTTCAAAAGGATTCGCACATGAACGAGGAACAGCCGGAAGCTTCCCCGGATGAGGAAGAACTCCAAGGTGAGGAACCGGAGTTCTTTGACCGAGCGTTGCTGTTGCAGCCACCAGAGGTACGCCAGGAGTATTTTGAGCAGCGTTGCCTCATTGAGCATCCACGACTCCTGGAAGCGCTCGAAGCCATTCTCGAAGCCATTTGTGCTCCGGGAGAAGAGGTCCTGACCCGCCGACCGGGTACGATGGTGCTCGTGATCGGTCCAGCTCGTGTCGGGAAAACAACACTCATCCATTTGCTGGAAGAACGCTTGCTGGCTTACGCAGCATCCCGCATGCGAGTTGACCTGCATTTCATCCCCTTTGCTAGCATTACGGCTCCAGAGTCGGGATCAGGCCGATTTGACTGGATCGATTTCTACCGACCCGTGCTTCGTCAGCTTGGCAATCCGTTCGTAGACAGTCCAACCCATTCCATCCACGCACGCCAAATGCGGGAGGCAACAGAGGCTGCCTATCTGGAACGCAAACCCCTGGCGATCATTGTGGACGAAGCCCATCATCTGGCAGAAGCCGCCAGAGGGAGCCGCCTCCAGAGCCAGTTAAATCATCTCAAAAATTTTGAGAATACCACGGGAGTCAGTCACATCCTCGTGGGTACCTATGAAATGAGGCCCTTCCGCAAGGTCAATCCGCAACTGGCCTGCCGGAGTATCGATGTCCACTTCCCGCGTTACGATATGACGAAGGAACAAGATTGTCTGGTGTTCAAAAGTATCCTGTGGGCCTTGCAGCGGCAATTGCCGGTCCAAGAAGAACCGCTCCTGGCGGAAAAGCACTGGGAGTTCCTGTACGCACGCAGTATCGGCTGTATCGGCCTGCTCAAGCTTCATCTCAACCGTGCTCTCAATCGCGCGCTCAAAGAAGGGGCTTCCACTGTCACGCTTGACCATTTACGTCAAACCGCCGCATCTGATGTGCGCGTGAAGCTCGCGCTGCGCAATGCCCTGGAAAGCGAGGCAGAGTTTGTTGAAGCCAAAGATGCCGATGCACAACTTCTGGCCTTACTGCGAAAACCGCTTCCTCGCTCTTCTTCAAAGGCTGCTCAGGGACAAGACGAACAGAATCAGCCTCAGTCTCCTCGAAACCAGAAACCAGGAAAGCGAGCGCCGGGGCGTGATTCCACTGGCTTGAAACTTGGCACAGAGCCCTCTCTTGAGCCAGCAGGAGAGGAGCGGGTCGCGGGATGAAGCAGGCAGGACGCACAGGGATTGAAGTTCGGATCATGAAACCAGCGATGGGATACTCGGAAGGGCAGACCAGATTCCAAACACTCAATGTCCCACCTCGGAGCAGGCTCTATGGGTTGGAGCCACGGAGCGTGGGAACGGTCTGGAGTGAATGTCTGACCAGCTACTTCAATCGTCTGGGATGGCAACATGGCGTCTCTCCCCGAACACTCGCAGTTCAAGAAATTGGCCCTCTTCTTGTCGATGCTGAATGGTGGCGTTATCCATCTCCTCAACTGATGGGTGTCTTTTGTGCAGCAAACGCTATGAGCATCAATGGATCAGGCAATCTTGCCACTACCTGGTCAGATCTTCTGGAACAGTTAACTTCGCGCACGGATCTCCACTTACTGATATCTCCCTGGTGGATTGGAGATCTCCCAGTGGCAAGGAATCTTCGTTCTTCACCGGCCTGGTGTCCCGCCTGCTACACAGAATGGAAGCAGCAAGGACTTCCTCTCTACCAGCCGCTGCTGTGGATGCTCCAAGTCGTCACGATCTGCCCAACCCACAAAAAGCGATTAGTCGAGCGCTGCCCCTCCTGCCAGGGAAAACAGGCAGTGATTGTCTCTCACAAAACACAGTCGGGCGAGTGTACCAAATGTGCTCTGTGGCTTGACGCAGGAGGACATCCCTCTTTGGAGCAACCGCTAGACGATGAGCTGATGAACTGGCAGGAATGGGTCGTTTCCGTGCTGAAAGAACTACGAACAATGAGTTTGTCTTCTGGGATGTTTTCTTGGGACACGTTCTTCGCTAGCTTGGCAAGCGCTATGGAGCGACAAAGAGGCTATTCTCAGTTAGCGCGATTAACAGGGATAGATCGGCGGTCCCTGTATCAATGGGTATGGGGCACAGTCACTCCCTCGCTCGAACTGATCCTCAAATTCTGTTACATCTGCAGTACCACCCCAATGCAAATCATGGCGAAGCAATGGACATCACTTGAGCAAGCCATACAAGCTGATCCAGCATCACGCCCATCTCCACATGAGCGTTCACCCTGGCAACGCGTCGATGTTGAAAGATGCCAGAACTTCATTCAAGCTCTTCTTGATGGGCGCGAGCAAGTGCTTTCAGTACGTCAAGCAGCACAGCGTTTGAAATGTCCAGAACGCTTCCTCCAATCCCACTTCCCTCTGGAATGTGAGCAGGTGACTCAGCAGTACCGCGAGTATCGAAGGCAACAAAGAGAAAAGTATTTAGAAGGAGTGTGTGAAGAGGTCCGAAATGCCACTGTCACGCTTCACACACAAGGAATATCTCCTACCCGACGGCGGGTAGCAGCTCTCCTCAAAGATCCTGATCGGATGCGCATGCCAGAAGCGAGAAAAACCTGGCACGTTGTTCGTCAAGAACTTGCACTCCGGTCAACAAGGGCTAATGACTGATGATACAGTGATGCGCAAAACTCATGTACCGAAAGCGCAAAACCTACGTACAATCTTCAAAAAGTCCTGGCGGTTTTATGCGTCAAAAGTGGCGAATTTATGGTCTTTCTGACACTGCTGGCTAGAACAGACAGACCCCGATGTGAGCAGCCAGGTGAATTTCCTGAATCTCCCCAACTGGGATATCATCCACAGCCAGGAGGATGACGAGCGCTACGTAGTGCTGGCGCAGCCTCTGACCGGCTATACAGCGTGCCCTGCCTGCGGCAGCGTCGCCCTCGTGAAAAACGGCAGGGACGTTCAGCATCTTCGCGATCTCCCTGCGCAGGGCAAGCAGGTGGTGATCCAGGTCCAACGACAACGCTATTTGTGTCGTGACTGTCGCGCCTCGTGCTCGCAGCCGCTTCCAGATGTAGATGATCGGCGGAACATGACCAGGAGGCTTGTGGAGTACATTCAACGCCGGTCGGTCTCGACACGCCGAACCTTTATCTCCATCGCCGAAGAGGTGGGTCTGGATTCCAGGTCCGTCCGCAATATCTTTAGCGAGTACATCGAACAACTCGATGCGACCAGGTGCATTGAGACGCCCGGCATTCTGGGGATTGACGAGCTGCATGTCCTGGGTGCCCCTCGCGCGATCGTCACCAACCTGGAAGCCAACACGATCATTGAGCTGCTGGACAATCGTCGCAAGGCAAGCGTCATCCAGTATTTACGCCAGTTGAAGCAGCCAGATCGGATACGCACCGTTGTGAGCGATTTATGGCAACCCTACCGGGAAGCCGTTCAGCTTGTCCTGCCCGACGCGGCTTTCGTCGCCGACAAGTTCCACGTCCTGAAGTTGGCAACGATGGCGCTGGAGCAGCTGCGCAAGGAGATCAGCCGGTCACTCACCGAGACACAGCGCAAAACGCTCAAGATGCACGATCGCTACCTGCTGCTCCGCAGGAAACACGACTTGAAGCCAGAGGAGCTATTCGTACTGGAGAGCTGGATCAAGAACATCCCTCTGCTGGGCCAGGGATACGAGCTGAAGGAGCGCTTCTTTGCTATCTATGACCAACCGACTCGCGAGGAGGCCGAAACGGCTTACTTTGCCTGGATGGAGGCGATCCCTGCCGAATTGTATGCGACCTACACGCCGCTGATGCTCACCATTGAGGAATGGGGTGATGCCATCTTCGCACACTTCGACCAGAACCGCATTACCGGCGCGTTCGTAGAGGGAGCGAACGGCCTCGCTCGTGTGTTGTCCAGAATGGGGCGAGGCTATGGCCTGAGGACTTTGCGGGCGCGGCTACTCTATGGGTTGTGTGAAGGGAGAGATCGCAAACGGGTACCGGCCAAAGAATCGGAAAATGGCGACGGTGTTGATGGGCCATTCCTCGGGGTACCCCTATCACGGTTTTTGCCTCAAGAGTCACCAGTGAACGGGAACGTCCCATCAACCCTAGAATCCTGATAGCCGAGAAGATCTGATATGAGCATCCAAACATTCGTGATCACCATTGCTCAAAGCACTCTTGACGACTTGCATGAACGCTTAGCTCGCACCCGCTGGCCCGATGAGATGGAAGGAGCAGGCTGGGACTATGGCACAAACGGAGAGTACCTCAAGGAGTTGGTGGAATACTGGCAGCACATCTTTAGCTGGCGAGCCCAGGAGGCGAAGCTGAACCAATTTGCGCAGTTCCGCACCGAACTCGATGGCGTCCACATCCATTTCGTCCATGAACGGGCACGTCACGGGAGCGGGATTCCACTGATCTTGACCCATGGCTGGCCTAGCTCCTTCATCGAGCTCCTGCCGCTCGTGCCGTTGCTCACTGATCCAGCAGCCCACGGCATCAACAGTCCAGCTTTTGATGTCGTCATCCCATCGCTGCCGGGCTACGGCTGGTCTTCGCGGCCCAAACGTCAGGGAGTGACCACTCACTACACCGCAGGTCTGTGGCACCGCCTCATGCGCCGACTCGGATACGAGCACTACGGAGCAGGAGGCGGGGACTTTGGAGCAGCGGTCGCCACGTTTATGGCGCTCTCCGACCCCAGACCATTGCTCGGTATCCACTTGAGTAACTTGGAGCTCGCACCCTACACCGGCCCGGGATCGCGACCGCTCTCAGAAGCCGAGCGCGCATACCTGACGCAGTATCAACACTGGTCTGAGGTGGATGCCGGTTACAAAGCGATTCAATCCACCAGGCCCCAGACGCTCTCCTACGGGTTGAACGATTCACCGGTTGGTTTGGCCGCCTGGATCGTGGAGAAGTTCCGCGCGTGGAGTGACTGCCATGGCGATGTTGAGCGCCGTTTCAGTAAGGATGAGTTGCTCACCACCATCATGATCTACTGGGCGACAGAGACCATCGCGACCTCGATCCGAGATTACTTCGATAACCGATGGTACGGAATCACGCTTGGCCCACAAGATTTCGTCACAGTCCCAACCGCGGTCGCTGTCTTCGCTCACCAATTCGTCTCTGATGGTACCCCTCCTCGTGAGTGGGCAGAGCAGCTCTACAACGTCTGGAAGTTCACACCCATGCCCAGCGGCGGACACTTTGCTCCCACCGAAGAGCCCGAGCGCCTCGCACGTGACATCGCGACCTTCTTCGCTACACTCTGAGAGCGTGTTTTGTAAATGGACACAGAGCGAGAGCCAAGACCGGGGAGCCAACGGAAATGAGCGCGCTCCCGCCTTCCTCACATATCAAATAGGCAGAAACCGCTTCCTAAGAGGTTTTCAGCCTATTTACAAAACACGTTCTAACTATTCTGGCAGCTGGTATTCTGTCACACTCTCGCTGGAGTTACTGCTTCAACTATATGCTTGCAAGAAATGATTGCGGAAGGGTAGGGCCAGAGGAAAAGGCTTTTTCATTTCCTGGTCTCTGCTCTGAGCATAGTTTTTCCCTTCCCTCCGCTCCCAAAATCTGTTATGTTGAGCAGAAGAAGCGAACGAGAAGAAATGGAGGAAGGCATATGGATAGCCTGATAGTCCTGGTTCACAGTCCTTTAGTCGGTCCTTTCACCTGGTCTCTGGTTGCGAAGCCTCTGCAAGCCGACGGTTTCGATGTGCTGGTGCCAGTCCTTACTGATAGCGGAGAGACGCCCCCGCCCTACTGGCAGCAGCACGCTGTGTCCATGCAGCAAGCGCTCGTGTCCATCCCGCCAGAGCGTCCCCTGGTGCTGGTCGGCCATAGCG
>WNGR01010218.1_pt1 | contig 12204 bp, 11 predicted proteins | sample 5407581 | NCBI WGS metagenome assembly WNGR01 (sample SAMN13153383, study PRJNA577476) | soil metagenome | isolation source: 80 cm soil or saprolite under Garry oak tree replicate 2 | place: USA:California | collected 2016-06-15
GGCTGATGCCGTCAAGCGTGATCTGGATGGGCTGACCCGACTCGGCGGGCACCGCCAGGTGGCGCAGCCCCAGCAATCCTGGGAGGCCGCCAAGATCGGGGGCGGCACACCGCCAATCCGCGTTCCCGAGGGCTGGCTGATCGTCCACCACGGCGTGACCAGGGGCGAGGCACGCCCAGGAGGGTCAGTTCTGGTGCGCTACGTCGCTGGGGCGATGCTGCTCGATCCTCAGGATGTCAGTCGCGTTCTCTCCCGCTCGCAGGTTCCGCTGCTCGAGCCGGAGACCACGGAGGAACGCGAGGGCACCGTTGGCAATGTGGTCTTCCCCACCGCCATCGATGTCCGCGATGGCGGCGAGGCCGACGTCTACTACGGCATGGCCGATTCCCGCATCGGGGCAGCCCGGCTGACTCGCATCACTTAGGGCGGTCGGTCATCGACGCTGAGCGATTCGCAACTCGTTGAGATAGCGCTTCCGGATCCGCCCGCCGTATCGTTCATCGATGAGACGAGCAATGCATTCGAAGAGCCGCCGCCGCCGAGTCGCCTCCAGCGCTCGATGATCTGAGTACGTGCTGAGCAGGTCGAGGTATTCCTGCGCCGAGTACGTCGCCTCCCACTCGTATCGTCGGAACGTGGCCGGCTCAAAGCGTCCGGACTCCTCGAGCTCGTTGCTGTCCCGCGGCACGTCGGCCCCGGTGGGCAGGCGGAAGTCGGCGTTCGCCTCAAACCAGCGGCTATAGCAATCCTGCGCGTCGAGGAAGAACCGGCCATCGCCGCCTGCGACGTGGTGCGTAGCGATTGTTGCATGCACGCCAGCTACCCGTAGGGCGTCCGCGGCCTTGGTGACTCGCACGGATTGATCGAGCCAGCGAAACGCCGTCGCCGAGACAACGGCGTCGAACGGCTCCGGCGGCAAGGGCCAGTCCTCGAATCCTCCCTCGACGACCGCGGCGAGTGGAAAGCGCGCCAGTTTTCGGCGGGCGACGGCTGCGAGGTTTGGCCCTAATTCGATCGCGGTCACGTTGAAGCCGCGTTCGGCTATCGGCACCGTCGCCTGGCCCGTCCCGGGCCCGATCTCGAGCACCCGATCTCCTGGCCGGAGGCGGCCGACTTCTACGAGATCATCAAACAATTCAGGTGGGTAGCCCGGGCGCGCGCGGTCGTAGAGCTCAGCGGCCTGGTCGAACGTCGCACGGAGTCGAGCTATTTCATCCCGCTGGTCGCGGCGCCGCCGACGAAGTATTTCTGGCCGGCGACATAGATGATCAGGATCGGCAGGATGGCGAGCACGGAGCCGGCCATGATGAGGTTCCACTGGTTTTGATACTGGCCGCGGAAGGAGACCAGCCCGAGCTGGATGTTCTGCATGGTTGGCGACTGCATGTAAATGACCCAATCGAGGAAGTTGTTCCACATCCCCTGGAACGTCAGAATGCCGGTCGCGAGAAGTGCCGGGCGAGCCAAAGGCAGGATGATTTTCCAGAAGATCCCGAACCATCCCAGGCCGTCGACGATGGCCGCCTCCTCCAGATCGCGCGGAATGCTCTTGAAGAACTGCGTCATCAGCAGGATGTATGCCGGCTGCAAGAAGTAGAGGACCATGAACGCAAAGTAGGTGTCGACGAGGTGGGCATTGAGCAGCATGATGTAGCGGGGAACGATAAAGACAAAGCCGGGGATTACCATCGTCGCGATCATGATCGCGAACAGCGTGTTCTTGAACGGGAACTCCAGGCGCGCAAACGCATACCCAACCAGAGAGTCAAAGAATAGGTTGAGCGCGACAACGACGAACGTGACGAAGAAGCTGTTGAAGACCATGCGCGGGAAGCCGCTGATCTGCGTCAATACATTCAGATAATTCTCTGGGTGCCAGACCGACGGGAGGAAGGTCGGCGGGAAGGCGATGACCTCCGCCGAGGTCTTGAACGACGAGAGCACGGTCATCACGAACGGGACGAACAGGAAAAGTGTGATGACGATATACAGGGCGTAGCGGACCACGATCTCGAGCCGATTGACGCGCTCGGTCGAATCTTCGGCGGGGCGCGGCTGACGGCCTTCGGCTAAGGTCGGGACAACGACCGCGCCAGGCTCGAGTCTGCTAGCAATACTCATCTCAGTACTCGATCTTGGTGTCGATGACCCTTCGGGAAATCAGCGTCAAGGCGAAGATGATGATTCCGAGCACGATCGCTTCGGCGCAGGCGACGCCAACCGCACCCGTGTCAACGAACAGGTTGTCGTAAATCAGAAGGGCCACTGTGAGCGTCGCCTTCAGCGGCCCTCCTTTGGTCATGATGAAGGCCTGGTCGAAGATCTGGAAGGCGCCGATGATGCCGAGAGAGACCACCAGGAAGATGATGGGACGAAGCAAAGGGACCGTGATGCTGAAGAACTTGCGCACCGCGCTGGCGCCATCGACCATGGACGCCTCGTAGATCTCCTTCGGAATGTCCTGCAACGCCGCCAGGAACATCAGCATGAAGGTCGGCGCGGTGGTCCAGACGTTGAGGAACATGATCGCCGGCAGCGCCCAGGTGGTGCTCTGCAGGTACGCCTCGGTGGTGTGAATCCCGACGAGCCCGAGGATGCTGTTCAATAGCCCCGTCGGGTGATACACATAGAGAAAGATCATCGAGATGACGACCGAGGACGCAACTGATGGTGTGTACCAGGTTGTGCGGAAGAAATTACGACCCTTGATCTTGGCGTTGAGCAGGACCGCCAGCAAGAGGGCAAATGCGGTCTGGAGGATGACGACAACCACCGCGTACTCCGTCGTATTGCGCAACGCGATCAGGAAGTCCTGGTTGACCGTCAGGCGCGTGTAGTTGCGCAATCCGACGAACGGGTTATCAAGCGCCAGCAGGTCGTAGTGATGGAAGCTCACCCAGATCGCGAAACCAAAGGCGGCGAGCTGAAGGAGCAGGAAGAAGAGGATGTAGGGAGTGACGAAGAGCAGTCCGGCGCGACGCTGCGCGATGGCCATTCCACCGCCCTTCGATCGCCGGCTGACTTTGGCCGTGGGCGCGGGCGCGTTTGGCGCCACGGATACCGCCATTCGTCCTCCCTTTCCTCGCTAGCTAATTACAGCTTACCCTCGATCATCCTCCAGACAAGGCGCTGTTCGCGTCCGAAACAGCTGTGTCCAATGCCGACTTGACGTTAGATTTCCCGAGAAGTACGGACTGGATGGCGTTGTTCTGCGCGTCGTTGATCTTGGACTCATGCGGTCCGAACGTCCAGGCAGTCGCAAAGGTCGCGCTGTCGAAAAGATTCTTGACATCGGGATTCGAAGTGATCGCGGGATCAGTACCGAGGTCTTTGCGCGACGGCAGGGCGAATCCGCTTTGCAGCACCTGCTGCTGGACGACCTTGCCCGTCATGTACTTGACGAACAGCATGCAGGCGTCTTGGTTCTTCGTCTTCGCCGAGCAACCCCAGCCGTTCGTGAACAGCAGGCTGGATTCTTTGACCGGGAACTTCGGGAGCTTGATGCTTCCATACGACACAGACGGATATGTGTCGTGCATGTACGGGATCAGCCAGCCGCCTTCGATGACCATCGCGGCCTTTTGCTTACCGAACGCGTCGCCGGGCCAGGTCGCGCCGAGCTTGTCGGGGAGATCCGAGCTCTTGTCCTGGAGCTGGAACGAGCTATAGAAGGTCAGCGCATCCTGAGCCTTGGAATCGTTGAAGACGGCCTTCGTCTTGTCACTCGACAGCACCTGTCCGCCGTAACCGAAGAGGAATGCGTCGAAGCGCGCGGCATCGGCGGGCAAGCTGAGGCCCTTGACCGACCCCTTGGTCAGCGTCTTCGCCGCCGACTTGATGTCGTCCCACGATGTAGGCGTTTGCAGGCCGGCCGCAGTGAACATCGTCTTGTTATAGAAGAGCACGAGGTCGCCGAAGTCTTTGGGCAGGGCATACTGCTTGCCGTTCAGCTGCCACGGTGTCATGAGGGTCGGGATGAACTCGTCGGCAGTGACGCCCCACTTCGACATCAGCGGGTTCAGGTCGAGCAGGCGGCCGTTTGGTGCCGCGAAGTTCATCAGCGCCGTGCTGACGTACATGGCGTCAGGCTCGTTGTTGGCCGACATCTCGGTCTTGATCTTGTCTTCGAAGTGGTCCGGGATCTCCTCCTGGGTGACCTTGATCTTTGGATACTTGGCCATGAAGTCCGCCTCGTACTTCTTGACCAGGGAGTTCTCTGTCGGGTTGCCCCCCCAGTTCGCCGCCCGAATCGTTCCACTGACGTCCGCCTCGTTGGTGGCACCGCCGCCGGCGTTGTTGCCTCCGCCGCAGGCCGCAAGCAGCACCGACCCCACCGCAGCCAGCGCTAAGCCGAGCCGCATTGATCGCATGAATTCACCTCCAGGAACTTCCCGTCCTCTCTAACGCCCAGGCCCGCCTTCCAATCGGGATACCCTATAGCATTAATGGCGGGCGTCCCGCTGTCAACATCTGTGTAGCCGTGTTGGGAAATATTAGACAGCCGCTGCTCTGGCTTGTCGCTGGCGTTCTCATCGGAATTGGTTTTGTCAGCGCCTTTTCAGGAGGCGCCCTGCTGCTGCTGGCCGGGCTGGCCCTCGCCGTCGTTCTCTTCCTCCGAAACCGCGGCGGCCGGCGCGGGTGGCCCGCGCTGCTATACGGGGCAGGGGTCACGACGGCCCTGCTCTTACTGCCCTACGTTCTTAGCCCCACGAGCTGCGCGGCCGGCATCGGCACCGGTTGCTACCAGTCGTTTACCGTCGGTACGTTTGCCATCGCGATGGTCGTCGCCTTGACGGGGCTCGTTTTTGCGGTTATCGAGGTCCGCCGCGGCCGCCGGCCGTGAGTTGATAGGTTCAGCGGGCTCAGCTTCTGGCGAGCGGGGCCTCCACGAGCGCCGGCCGCGGCAGCCGGCCGTGGACGACTTTGAAGCCGGTCGTATTGCCCACCGCCTGAACCCGATCGCGCTCGAGGTGCAGTTCCATCGCGCCGTGACCGGCTCGCAGGTTGCGCAGGGTCAGCGACGGCAGCCAGTCGGGAAGATCGGGATTGACGTACATGGTCCGAGTTCGCCCGACGGTATGGATCCCGCAGAGGATCGCGACCAGGCGGAACACCGCCGCCGCCGCCCAGGCTTGCGGGACATTGGCGCCGAGGTACGGCACGGGGAAGGCGGCGGCATCTCGCGGCAGCCCGCTGAAGAGCTCGGGTAACCGATAGGCGTCGAAGCGCTCCGCGGCGGCGAAGATTCCCTCCGCCACCCGCTGGGCCTCCAGGTGCCGGCCGGCCCGCCGAAACCCGCCGGCGATGGTCGCGTTGTCGTGGGGCCAGATCGACCCACAGTGATAGGAGTACGGATTGTAGCCTGGGTGCTTCGTCGACAGCGTGCGAATCCCCCAGCCGCTCCACATGTCGTCGGCCATCAGGCGGTCGACGACGCGCCCGGCGCGCTCGGGCGGGACGATGCCGCTGGCCAGGCAGTGGCCGGCGTTCGATGCCACCGTCTCCATGGGGCGCTTCTCTTTGTCGAGGCCGAGATAGTAGGTCCCCTCCGCCTCCCACCAGAACACCTCGTTGAACTGCTGGTAAAGGCGGCGGGCCCGCTCCCGGAGGTCGGCGGCGCGTTCCGGGTCTTTGAGCAAGTCGTAGATTTCCGCCATCCGCAGTAGCGCATCGAACGCGTAGCCCTGCAGCTCGCAGAGCGCGATCGGGGCCTCCGGAATGGAACCGTCGGCGTGCCGGATCGCATCCCAGGAGTCCTTCCAACCCTGGTTGAAGATCCCCTGGCTCGAGCGCCGTGAGTATTCCTGGAAGCCGTCGCCGTCGAGATCACCGTATTGGAGCAGCCAGTTCAGTGCGGCTTCCGCATTGCGGCGATAGCGCTGCAGCAAGGCGACGTCACCCGACCACTGGTAGGCGTAGGAGAGCACGATGATGAAGAGCGGCGTCGCGTCCGCCGTCCCGTAGTAGGGCGCGAAGGGCAGCAGCTTCAGACTGGCCAGCTCGCCCGAGCGGATCTCGTGCGGAATCTTCCCCGGCTCCTTGTCGTGCTCGGCGTCATCGTCGGTCGCCTGGACCTGGGCCAGCGTTCGCAGGGCGCCCAGCGCGAACTCGGGAAAGGCGCTGATGCTTTCCATCGAGACGACGAGGGAGTCGCGGCCAAAGAGGGTCACGAACCACGGGATGCCGGCCGCGGGGACGAAGGCGCCACCTCTGACGGTCGTGTCGACCATGCGCAGCGCTTCGGTGTCATCGACCGCCTGGCGCCAGATCGCGGGCAGAGTGGGATGGCTGGTCACCAGCTCGACGGGCGCCAGCGGATGCAACACGCGGGCCTCGCCGCTGAGCGCATGGCAGGGCAGCGTGCGGGCCGGTCGCGGACCGATGACCGGCAGCCACTTGAGGCAGACGTGCCACTCTGCCCTGGGCGCCAGCTCACAAAGGAAGACCAGGCGGCCGTTGGCGTATTCCGGCTTCGATCCCGCTTTCTCGACCTTCACCAGCAACGCGCGCCGGAAGCTCCGGTTGCGATAGGTGCTGCGCAGTTCCCCGATGCGAGGACGCCAGGTGGTCTGGAGATCGCCGCGCCGGATCAACCGGTGGTTTCGCACATCGAAGACGTCGGCGAAATCCGACTCGATTTGGATTTCCAGCAGAAGCCGCGCCGGGTGGGTCGCATAGTTCGTCAGGTCGTAGTCCTCGTGGACGCCTTCGAGGATGGTGCGCTCGAGACGAAACCCGACCGATCCCTCCGGCAGAATTCCATCGGCACTGGCCACGGAGGCGGGACCCAGGTGAAGCTCCGGGGTCATGAATTCGTAGCGCGCGGAGAAATGCTCAACGGTGATGGCATCGAGCAGCCGTGGGAGCCGGCCGTTGATGGTGACGCCGTAACCGCTGACGAATCGAGTGTCGCGCGCGTAGAAGCCGACGTCGTCCTGGGGCGCCATCGTGGCGTTGGGCTGGGATATGAGGAACTGTCGGTCGTGATTGATGGTCAGGGTCGACGGCCCAACCGTGACTGGCATTCCCAGCCGATGTTACCGTGAGTTCCTCCCCGGACATATAGACTCCCCTTCGATGCGCCTGTTCATCCTGGGTGCGCGAGGATCGACGCCGTCCCCCGGACCGGCGTTCGTACGCTATGGCGGAAATACCGCCTGTGTTGCGCTGGCTCACGATCGGGCGGTGCCGAGCCTGGTCCTCGATGCCGGTACGGGCCTGCAGCGCCTGAGCCCGCTGCTCGACGGCCGGCCGTTTCGAGGCTCGATCCTCCTTGGCCACCTCCACTGGGATCACACACACGGACTCCCCTTCTTTTCCGCCGGCGACAGGCCGGACGCCGAGGTCACGCTCGTGATGCCGGCCCAGGGTGATCCGGCCAACGTGCTGGCGCGCGTCATGTCGCCACCGCACTTTCCGATCAAGCCTGCCGAGCTCCACGGCAAGTGGCGTTTCCTCGGGATCCAGGAAGGACCCCGGGCGGTCGAGGGATTCGATGTCATCGCGCGCGAGATCCCGCACAAGGGCGGTCTGACATATGGATATCGCGTGAGCGGCGCCGGAGCGACAGTCGCCTATCTCTCGGACCACAGCCCGATCGCGTTCGGGCCCGGACCGGCCGGCTTCGGCGCCTATCATCCGGCCGCGATCGCGCTGGCGCGGTCGGCGGACCTCCTGATCCATGATGCGCAACTGACGAGCGGCGAGTTCGCGGCGCTTGCCGCCATGGGGCACTCGGCCGTCGAGTACGCCATCGGCCTCGCCGAAGCGGCCGGCGTCAAGCGGCTGCTGCTGTTTCATCACGACCCGGCGCGGACCGACGACCAGATCGATGCCATCGTCGCGGCCCATCGCGGCAACGCCATCCCGGTTGAAGCCGCCGCGGAGGGCACCATCATCGACCTTGGCTGAGAGCCCACGAATGTTTCCCTCCCCCTCTGGGGGAGGGCAGGCTGCGGGCCCGGTAGACGCGGTCATCGTCGGCGCCGGACCCAACGGGCTCGCGGCCGCGATCGTCCTCGCGGCTGCCGGCAAATCTGTCCGCGTGCTCGAGGCGGAATCAACCATCGGCGGTGGGACGCGATCGCAGGCGCTCACGCTTCCCGGATTCATCCACGACGTCTGCTCATCGGTTCTGCCGCTCGCGCACGCGTCGCCATTCTTCCGTACGCTGCCCCTCGCCGAGTATGGGCTGACCTACGACCATCCGCCGATCCCGCTCGCCCACCCGCTCGATGATGGCTCTGCCGGCGTGCTCGATCGGTCGCTTGCCGTGACGGCGAGCGGATTGGGGCGTGACGGCGCCGCCTACCGCCACCTGATGGAGCCGATCGAGCGGCATGCGGCATTGTTGACCCGTCAGTTCCTCGGTCCCCCACGCCCGTCGGCGCACCTCGTGACGCTGGCGCGCTTCGGCATTCCGGCGCTCCGCTCGGCGGCGGCACTCGCGGCCAGCCGGTTCCGGACCGAGCAGGCGCGGGCGTTGTTCGTGGGGCTCGGGGCGCACTCGATGCTCTCGCTCCGCCGGCCGGCGACAGCGTCGTTCGGCCTCGTCCTCGCGGCCGCGGGCCACGCCTATGGCTGGCCGTTTGCGCACGGTGGATCGCGACGCGTCGCCGACGCGCTCGCCGCCTTGCTCCGGGCCCGAGGGGGGACGGTCGTAGTCGATTCTCGGGTGGCGAGCATGCAACAGGTCTCGAGCCGCCGCGTCGTGCTTTTCGACCTGACGCCTCGCCAGATCCTTCCGATCGCGAGCAGTCAGTGGCCGGACGGGTTCAGCCGGCAGTTGCAACGATTTCGATATGGGCCGGGCGTGTTCAAGGTCGACTGGGCCCTCGATGGACCCATTCCCTGGCGCGCGCCAGCCTGCCGGCAGGCCGGCACCGTTCACGTTGGCGGCGCATTCGACGAGGTGGTCGCGGCCGAGGACGCGGTCGCCGAGGGCGGCGTGGCGGAGCGGCCGTTCGTGATCCTCGCGCAACCGACCGTGGCCGACCCGACGCGCGCGCCGGCGGGCAAGCACGTCGGCTGGGCCTACTGCCATGTCCCGAACGGATCGACCGTCGACATGCGCGAGCGGATCGAGGCGCAGGTCGAACGATTCGCTCCAGGATTCACCTCGCGTATCCTCGCGCGTCAGGTCATGGGCCCGGCCGACATCGAACGCCACAATGCCAACAACGTCGGCGGGGACATCAACGGCGGGATCGCCGACCTCCGGCAGCTCTTCATCCGTCCAACGTCGCGGCTGTACACGACGCCGAACCGGCAGCTCTACCTCTGCTCCTCGTCGACGCCGCCAGGTGGCGGCGTGCACGGGATGTGCGGTTACTACGCGGCGCGCGCCGCGCTTCGGCGCGCCCGCTGGTCATAGGCTCCGGCGCACTGTCAGTGGTCTAGCGAGTAAACCAAGCCTCGATTTTGTCCGGGGTGTCGAAATACCCCGTCGGAAACGTGCCCGGCGGCTCGAGTGCCGGCGAGCCCGCTGCTCCCGGCGAGCCTTCCGGGAGGAGGAAGGCGAACTTGGTCACGCCGGCCCGGTTGTATCGCGGAATAACGTGCTCATCGCGCCACGCCGCGATTTGGGGGCCGGGGCGATGGCGAAACTCGCGTACGTTAATAACGAGGTGGGGTTGCCGTCGCGTCTCTGCCTCAGCCGAAAAGCGGTCGAGCCAGGTCATGAAGTCGTCATCGGTCATCGACGCACTGCCCTCGAGCCACTTCAGTTCGAGCATCTGGTGATCCCGGTCTTCGAGCAGAACCCCAAACTGATCGCGGTACAACTCTGTACGGACGCCGGTCTTGCTTGCCAATTCGTCACAACAATACGCCCGTCCGCGTCTCGCGACGGCAACGGGCGCGAGCTGACCCTCCCCCGCTTGCGGGGGAGGGCACGTTAGAGCGAGTTAGCTCGCCTTGTTGGCGAATTCGTTCGTATAGGTTTCGCCGAGGTTGACGGTGATGCCATGGTCGCTCGAGACGTAGTTCTGAAGAATGCTGAGCACGGTCTGAGGTCCGGCTGGCGGCATCTTGCAGTCGGTGCCGAAGATGGAGAGCTGGTTCTTGAGCGCGGCGACATAGAGGTCCGTGCTGGGCACCAGGTAGTCGGCCGGCATCTTGGCGGCGATCTCTTCGGCGCTGTGCGCCTTCATCCACTTGAGCGTTTTGACGTAGACGTTGACCAGCCGCTGGGCGACATCCTTGTGACTATTGACCCAATCGTTCTTGGCGAAGATGCCAATGAACGGATAGTCGCCGCCGAGCGCGGTGCGGGTCGATTCCGGCGTCCGAAGGTCGATCAGGACCTTGGCGTCGCCACTTTGCTGGAGCCGCGTGATGGTTGGCTCGGTCGTCATCCCGGCGTCGATCGTCCCGTTCTTGATGGCGGCGATGAAAGTATTGCCGGCGCCGACGGCCACGAAGTGCGCATCGGATCCTTTGAAGCCGGCCTTACCCAGGAGCGCCAGGGTGATCGTGTGCGTACCCGAGCCGATGTCGGTGACGCCCAGGTTCTTCCCCCTGAGGTCCGCCGCGGTCTTGATCGAGTCCGCCTTCTTGCTCGCGACCATCTCCGCCTCACCCGGCGCGATGCCGAACTGGCAGATGGTCTCGATCTTCTTCCCCTTGGCGTTGAGCTCGACCGGGTGGCTGTAGGCGCCCGAACCGGCATCGACATTGCCGGCGACGACCTCGTCTTCGGTTCCCTGTCCGGAGCCCTCGTCCACGAGCGTCACGTTGATCTTCTGCTCGTCGAAGTAGCCGAGTTGCTTGGCGAGCATGTTCGGCAGGTAGATCTGCTTGTTGAGCCCGCCGACCATGAGCTTGAGGTCGACCGACTGTACCGCCGCTGCGCCTCCACCGGCGCTGTTCGAAGTCCCACCGCATGCGGCCAGCGCGATGGCCACCGCCACCGCCCCTCCCACTGCAACAAACGCCCGACGTCTAGATCCGTGCATTGATCGTTTCTCCTCCCTAAATTGGTATTTCGCCGCTGACGCGATGAGGTCGCCACTTGATGAGCCGCTTTTCGAGCGCGCTGATGAGGCCCTCAGCAATGAGGGCGAGAACCGCCAGCAGGAACATGCCGGCGAACACCCCATTGACGTCGAAGGTGTGGCCGGCGTTGTAGATCAGCTGGCCGAGACCGGCCGTGGCCCCGAACAGCTCCCCGACCACGGCGCCGACGATGGCCAGGCCGAAGCTGATGTGGAGGCTGGCAAGAATCCACGAAAGCGCGGACGGAATGATGATCTCGAGCGTCAGGCGCCGGTTGTCGGCGCCGAGGATGCGGGCGTTGGCGATCAGATTGCGGTCGACCTCGCGAACGCCCTGGAAAGCGTTGAAGAAGACAACAAAGAACACCAGCACGACGGCGGTGGCCGCCTTGCCCCAGAGCGAGAGACCGAACATGATCGCGAACAGGGAGCCGAGCACCACGCGCGGGATCGCGTTCGCGGCTCTGATAAAGGGCGAAAGGGTTTCGGCGAGCAGCTCGACGCGGCCGAGCACGATCCCGAAGATGACGCCGAGTGTCGAGCCGATGATGAAGCCGACCACGGCCTCCTCCATCGTCACGGCGGCCTGCAGCCAGAGCGGCCCCAGGGCTGTCCCCTCGGTGATCCAGGTCCACAACCGCGCCACCACGCCGGTTGGCTGGCCCACGAAGAAGGGATCGACCCAGTTCATGCGGCTCGACAGCTCCCAGCCGCCGAGCCAGATGACGGCAAACAGCAGGCGCAGGCCATAGATCGTCACCAGCCGGCGGCGCGCGGCGCGTGAGCGGCGCTGGGTCAGCTCGGCATCGATCGGATTTGCCTCCGCCGCTTGCAGCGGGGGGTTAGGGTTGGGGCCGACCACGCTAGACCGCGGCAGCGTGCTTCTGACGCTCATAACTCACCAAGACCTCATCGCGCAGCTGACCCCAGATCGCCTCGTAAATCTGCGTGAATTTCGGCTGAAAGCGGATCTCGGCAACGTTCCGGGGCCGCGGCAAGTCGACCTTGTAGGTGCCCTTGACGGTTCCGGGCCCGGCGGTGAGGACGACCACGCGATCCGCCAGTGCGATCGCTTCCTCGAGGTCGTGCGTGACGAAGACCACCGACGCCGACGTCGAGGACCAGAGCGACAGGAGCTCGTTCTCCATCAGCGTCCGCGTCTGCACGTCGAGCGCCGAGAACGGTTCGTCCATGAGCAGGATGCGAGGAC
>WNGR01019667.1_pt1 | contig 12202 bp, 11 predicted proteins | sample 5407581 | NCBI WGS metagenome assembly WNGR01 (sample SAMN13153383, study PRJNA577476) | soil metagenome | isolation source: 80 cm soil or saprolite under Garry oak tree replicate 2 | place: USA:California | collected 2016-06-15
CCTTCGACGGCGGCGAACTGTCCGCCAACCTCTCCGCCACCTTCGCCTGGTCCCAACACGCCCTACCCGAACCCGCACTCACCGCGTTCGCCCAACTCGGCCTCGCCCCCGGCTCCGACACCAGCCTCGACGCCGCCGCCAACCTCGTCGGCCTGCCGGCCAGCCGCACCCGAATCGTGCTGCGCCAACTGGAAGCCGCACACCTGCTGCAACAACACGTCCCCAACCGCTACCGCATGCACGACCTCGTCCGCCTGCACGCCGCCGACCTCGCCCAGCAAATCCCCACCGAACAACCACTACGCCGCATCGTCGACTTCTACCTGCACACCGCGGCAGCGGGCGACCGCATCCTCAGTCCCCTGCGCGCGGCCATCGAACTCGACCCGCCCACCCCCGGCTGCCAACCGCCGGAACTGGCCGACGAAGCCGCCGCCATGACGTGGTTCGAAACCGAACACACCAACGCCGTCGCCGCCCAACACGTCGCGTTCGACCACGGCTGGTACACCCGCGCCTGGCAACTCGCCTGGGTGCTCAGCACCTACTACGGCCGACGCGGCCACCTCCACGAGAGCCTGGAAACCTGGCGGATCGGCCTCACCGCGACCCAACGCCACCACGACCTCGCAAGCACGCAGCCTCGCCGGCTGGCACTACGCCCGCATCGGCGAATACGACCGCGCCCGCGCCTACTGCGAAGAAGCCCTCAGACAGCACCGCCAACACGACCACCGCGAGGCCGAGGCCAACACCCTCGACAGCCTCGGCCACATCGCCCGCAACACCGGCGACACCACCAGAGCCGCCGAATACTACGACGCCGCACTGGCCATCCAACGCGAACTCGGCGACAACACCCAGGAAGCCGGCACGCTCGAACACCTCGCCGAGACCCTCACCGCCGCGGGCAAACTCGACGAGGCCCGTCAGTCCTGGCAGCAGGCGTTGGACCTCTACCGGGCCCAACGCCGCGTCGGTGACGCCAACCGCGTCGAAGCGGCCCTCGCCCAATTGAGCCGCTAGCAACACTGGCGAGGGGCGGCCGAGGCGCTCCCCATGTCCACCGCCTCGGCCGCCGCCTCCCTGGCGCCCCCGTATTCAGCGCCCTAATGCACTCTGCCTGAGTCGATGCACAGATCCGGCACAGGCCGATTACGTCTTTCAGTCTTCACTGAAGCTACTGTGAATGTCTGATGTTACCCGTTACCAATCAGTTTGACATCTCCCAGAAATGCACTTCTAGACCGTTCATCGATTCCTGACCCGGCTTTGTGCAGCGCACAATAGGACATGGTCGTTCGTCACGACGCTGTGCCACACTCGCTCATGGAACCTACTGTGAAAAATTCATACCAGGTCGCAGGGAGGTCCTGATGCGAACCCAGCTCACCCCCGGACTGTGCCGATACGGCACGCCCGCGGACACAGCGGTCGGACCGACGTTCGTGCTCGCGCCATTCGCCGGCGGCAGCGCCTATTCGGTGGCCGTCGGGCACAGCCTCGGCGGCCAGCTGTCCCACGAGCTCGCGCTGCGACTGGAGGACGCCGGCCGCACGATCGAGCTGCTGGTGGTGTCCGCGGCCCGGCCGCCGGGCCTCAACCGGATGAAGCTGGCGCAGATCGTCGCGATGGACCGGGACGCGTGGCGCCGGGAACTGACCACCAACGGCTTCGGCGAGGAAGACCTGCTCACACAGCCCGACGTGCTGGACGTGGTCGTCCCGGTACTGCGGTCGGACTACCTGCTGCTCGCCCGGCACAACCACCCCGGCGGTGTGGTGAACGCCCCGATGCTGGCCATCGGCGGCGACAGCGACCAGTGGGTCACCAAGGAACACCTGCTGGCGTGGGCCGGCCTGACCAGGGGCGGCTGCACCACGGCACTGCTGCCCGGCGGCCACTTCTACTACCGCACCCAGATCGCCGACTTCGTCCGCTGGATCCGCACCACGCTCGCCGAGGGCACGACGCAGTGGTCAGCCGACGCGTGAATAGGCCGCGAGGAACACGGTGACCGCGCCGTCGGCCGTGCGCTGCGACCGGGCGGCGTCCGGCACGTAGTCGACGTGGAACATGCCGTAGTCCAGCGGGCTCCCCAGGGTCAGGAACGCGAACTGCTCGGCGGCGTCGGCCGGATCGTCGATGGCCAGCAGCCCACGATCGGCGAGGCGGCCGAACACGTCGGCCAGCGCGGCCAGCACCCTGGCGGGGGCCCGCTCGTAGTAGGTCGCGGCCAGCTCGGGAAAGCGGCTGGCCTCGCCGATGATCAGCCGACGTAGCGCGAGCACCTGCGGATTCAGCACCGCCGCGAGGTAGCGGCGGGCCAGCGCGCGCAGCGCGGGCTCCAGTTCCTCGGCCGTCCGCACGCCCGCCAGCTCGTCCGGCACGTCGGCGGCGAACCGTTACGCGGTCGCGGTCACGCCCAGGATGATGTCGTGGAACAGGCTCTTCTTGTCGCCGAACTGGTTGTAGACGGTCTGTTTGGACACGGCCGCGGCCGCGGCGATCTGGTCGGTGCCGGTGTCGTGATAGCCCTGCCGCAGGAACAGCTCGGTCGCCGCCCGCACGATGGCCGCCCGCTTGCGTGACTGCCCGTCCGACTCGGCCGTGCCGTGCCGGTCGATCCGCACGATGAGGTCGTCCGCCATCGCCATCCGCTCCCTCGCACATCTGTGAAATTCGGGACTGGACTCGACAGTACCCGTGCAGTACCGTTCAGTCCAGTCAGTACCGATCAGTCCAATAACCAAGACTCGCCAGTCCAGATGGAGGCACCAGATGGAAACCGCAACCGCATCCCCGCTGGCCGGAGACTGCGACCGCACGGGCGCCGTGACCCGCTCACTGCTCGGCTACGGCGTACTGGCCGGACCGCTCTACCTCGTCGGCCTGATCCAGGCACTCACCCGCAGGGGCTTCGACCTGCTGCACGACGACCTGAGCCTGCTGGCCAACGGCAGCCTCGGCTGGATCCAGATGGCCAACCTGATCCTGGCCGGCCTGATGACCACAGCCGCCGCGATCGGCATCCGCCGGGCATTGCTCGCCAGCCCGTGGGGTGCCCGCCTCATCGCCGCCTGCGGCATCGGTTACGTCCTGGCCGGCGTGTTCACGGCCGACCCGATGAACGGCGTCCCCGTCGGCACCCCACCCGGTCCGCCGACCGCCGTGTCGTGGCACAGCCTGCTGCACCTCGTCGCCGGTGGGCTCGCGTTCCTGTGCCTGATCGCCGCGTGCTTCGTGCTCGCCCGCCGGTTGCCTCGCGGTTGGGCCGTGTACTCCCGTGCCACGGGTGTGCTGTTCCTGCTGTCGTTCCTGGGCATCGCCAGCGGTTCGAGCAGCGCGGTCGTCGTACTCGGCTTCTGGTTCGGGGTCATCCTGTCCTGGGCATGGCTGGCAGCCGTGTCGGTGCGGCTCTACCGCACTGCCCCGAAGATCAGTGGCCGACCCTGAAGTCGGTGCCGACCCCAGCTAATCGGTGCCGATACCCCGGCTAATTTGCGAGACAACGGCGCCCGGCCGTCCGGCCGGGCGCCAACGCCAACTCCAACGTTGGAGTTGGCGTTGCGCAGTTGCCAGATTCCAGACTGCGCAGCCAACTCCAACGTTGGAGTTGGGTTGGTCCGCTCATGCCAATTCCAACTCCAACGTTGGAGTTGGTCCGTTCACCGTCCGACTGGCGGCGACGCCCACCACGGCGGCGCCGGCGGCCGCGGCCAGCACCAGCAGGCGGTTGGTCTTGGGCAGCGCGGACCAGCAGGCCAGGGTCGCGACCGCGTCCACGGCGTCGGCGATGGCGCCCATGCCGGCCCAGCGACGCAGTTCGGCCTGGTCGTGGGCGCGAAAGGCGGCCAGGGCGCCGGCCGCGAGCGCGATGTCCCGGCCGCCCAATGCCCTGGCGAACACCCGTGCCGCCGTGCCGTCCGCAGACGGTCGGTCGACCCACGACCGGGCGGCCAACCCAGGGCGAACGGCCGCGAGCACGCCGATACCAAGGCGCCCGGCCGCGATCGCGGCCATGGCCAGATCACGTCTCATCCGGCGATCATGCCGCACGAGTTCACCGCCAATCTCTCGACGCGATGAGGACATAGCGGTAATGCTGACCTCCAACAACTGTCGGCATCAGTGGGGAGACCATGAACTTAAGGTGGCGTCTGATCACATCCGCGGTGACCGCGGCGACCGGGCTGGGCCTGCTGGCCGTGCCAGCCGCGGCCGGGCAGCAGCCAGCGCACGGGTCCGGCTGCACCTTGGCGAACGGCATCAAGCACGTCATCTCGATTCAGTTCGACAATGTGCACTTCACCAGGGACAACCCGAACGTGCCAAGTGACCTGGAACAGATGCCGAACCTGCTCAACTTCCTCGAGCGCGACGGCACTGTCCTGAGCAACTTCCACGACGTGCTGGTCCACACGGCCACGAACTTCGTGTCCAGCCTGACCGGCCTGTACGAGGACCGGACCAGCGTCACGCAGTCCAACAGCTTCAGCTACTTCGACCCGACCGGCAAGACCCACACCGGCGTGTCCTTCGCGTACTGGACCGGCGCCCTGTTCGACCCCGCCGGCAACTCGACCGACACGAAGTTCAACATGGACTACACCGCCAACCCGGCGGCCAACCCGACCGACACGAACGTCGACACGCCGGCTCCGTGGGTGTCCTACACCAGGGCCGGCTGCGATGTCGGCCAGGTCGGCATGGCGAACACCGTGTTGGAGAACGTCACCACCGACATCCCGACCGTGTTCGGCCCGAACTCGCCGCAGCAGGCCGAGGCCACCGCGAACCCGGCCAAGGCGACCGCGGACTTCGTCGGCCTCGCGGTGCACTGCGCAGCCACCTCGCCGACCTGCGCGAGCGGCCAGACCGACGCGCTACCCGACGAACCCGGCGGCTACGCCGGCCACAAGGCCCTGTTCGGCGCCGCCGAGATCGCGCCCGCGGTCGGGCACCCGCTGGCGAATCTGTCCGGACAGGTCATTGCCGACAAGGCCGGCAATCCCGGCTTCCCCGGCTTTGACTCGCTGACCGGTGACAATGCGCTGGGCCTCGCCGCGACCATGCAGGAGAGCGGCGTCCCGGTCACCAACGTCTACGTGTCCGACGTGCACGGCGACCACACCGCGGCCAACACCGGCGACCTCGGCCCCGGCGAGGCCGTCTACGAGCAGCAGCTGCACGACTACGACACCGCGTTCGGCCGGTTCCTGGCCCGCCTCAAGGCCGACGGCATCACCCCGGCGAACACGCTGTTCTCGGTCACCACCGACGAGGGCGACCACTTCTCCGGCAGCGCCCCCACACCGGCGAACTGCACCGGGGCCACCGGCAACACCTGCTCGTACACCACCCGGTCCGAGGTCAACGTCAACCTGCCCGGCCTGCTGGCCACCCAGGCCGGCGACACCACGCCGTTCGCGATCCACTCCGACCCGGCCCCCGCGCTCTGGGTGGCCGGCAACCCCACGCCGAGCAGCACGACCGCGCGGACGCTGGGGCGCGACCTCAGCGGGCTGTCCTTCACCAACCCGCTGACCGGCGGGACGGACAAGATCGCCAACCAGATCGCCGACCCGGTCGAGGAGAAGATCCTGCACTTCGTCGGCCCCGACGCGGCCAGGACACCGACGTTCACGGCGTTCTCCGGTGAGGACGAGTTCGTCACGTCCGGCGCCCAGAACTGCACGAAGGCCTGCGTATTCACGTCCAGCGGCTTCGCATGGAACCACGGCGGCCTGTTCCCGGACATGCAGACGATCTGGCTGGGCCTGGTCGGTCCCGGCGTGCGGAACCGGGGCGTTGACTCGTCGACGTGGGCCGACCAGGTCGACCTGCGCCCGACGCTGATGGCGTTGACCGGCCTGCACGACGACTACCGGGTCGACGGGCGGGTGCTGACCCAGGAACTGGACAGCAGGAGCCTGCCGTGGTCGCTACGCGTCGACCGCGACACCCTGACCCGGCTGGGCACGGCCTACAAGCAGATTCTGGCCGTGGACGGCCAGTTCGGGCTCACCACGTTGACGGCGTCCACGCACGGCATCGCGAGCAACACACCGGGTGACGCCCAGTACCTGGCCACCGAGCAGGCGCTCACGAAACTGGACCAGCGGCGGGACCGGCTCGCCGGCCAGATCCAGAACGTCCTGCTGGGCGCCGAGTTCGGCAACCACCCGGTGAGCCCGTTCGCCAACGTGCTGGTGGCCCAGGCCAACCAACTGCTGGCCGACGCCAACCACCTGGCACAGCAGTGAAATTCGGCGACCCGAGTTGGCCCCCTGGGTCAGCTCGGGTCGCCGAACAGCGCTCGGTAGAGGTACGGATCGCGCACTGCCGGGCCACCGCGGGCGGCCACGCCGAAGCTCGCGGGCCGCTCGCCGCGCCGGTGGGCCTTGGCGACGCTACGGACCACCGCGCGGCCCAGCGGCGTCGCCCTGGGCGTGGTGATCATCATCGCGATGGCCGACACCAGCACCACGACCACGCCCGGCACCACGATCAGGCCGGCCGGCAGATCGGCCAGGATCACCGGGCCGCCCGCCACCGCGGCGACGGCCAGCGGCACCGGCACCAGTGCGATCCGCCGCCGTCTGGCCGGCTCGAACAGGAGGCTCTCGGGCAGCGCCAACCGCATCTCGGGTGCGCGGGCGGCGCGGGTCCACAAGGTCTGCGCATGCAACTGGGGTTGACCGTCGAAACCCCGCAACACCGCCTGCCGCAACGGATCGGTGCCGGCATCGCCCAGCGAACGGGCCCTGCCCTGCTTGTCAACGGTCAATTGCCCAGCGTCGACCATCTCGCACAGGACGGTCAACGCCACCCGTTTCGGACCGTCCGCCAGCATGGCCGTCACGTACGGATCGGCCGATGGCACGTCCCGATTGCGCACCCGGCCGCCGACCAGGCCGTGCCGCGCCCCGACGACGCCGATGCCGACCAGCAGCAGCACGATCAGGTAGACGACCATGAAGATCCCCTCGTGACCGCCATCGGCTGGGAAGATCGTGCCATGGCCACTACCACGGACGGCGAGTTCAGCCGTGACATGCGGTACATAACCACACGCGTCACGGCCGACGGGCGGGACGGGTACCCGGTCGAGGCGGGGCGCTACCGGCTGGCCGTCGCCCGAGCCTGTCCTTGGGCGAACCGGGCGATCATTGTGCGGCGTCTGCTCGGGCTCGAGGACGCGTTGTCCATGGCGGTGGCCGGGCCGACGCATGACGTGCGCAGTTGGACGTTCGACCTCGATCCCGGTGGGCGCGATCCGGTGCTGGGGATCGAGCGGCTGCAGGATGCCTATTTCGCCCGGTTTCCCGGGTACGAGCGCGGAATCACCGTGCCGGCGATCGTGGATGTCCCGACCGGTCAGGTCGTGACCAACGACTTCGCGCAGATCACCATCGACCTGTCCACGGAATGGACCGCGTATCATCGGCCGGGTGCTCCCGCCCTTTATCCGGAGCACCTGCGCGCCGAGATCGACGAGGTCAGCGATCTCGTGTTCCACGATGTCAACAATGGCGTCTATCAGGCCGGGTTCGCGTCGAGCCAAGGCGCCTATGAGGACGCCTATCAGCGACTGTTCGCTCGCTTGGACTGGCTGTCCGATCGTCTTGCCGCGCAGCGTTATCTTGTCGGTGACACCATTACCGAAGCTGACGTTCGTTTGTTCACGACGCTGGCCCGGTTTGACGCCGTCTATCATGGGCATTTCAAGTGCAATCGGCAGAAGCTGACCGAGATGCTGGTGCTGTGGGCGTACGCTCGGGATCTGTTTCAGACTCCCGGGTTCGGTGATACCACCGATTTTGATCACATCAAGCGGCACTATTATGAGGTGCACCGGGTCATCAATCCGACCGGCATTGTGCCCGCCGGACCCGACCCGAGTGGTTGGCTGACTCCGCATGGGCGGGAGTCACTTGGTGGGCGGCCGTTCGGGGACGGTGTGCCGCCTGGGCCGCCGTTGCCGTCGGAATCGATCACGCCATGGTCATGACGAGCCGGGTCGGGCACGATGGCCCCATGCCACTGCTCGCCGACCTGATGTCCGCACTCCGCGACGACACGATCAAGATCGTCGACCTGACCGCCCCGCTGCACGAGAACACCCCCGTGCTACGACTGCCGGAGCCGTTCGCGAACACGATCAACTTCCGGCTGGACCGGCGAGCACACCGGCACCCACGTGGACGCCCCGATCCACTGGCTGTCCGGAAAGGACAGCCTGGACGTCGCGTCGATCCCGCTGGGCCGACTGGTCGCGCCCGCTGTCGTGCTGGACATGTCCGAGCAGGTCGCCGACAACCCGGACTTCCTGCTGGAGGTCGCGCACATCCGTGCCTGGGAGGATGAGCACGGGTCGCTGCCCGACGGCGGCTGGCTGCTGTACCGGACCGGGTGGGACGCGCGGTCGGCGGACCAGGACGACTTCCTCAACGTGAGCGACGGCCGCTCGCACACGCCGGGCGTGTCGGCCGAGTGCGCGGCGTGGCTGGCCGACGAGGCGCCGATCGTCGGCTTCGGGGTGGAGACCGTGGGCACGGATGCCGGGCGGGCCGGTGAACTGGACCCGATCTTCCCGTGTCACGACCGGTTGTTGGGCGCCGGCAAGTGCGGGTTGACGCAACTGCAGAACCTGGTGGCGCTGCCGGCGACCGGTGTGGTGCTGGTCGTGTCGCCGCTGCCGATCGTCGGTGGGTCGGGCAGTCCGGCGCGCGTCTACGCGTTGGTGGAACGGTGATCGTTGCCACGCTCGTCGGCCGAGTCCTGGCGGAGCTCGGCGTTGGGCGGGTGTTCGGCGTCGTGGGCAGCGGCAACTTCCACGCCACCAACGCGCTGCGGGCGCGCGGCGTCGAGTTCGTCGCGACCCGGCACGAGTGCGGCGCGGCGGTGGCGGCCGACGCGTTCGTCCGGATGAGCGGCCGGGTCGCCGTCGTGTCCACGCACCAGGGCCCTGGGCTGACCAACGCGATGACCGGGATCGCGGAGGCGGCGAAGAGCCGGACACCGCTGATCGTCCTGACCGGGGACATGCCGGCCGCGGACCGGCTGTCCAATTTCCGCATCGACCAGGATGCGCTGGTTCGATCGGTCGGTGCCGTCTCCGAACGGGTGCACGGGCCGCGGACCGCCGTCGCCGACACCGTGCGGGCGTACCGGATCGCGTTGCAGCAGCGGCGAACCGTCGTCCTCAACCTGCCGCTCGACGTGCAGACGGCGGACGCACTGGAGGCACCGGTGCCCGCGGTGCTGCCCACTCCCCCGGTTCGCGCCGACGTCCACACGATCCGCCGACTGGCCGACGTGCTGGCCGGGGCGACACGGCCGGTGTTCGTGGCGGGCCGGGGTGCGCGCGCCGCGAAAGGTCCGATCCGGGAACTGGCCGACGCCTGCGGGGCGCTGCTGGCCACGTCGGCCGTGGCGAACGGGTTGTTCCACGACGACCCGTGGTCGCTGGGCATCTCGGGCGGTTTCTCGTCGCCGTTGACGGCCGAACTCATCCAGGGCGCCGACCTCATCGTCGGCTGGGGCTGCGCGCTGAACAACTGGACCATGCGCCACGGCGCCCTGATCAGCCCCGACGCGACCGTCGTGCAGGTCGACACCGAACAGGCCGCCCTGGGCGCGTACCGCCCGGTCGACCTGGGCGTGCTCGGCGATTGCGCGGTCACCGCGACGGACGTCCTCGCACTGACCAGGCGGCGGTTCGGCTACCGCACCGAGGAACTCAAGGCACGCATCGCGGAACGGGCCCGTTGGTCCGAAAAGGACTACCAGGACATCTCGACGGCCGAGACCATCGACTCCCGAACCCTGTCCGGCAAGCTGGACGAGCTGCTGCCGGCCGAGCGGATCGTGTCGATCGACTCGGGCAACTTCATGGGGTACCCGAGCGCGTACCTGTCGGTGCCGGATGAGTTCGGTTTCTGCTTCACGCAGGCGTTCCAGTCGATCGGCCTCGGCCTGGCCACCGCGATCGGCGCCGCCTTGGCGCAACCGGACCGGCTGCCGGTCGCGGCACTGGGCGATGGCGGGTTCCACATGGGCATCGCCGACCTGGAGACGGTTGTGCGCCTGGGTCTGCCGATGGTCATCGTCGTCTACAACGACGCCGCTTACGGCGCCGAGGTCCACCACTTCGGCGACGACCTGGCCACCGTCCGCTTTCCGGACACCGACATCGCCGCGATCGCACATGGCTTCGGCTGCACCGGCGTCACCGTGCGCACAGTCGATGATCTTGACGAGGTCCGGACCTGGCTGAACGGCCCACGGGACACGCCCTTGGTGATCGACGCGAAGATCGCGAACGACGGCGGCTCGTGGTGGCTCGCCGAGGCGTTTCGCCACCACTGAAAAGATCTTGGGCCATGACCGATGAGTTCGGGCCACGGCGCCGGTATATCCCACTGACCAACCAGTGGGAAGGACCACCATGACCACCACCATCGACACCACACCCGTCCTCGACGTGCTGCACCGCATGTACGCCGCGTGGGCGGCCGCCGACGCCGACACGTTCGCCGCCCAGTACACCGCCGACGCCACCGTGGTGCTCCCTGGCACGTTCCACCAGGGCCGCACCGCGGTTCGCGACTTCATGGCCAACGCGTTCAGGGGTCGACTTGAGGGCACGCATGGGCTCGACGAGCCGCAGGACATCCGTCTGGTCGGCAAGGACACCGCGATCGTGGTCAGCAGGACCGCCGTACTCATGGCCGGCGAGCAGGAGGCGCCCGCCGACCGCGAACGGATCGGCACCTGGGTCCTGACCAGGCAGGACGGCCGGTGGCTCGTCGCCGCCTTCGCGAACTCGCCCGCGCACTGACCACTCTCAAGGGGAAGACCCGCCATGCCCACGGTGATCGACTTCGACGTCCAGGCCGGCCCTTATCGACCGGAGCTGCTGGTGCACTGCTACCGGATGCTCGGCTCGGTGCACGAGGCGGAAGACCTGGTCCAGGAGACGATGCTGCGGGCATGGCGGGCCTGGGAGCGCTACGACGACGACCTGGCGTCGCTGCGCACCTGGCTCTACAAGATCGCGACCAACGTATGCCTGACCGCGCTGCGCGGCCGGGCCCACCGCCCGCTGCCATCGGGTCTCGGCGGGCCGAGCGGCGACCCGGACGAGCCATTGGTGCCGTCGTTCGAAACGCCGTGGCTGCAACCGTTTCCGGACAGCCGGCTCACCGATCCCGCCGCGCAGCTCGTGCGGCGCGACGGCCTGCGGCTCGCGCTGATCGCCGCGATGCAGTTCCTCCCGGCCCAACAGCGCGCCGTGCTGATCCTGCGGGACGTCCTGGAGTTCAGCGCCGCCGAGGTCGCCGAGCAGCTCGACACGTCGGTGGCCGCGGTGAACAGCGCGCTGCAACGGGCCAGGGCCGGCGTGTCCGCCGGCGGCGGCGACATCGTCGAACCGGACGACAACACGGTGAAGGACACGATCGAGCGTTACATCAGGGCGTTCGAGGCCGCGGACGTGGCCACGCTGGTCAGTTTGCTGACCGAGGACGCCATCCTGGAGATGCCGCCGATACCGCTGTGGCTGGCCGGCCGGGAGGACTACGGCCGCTTCATCGAGCGGGTGTTCGCCGTGCGTGGCACGCACTGGCGGATGTTCCCGATCTCGGCCAACGCTCAGCCGGCCGTGGCCGCCTACTGCCGGGACGACACCGGCACGTACCGGCTGCACACGCTGCAGGTGTTCACCGTGACCACGACCGGCATCTCGCACGACGTGGTGTTCCAGGTTCCCGAGGTGTTCGCGGCGTTCGGCCTAGCCACCACAATCGATCATCATTGACCATCAACGAACTATTGACAACAGCATCCAACAGTCGGAACGTTGCGTAGCGGAGTCCGGACTCTCATCGAGGAGCGTCTGCCGTGCGTACACGTCGCCTGTGGCTCGTCATGCTCACCGTCTTCGTCACGTCGATCGGTCTGACCGCACAGTCATGGGCCGCACCGAACGTGACGACATCGATCACCGTGGACGGCAGCCAGGGCGGCCGGACGTTCGACGGCATCGGCGCGATCAGCGGTGGCGGCGGCAATTCCCGGCTGCTGGCCAACTATCCGGCGGCGCAGCAGTCACAGATCCTGGACTACCTGTTCAAGCCCGGCGTCGGCGCGAACCTGCAGATACTCAAGGTCGAGATCGGCGGCGACACCAACTCGA